>Ga0193753_10000234_pt1 | contig 54870 bp, 47 predicted proteins | sample H1c2metaG_FD_144925 | JGI IMG/M metagenome (GOLD analysis project Ga0193753, IMG submission 144925) | Soil microbial communities from a riparian zone of the East river system, Colorado, United States - H1c2 | ecosystem: Environmental > Terrestrial > Soil > Riparian zone | place: USA: East...
CCACTTATAGATGCGGAGGTTACCGTATTTGAATCTTTATACACCAAAGCTCACATTAGAGTAATCTATACCAGCGAGGAAGAAGCGATCGACCTGATGCTAAAGGACACAGCCAGAGCTGCCATAGTCACGCGCAGGTTGGAACCAGCTGAGGAACAGAACCTAAGAGAGCAAAAATACCCTTTACGTCAACTTAAAATAGCGCTCGATGGCGTTGCCCTTATCGTCAACCGGGCTAACCAGGATACGGTGATCTCGCTGGTTGACCTCAAAAGAATACTAAATGGCGAATTGCAGTCCTGGAACTGGAATCATTCCAGAAAAAAGAGCACATCCGCTGGCATGGAAGTTGTCTTTGATCAGCCGAACTCAGGGATCATTCGATATTTGAAGGATTCTCTGATAAGATTTGATTCGTTGCCCAAGAACTGGTTCGCACTAAAAGGCAATGAGGCGGTAATTGATTACGTGTCGAAGCATACACAAGCACTAGGATTGATAGACCTGAGCTGGATCAGCGATGGCGATGACTCCACTGCAAATGTATTTCTGAGCACGATAAAAGTTATGGGAATATCTAACGATTCTGGATCCTATAAACCGTACCAGGCTTATATTGCGCAAAAGCAATATCCTTTGGTGCGTGAGGTGACCATGATAAGCCGCGAAGGAAAAACAGGTCTTGCGAGCGGATTTATGTCGTTCGTTGCTGGTGAAAAAGGACAACGGATTATATTGAAGGCTGGATTGGTACCCGCAACCATGCCGGTGAGAATAGTAGAAGTTAATCGTGACCCTATAAGTGTAAGCAGATAATAAATAACAACATGAAAACAGTAAGTCCATTGAAACGCAAATTCAAATTAGCCACATCCATCATTCCAGGTCTAGTGATACTGACCATGACTCTGGCAGTCGCTCAGAACAACGAGATTGCCGAAGCCAAACACCTCATCGAGGTGGATCAAAATAAGAAAGCCCTTGACGTGTTAACAAAGGCATCTACAACATATCCAACGTCGGCAGCTGTATTTTACAATTTGGGCCTTGCTCAAATTAAAGCAGGCAAACGGGAAGACGCACTCAAATCCTTTGATAAAGGAATTGCAGCAGATCCAAAGGACGCACTGAACCTTGCGGGCAAAGGTCAGCTTAGCATGTTGGAAAACAATGCGGCGAAAGCAAAGCTTGACCTTGACAAAGCTATTGCCCAGACCAAATCCAAAAACGCGGCTGTTCTTGTAGCCGTTGCCAGGGCATACATGGTTGATCCGAAGAGAGCGGCCGAATCTGTTGCGTTGCTAACAAAAGCCAAAGCGTTGGATGATCACAATGTTGAAACCATGATCATTCTGGGTGACGCCTACCTTCAGCTCAATGACGGCGGCAAGGCTGTATCTGCTTATGAAAGCGCTGCGTCATTAGACGCAAAGAGCGCCTTGGCTCACTATAAAATGGGCCGGGTTTATCTGCGCTCACGCAACTACGAGGCAGCCCAGGAAGCATTCGCTAAAGCTATTCAGATCGATCCTAATTATACACTTGCCTATAAAGAGCAGGGAGAGCTTTTGTATCAGATGAAACAAGCTGATGCAGCAGTTGTGGCCTACAAAAAATACCTGTCCCTTACAGAAACACCCGAAACAGGTCAATCCAAAATGGCCTTTTATTTCTTAATGGCTAAAGACTTTACTAATGCGAATACGATCTTCAAGGGACTCGTTGCCAAGGACAGTCTCAATCCAATGATCAAGCGCTACTATGGTATTTCACTATATGAGGCAGGAGATCTACCTGCTGCACAGACGACCTTTGAGCAATATTTGTCTCAAGCCAAACCTGAAGCGATTGAAGCTGGCGACTATACTTATTATGGCAAGATCCTGTTAAAACAAAATCTCGATTCATTGGCGACCACGGCATTCGTGAAGAGCCTCGAGAAAGATCCCAAGCAACCTGAGTTGTATCAACTCATGGCTGATTCTTATTTCAAGCAAAAGAAATTTCAAGAATCCATTAGCTCGTTCAAGACACTCTTCACCTACAAGAAGCCAGCGTCTGCAGATTACTACACCCTTGGTCGTGCTTACTATTTTGCCGAACAATACGACAAGGCAGACTCCGCCTTTGCTACGCTCACTGAACTACAGCCAACCATGACCGTTGGTCCATTCTGGCAGGCTAGAAGCAAGTCAGCGCAGGATTCAACGTCGGAAAAGGGTTTGGCTAAGCCATACTATGAGAAGCTCGCTGAGAAAGCGTTAGCCACACCTGAAAAGAGCAAAGCCGAGTTGCTTGAATCATACCTGTATCTCGGGTACTACAGCTACATAAAAGGTCAACTTTCAACCGCCAAACAATTCTATCAGAAAGCCCTTGCAATTGATCCGACAAACGAGAAAGCGACAGTGGCGCTCAAGGAATTGAATAAACAACCTGCGAAAACGAAAACCGGGGGCTAAGGCTTTGGCCAGGGGCCAACAGGGCAACGTGGCGGAATAACATGAGTTTTTTTGTTAAAGGTTCCCATGTTCGTTGATTGCATCAACAACCGCTTTTGAAGCACGTTGCTCCTGCCCTGGCCATCCAGGCAGCCCTAAAAATAGGCATACCGGATGTAATTGGAAAATTACTAATATTGGGCACGCATTTAATGTAAATTTTTTAATGTCCCACTTTTTTCAAATTCATGCATCTAATAGCTCAGATCACACAAACACCAGTCGCGCCCGGACCAGAAGAACTTTCTGTATTAACATTGCTAATGAAGGGAGGAGTCGTAATGATTCCTATTTTGCTCCTATGGGTAGTTACCACCTACATTTTCATTGAGAGGTTTCTTTACCTTCGTCAAAAAACCAAACGCCAGAAGGACTTCCTCGATAATATCATCCGTCTCTTGCGCGGAGCCGATGTGAAAGGTGCCACCTATTTCGCGGAGAAAGAAGACACTTCTACAGGCAGGATCATTGCCACAGGACTCCAGTATATTGGCAAACCTATCAAAGAGATCGAAACGATGATGGAATCAGTCGCCAACATTGAAGTTGGTGAGATGGAAAAAAATACTGGCTATCTGGGCATCATTGCTGGCGTGGCGCCCATGCTTGGCTTCATAGGCACGATCTCAGGTATCATTCACATATTTTACAGCATCTCACTCACGGACAACATCAGCATTGGTATCATCGCCGGAGGACTATACGAGAAAATGGTTACCAGTGGCGCCGGTCTAATTGTCGGCGTCTGTGCCTACGCAGCTTACCATACCATCCATCAAAAGATCCATAGTTTTTCCCTTAGGCTGCAACGCGATTCACTTGACTTCATTCGTTATATCATCAGTCCCGCACAATGAAAATCAAATCAAAGAACCATTTCGCTGCTGAGGTCGCTACGTCGTCACTTAACGACATCATGTTCTTTCTGCTTCTTTTTTTCCTGATCATTTCGACCATCACAAATCCCAATGTTATCAAAGTACTGCTGCCAAAGTCGAGCGCAAGTCAGGCACTTTCAAAGCAACCGATCATTCTTACAATTACGGAAGACAAAGAATATTTCATCAATAAAAGACCCGTTTCAGGCAACGCTTTGGAGGCAGAATTGATTAAGGCCTGCAAGGGTTTGCAAGAGCCAACCGTTGTGCTGCATGCCGCCAGTAGCCTTTCCATCCAGGACCTGGTAAACGTCATGCAAGTTGGAGCCCACCAGAAGATCAAGATGGTGCTCGCCACAAAAGCAGATTGATTTTCCCCCTCATAGAGAGTTATAACGCAACAAACGTGTGCGAAATATTATCTTTGCTTTAGCTTAGAGTTTCAGCGATAAAAGCGGAAATTAGCGCGTTCAAACAAGGAAATGGATAAAACCGAACTCATCGAATACGCGCCCATCGCCATCATGTTTGTGCTGGCTTTCGGTTTTGTTGCTACAACGATGTTGGTGACGCACGCCTTGGGACCCAAACGTAAATCGAAGACAAAGCTTGATTCGTTTGAATGTGGGATCGAACCTAAAGGCAACGCCAGGATACCTTTCAATATTAAATACTTCCTCGTAGCAATCCTTTTTGTTCTGTTTGATGTCGAGGTCATTTTCATGTATCCCTGGGCGGTCAATTTCCGGGACCTGGGTACCACTGGATTTTTGGAAATGATCGTGTTCGTTGGCCTGTTGCTGGTGGGTTTTTTTTACCTGATAAAAAAAGGTGCATTAACGTGGGAGGATTAAAGCAGCGCTTATGAAGACCGTAACAACCAATACGAAGGACGGCGTAACACTGACGGAACCGCCAGCCGGCGTCGAAGGCATCGGATTCTTTGCGACGAGCCTTGAAAAGGTGGTGGGAATGGCCCGGAAAAACTCGATATGGCCTCTGCCTTTTGCAACTTCCTGTTGTGGTATTGAATTCATGGCAACCATGGGTGCGCATTATGATCTCGCGCGATTTGGATCCGAACGGCTTAGCTTTTCGCCCCGCCAGGCAGATCTGCTGATGGTGATGGGAACCATAGCAAAAAAAATGGGACCAATTCTCAGGCAGGTATATGAACAGATGGCTGAGCCACGGTGGGTTCTCTCTGTTGGCGCCTGTGCCTGCACTGGGGGAATATTTGATACGTACAGTGTACTGCAGGGTATCGACAGGATAATACCTGTTGACGTGTATGTCCCCGGTTGTCCGCCAAGACCTGAACAGATCATTGACGGAATTATAAAAATTCAGCATCTGGTGGAAACTGAATCGCTGCGGCGAAGGGATTCACAGGAGTATAAAACCATGTTGAATAAATATGGAATAGAATAATAAAGCCTGAGTGCCGAGGCTCGCTTTATTCAAACAAGAACTATTAAATGGAATTCTCCGGTCAGGAAAAAGTTGTAACACTGCTAAAAGAAAAATATGGAGATGATATTCTTCATGTCGAGTCGCCTTACAATTTCCTGACGGTATTCGTTAAGAAAGAAAAGATCGTCGAAATCATACGCTTTCTATACGATCATCCTGACACTCAATTTCAATATCTGACGTCTCTTGGAGGTATTCACTATCCTGACGTAAAGCTGATTGTGGTAGCGTATCAACTCCACAACCTCATGACGAATGAACGGATCAGAGTAAAGATCTCTCTCCCGGAAGACAAAACAGTAACGTCAACGATCACCTCCATCTTCGCAGGAGCGAATTGGATGGAGCGGGAAACATACGACTTTTATGGCGTCATATTCGAGGGCCACCCCAATCTAAAACGCATCCTGAATGTGGACGATATGGTGATCTTTCCTATGCGCAAAGAATATCCCCTGGAGGATCAGACAAGGGAAGACAAGAACGATAGCATGTTTGGACGTTAACTGACAGCATGATGACAAATGATTCTTTGATCGATCAACAGGAGCCGGAAGAAAAACAATATTCCTATCTCAACCTGGGTCCAACCCACCCTGCCACACATGGGATCTTTCAAAACGTTCTTAAAATGGACGGCGAGATCATCGTTGAAGCGGAGCCAACCATCGGTTATATCCACCGTGCTTTTGAAAAGCTGGCCGAACGCAGGCCTTACAATCAGATCACACCCATCACTGACAGGATGAACTATTGTTCTGCGCCCATCAACAATATTGGATGGCACATGACTGTAGAGAAGTTGTTGGGTACAGAGATTCCTAAGCGGGTCCAGTATCTTCGCGTGATCATTATGGAGCTGGCACGCATTACGGATCACTTGATTTGTAACGCTGTGATCGGTGTCGACACAGGCGCGCTGACGGGTTTTGTCTATATGTTCCAGCAGCGCGAACTTGTCTACGAGATATATGAAGAAATATGTGGAGCCAGGCTTACGACGAACATCGGACGCATCGGAGGCTTCGAACGCGACTTTTCACCCAAGGCATGGGCGAAGATCACGAAGTTCCTCAATGAGTTTCCGGTAATCCTTAAAGAATTCGATAACCTGCTAAGCCGTAACAGGATCTTTATGGACCGTACCATCGGTGTCGGTGGTATTACAGGCGAACGGGCTTTGAACTATAGTTTCTCTGGTCCCAATCTGAGGGCTGCGGGTGTTGACTACGACGTGCGCGTAGCCAGACCGTATTCATCGTACGAGGATTTTGAGTTCAGCATCCCTGTGGGAACCAACGGCGATACGTATGATCGCTTTATGGTAAGGCAGGAGGAGATGTGGCAAAGCCTAAGCATTATCAAGCAGGCCATTGCCAAGCTTCCTGAAGGGCCATTCCACGCCGTGGTGCCCGAGTTCTATCTGCCTCCAAAACAGGAAGTCTACAATGACATGGAAGCGCTGATCTATCACTTCAAGATCGTGATGGGTGAAACAGACGTTCCTAAGGGGGAAGTGTATCATTGCGTGGAAGGTGGAAACGGAGAACTTGGATTCTATCTGATCAGCGACGGCGGACGCACGCCTTTCCGGCTGCAATTCCGTCGACCATGCTTCATTTACTATCAGGCATATCCTGAAATGATTAAAGGTTCAATGCTTTCAGACGCGATCCTGACGATGAGCAGCATGAACGTAATTGCCGGCGAACTTGATTCATAAACAGAATTTATAAACATAAGAAGGCCTAAAATAGCGATAACAGAGATGACAACGGCTCTCCCAAAATTCTCGGACACAACGCTCGCCCTGGTGAACAGAATCATCCAACGTTATCCTGAAGGAAGAGAAAAATCCGCGTTACTTCCCATACTGCACCTGGCCCAATCTGAATTCGATGGATGGCTGAGCCCGGCTGTCATGGATTATGTGGCGTCCCTGTTAAAGATCAAGCCGATCGAAGTCTACGAGGTCGCCACCTTCTATTCCATGTACAACCTCGAACCCGTCGGAAAATGCCTGCTTGAAGTTTGTCAGACCGGGCCATGCTGGCTAAGAGGCGCGGATGATATCATCGCCCACATTGAGAGAAGACTCGGCATCAAGAATGGCGGGACTACCCCGGATGGAATGTTTACCTTAAAGACGGTAGAATGTTTGGGATCTTGCGGAACCGCACCAATGTTGCAATGCGGCGCAGAATTCTATGAGGATTTGACACCAGAAAAAGTTGACGCGTTGATCGAAAAGCTGAAGGCTTCAGGTCAACGCAGTAGCTATATGAAGACATTATCAACCGGCAGCTAACAGTAAAACTGATTACTCCCGGAAATTTTAGTTTGTAAGACCACTATGGGAAAGCAAATATTACTTGAGCACATTGGTGTTCCCGGTATAGAAACCTTCGATGTCTATCGCAGCAAGGGAGGATACGCGTCCGTTGAGAAAGCTGTAAAGACCATGACTCCCGATCAGGTAACTGAAGAGGTGAAGATCTCAGGGCTTCGTGGAAGAGGAGGCGCTGGATTTCCTGCTGGCATGAAATGGAGCTTCCTCGATAGAAAATCTGATAAGCCACGATACCTTGTTTGCAATGCAGACGAAAGTGAGCCCGGTACTTTCAAGGACAGGTATCTGATGGAGAAGATACCTCATCTGCTCATTGAGGGAATGATCACATCGAGTTATGCATTGGGCGCCAAGACTGCCTACATATACATTCGCGGTGAGTATATGTACATCGTGGGTATACTCGAGAAAGCCATCGTAGAGGCTCGACAGGCGGGCTTTCTGGGTAACCGGATATTGGGAACAGACTATTCACTTGAACTATACGTGCATCCAGGCGCTGGCGCTTATATCTGCGGCGAAGAAACTGCCCTTCTGGAATCATTGGAAGGAAAAAGAGGAAACCCACGACTCAAACCGCCGTTCCCCGCCATCGCTGGTTTGTATGCCTGCCCTACCGTGGTGAACAATGTAGAGACGATCGCGTCTGTAGTGTCGATTGTCAACATTTCGGGCGACAAATACAACGACGTGGGTATCGGCAAAAGCACAGGGACGAAGCTCATTTCTGCCAGCGGGCACATCAACAAACCAGGCGTGTATGAAATTGACCTTGGACTACCCGTTGAAGAATTTATTTATTCAGATCAATATTGTGGCGGCATCTGGAAAGGTCGCAAGCTAAAAGCTGTGGTTGCGGGAGGATCTTCCGTCCCCATACTTCCTGCTGGACTGATACTCAAGACATCCAAGGGAGAACCCCGGCTGATGACCTATGAATCGCTTGCCGACGGTGGATTCGGCACGGGTACAATGTTGGGTTCGGGTGGCTTCATTGTAATGGATGAAACTGCTTGCATCGTTCGCAATTTGTGGACATTTACGCGCTTTTACCACCATGAGTCCTGCGGCCAGTGCAGTCCATGCAGAGAAGGAACCGGTTGGATGGAGAAAGTGCTGCATCGCATTGAGCATGGTCACGGTCATCCGGAAGACATAGATTTACTGGTGGATGTAGCCAAGAAAATTGAAGGGAATACTATTTGTCCCCTTGGAGACGCAGCGGCCTGGCCAGTAGCCAGTGCGATACGTCATTTCCGGGACGAGTTTGAATATCACATCAGGTTTCCGGAAAAAGTAAAGAACCCGAAACACTTTGAAATCGAACCTATGGAAGAAGCTTTGTCTGTGGCGCAATAACACCGACGCAGTGGCAACTTCGCATACACTATCGCATTGAGGCGAAATACTATGGCAAAAGTAACAATAGATGGCATTGAAGTAGAGGTTCCCGATGGAACAACGATCCTCAACGCAGCGCGGCAGATCGGAGGCGAGGTTGTACCTCCCGCTATGTGCTATTATTCAAGCCTGAAAGATACCGGTGGCAAATGCAGGGTATGTCTTGTCAAAGTAACGCAGGGATCTGCAAAAGATCCGCGTCCGATGCCGAAACTCGTTGCGTCCTGTCGCACGCCGGTAATGGACGGCATGGTAGTGCAGAACATCACGTCACCCGACGTGCTTGAAGCAAGAAAAGGTGTCGTAGAATTCCTCCTCATTAACCATCCTCTCGATTGCCCAATCTGTGACCAGGCGGGAGAATGTGACCTTCAGAATCTCGCCTATGAGCACGGCGCTGCTAAGACCCGATACGAAGAAGAAAGACGAACATTTGAAAAGATAGACATCGGCGACAAGATCAAGCTGCACATGACGCGGTGTATCCTCTGTTACCGCTGTACTTTTGTGGCTGATCAATTGACGGATCAGCGCGTTCACGGCATACTTAATCGTGGTGACGCGTCCGAGATCAGCACTTACATCGAAAAGGCCGTTGATAACGAATTCTCCGGAAACATGATCGATGTTTGTCCCGTGGGCGCCTTGACCGACAGAACTTTCCGTTTTAAGAGCCGCGTGTGGTTCACAAATCCCCTCGACGCTCACCGAAACTGCGATAAATGCTGCGGCAAGGTCGTGTTGTGGACAAAAGGAAATGACGTGTTGCGTGTTTCCGCGCGTAAGGATCAATATGGCGAGGTAAAGGAATACATTTGCAACGAATGCCGGTACGAACACAAGAACATGAATGACTGGACTGTGGAAGGGCCAAGGCATATCGACCGCCATTCTGTGATCTCTCAAAATCATTATGAGAAGATCGATCTTCAAAAACTAAAAAAAGAGATAGACCGGCAAATCGTTTTCCAAAAGGGAAAGCAGCTCGAACAATCAAACGACTCCGCAGCATGATGTCATTCTTTATCTATAAGTTCACGCTATCGGCCTCCATCTTCGGGATCACGCTTTTCATCGCTGCATACTCTACCTATGCCGAACGCAAAGTCGCTGCATTCCTTCAGGATCGTGTGGGGCCTGATCGTGCGGGTCCATTCGGAATGTTCCAACCGCTCGCTGACGGACTGAAATTCATCATGAAAGAGGAATTCATTCCGGTAGTTTCCAATAAGTTCCTTTTTGTTGCAGGTCCCTGCATCGCAATGATGACAGCATTAATGGCCGGCGTAATTATACCCTGGGGCGGAACTCTTCAATATGATGGAATAGAATATTCGTTGCAGATAGCCGATCTGAATATCGGGATCTTATACGTGTTTGGCGTTGTCTCCATCGGTGTGTACGGTATTATGATTGGCGGGTGGGCATCTAATAACAAGTTTTCGCTCTTAGGTGCCATTCGTGCATCAGCGCAGATGATCAGCTACGAAATTGCCATGGGCCTTTCGATCATCGCGCTCATCATCATGACGAATACGCTTAGCCTAAGCGAGATCGCTGTTCAACAGACAGGCGGTGTAGGTGGCGATTGGAATTTTTGGAATGTGGTCTATCAGCCAGTCGGATTTCTAATATTTATCATATGCGCATTTGCAGAATGCAATCGCACGCCATTTGATCTTCCGGAATGTGAAACCGAGCTAGTCGGTGGGTATCACACGGAGTACAGCAGCATGAAGCTCGGATTTTACCTCTTCGCGGAATACATCAACATGTTCATTTCGTCGGCTGTCATTTCAACGCTGTATTTCGGAGGCTATAATTTTCCTTTCATGAATGATCTGGGCTTGTCGCACAACACGATTACAATCCTGGGGGCTGTTATTTTCTTTGGAAAGATCAGCTTCTTTATCTTCTTCTTCATGTGGATCCGATGGACAATTCCCCGTTTTCGTTATGATCAACTCATGAACCTGGGTTGGAAGATATTAATACCTTTGTCTGTTGTGAACATATTCATCACAGGCTTGATGATCATTGTTTTTAAGAAAGTAAACTGAGCGAACAAATGCTAGTCGCGAATTGTAATGCGACTGAGGAATAGGAGAACAACATGCTAACAAATCGATCTAAATTAGTCGTCAAAAAGGAAATGAGCTTGCTGGAGCGGTTGTACCTTCCTGCTATTCTTGGCGGGATCGTCATAACCATCAAGCACTTGTTCAGACGCAAGGCAACGGTTAAATACCCCGAAAAGAAACGCGAGATCAGCGAAGTATGGCGTGGGTTGCATGTGCTGAAACGCGATGACAAGGGTGCGGAACGGTGCACGGCCTGCGGACTTTGCGCCGTCGCCTGTCCGGCGGAAGCCATAACAATGACAGCATCGGAGCGCAAAAAAGGAGAGGAGAATCTGTATCGGGAAGAGCGCTATGCCTCGACGTACGAAATCAACATGCTACGATGCATCTTTTGTGGACTATGTGAAGAAGCCTGCCCAAAAGAGGCAATATTTCTTACGGACCGGATATTGCCCACGAATTATACTAGAAATGACTTTGTGTTTGGTAAAGACAGGTTGGTGGAGTCGGTTGATCAACGGATAGATGTTACCAAACGGCAAACGGCCGATGTCCTGGAATTTAAGCAACATAAAAAATTGAGCCATAATAAGTAACCGACAACTGCAGTGACGCTAAACGTATTTTATTTTCTTTCCTTCGTCGCCGTTCTTTCCGCACTGATGGTGGTTTTTTCTAAAAATCCCATATACAGTGTGCTTTACCTTATCATTACCTTCTTCTGTATTGCTGGGCACTATGTTTTGTTGAACGCGCAGTTCCTGGCAGTAGTCCATGTGATCGTGTACGCCGGGGCCATCATGGTATTGTTTCTCTATGTCATTATGCTGCTGAACCTAAATCAGGAATCAGAACCTCAGAAAAGCACGGTGCTGAAAATAACCGCCACGATTTGTGCCGGCTTGCTCATGGTCGTACTGATCGGGTCGCTGAAGGGAACTCAGCAAATGATGCAGCAGCAAACAGCCGATACCAGTATTGGTCTCGTCAAAAATCTTGGCAAAGTGATGTTCACGGATTTTCTGCTTCCTTTTGAGATCACCTCTGTATTATTGCTTGCAGCGATGGTTGGGGCAATCATGCTGGGTAAGTCGGAAACCGCAAATATTAAGAAATAGTAGGGACAAATGAATCTGATTCAACCATAGGCCTGGAGCATGATAAATACTGTACCGATCGATTACTACATCTGGCTCGCAGCAACGCTTTTTACGATAGGTGTACTCGGTGTTCTTTATCGCAGAAATGCCATCATCGTATTTATGTGCATCGAACTGATGCTGAACGCTGTCAATTTATTAATGGTGGCGTTTTCGAGTTATCTCAACGACGGCGCCGGGCAGGTATTTGTATTCTTTATCATGGCAGTAGCAGCAGCTGAGGTAGCCGTTGGCCTGGCCATCCTTATCCTTATGTATCGAAATACCAAAACAGTTGACATCGACGTCCTCAATCGCTTAAAATGGTAAGTTCACAATTAATCGCTGCCATCATTCCTTTCTTCCCTTTTTTGGGATTCTTGTTAATTGCACTGAATACAAAAAGATCAACTGAAGGATTCACGGCCATCATCGGCTGTGGGGCGGTATTATTCTCGTTCATATTTTCTTTGATCATGTTCATTGGGCTGGCTAGTGGCGAACCCGCCACTGAGGTCACACTGTTCAGATGGATCAGCGCCGGGAGTTTTACGGCAACCATGAGCTTCCTGGTTGATCCATTGTCATCGTTGATGCTGCTGATCATTACGGGTGTGGGCTTCCTCATTCACGTTTATTCGGTGGGATACATGCACGGCGACGAGGGATTCAACAGGTTCTTTGCCTATTTGAATCTCTTCGTTTTTTTTATGCTACTGCTGGTCATGGGCGGAAATTATCTGGTCATGTTCATCGGATGGGAAGGTGTCGGTCTTTGTTCATATCTGTTAATAGGTTTCTGGTTTAAGAACCAATCCTATAACGATGCGGCCAACAAAGCATTCATTATGAATCGCATTGGAGATCTCGGCATGCTCCTGGGCATTGTGCTTATCATCATTACTTTCGGCAGCATTGAGTATGCTGAAGTTTTCTCCAGGACAGCAACGGCAGGTACTGGAACGGTCACCGCCATTACCATGCTATTATTCGTTGGGGCAATGGGAAAGAGTGCCCAGATTCCGCTGTATACATGGTTGCCCGATGCGATGGCGGGACCAACTCCCGTATCGGCCTTGATCCACGCGGCGACCATGGTGACAGCAGGCGTGTACATGGTAGCACGAAATAATCTTTTGTATGCACTCTCTCCTGCCACGATGGAAGTTATTGTTGTGGTCGGCCTGGCAACCTCTCTTTTTGCCGCTACCATTGCGCTCACACAGAACGATATAAAGAAAGTCCTTGCCTATTCCACTGTCAGCCAGCTGGGACTCATGTTTCTAGCGTTGGGCTTGGGCGCTTTCACCAGCGGTATCTTCCACATGGCAACGCACGCGTTCTTTAAAGCCCTGTTGTTTCTGGGCGCCGGTAGCGTCATTCACGCGATGCACCACGAACAGGATATACGCAAAATGGGTGGCCTTCGAAAATATCTGCCCATTACTTACATGACATTCCTGGCCGGTGTGTTGGCGATCTCGGGGATTCCACCCTTTGCCGGATTCTTTTCCAAAGACGAGATTCTCGCCAACGCATTCTCCGATAATCGTATCGTATGGGTAATTGCGCTTTTGGCGTCCCTGCTTACATCGTTCTACATGTTCCGGCTTTTCTTCCTGACTTTCTTTGGCAAGCCTCGCGCCAGCGTTGAAACTATGCATCATGTGCACGAGTCTCCAAAAAGTATAACCACACCGTTGATCATTCTTGGGTTGCTTTCCTTGACGGGCGGATTCATGGGAATACCGGAAGCCCTTGGCGGATCTCACTGGCTGAGCGGGTTCCTGGCCCCGGTGTTTGCACCATCAAAGCAGCTTATTGAACATCATCACCTCAGTCACGCCACCGAGTACCTGCTGATGGGTCTGGTCGTATCGTTGACCCTGGTACTCATCGGCATCGCTTACGCGAGATATGTCAGCAAAAATCACGTTCCCGCAGATGAAGGCCAAATCACCAATGGCCTACAAAGGACGCTCTATAACAAATATTACGTCGATGAATTGTATGACGCGTTGGTCGTGAGACCCATGTATTGGGTATCTGCAGTATTCGAGGCAATTATAGAAAGACTGGGAATTGACAATCTTGTGAATGGTTCGGGAAGGATAGTTGTGTCTGCCAGCAAAGCAGCAAGGCTTCTTCAAAATGGAAGGATAGGTTACTACATCTTTGTAATGGTAATCGGTATAGTTTTAATACTAGCAGTGGCAGCCGTACGATCATGATGTGTGACAGTAAATTTGTAACGACTTAGCGTAACGCAAACAATGACAGTATTTTTGATCTTCTTTCCTCTATTAGCTGCGGTGGCGATCTTCCTTGCCAAGCCTGCTCAGGCCAAGGTATGGGCGTTTGCCGCGTCGCTGATCGAACTGGGTGCATCATTACTGACAGTGGTTCAATTTACGAAGAATGAAAGCGTTCAGTTTGCTGTGAACATTCCCTGGATACAGTCACTCGGCCTGAACTTCTCAGTGGGCATTGATGGTATCTCCATTTTACTGGTACTGCTGACGACGGTGTTGGTGCCTGGAATACTGCTGTCTTCCTTCAAAAATCAATACGAGAAACCTTCCACCTTTTATGGCCTCATCCTGGTCATGCAAATGGCTTTGATAGGTGTGTTTGTCGCACAGGATGGATTGCTATTCTATTTGTTCTGGGAGGTTGCATTGATCCCGATCTATTTCATTTGTCTCATCTGGGGTGGCGACGATCGTGGTCGGATCACACTCAAGTTTTTCATCTATACGCTGGCAGGAAGTTTATTCATGCTGGTTGGATTGGTTTACCTATACTACAAAACGCCAGGCGATCACACTTTTGCAATGCAAGCGCTATACGACGCGGGAAGATCTCTTCCGGCTGGGCAACAGGGTCTGGTCTTCTGGGCGATGTTTCTTGCTTTTGCTGTTAAGATGCCTGTATTTCCTTTTCATACCTGGCAACCTGATACGTATACCGTCGCACCGACACAAGGCACTATGCTGTTGTCAGCGATTATGCTGAAGATGGGTATCTATGGTGTGATCCGTTGGTTGATACCGGTCGTGCCTGAGGGTGTGGAAGCCTGGGGATTTACGGCGATCGTCTTATCAGTGATTGGTATTGTTTACGCCTCATGCATAGCCATCGTGCAAAGGGATTTCAAAAGACTTGTTGCCTATTCATCGATCGCTCACGTTGGCCTTATCTCAGCTGGCGCGCTTACATTGAATCCAATGGGACTACAGGGTGCCATGATTCAAATGTTGAGTCACGGCATTATCGTGTTTGGTCTCTTTTATATTGTTGACATCGTCGGAGCCCGCGCCCGTACGCTGACATTGGCGAATATGGGAGGCATTAGAAACGTTGCCCCGTTGTTGGCGACGGTATTTGTCATTGTGATGCTTGGCAGCGTTGCGCTGCCACTCACGAGCGGGTTCGTTGGAGAATTCCTGTTGATCAGCGCAGTCTTTCAGTACCAGCATGTGCTTGGCGCCGTTGCAGGTCTTACCATCATCCTGGGTGCGGTGTACATGTTGAAAACATTCCAGAAGTCAATGTCTGGTGAGGTCAATGCCACAACATCAGGTATCACCGATTTAACGTTCCACGAAAAATGGGTCCTTTATCCTGTGGTGATACTCATCGTTCTGATCGGCATATTTCCGTCTCCGTTGATGGATCTGTCTGAGCCCGCCATTGCGAACCTGTTAAAAGTGTATTCGAATTTGTCTGCTTCCGTAAAGTAAAATGAACGCATTACTGGTTATTTGTGGTCTCGGTATTTTCGCTCTCATTGCGGAGATCATTAATTTTAAAAAGTGGCTAACCGCTGTTGTGATGATCGGTCTGGCGGCAGCCATTGTTACAGTCGTCTACGATTTCGGATCTGTGACCATGCATTTTAGTGAAATGTTATTGTTTGATAACTTTTCACTTGCCTTTACAGGATTGATCGTTATCACCACACTCTTCTGGTACTGGATGGCCACTGACTACTTCCGATTGCAGCCACACGTAACTGATCGTTCCGCGTTGGTGCTGTTTACTGTTAGCGGAGCTGTGATCATGGCGTCGTTCAACAACATGGCCATGCTATTCCTTGGAATCGAGATCCTTTCAGTTTCATTGTATGTGCTGGCCGGAAGCAGAAAGGAAAGCCTTCTCTCGACAGAGGCAGCGTTCAAGTATTTTCTTATGGGCTCATTTGCCACTGGTTTTCTGCTGATGGGTATCGCGCTCGTCTACGGCGCCACCGGAAGTTTCCACATCACCCGCATAGCTGACTTTATTGGAACACATGCGAACGAATTACCGACGTTCTTTTATGCAGGTGTTTTAATGATGTTAGTCGGATTAGCGTTCAAGATCTCTGCAGTACCCTTTCATTTCTGGGCGCCTGATGTCTACGAAGGTGCTCCGACCACGATAACTGCTTTTATGTCGACAGTGGTAAAGATCGCAGCCATTGCGGCATTTTATAGAATTTTTTCATTGTGCTTTTCCAATGTACATAGTACGTGGATCATGGTGCTTCAGATCATTACCGTTCTCACGTTGGTTGTGGCGAACGTAACGGCCGTTTATCAAAACAACGTCAAAAGGATTCTGGCGTATTCCAGTGTAGGACACGTCGGCTACATATTACTTGCCTTCGTAGCCAATGATGCCGCAGCCGCACCTGCAATATTCTACTACCTTTCCGCATACGCTGCAGCCTCGATCACTGCATTTACTGTACTTCACAGCGTGGAAAGCCAAACGCACAGAACGACGGTCGATTACTTTAATGGCCTTTACAAAAAGAATCCACTGCTTGCAGTCGCCATGACACTTTCCTTGTTATCGTTGGCTGGCATACCACCCCTTCCAGGCTTTTTTGGAAAGTATATGGTGTTTGCATTAGCTATTCAAAACGGAATGACCAACCTGGTTATCCTTGCTGTCATTACTTCGTTAATAGGCGTCTTCTTTTATTTCAGGATCATTATAGCGATGTTTTTCAAGGAGCCGGCTGGCGATGACGTTACCGCAACTCCCTCTATACGAATACTCGCAATCACACTAACAGCCATCAGCCTGGCCATGGCTGTTTTCGCAGACAGCCTCGTGAGGCTCGTTGTTTAACGCCCATTCATTCATTTCCGGGTTAATCCCTCGATTCCAGAAAAATATTCAGTACCTGAAAACGAGCTGGCCTTGTTTTTTTTTACAAAACCCCTTAACTTCAATCGATTGCAAACAACTAGCTATGGGAAAGGTAAAGAACATACTACAGACTAAGGGAGGCGAAATCTACTCCGTTGATCCAACGATCATGGTCTATCAGGCTATCGAAATAATGTGCGAAAAAAACATTGGAGGCCTTTTGATCGTTGAGTCAGGAAAATTGATCGGTATCTTCACCGAGCGAGATTATGCGCGGAAGCTTATTCTGCGGGGCAAGTCCTCCAAGGACACTCCTATCCGAGACCTGATGACCTCCAACCTAATAACCGTTACGCCAGATACAAGCATTGACGACTGTATGCGCGTTATGGTTGGTCGCAAAATCCGGCACTTACCAGTGCTGGACAATAACCAGCTGGTTGGCGTTATTTCAATCGGCGATGTCGTTCGCCACGTCATTGAGGAACAAAAAACCATTATCCAACAGCTCGAGCACTATATCACTGGCCAAGCGTAAAATGCAGGGAGTGAAAAGTGAATAGTGAAAGGTGAAAAGTTGCTGACTTAACGGTCATCATTCTGATCCTGTCGATGAGCTCGCGACGGCGCAAGCGAGTAATAATCTCAGTGTATAAACCGTCACATTTACTAAACGTGACGTTTCATATTCCATTGTGCTAAACCAGTATCCAAGGGCCACTCTTCCGGAGGACTTTTCACTATTCACTTTTCACTCTGGACTTTCTAGAGTTGACGTATGTAGATTTACCTCCGGGTGCATCGTATAAAGTCTGTATTTCTCCCCGTCGTGTACAAGTATTGGGCTCGACTTATTCTCTTCCTGAATTGGATTTTTAGCATACTTTGTCCAGTGGACAAGGTCTAATGATGTTGCTACGCAACTACTCCAGGCATGCCAGTCTTCAAACGCCGTTGCGTGGTAGTAGGCATAGTATAGCCCCTTGTGCTTGATGACCTGGTTAACTGCAATTCCATAATTGTCGTACACCTCAGGTCCAGGTATAAGAACGGGCTCATCTAGTTTGTTCGTCCATACTTTTAAGTCGGTTGATGTCGCAAGCCAGACGCCAAGATCTCCCCTTTCATATAGCAAATACCAGGTATTATCCTCATGCCACGCTGTTGGCGTTCCATATGGCCCCTTGCTGATGGCATTTCCACTAACCATGCGAATGTCAAGGGGTCCTTGTTCTTTCCAGTGCACGCGATCTTCCGACGTGAGCAAGTGCGCAATATCGTCGCGTCCCTCTGCGAACATGTAATAAGTGTTGTCAAGCTTCGTCACCGATACATCCTCAACCCATCCTGAATCCACAATTGGATTATTCTCATATCTCGTCCAATGGATACCATCCGCCGATGTTGCGTATCCGAGATGCATCACGGCATCTTTCTTATCCTGGTACCCGGTAAACCACATATAGTATTGATCACCCTCGCGGAGTATGTATCCGCGCTCGCGAATAAGCTCATCCCAGGCACCCGGCCCCGCACCCTTGAACACCGGATTGTTCGCAGAAGCAACGAAATCGACCATTTCAGGCGCAATAGTTGCCGTGTCGGCGCTGAGCCGCTCATTAGTTGTGTGTTTCGCACACGAACACATCAACATCAACGCTGAAAGCAACAGGTAAAGTCCTTTCATGTATTGTTTACTTTAAGGAAGAAAATTGAGAACTTGAATGAGACCGGGGCGTTGGCTTACCCTTGGTGCAATATCTATAATACTTTTCCACTCGCATAATTTGATGTTTTTAAAACCCTCCGCGCCCGTAAATTAATACTTATTAATCTCAATGCGCCAGGCAAAGAACCCCTCCCATTCAATTTACACCTTCCTGGTGATGATCGTATTTGTGCTTGGAGTTGTACCGATGGTGATCGTGGTGACCTCATGCAGTAAGCTGAAACCTGCTTCGTATGAGGACGTATCCCATTTTAGCAAAGTATTCAACCGATCTAAATTCTTCAGGCTTTATCTCCCTTCGGGATATGAAGAATCTGGACAGCGCTATCCTGTAATATATTTTTTTCATGGCTGGGGCGGCCGCTATAAAAGTGACGACAACGCCAAGCTGGCCTATGACAAGATCAGGGTTCTGGTCGATAAATATCAGGCTATTCTGGTAATGTGGGATGGCAACGTCGACGAAAACGAACCACGACCCTATAATATCGGCAACCATGCCGATATACGCTACAATGTTCAAATGAAGGATTACTTCGCAGAACTGGTACAACACATAGATTCAGCTTACAAGACGATGGCTGATAAAAATCACCGCGGAATTATAGGTTTCAGCATGGGTGGTTTCATGTCCTACTTTCTTGCTGGAAAATTTCCCGATATGATCGGAGCCGCGACCGCGATGACAGGAAGTCCCGAGTTCTTTGTCGGATACCCTGAGCATCATACATTGTATCCGTTGCGTTTTACGTTCGATAATTTGCGCGAGGTGAAATTGCGCTTCCATAACAGTACGGCAGACGAGCTCACGTACCTCAACACCGAGGTGAAGCAGGGGGCGGAATGGAATGGCGGCCTGTCGTGGGAATACTGGCAGTTTGAAGGCGGCCATGTGGTGGACCTTCCAGGAAAGACTGACGTATTTGAAAAAGCCATGCGGTTTACGTCTGACGCATTTGTGAACCCGATGAAGCACAAATCACACTGGTCCCACTACGATCTTTATCCCGAATTCAACATTTATGACTATCACGTAAAACGAACGGGCCAGGAATCAGGATTCACTCAACTCCACAATGTCTCCAGGCAAGGCTTTAATGTTGCTACACACCAATGGTTACCAGACGGCCCTCCATTTGCCAAGTGTAATGTTGAAATCACCACGGCACCCCTATATAAAAAAAGTGCGCCATTCAAACTGGTCAAATACGACAAACAAACCCATGGGCTTACACACGACGTGATTCAAAGCGACGTCGAAGGCAGGATTAGGTTATTGTTTGATGATCACGGCTATGAAATAGGCGTCTATCAGGAACATGATCGCCCTGAGTTTGTTTGTGCCGGGTATAGTGTTGGAAAGGGAAGTAAGTATCTGCGGAATGGTGACAATAGTTTGAAGCTGATATTGTTAAACCGTGCCGGTGAACCGGAGGATGTCAAAAAGATGTCGGTATCGCTGTCTTCAACTGACAGCAGTATCGTGTTCAAGAATAAGACCATGGGACTGGAAGTCAGTTCAACACAACAACGGCTTTTGAGCACGCCTGCATTTGAACTTTCATGCCTGAAGAACCCACCACATAACGGTGCGCCGGCCTGGGCGAGGTTACAAGTCGGCATTGACATGGACAGCGCGCATTTTGAGGATGAAATTATCGTCCCGATATTCTACGATGCGCCCCCTTTAAACGATTTGCTAATCGACGACGGTCGCGCCGTCAATGATAGCAGTAAAACGCATGGAAAGGGAAGCGGAGACGGGATCATCAACCCCGGAGAAAACATCATGGTCTACCATCGCGGTCACAGGCTTAGGTTGTATACCGATGATCCCTACGTCATTGGCGATGAAGAGGTCCTTGTGGATGAGGTGCTGCCCGCTAAGTGGCCCGATGGTTTTACGTTGAGCAGCGTGATCAGCATAGATAAGAATTGCCCGGACGGTCACATTATTGAAGGCCTGGCAAATTTTGAGACGAAGGGATTCATGCCAATCGAACGAAAGGTCAGCTGGGGGAGAGTTAAGTTGAAGGTCGTGAAATAGTTTTACTGCAGTGATTGCAAAGACACTACTATACTTGAAATATTATGAAGAATAAGCGTCGTGACTTCCTTAAAATGTCCGGGTTAGCGGGACTTTCAATTGCCGGATCCAACGTCGCAGCGTTCTCGGCTGCCATAACCTCACGCGAACCGAAGGCCGCAATCTCAACGCGCGAAACAAATTCTCATACGGCGACCGATATGAACGATCAGCAAGAGCTCAGCATCATCGGCGGATACGGCGCGTGGGCTGCGTCCTTGACAGAGAATAAAATTCCTTCACTCTCCTATAGAAACAATAAGTATACGACACTTGCCCCCTGGAGAGATGAGGCCAGGAAAAAATTGATCGAACGGATGGGCATCCCTGATCTCGGCGCAATGCCTACCGTAACGGTGCGAAAGCAATATACCTACGATGGTCTTCACATCGAAGAACTAACGTGGCAGCTACCCTATGGCCGTCCTACGGAAGCAATTTTGTTGAAACCCGCGAACGCAAACGGGCCATTGCCTGGCATTCTCGGATTTCACGATCATGGAGGTAATAAATATCTGGGGACAAGAAAGATCACCCGGACATCCGATAACATATCGCCCGTTGTTCAGGCCCACTACAATGAGTCGTATGAAGGTCGTCCATGGGCGAATGAAGTTGCAAAACGCGGATATGTTGTGTTGGTTTCTGACGCTTTTCCCTTTGCCAGCAGAAGAGTGATGATGCAGGATCTACCACCAGCGTTCAGGAATGGATTGACCGATGATAATCCGGAAAAAGCAGAAAATATTAAAGCGTACAACGATTGGGCTGGCCAACACGAGCATACAATGGCAAAATCGTTGTTCAGCGCAGGAACAACCTGGCCAGGTGTCTTCTTTGCGGAAGATCAGAAAGCGCTCGACATTCTCTGTGCGAGAAAGGATGTCGATCCAAAACGGGTTGGATGCGCGGGGCTGTCCGGCGGCGGAATGCGCACGGTCTTTATGGGCGGCCTCGACGATCGCATAAAGTGCGCAATTTGTGTCGGCTTCATGACAACCTGGAAAGATTTTATCTTGCATAAGTCCTACACGCACACCTGGATGACCTATGTTCCCATACTCCCTAATGAGTTGGATTTCCCTGAGATCCTTGGTCTGCGGGTCCCTTCCGCCACGATGGTATTAAATGATATACACGATGATTTGTATACGCTGGATGAAATGAAACGCGCCGACGCCATACTGGCCGAGGTTTATAAAAAAGCCAATGCAACAGATCATTACAAGAGTGCCTATTTCCCCGGCCCTCACAAATTTGATGTAGCTATGCAACAGGAGGCCTTCGCGTGGTTTGATAAATGGCTTAAAGCGTAATCTACAAAACGGTACCTTGACACTAAATCTTTATACTATGAAACCAGCCCACCGTACCCGTCGTCAATTCATTAAGCGCGCCGCTATGGGTACAGCAGCCTTAACGCTCAGTGGCACGCTGCCATCTCTGAGCGCGAAAAGTTATTCACGAATAATGGGATCAAATGAAAAAGTCCTGGTTGGAATTATGGGTGTTAACAGCCGCGGACTCGCACTAGCCTCAACGTTTGGCGTTCAGCCCAACTGCGAGATCGTGTCCATTTCTGACGTGGACTCCAGGGCCGCAGAAAAATGCATCTCCATAACGGAAGGGCTACAGAAAGTAAAACCGAAAGCGATTCCCGATTTCAGGAAAGCGCTGGAAAATAAGGATATGGATGTTTTGGTAGTTTCGGCACCAGATCATTGGCACGCACCCGCTGCTATTCTGGCCTCCAAGGCCGGAAAGCACGTGTATCTTGAAAAGCCCTGCAGTCACAATCCTCATGAAGGAGAACTCTTAGTAGCGGTTGCGCAGAAGTATAAGAATGTGATTCAGATGGGAAATCAGCGCAGATCATGGCCAAATGTAGTCGCCGGTATTCAGGAGGTACGAAGCGGCGCCATTGGCCGTCCATACTTTGCGAAAGGATGGTATTGCAATAACCGTCAGTCTATTGGTGTAGGTAAAGAAGTGCCTGTACCCACGTGGTTAGACTATGAGCTTTGGCAGGGCCCTGCCCCGCGAAAACCCTATAAAGATAATTTGATTCATTACAACTGGCACTGGCAGTGGAACTGGGGAACGGGCGAGGCATTAAACAATGGAACTCACATGATGGACCTTATGCGATGGGGCCTTGACGTCAACTATCCGATTCACGTTACCTCCTCTGGCGGTCGCTATCGATACAAGGACGATTGGGAAACACCTGACACGCAGGTGATCAACCTCGAGTTTGCCAACAACACCTTCATGAGCTGGGAAGGGCGCAGTTGCAATGGACGCACTGTTGAAGGAAACAGCGTCGGCGTCATGTTCTATGGTGAATCAGGTTCTTTACTGATAGAGGAAGGGAATTCCTACAAGGTATTTGACCTGCAGAACAAACTGGTGAAAGAAGTACAGAACGACCTCGAGATCAATCCGCTTGACCGTATGAATCCATCGCAGGCGCTGGATAGTATCCATATTCAGAATTTTTTTGATGGCATTACAAAAGGTTCTTTACTTAACTCCGATATTGTCAGTGGTCATCAAAGTACCTTACTTTGCCAACTTGGAAATATTGCTCTTCGATCGGGTGGATCGTTACAAATTGACCCTACCAACGGTCATATAAAAAATAACCTGACCGCATCGAAACTTTGGAAACGGGAATATCAAACAGGGTGGGAACCCACACTATAGCACATTCAAATTAATTCGTATTCACCCAACAACAATCTAACATATGAAAAGCAATCGCAGAGATTTTATAAAACTTTCCGGCCTCGCCGGAATGGGTCTGGCAGGAGGAGCCGCCATCAATTTAAATGCCGCTTCTATCGATAGCAATACGAAGATGCCTCGACAGGACGGAAAACGTTTTAACATGAGCGGCTATGCTGCGCCTAGGATCGAAACGGTGCGAATTGGTTTCATTGGTTTAGGCAACCGCGGTCCGGGAGCCGTGGAGCGAATGAGCAAAATAGACGGTGTTGAGATAAAAGCGCTATGCGATCTGCGTCCTGACAAAGCGGAAAGCGCAAAGGCACGGCTTGAAAAAACCAGTCATCGTCCAGACCTCTACACCGGAGGAGAAAATGATTGGAAGAAGGTATGTGAACGGAAAGACATTGATCTTATCTACATAGCCACCCCCTGGAAATTGCACACGCCAATGGCGGTTTACGCCATGGAGCACGGCAAACACGCTGCGTCTGAAGTGCCGGCCGCAGTTACCATGGAAGAATGCTGGCAGCTGGTAGAGACCTCCGAAAAAACGCGCCAGCATTGCATGATCCTCGAGAACTGCTGTTACGATTTCTTTGAATTACTGACATTAAACATGATCAGGCAGGGATACTTTGGCGAAGTTGTGCACACGGAAGGTGCATACATCCATCACCTCCTCGAAAGCAACTTTTCAAAAACGAATTATTACGACATGTGGCGTCTAAAAGAAAATTTGCGCAATGGCAATCTGTATCCAACGCATGGATTGGGACCAATAGCACAAGCGCTCGACATCAACCGCGGCGATCGCATGGATTATCTTGTCTCTACCTCGAGCAACGATTTTATGATGGGTGCCAAAGCGAAAGAACTTGCCGCTACAGATTCCTTTTATAAACCATACGAGGGGAAGACCTTCCGCGGCAACATGAACACCACCACCATTCGGACAATGAAGGGAAAAACGATGATGGTACAGCACGATGTGACTTCTCCGAGACCATACTCGCGGATCCATTTGGTGAGCGGAACGAAAGCAACGGCATTAAAATACCCTGAGCCAGGAAGGATCTCGAATTCTCACGAAGGTTGGTTGGGTGAAGACGAGTTCAAATTGTTGGAAGAGAAATATGCGCCACCCATTGTGAAAAAAGTGGGAGAACTGGCCAAACAGATCGGCGGTCATGGTGGCATGGACTTTCTTATGGATTGGAGATTGATCGATTGCCTGCGAAACGGACTACCACTTGACATCGATGTGTACGATGCTGCGGCCTGGAGTTCGGTCGCACCACTAAGTGAAAAGTCTGTGGCGAACCGTTCCAGCTCCCAGGATGTGCCCGACTTTACAAAAGGCTCGTGGAAAACAAATGAGCCGGTGGATGTTTATCTGCAAAAAGGCGGAACGACGAAGGTCAAACTATGAAATTGTGAATTATGAATTATGAATGAGTATTTGATGGTGATCAGTTGTAAATTTTAATGCGATGGATATAATAGTTGTGGAGGATAAGCTTGAGATGGGTGAGCTTGCAGGGAAGCGGGCTGGGGAATTGATATGGAATGCAATTGATGAACGTGGTCAGGCTAACGTTATTTTGGCTACAGGTACCAGTCAGTTTGAAACTTTGAGGCAGTTGGTTTCAGAAACTGGTATCGATTGGAGTAAGGTTGTCGTGTTTCATCTTGACGAATACATTGGGCTTCCTGATACCCATCCGGCTAGTTTTAGAAAATATTTGCGAGAGAGATTCATGTCTAAGGTGGGCAAATTGAAAGCCGCTCACCTCATCGATGGACAGGAAGAGCCGGCAAAGGAATGTAAACGCCTCAACGATCTGATCAAGTCCCATCCCATCGATGTTGCACTTGTGGGAATTGGCGAAAATGGTCATCTGGCGTTCAACGACCCACCCGCGGACTTCATAACCGAACAGCCGTATATTACTGTGGCATTGGATGATCTCTGTATCAAGCAACAGTACGGTGAAGGCTGGTTTAAGTCCATTGCCGAAGTTCCGCGTAAAGCCATCAGCATGTCAATACGACAAATCATGAAGTCATCGGCCATTATTTGTTCCGTTCCGGATGGGCGTAAAGCCGAAGCGGTGAAGAATTGTCTTGAACAGTCCGTTAGCAATATTTTTCCCGCGAGCATCCTTCAGGATCATGCGCACTGTACGATTTACCTGGACACTGCGTCAGCTTCAATGCTTACCAGCACACTGCGAGCGTAACGTGGTTTTCAACAATTGAATACCGTAGTTCGACGACCAACGACAAACCGTAGATGAATAAAGCCAGTGCGCAAGCCATAGATATAAGCTCTCTCACAAAACGGGACACGGTCATCTCTATATTCATTATTGGCGGTCTGTTTTTCATCTTTGGATTTGTCTCATGGGTAAACGCTATTCTCATTCCTTACTTCAGGATTGCTTGTGAGCTGACGAATTTCCAGTCCTACCTGGTCACTTTTGCCTTTTACATATCTTATTTCATTATGTCTGTCCCGGCCTCCTATCTCCTGAAGAAAGTTGGGTTTAAGAGAGGAATGATGTTCGGATTCTGGACCATGGCCGCTGGCGCATTCATTTTCGTCCCGGCGGCGTTTACGCGCACTTATGAAATATTTCTGATGGGCTTGTTCACCATTGGCGTGGGTCTTGCGATCCTTCAAACTGCGGCGAACCCATACATAACTGTATTGGGCGCGAAGGAGCACGCGGCGCAAAGGATCAGCATCATGGGGATATGCAACAAGGGCGCAGGTATACTCGCACCCATACTGTTCGCCGCCGTCATCCTCAAGGCTACTGATACAGATCTTTTCAAAATGTTGGGCACAATGAACGATGCTGAGAAGAGCGCTGCCTTGGACGAATTCATCAGACGAGTCATATTTCCATACAGCTGTGTTGGAACCGTGCTTGTCGGACTTGGATTAATGATCAGGTTCTCTCCTTTGCCTGAGATCAATACCGAGCAGGAAACGGCTGCTGTCGCCACTGCCAACTCATCCAAGAAAAGTATAATCGAATTCCCCCACCTAATATTGGGAGCGATCGCGATCTTTCTTCATGTCGGTACGCAGGTTATTGCGATCGATACGATCATCGGTTACGCCAATTCAATGAATATCAATTTGCTGGAGGCGAAAGTTTTTCCATCCTATACGCTATTTGCTACGATTATTGGATACATCATCGGGATCATTTGCATCCCGAAATTTATCAGTCAGGTAAATGCCTTAAGGTTATGCACGTTGTTGGGTGCTGGTTTCACGGTCTTGATCGTTACGGCATCCGGGAAGGTGTCCTTCATGGGACATGAAGCTGACGTATCAATCTGGTTCGTTGTGTTGCTCGGCCTTGCCAACTCCCTGGTGTGGGCAGGGATATGGCCGCTGGCATTGGATGGGTTGGGCAGGTTTACAAAACTGGGTGCATCCGTAATGATCATGGGCCTCTGTGGAAACGCCATTTTACCGCTATGCTACGGATATTTTGCCGACGTCTATAACGTGCGTTACGCATATGCCGTTTTGCTACCCTGCTATTTGTACCTGGTGTTTTATGCGTTTTATGGACACAAGTTGAGAGCTTGGAGAATTGGGTGATTGGGTGATTTTAAAAAAAAATAATTACAAATGTCGATGGACCCTCATAGATTAAAAATTATTAATGGAACAGTATTCGGGCTGGCCGGGGTATTGCACCATGGTAATGTTTTGATAGCGGAGGGGAAGATCGTTTCGGTCAGTGACAGGAATGAGGAATTTGATGGCGCTGTTGAGATCGATGCTGGTGGGAAGTACGTTGCGCCAGGATTCATTGACATCCATGTGCACGGCGGTGGGGGTCACGACTTTATGGATGGCACCGAAAATGCATTCTTGCAAATTGCAGCACTCCACGCCAGGCACGGTACGACTGCCATGCTTCCAACTACGCTTTCAGCGAGCCGCGAAGAACTGATAGCAACACTATCCGCTTATGAAAAAGCTGACAAGAAAAATGCTGATGGATCGCAGTATCTCGGCATGCACCTGGAAGGACCTTACTTTGCAATGTCGCAACGCGGCGCTCAGGACCCACGTTACATCAGAGATCCCGATCCTGAAGAGTACGAACATATACTTTCCCTGTCACCACACATCCGGAGATGGAGTGCTGCTCCTGAATTAAAAGGGGCAATGGAATTCGGCAGGTACATGCGCGATCACGGTGTATTGCCGAGTCTTGCCCACACGGATGCCATATATGAAGATGTCATCGATGCATTTGACAATGGCTATACGCTTGCTACACATTTATACAGCGGTATGTCCGGTGTAACCCGAAGGAATGCATTCCGCTATGCGGGTGTAATTGAAAGTGCATTCCTCATTGATGATATGGACGTCGAAATTATCGCGGACGGAATACACTTGCCTTCACCTCTGTTGAAACTCGTTTACAAGATAAAAGGTCCAAAACGCATTGCCCTCATCACAGATGCCATGCGTGCCGCGGGCATGCCTCCGGGTCCAAGCACCCTTGGCAGTTTACACAACGGTCTGGAGGTCATCGTTGAGGACGATGTTGCCAAACTATTGGATCGAAGTTCGTTTGCTGGCAGCGTTGCCACCGCTGACAGACTGGTGAGAAGCATGATCTTCATGGCAGGAATACCGCTCGCCGAAGCAATTGCGATGATAACCGAAACACCTGCCCGTATCCTGGGCGTCGATGACAGAAAAGGATCTCTTCAACAAGGCAAAGATGCCGACTTGGTGATCTTTGACGATCAGATAATAATAGACAAGACCATCATCAGGGGTAGGATTGTTTATGACCGGTCGAAATAATACAGGCGGGTTGTCAGGTGGCCTTAGTTCCCTTAGTAAGCAACTCCATCACGGCTTCTCCTTTGCCATCCGGTGTCGTATAGAAGGGACGTTTCTCAATTTCATACTGCGTTTCCGGTCCAATACCCATTGCATGGTAAATAGTCTGATGAATGTGATCTATCTTAACGGGTTTCTCGACCGTCTTACAAGGCCTTTCATCTGCAGTTCTGCCATACACAAAACCTTTTTTTATGCCTCCACCGAACATGAGCAAGGAACACCCGTCGGTGAAATGTCGGTGCATACCGTAGAATTTCAAATCAGATAACACGTCAGGTTGATTTACCTGCTCAAGAACTTTCAGACCTGGCCTTCCCTCAACCATCATGTCGCGACTAAACTCACTGGCGAGCACAACCAACGTGCGGTCTAGCAGTCCACGTTGATCAAGGTCCTTGATAAGCTGAGCCACTGGAGCATCGATCATTTTTTTCATTCCGACCATGCGCGTGTGTCCATTTTCATGGGTGTCGAAACCCATGAACGGCTCATATTCTGTTGTCACGCTAATAAACCTTGCACCTTGCTCGGTTAACCGGCGGGCAAGCAGACAACCCAGACCAAACTTGCTCGAATTGTAAACATCATAGATCTTCTTAGGTTCCAGCGAAAGGTCAAAGGCTTTTGCCTCGGGAGAATTTAACAACCGGTATGCCTGTTCCATTGATCTGCGAAGTGATTCCTTCTGATAATCGCTTGCAACCTCAGCAACCGGACTCTTGTCGATCAGGTCATTATAGAGTTGATTACGCCGTTCAAAGCGCGCAGCATTCATGCCGACTGGTGGTCGCACGCTTTCTAATCCCTGCGTTGGGTCGGGAATGAAAAAGGGGCCGAATTCATTGCCCAGGAACCCAGCTGTATGAAATGCCTTCAGTTCCTCAGCTTCACCCACGCTGAAACGTTGACCAATATCAATGAAGGCCGGGATCACTTGATTCTTTGGTCCCAACTCCTTGGCTATCCACGAACCTATGTGTGGTGCGGCTACGGTCTGTGGTGGTTCATAGCAGGTGTGCCAATGATACTGATGACGCGAATGTAGTATATGCCCCATGTCCGCGGCAACGTAGGATCTGATGAGCGTTCCTTTATCCATTACGCTTCCGATGGACTGCAGTCCATCGGAAAAATGCAGGCCGTCCAATGCAGTCGGTAGGGAATTGAAAGTGCTTAATACCCTATTGCCTTCCATTCCCTTTTCAAAGGGAGTATATTTTTTCGGATCGAATGTTTCGGTGTGTGCCATGCCGCCAGCCATCCACAAGAGGATGACGGTGTCGGCTGTAGAATTTCTTGACAGATCCCGGAGGTTACCGCAACCGTTCAGCATGCTTGCAACGGGTGCACCCGCGGCCCATGCACCGATCACTGCCGCCCCTGACGATTTCATAAAATCACGCCTGTTCAATCTTGTTCCCATCCTGCCTTACCTTTCATGGATATTCAGATACCCTCTCGCTGGTTTGATTTTAGATATTTGAATTTACGATTTTCCAGGCTAAAAAAATCAAAATCAATAGATGAGTTGAAACTCTGGATGCAATGTCATGGCCCAGATAAAGTCCTCTACAGCATCCTGAGAAGGCTTATTGCCCAGTGTCCGTTTCGCAATCTCCATTTCTCCCGGTACAGGAAGCCTACCCAGCGAGCAACGATACAATTGTTCTATCATGATCGTCGGATCTGCGTACTTCTTTCTCCATTCGGTCGCACCTCGTTTTATCGCCTCATTAAAATGAGTTCCATTGGTAAGTTCGAGTGCTTGCAACAAATTTGCCTGGGAAGTCCGGCTTGTTGAAACCGTTTCCCTGTTGGGCCTGCCAAGCGCAGTGAGGAATGGATCATTTCTAACCAATGAGGCCCGCGCGAACGGAATACTTCCCATTGATGAAGGGAGAAGTTTTGATACCACCAACGTATCGGCATAAATAGGTTCAATGGAAAGACTGACAGCATCAGCAAATTGTTCAGCTGTCATCCGACGTCTCAGCATTCCTTTGAAAACATAATCTGGAGTCGTAATCAATGCGGGCTCCTTCAGGGCGACAGAAGGAAGTTGATAGGTGTTGGACGTTAGAATGTTAAAGATCAATTTTTTTATATCGTAACCCGATGCTACAAAGTCCGACGCTAGCCAGTCCAGCAGATCCTGACTCCAAGGCTCATTGTCCATTACATCTACCGGCTCCACAATACCCAGAACGATTAACTGCGCCCATATCCGGTTTACGAGCGTCCGGTACAATCGTCCGTCTTTTGGCTGCACCAGGAAATCAGCCAATTGTTTTAATCGTTCAGAAGTCACTGCTTCGGGATTGATTGTTCCCAATTCTTTGAATATCATTCGACGTTCTGCAAACCTGCCTGTTGGCTTATCACACCGGTTGATCTCCAGCGTCGTATCAGCAAAAATGTTAGCAAAGGCATAGGCCTCGTCCAGTTTCCAGTCGCTGACAAAGCTATCATGACACGATGCGCACTTCAGGTTCAGACCGAGGAACACCTGAGAGACATTTTGAGCAGCTTGCATTTCTGTACGTTGGCTGGCATTGATAGTGCCCCGCCACTTGATCCCCTCGATAAACCCTTTGGACTCTTTAGCGGGGCTGATCAATTCTCTGACAAAACGATCGTACGGCTTATTCTCACGCAACGATGTGTATAGCCATGCCGTTATGTCAGAGCGACCGCCGGTGATATAGCCCGTTCCACTGTAGTCATTCCTTAAGGCATCGTTCCAAAATGTGATCCAATGCTGGGCATAGTCATCATTGCGTTGAAGCAGCCTGCTAACGAGCAAGTTTCGTTTATCTGCACCAGTGTCATTAACAAATGCCTCGACAGAATCAGGTGATGGGAGCAAACCCAGTACATCGAGGTAAGCCCGGCGGATATACAAATGATCATCCACTGGCTCGCGCCATTCGACATTGTTCTTTTTGAAATAGGAATCTACAAATTTATCAATGGGCGATTGCTGTTCGCCGTCCACAGGGACAGCAGGTAAGCGTGGCGCCAGGGCGGCAACTCTATAGAGGCTTTTTTCGGGTCCTTCAGGCCACGGCGCGCCCTGGGCAATCCAGAATTCGAGCCATGCAATCTCATCTTTAGTAAGCCTCTCTCCTTTCTCAGGCATCGCCTCCTTATGATTTCGCGGCAATGTTACACGACGGATCAATTCGCTGTCACCCGGTTTGCCCGGAACTACAATTACTCCGTCTTCGCCTCCGCTCATGATGTGAGCCTTTGAATCAAGTCTTAGCTTACCTTTGACCTTTGTTTGGCCATGACATTTGTAACAATGATGCGCAAAAATGGTACGGACCTGAAGGCTCAGTTCCTGAACCTGATGCGAGGTTAGCTTGCCATTCCTAACATTCCGCATGGAATCAGAAATGGCATGCATCGGCGTGCTTCCATTAAAGGGTAGAACACTTGATAGATAGTCATCTCCATGGGTGATGGAGGCGCCATAGTGACCGGCCGCGCAAACCGAAATAATAGTTGTCGCCAAGAGGAATCGCGTTGGTTTTACGGCGTTGCGGCTGCTTGTATAAAAAGTCATCAACGACAGCACCATGGTTGCAATCCCCGTCCATTGATGGATGGGGAGAACATCGCTTCCATAGGTTTCATGTTCGGCAAGCATTAATCCGAAAGCAACCGCGACTATGGAAGAAATAGCGCCAATCGTGATCAAGACGTGAATCGCAAAACGCAAATCCACCTTCGGCCGCATCCAGGCAATAACCTCCATAAAGCCAGCTACAACGATAAGGCTAATGGGAAAATGTACGACCATGGGATGCAAGCGGCCCAGGAAAGCCCATAGCCAGAAAACATCGCTGGAAGTATTTTCTGATGGAAGTTCGGCCCCACGCACCACCGTGGTGAGTATCAGCATGAGACTTGATGCGACAATGATAGCGCTGCGAAGCCGTTTCGAACCTATCCTGGTACTAAAGTTTCTATTAAGGCGGCTATTCAATGTATTACGATGAATGTGCGAAGAAATGCTTGTTCTTTAATTTATCAATGTGATGAAAATTTACAGTATTTGAAATGATAAAAAAATATCCGGAATGCGATCCTGCAATTAGCAGTACGCCGCTGGTCACCACGGGAATTGGGTTTAAGACTCAAATTTGTAACTTTAAGATTCTAAAAACCTGCGTTGACGGGCATGAGAAGATCGATTGCCATTATACTGTTAGTTGTCCCACCCTTATGCTTGCAGGCCCAACCCTCCCTCACGCCGGCATGGAAATTATACTATGACAGCGCACAATTGTTTTGGTCAAAGGATTGGAATAAAACCGTTCCTCTTTTGTTACAGGCGGAAAAATCCGCATTGTACGACCTGGGGATCTACGACGAGAATTACCTGACAATCATCAACGACCTTGGTCTTGCCTATGCAAAAACTGGGGACTACGCCAACGCAGAAAAGCTGTTAAATAAAACTATTTCTATTAAAACAGAACTTGGGACAGGGTCTTCAACTGATCTTTCGCGAACGCTTTTGAATCTGGCGACCGTTCATGGTGACCAGGGTCATGTTGAGCAAGCCGAGCAAATATATAAGCGGGTCATCGCAGGAGGCCTAAGCCAATCGGATCCAGATGTGTACACTCAGGCAGTGAACAACCTCATCGCGTTGTATGAAACGAATAACATGAACAAAAAGGCCTTGTCATTGGCCGACGCGCAAAGTGCACAATTCTCAAAAACGAATGAACTACCCCTACTGGGATTTGAACTACACGTCACACGAGGCAGGCTATTGCGAAAACTCGGTCAATATGATCGAGCGCAAACTGTCCTTGACTCGTTGGGGCGCGAACTGGCAGCCAGAAAGGACGATAACTTAAGCACCATACAGATACAGCGGTTGCAGGAAATCGGACTACTGGATTTCGAAACCGGATTATTTCACAACGCTGAAAAAAATTTATTGCAGGCGTTCAGGCTCCTTAAATCACAACAGCCGGTAAATAACGCGATGCTTACTGAACTTTTGAACAATCTCGCTTCAGTCTATGAGAAGATCGGTTTACAAGAGAAAGCCCAAATCTATTATCAGGACGCGTTGGCGCTCTGCGTTCAGACACACGGCGAGAATTCCCTATACGCACTAACGTTGCAAAGTAATATTGCCGGCATCCGACTTCGGGAGGGCGACGTAAAGCTGGCAGTGATCAGTTTTGAATCTATTGAAAATAAACTGCGAAAGATTATTCCCGAATCAAACCCCTTCTACATCACGGTGCTGAATAATCTGGCCACTGCCTACCGTACCAACAAACAAACTTCCGAAGCGCGTGCAACGCTTGACAAAGCATACGCTTTGATCAAAAAATACGGACTCGAGAAAGACGACCTGGCCGGCAGCATAATGAACAATCTGGCTGTCTTGCTTACCTCGACTGGCGATCTTGAGCAAGCGGTCGTCTATTATGAAAAGGCATATGCACAGCGCAAGATCATTTATGGAGAAAATTCCGTACTGCTGATGGATATCGCTGGAAACATGGCGATAGCGTATTGGGAGTTGCACAAACCGGAGCGTGCTATACCACTCTTTCAGGAATCCATCAAACTAGCGATCCGTCAGATTAAATATATCTTCCCGAATCTAAGCGAGGATGATCAGGTAATATTCTACAAGAAACTTAAAGAAGACTTCGAACGATTCAATACCATTGCTTTTCAATCAGCGACCAACCGACCAGAATTGCTCACGCAAGTGTTCAATAATCAAATCATCATCAAATCATTACTTTTTTTTACGCAAAGACGCAGAACGGATCTCATCACGGAGAGACGTGACGCTGCGCTAACCCGTCAATACGACCTACTGAAAATAAAGAGAGAACAGTTGGCATACCTATACCAGGCGCCGTTAAGGGATCTTTCGAACGAAATCACCTCTGTGGTCGACGTGGAGAAGGAAATTGATGTTCTTGAAAAATCTATCAGCCTCAAGACAAGCGAGACGGTGGCGGAAAAGATGCAGGAACAACGTATTCAATGGAGCGATGTCCAGCGTAAGCTTGATCCGGATGAAGCACTCATCGACATCATTCGGTTTCGGAAGTATGACATTAAAAAACAAATAGAAAATAATGCTTCAAAGCTAAGTTTTGGTTTTACAGACAGCGTTTACTATGCAGCATTGATAACAACGAAAGAGACAACGACCAGCCCTGTTTTGGTTTTGATGAAAGAAGGGCTCAACATGGAAACGAGGTTCCTGAATTATTACAGAAATGCACTGAACTATGCGGTAAAGGACGAAAACTCTTATGCATCATATTGGAAGACGTTCGAGCCGACGATCCATAACAAGAAATCTATCTATCTTTCAGGCGACGGTGTATATCATAGATTAAACCTCAATACGCTGAAGGAACCGGTGTCGGATAAGTTTCTTATCGAACGATACGACATTCACTATCTGTTAAATCCCGCTCAATACCTCGAAAAACAAAAATCATCATTTCTTTCCCAGCACGCTGTATTGATCGGTGATCCGGTCTTCGATATGGTGGACGGAGATGAATCCAAAACAAGAAACAGCGAGAATTTTGTCTCATTACCTGGAACAAACACAGAAGTTGTTAAGATCAATGAGATCCTGAGCAAAAAAGCGTGGACAACTCAGGTATACTTACGAAAGCTGGCTACAGAACGCAATCTGAAAAAGGTACACTCACCTGCTATTCTGCATATCGCAACACATGGCTTTTTCTCCACGGACAAAGTAAAGCTAAGCGCCGAAGCTAAGAAGGACTACCTTTTTTATTCAGGCCTAGTGTTGTCTGGAGCAAACAAAAGTCTTGCAGAGGAAACGCAGGAAATATATGATGATGGAATTCTCACTGCCTACGAGGTAATGAATCTCGATCTTGCACAAACTCATCTTGTCGTATTATCCGCCTGTGAAACCGGCCTTGGCAAGATTGAAAATGGAGAAGGTGTCTACGGACTCCAGCGATCTTTTTTGCAGGCTGGAGCGCGCAACATCCTGATAAGTTTATGGAAAGTAGATGATCGCATCACCCAGGAGCTGATGGTGAGATTCTATCAGTACCTTTTTCAGGGAAAGGTAGAGCGTGAAGCGTTGAAACTCGCACAGCTGGATCAATTAAAACAGCATCCCAATCCGTTAGGCTGGGGGGGATTTATTCTGGTGGGAATGGATTAATCCTTTTGCTTACTGCCCTACGATCAAAGGGCGTTAAAGAAAAATTCATCGGACACAAGGGTAACGGTGGCAGGCAGGCGTACCGGTTGAAAGGCATTGAGTTTGTCTTCCTTTGAGCCATTCAGTTCTTTAAGCTTATCCCCGGACACTCCTGTGATTTCAGCTAACGTTTTCCAGTCAAGCGCCTTTCTTAGAATATAAGTCTTTGCCTTGGCATTGAATGATCCTGCATCTCCATTCAAATAAAACTCTACGCGCCGGTTGAATTGCCGTTGAAGCTCAACATCCACTTCCTTCTGTTCCTGCTTACCTTTCGCCACGATGGCGATTCCGGTTTGATCAACACCTTTCCTGGTAAGATATTCGGCGACGGATTGTCCCCGCTTCTGGGTTAGCTTGATATTATACTCATTCGTTCCGCGGTCGTCTGCGAAAGCAAAGATTTCAAGTTGCGCACCCGCATTGTTGATCAAATAACTTGCGAGTTCATCGAGCACCATCACCGCCTCCGGGCGCATCCTGTAATGGTCAAAATCAAAATATATGTTTTCTAATTGCACGGTTTGCTGTTTGTGATCATTCGTAACGGTCATACCATTAACAACAGGAACCACATTTTCACTAACGCCTGATCTTTCAAGACGCAAATAGAATTCACCAGCGGGAAGCCCGGTGAACCGGAATCGTCCTTCTTCGTTTGTCTTCGTTATCTTGAATACTTCTCCCTGCTTGTCGGTAAGTAGAACTTTGTATGTAGGCAGGGGTTTATTCGTCAGGGAGTCCTGAAGGATACCTGTAACAACTAGGTCAACATTCTTGTCCGAGGGCGAGATTACCCTTGCCAGGTACTCCCTTCCATGGCGTTTGAGATCGTTATATCGCTGTCTGGCAATTTGATTCAGCTTCTCAAATTCCGCAGCATCCATGTTGAACTGGTCCGGCCTTGCGATAGTTTTACTCTCAATGCTTTGCACAAGTTGATCCACGATCTTCTTCTTGTCGTATGTCAGGTTCTCATAGTCAACCTTTTCCTCAAGCCTGGAGGCCTGTAAGCTCAATCGTTGACCCTCTTCTGTTTTTTGCCTAAGGCTGATGTCACGACGTGAATTCCTTTTCTTCAGGCTTAGTTTTGAAATGAATGCATCCACGGAAGAGACCTTGACGGCCATGATGTCGAAGCCGCCCAGGCCTTCCTGACGGTTGCTGCTCCAGTAAACTTCATGTTCGCTGAAAGCGATAAAGCAGTCATCGCGATTGGAATTGAATGGTGAACCAAGATTGTAGAGTATGTTTTCTCCGGTGGACAACCGCTTCGACATGTATAAGTCAAGACCACCGTAGCCTTCGTGACCATCTGAGGAAAAGAATAATACGTTCGGAAAGGAGGTGAATGCAGGAGACAACTCATTGAGTTTGGTATTGACTGTTATACCCAGGTTCATCGCTGGCCCCCAATTCTCATTGCCTGCATCTATGCTCATCCAAAGGTCAAACCCTCCTGAACCTCCGGGGCGGTTGGTTGCAAAGATCAACGAGTCACCACCATGCGAAATGGCTGGTTGCCGTGCTTCATAGTTTTTGAAGTTAATATTCGTATTCAGCGGGACTGGTTCTGTCCACTTCTGGCCTTTTAATTCAGTTAAGAAAATGCGGCAATGGGGTCCCTCCATTCCACAAACCGTGTAATAGTATTTGTCGCCCTTATTATTGAAACAGCCACTGCCATCATTGAACTTTGTATTGGTAATAGCAAACGCTTGCCTGGTTTTATCTATCCAGGTGTTATTAACATTTTCGAAATAATAATTGTCCGTAAACGCTTCCCCAAAACGTTCGTCGATCGACTGTCGGTTTGAGAAGATCCGTCCACTGCTAATGACAACCGTAACGCTGTCCTTAACAGCGGGGGCAAAGTCATTGTATGTCGTATTTAACTTAAGGCCTATCCATGGATAACTGTCATGTTGTGTGGAGAGTTCTTCCTTAGCCGTTTGACATCCGGATCGATCGATAAAGGCCTGTTCAACGACATCCTTCAAATCACCAGCGTTCTCATGAATACGGATGAATTCCGTGAAGTACTGCAGGGACTCATCAAAGTTACCATTGAACTTTAGCATGAGGGCGAAGTAGTACAATGAGAGCGGGAATGCTGATGGGGAAAGAAAATACACTTTCAAATAATACGCCTCTGCTTCTGTGTAATTGAACGTTTTTCGGTAGCATTCAGCGAGCCGGTAACTGACTTCCGCGTCCTTAACATTCTGGTCGGCGAGTTCACGGTAGTCCTGTATGGCAAGGTTATATTGTTCGTCGTCATAATAACGGTCTGCTTCCTCCTTTAATGACCGCACAGAACGATCATTCTGCGCAACAACGTCAAGCATTGAAACGGTCAATATCAGCAACAGCAGTAATCGCATGATCAAATATACGATGCATGAATGTCCAAACACATGCAATTTCTATTGGCGGAGCTTAAAGCCATCAGATGAGTGGCGACGAGAACTTCTTAAAGCCTTTGTTTACAACGATCTTGTACGCAAGCGACACTTCATACGCATTTGCAAATCCGAAGTTTCTTGACAAGGATGATACATTGGTATCGTAGCTGAATCCCAGGTTCCATGAGCGGTTGCTGAAACCCGTTGAAAGAATGAATGCGTCCTGGAGGCGATACCACGCGCCAACAATAACCTTTGTGCTTTTAGAATTGTGCAGGTGGGGTGGCTGAAGGTAATAGCTAAAGTATGTCCCAAGATTGACCTGAAAACGATGGTTCTGATACTGCAGCAAATAGTTTGGAGATATCTCAAGCTTTCTATTCCACACAGAGGAAAATCCTCCATGAAGCTTAAACAAAATTGCCGATGGCTCATGCGTTACTCCACTAAAGCTGCGCGGTTGAATAATGTTAGATGCGGCGATACCGCTGAACGCTGATATGCTACTGGTTGATAACCGCCCGCGGCTTGTATAAAACCACATGATGCCGGCATTCAACAATGGATTGAACACTTGGTTGTTTAACGAGCCATTTTCTCCCGCCAGACTGCCATCAAAGCCCAGGGCTGCAGAATACTGTGTAGACCATTGGAGGTTGCTATAGTTGACCCTTTGTTGCCACACACCCGTCTGGATACCAACAGACAGTATGTTATTGCCATAGCGTGTCAGATGAAAATTATACGCACCTGACAGCATGATAGCCTGGGATTTAAATTCCTTGTTCGGACCAGCCACATCATTCAGGAAAGTTGCACCGACGCCCCCGAGGTGCTTAACCCTTGTGCCAGGTCGCAGAATCGGCTTGATAAAGCTGAACTGAAATGTAGTGAATGGCAATCCGACATTAGACCACTGCGAACGATAGTTCATGCCCATGTAAATATCCTTTTCAAGCCCAGACAATGCCGGATTGAGATATAAACTAGTCGCATAATATTGTGAGAACACCGGCGACTGACCGAACATCGGCTGCGTGGAGACGGCCAAAATGCAGGTGGACAATATGGACAGTAGGATATGCTTCATCTCACGATCGACACGATGCCTTTACGCTCGATGAGGCCGCCTGCTTTCGTAGTCGCCCGGAAAAAGTAAGGATAGGCCCCGGAGGGAAGCGCATCGTTGTTACCTTGCTGGTGGCCATCCCATCCTATCGTGATCATATCCACCAAAGATTTAGATTCATAAACCTTCAATCCCCAGCGGTTATATACGATGAATTGAAAATTCTCTTCCACCAATTGGTTCCCGAATACTTTCACCAACCTGTTATCGGGGTCAGCAGCAGCCGGAGAAAGGGATGTCGAAAGATAAAACTCACCAGGAAGCCCTCCAGGGGCCGCAGTTTCTCCGATCACAAAGATATTTTCAGTAGCGTCTGTACCTGACGTTATTTTATCTATATCCGCGTCATAAGAGACGGCGATCTTCCCTAATGGCGCAAACGGGGATGTCAAAGTTTGGGCCTGGAATATCTCAAGTGCGTGTCGGTCGCCATAGTTGTCAGGAATGGTATAACCCAGCGACAAAGGGGAGTTAAGGAACGTACCCCGGATATCTTTTCGTTGCCAGTAAACCGTTGAATAAATAGTACTGGACGGTGGTAGGTCTGTTGACGGAACATTGTCGAAAGCCTCCATTTCTGTCGCGACATTTATTCCGGTCACGTCAATCAGTTCAACAGGATAATAATTTCCGTTCGTGCCAATGGGAAAGAACTTGTAGCCTGTTCCTTCATGCGTGACCGCGCCATCTACAAAGCTCCTGGATGAACCGGTAACAGTGGCGCCATCCGATATATAAAGTGTATCGGGATCAGCAACGGTAACGATGCCCAGATTAAGTGCAAGAGACTTTGTGATGACAACCTTACCCTGAATAATCTTCGGTCCTGATCCATCCACGATCAGGTCATAAACAGCGTTCTTATTATTGTAAAAGGTTTGCTGCTGTCCACCATACAGAGTGATTGAACCGAGCCCCTGGTATACATTCGTATTTGTCCAATTTCCGTCGACGAAGAAACTGCCTTGATTCTGGATGAATCCTTCACTGGTTACGTCGCCCTGGACATGAACCTCCACCCCGTCATCAATAAAAATATTGGTTTGATTGGCTATGCCCTGACCATGTAGCGTTTGCAAAATTCCATTCCATACTAGCAAGGATACGATTGCAACATATGGTCGATGGCTGGTCCTCATTTGAGATATTGTATTTTTACGCCATAAATTCTTTGAAGCGCACCGCCGGGAGTATTTGCATTGATAAGGTTGGTAAAGTCTACATGAACCCTGTAAGTGTAGATGGAGTTATCAACTACGCTGGCCACAGCATTGGTGGCATTGACCACGCCCAGGCCTATGAGGGGTGTATTTATTGTTGTGAGAATCTGTGGGGCCCCACCCGCGAGGCTTTTCCGTGACAGCGTTATTTGGAAAGTACCCAGTAACAAAGAATACTCGTAATAAACAGAAATGGACTGTATTGTCGCACCATCCGGTAATGAGACAGGTGCCATGATCTCGCGGGCATCTCCCATGGCAAAAACGAACGTACCATTATTGCTTTCCATCAAACCCGTTGGATGATCTGTCTTGTTGTCTACCTGGAGGCCGGCGAAAGCGCTCGGATCGATTGAGAGAAAAGATGTGGTTGGCGTAACTCCAGGGATAGCTGTTGGGACCCATGCGGTACCATCCCATATCAGCGCATCCCCTATGGAAGGGGCAGCATTTGAAACGTTTCTTCCCTGGATCTTGCCAACCGTTGATGCCGTGACAGTCCCCGTTACATCGCCCGCTGGCGTTACCCATTGCGTGGCAGTACCAGTCGGGTTTGACACCATCACCTGATTGGCTGCTCCTGGTGTAATCGCGAGATTATCGAGCAAGCCCGTTACCTGTCCGGCCGTTGTAAAGTTCACGGCATTTCCGTTCTGAATAGAAAGTGTATTACCGGCGAATGTGAGTGTTTGGTTATCGGTGAAGGTGGACCTATCGGCCCACGTTACAACGTTACCTCCATTCGTCGTCAGCACTTTGTTTGCGCCGCCAGGAGCCAGGTCATTTGTGGCAATTGAACCGTCGAGTACCTTGACAGAATTGACGGCATTGGGTTGGATCACGAGACCATTCAGTGTGCCACCAAGGTCCCCGCCAGTTGTTACGTTGTTAAGGTTCACCGGTGTACCGTTGTCAATGGACAGTATATTCGTCAATAGCGAAAGATTTTGGTTGTCATCCACCAATGTTGATTTGTCTATCCACGTTACCACGCCACCGGCATCGGTGCTTAGAACTTTGTCATTTCCACCTGATGAAATATGGGTTGGGTTCACGGCACCTGGTCCGATCTTAGGTGAAGTAATGGCAGCATTTGCCAGGTCATTTGTTGAAACAGAATTATCAAGGAGGTCTGCGCCTGTCACCGACCCATCAATGATATGGGTTGAATTGACGGCATTGTTTGAAAGCTTTGATGTCGTCACGGCGCCATTCGATAGCTGGAGCTGATTGCTTCCATTAACGGAAATCGTGGTGCCATCGGTGTTAACAGAAAGTGTCGCATCACCCGTCGTCGTACCTCCTGTGAGTGCCGAAGTGCTGCCTGTAATGATGCCTGTGATATCGCCTAACGATGAAATATTCGCCCAGCTTAATGTGGTTCCATTAGTCGTTAAGTACTTACCACCATTGCCTGTTGTCGATGGGATCTCTTTCAAAGCGGACAGATCAATGACGCTGCCCCCGGAAATACTGAGCTTCTGCGTTGCAGGATCATATGACAAATCTTGCAATGCCTGACTGCCCAAACCCTTGATCCAGGTCCCGCTATTCCAATGATAAAATGACTTGTCGGTAAGATCAAATACCATCAGCCCGTCATCTTGTGGAGACGATGGTCCAATAGATAGCCTTTGAGTTGAGGTCAATTGGGGAAGCAGGAAACCTTGATCACCGTTAGGAGGATTGATCACAAGGACGGCATTTGGCCTGTTGACCATGGCTCCTACAACCATTGATTTTTTCTGCCCGCAGACAAACAGCGTATGGCAGATCAGCAGTGTAGTTGTTAGAATGAGGGTTTTCACAGCAATTCCCTTAAATCAATTTAAATTCCAAAGTAAAAGGCCTTCGAAATACCTCCGGTAACCTACTATATAAGAGTGGTACAGGCATCGGCTGTGTGTGAAATGAGAAAATCAGGACCGAATTGGGAAAGTTATGAATGATCATACATCCCGCTAGCGGAGTGGGGAGTGGGGATTGGACCTGAATTTATTCCTGAAAAAACGGACGTGACTAAAAAATCCCCATACAATTCAATAAGCAAGCAAAAAATAAGGTCTCCCTTACTTGCTTTGATGATCGTTTACCGCTCTACCCTAACTTTGGCTATGGCGTTCTCTTTGTTACCGAAAACCATTTCCCTGCAATTCACACTACCACATTGACAAGCGAACGGTTCCATGCTTTCGTCGATAAACAACGCATAATCAACCGTGAGCTCCTCTCCTTCCCTGATATCCCGAATGGCTATTACGTTTAAGCCATCATAGGCTGTATTAGGGGTGCAACTATGATTTTGTGGCGCCCAGTTCACTGGATTTTCATCCCATAATATATAGACATCGCTGCTGATGGGATAGGCATAGTGCTTAAAGTCCAACTTCTGGCGTTCACTCCAGTTCTCTTCAACAAAGCGCTTGGATACGATCCGTTGGGATAATCCCTCTCCGGAAAATACCACTTCATGCTTGCGTATGCGTTGACGGGCGAAGATGCCATAGCCTGACACCTGGCTTCCCTTCAGGGTATACTTTTTCTGCTTAGCCTTATAGCGTGTTATTCCTTCGGCGATTATGTGTCTGAGAAAACCGCTCTTACCGGCAGGATCATTGTTCAGAATGTAATCAGCAGAACCTTCATAGCCATTTTCATAGAACGCCGAGCAGGTGAAGTTGATCTCAAGGAAATAGATATTGTTGTTTTTATCCATCCTAAAATCCAGTCGCGCATATCCAACCCCGCCAAAGGCCGTGAATATTTGTTCCGAGGATGCCTTCAGCTTCCGTTCTGTCTTGTAATCATGAACAGGAACGTTGCAATCGGGATGAAGCTCTGAAGTTTTAAGTGCATAGGTCTTGAACTCCCGGCCTTCTGGGAAAATGTATTCAATCGGCTTGTAGCTCTTGCAAGTACGTCCGTCCTTATTGGCGGCAACCAATACGGTAAATTCGCGGCCGGCTACATATTCCTCAACGAGTATCTCCTCATACTCCTCACTTATCGATCGTATCTTGGTTTCCAGGTCTTCGGCGGAGTAGACCAGCGAATGTTCATCGATGCCGAGGCTATCGCCTGCTTTGGCTGGCTTGATGAACATGGGAAATTGCAGTTTTTCGAGAACCTCTTCAATTTGATACACGGAATCTATCTCAACCGATGCAGGTGTTTTCACGCCTGCGCAAAAGGCGACGTATTTCATTAACGGCTTGGGAGGGTCATACAACAGGGTATTCGGGCCCGTATAGGGAAGGTTGAGTAGGTCGAGTGTCTGGATCACATCGATTGATGGCACTTCCCACTCCAGGTATCCTTCGCAGAGGTTGACGAAGATATCATAGCCCAGTTTACTGAGGTCTTTCAATTGCTTGTAAGTGGTAAGCTTATTGAGAAAGACGTGGTCAACCTGATCGTTGGGAAGTAAGTAGCTCAGGTTTCTGGGTGGATCGTAATGTTTATAATCCACATCTGTTGTGGAGTAATCAGGTTGAAGGACACAAATTTTCATTTATTGTTAAGCATTATGTTTTGCCCCATAACGCGTTAATCCATCTTCAATAATTTCAATTATCAAATAAGTAAAAGATTTTTTCGCAAACCTCAAAATCGCACCGATAGAAGTATAGTTTTCATCCTCACTTAATCCACATTGAGCATTGATCTCTAACACAAAGAGTTTACCAGTCTCCTTATCCATACGGATATCCAACCTTCCGTAACCCATTCCACCTACGGCATGAAATGCCTGAAGACTGATACTTTCAAGCATGGGAACGAGAGCTGACTCTACTTCCTCGTAATTGTAGAGGCTGCCATTATCCGGACAAGGCGCTTCGGCATCATACGTCTCCCAAAGCCTATCGAAGGACAGAAACTGTTCCTTGTCGGGCAAAGAAGTATGGAATACTCTTTCTGCGGGAGGATAAAAGCGGATTCCGTCGGGATGACTGGATGAGCCCACTAATAAGACAGTGAACTCGCGGCCAGCAATGAATTGTTCGACAAATATGCCACCTGCATCGAGCTTCCACCCGTGATAACCATGTTGCATGTCGTTCAGGATCCCTGAGAATTCCTCATTGCTGCTAACCACATTCTTAATAGACAAGCCAAGACTGCCGGCAGAAACGGCAGGCTTAACGATCAACACATCACCAAGGTTTTTGAAAAGAGAAGGTATGTCCGGGTTGCCATCGACGATCTTCCACGCCGGTGTGGGAACCTTATACGTATCAAACGCTTCCTTCATCGGGATCTTGGAAGTTGTGATCTGGTAGAAAAGATCATTAGCTCCTGTATAGATAAGGTCATGCCTTTCCAAGGCATGGATGACAGAAACTCCAGGGATATTGTTGGCCTCGTCGCCATCACATAGATTGATCACCAGGGGAGTCTTAAATGTAGGGTAGCCCTTGATCCGGGCAACGACCTCCTCGATGGTGTGAAGTGTTACATTGATCCATCGCCATTCACATCCAATTTCCTGGAATACTTTCTCGTATTCAGCTATACTTTGCGTATAGTCGTAGTAATATTTCAGATTTGGATCCTCCGTTTCAAGAAATGGCGCCAAGACCCAAACAAGATAATTGTCTTTGCTTGCCCTGAAATCAACGGGCTTTGTAAGGAAACTTACAGGAGTCTTGACAATATTAGGGAATGACATGTGTGACATGTAACCTTTTCGCTATCCGACGGAAACTAGCTTGCTAGTGATAAAGTCTGTGAACCGGTAATTCTTGATAATGGCAGGTGAAAGGTACTTAGCTCCCTTGATCATGCCTATGCATGCCTTAGTGCCGCATCCACATTTAAATGCCTGATCCATGTCCCACTCAGTTGACGGATAGAAGAATGTCAGCTCTTCGCCTTCTTCTATTGGTCTGAGGGCAACGAGCTGGAGGCTCGTCGTATCAAAGAAGCAATTAGGGGTACAACTGTGGTTGATGCACTCCAGGTATTCAGGCAAAAGCTCTATGTGTGCCGTATCACTGATCTGGACGGTCAGGTAAGTGGGGGAATCGTATATTTCCTTTGCTGAAAACTCCGCGATAACATCGTTCTCTTTAAACGATTTACGGGAATACAGGGAGCGATGATTCTTTTTGGCATCTATCCGGATCTCGGCTATTTCAGCTGATACGATGACAAATGCGATCGGAGCGGTCTTACTATTGTAACTCATATGTTAAAGTTGCGGGGTGACAGTGGGGCGAAAGACTTGATATCTTGAGAACTTTGATGGGATGGATGACCCGGGCAACTCGTCATTTCTTACCTAAGGTTTTAAGTTCATAGCTCTCCTCTACTAACTCTGTGTTACATTATTAACAATACTGGGTTATATTATTAATACTATAAAGTTACGCTATATCTTTCACTCTTTACAAATTATACAAGCACTAATTAACTAATCATTGAAAATTTTTTTATGATTAGGCCAATAAGACAACGATGTTGATCAATCATAACGCCAACATCTTCTTCAATTGATCATAGACATTGATGCAAAGAATGCCATAGCGCGCGGTATAGCCCATACCAACATCTTGATTAGTAGGTATAACATTATGAATGAGTTCCGAGTATTCATTGCAATCTATACTTGATAATATTCAGCAATGGCTACACCCATAGCACGATCATGTGAAGCGTAACTCATCGCGCTGATACCATAGGCATACATTCCAGCTGGATATAAGTCGGGTCAACCATAATTTTTCATGCCATGGGAACAAACCTTCACGAGGTAATCGTCAATTATTGATACAAATCTTACATCCAACTAACATTCAACGCCACGACAAGGGCTTAAACCTCCTTTGATCATTCAGCGATACACACTCTTATATTATATATCACCTTGTTGATCTATGATGGTCGTCCTATCAAAAGTTCCTAACGATAGTAGCTAAGTTTGTCTATGGCAGTCACGGAAGATCCCAACGACAGCCTTGACGCTATCCTCGCCCTTTCCTATCTTTAACAAACTCGATCCGGGGTATCAAGAGATGAAACAGATCCTATTTATACTGCTGCTATTCGCAACAACTTCCTGCTCCAAAAAAGAAAGCACAGTTATAACAAAGGAGAATTTAAGAGCTGTTCTGACGGCGTATGGAAAGGATAACCCTGAGGATAAAGTCCTCATCGAGACATCCTTTGGGAACATTAAACTAAGGCTGTATCCTGAAACACCACTCCATCGCGCCAACTTCATCAGGCTTATTAAGGAAGGCTACTATGACGACTCGGATTTTTACAGAGTTGTATATGAGTTCATGATCCAGGGGGGGGATCTCAATAAAAAGCTCAACTACAGGATCCCCGCTGAATTTACTTCACAATACATCCATAAGAAAGGGGCGCTGTCCATGGCCAGGGTAGATGAGAATAATCCGGATAAGGAATCATCAGCAGCCGAATTTTTTATTATCCACGGCGGGAGATACACGGCGGAAGATGTTGATTTCGAAGCGAGGACACTCGGACTTCATCTTACTCCCGAGCAAAAAGCAACCTATGCTGCACAAGGTGGTTATATGACACTCGATGGACAATACACCGTATTCGGAGAAGTTACAGAAGGAATAGACGTGGTTGATAAGATCGAGTGTCAGAAAGTCTTCAATGTCGACAAGCCATTGCAAAAGATCCCTTTTAAGATCTCGATTATTGAAAACTGACCGTAGTTGCTTTCCCACAATGCACTTCATTTTCCAGAAATGAAACTTTTCCCCTTGAAAGCATTGCAATACAGGCTTTAAACAGTGTATTGGGCGCTGGCACTTTTTTGGCATAAGGTGAAAGTGTCACTAAACATTACGTTCATGAGAAATTTCACCATAACCGCGCTAATTTTTTCAGGCCTCATTGCATTCAGCGCTGAAGCAAAACCTATTCCGGTGTCCATCATATCTGTTAACAGTGATATCTTCTATTTTAAAGTTGATAGATCATTCATCGGAGCAACTGTAACCGTGGTCTCACCCACGGGGCAAGTGATACTCAATGAAAAAGTCAATCGTCATAAAGCGATAATTGACTTTTACGATGAGAAAGCGGGAAAATATACTATCGTAGTAACCAAGGATGCCGATGTTGTAGACTTCGTTTATGAAAAGTATGAATCTCCCTCCGACTCATCTGATCACGTCAACTCAATAGCGCTTATTCAATGATGGATCCTAGGGATTCAGCATTTACAACGAAGCTAATTCAGTTGGAAGCGGATCGGTAAAACCATTCGAACCATTACGGGTATGCCGCCTTGGATTCCCGGATTCCACGAAGGCATCATTGTTATTACACGCAATGCCTCGTTGTCACATCCCTTACTGATGCCCTTTACAACCACGGCGTCCATGACCTGGCCATTCGCACCAAGGATGAAGCTGACATACACGGTCCCCTGTGTCTCTATCCGGCGATCAACTGCTGGATACTTGATATGCTTGTGAAGGAACTTGCTCATCGCCTCCATCCCACCTTTATACGTCGGCATGATTTGGGTATGGTCATAGATCAATGGTACCTCAGGCGCTGTAGCTACTGCCACGCTGACTTCAACTCCGATGGAGCCACTACTTAAATCAGCGGTTTCGCCTGTGAGGTTAAGATCGCCCACTCCGTCACTAGGATCTTGTAACGGCTGCTCAATGAGTGGCTCCTCCGGTTTAGTGGTCACCCGTGGTGCAAGGTCACGTGAAGCTGTCGTTGCAGAACGGCGCATAGGTTGCTGCGGTATCGGGATGATCGTTATGTCTGGTTGAAATCCAAGCGGATAATTCGGCGTCGATGTGATCATTAGGTCCGCGCCAGGGTGAATCAAAGATAGTCCGGCGATGATGACGGCGAATCCAAAAACAATCAAGACTGATTTGTTGACGTTTGTCCCATACGCTCTGCGGATGGCATACGCACCGTATTCATGATTACGGTTGTCAAAGATGATGTCGTCCAAAGTCTGGACTTCCTGCTGATGTGCACTCATAGCTTTAAGGGTTTAGGTATAAAACTCAGTTTCACCAATAGGCAATAATTTACTCGCTGTATGAGCTACAACTTCCAGTCCGCCCTGTTACGGGCAGCGACAAGCAACTACGATTGGTGATTTTCTTGATAATGTCGACGTCCGAAGAAAGTCACATCCTTTTTTGAGGGTATTTTTCTGGGAAAAGTCCGTTAACATGCCTTTCAATTTAAGGTTGTTAACGGTTTAGATATGGTCCTTAAACTTACCCGACCTACAAATACCTACCAACCACACCAACCTAACCTGTGTAATTCCTTGCTACTGAGGTGATGAGGTCCGTTCCTCTAGAACCAATGAGTTGTGCACGGAACAAAACTGTGACGCAATAGCTGTTGGAGAACACCAGTATGTCAACTATGAACAGGTAGCACAATGTCATGCGTATTCTTGAATACGCGCACGATTGCCAATAAGAATAAAGGTGATTAAAGACCGCCGGTAGTGAATAACATTACAGCGAATTGTAATACTTCACCAGCTTAGTAAGCTCTTCTTCATTTTTTGATATCTTTTCCTTGCTCGCGAACTTGCTGACCTCCTCTTGATGATCGGGAAGCGACTCGATGAGTTTTTTTACGCTCGAGACCTCGGTTATTGGTCCCGTGCCAAGGCGATACATGAATTCGTCCTTGGATTTCTCGTAACGCGGAGGTTTGCCTTCCGTTTCAATAGCTTTCGGAGCTTCTGCTGCCTTGAACTTGACGATCTTCTTTTCAAGGAGGCTTACCTTCCCACTATCCAGCAGCAAGAAGAATCCGTTCGCAGTCTTACCCTTTGCGTCATAACTTCCAACGACCATGCTATAAGTATCAAAGATGACCTTGTGAACATCCGGACCAGGATCGAGAATGAAAGTTCCTTCCTTCTGTTTGAATTCAATGTAGTCCTTGTATACATTGTAGCGCATGGGAACAGCCTTGTAGATGCCTTTTTTTGTGATAACATCGCCCGCTACAAAGTCTTCGGATAAATACTCAGTCCCTTCAATTTTCTCTTCCGACTTTTCGCCAAGGCCCTTCCTTGCTTCAATGATGAGCTGGTGGTCGCTTAAACTCGTTCCAGTTCCACCTCCGAGCCCATTGGCCGGTAGTAGCTGAGCCACTACACTTGATACGGTACAAACGCTCAACACCAACAATAATCCAAATCCTAATTTCATAAAATATCTAATTATTGATTTCCAATTAATCTCAGCGGCGGTCGTCTTCAATACGTCATTGATCCTGGCACTTACGATCAACGATAACCAAGCTACACGGGCCAGCAATTCGTACTAAGCTGAACACTGACCGTCCATTGGTGAACATCATCTGAACTGGCCGATTTTTGGAAGCCGAGCATTTACCAAATCGTCAGTCGTGAAACTCCTTGCCTGCACCTTGTATACCGCCAAAAACGGCTAAAGTTTCAGTTTCTATCAATCACAAACGTAAAAGTTTTGTGCAATGGTACGCCACTTTCAGAAATTCACTGCAAGACTCCAATAAACGTACCGGTTTCATCTAAAGCATAGAATTCGATGGAAGTCAAAGGTAAATTGCCCTGAGTCAAGCTCAACCCGAGAGATCGCCCTTCACAGTTGACAGGTTTATGCGACAGCAGTTAACCTTCAGCAATAATTAAGAACGATATGAGCGAGCGCATGAAACCCTGGGGCACCGAATTCCGTTATTTTTTCAAATTGGCCACTTCAAAATGAAAAAAATTGACATCCTGAACTTCATCACAGACTTTCGCAGATCTCCAAACGACGCTAAGACATATGGCCAGCTGGTGTCGCACCTGGGCCAACAGCATGAACAGACCCTCAAAGTGATGCTATCGGAACTCAAGCAACTCAGGACTATCAAGGAGACTGAATTGAACGGTGAAAAAATTTACCAGGTCGTCAGCAAATAGCGCGTCGACTATGGTTGGATGCCTTTGAAGGTTTTCCCAAAGCGCTCCTTATAAGTATTGTCTCGCTGTTTGCACAGATTGATCTTATCTTTCAAGACAAATGATAGCAGGTTGATCCATGTAGGGTACCGCTGACGTTTCAGCACTTCGTTAAGGATTGGCTCGATCCTTTTTTTTCCAAAGATCATGAATACCTCTTGCGTTGACGTGAATCTCGGTGCAGTTCTCAGCTCGTGTTCAAATTCCTTTTTCCATGCGTTGACATTGAAGTGAAACTTCTCCTTGAGCAACGCCCATACTTTTTCAATGTCCTCTACTTCGAAAACATCTTTCACGTATTGAACCGAGATGGGGACCTTGGCCATGGCGACGTATTTGTTGTTAAAACAATTCGGTTTGTTTTCCCGAATCTCCTTGAGGCTTTTCAGCTGTACCTGAATCCGCTTCCATTACTTCCGGATACACCATTGGTTCAAGAACCTGGGGAACATCTGATTCATCATTCTTTGACGTGATCAACTTGGTGATCGTGTAACCGCGCATCACCTGCTGATCGATAGGCTGACACAACGCAAGGACATCTTCTTCCGTCAGATTGGGATTGAGCCAATCCTTTTCATATTGTCTCGGTATAATAACAGGCATACGCTTTTTGTTATTGTGGATCTTCTCCATCAACGGATTGGCCTTCGTCGTAAGCACCGTATAAGTATGCATTTTTTGTTCCGACGCCTTGTCCTTCCAGCTCGAATATAGTCCACCAATGGAAAATAAAGGTTGATTTTGCAGGGATACATAATACGGCACCTTGGTTTTGCCTTTCGCGTCCATCCACCTCCATTCAAAAAATCCGCTACAAGGTATAAGACATCGTTGCCCTTGCCTGGCTGCATCCTTAAACGAAGATTTATCAAACATTTCCTCACTGATGCAGTTGAGTGTTTGTGTTCTCAGTCGTATCCCATCCTGTAGACTCTTCGTCCACCATGGCACGAAGCCCCAATGGTACGGCAGGAGCTCATCGGGCTTAGCGGCAGTAACAACTGGCGACATCAGGAAGTCGTATCCATTCTCGTGGTGATGTGGTGTGTATAGTTCCGCCATGATGTCGGAGTAACTGGCCGAATAATAATCAGCCAGATAGTCTATAGCGTTGACTTGTGATTTGTGATAGCACATTTGATCTCTTATTTAAGCCGGGCCGTAATCCAGCCACATAAAATTACGGATTTTTGGAATTCAAATACTTCGTTATCTTGCGCGCCAATATCGTTTATGTTGTTAGCAATTCTCGCCGGTGAGAGGGGATTTCACCGCAAAACCGCAATTCCGATAGTTATCGCAATGCAACGTTACGCAGGTGCACTTCGTGTGCTTACTGCTTTTTCCGTCACATTAGGCTTACGTTTTAGCCGGCTGCAATGATGCATGCCTATATTTTTTTTATTTCTTAACTAAATCTCCACCTTAATTTCGAATCGATGTGCAAATGCAAAATCACGTTATTCTTTTTGTTCTTATGTTCCTTCTTCACTGCCTGTTACTCGCAGGCTAGGTTTGGACCAGGCTATTATGTGAGTCACCAGAATGATACAGTAAAGGGCTTCATCAAGTACCACGGCAATTCCTATGGACGCATTATATTTCGTAGCGATCTTCACTCAGATGATCAGATTATTAGTCCCACGGAGGCCAAGTTTTTCGCTTTTGAATCCGGTAATAGTTATAAACTACAAAACTTTGCCCAAACGAATAAGCCTGTCAATGAAGTATTTGCCAGGATACTGGTCGTTGGCACAGTCGATCTTTATGTCTTCTATAATCAATACCTGATGGTATCCCCTACTAAAGGACAATTCATATTGACTAAAGTTAAAGCCGTCAACAATGATGAAACGATGGCGCAGCACCAAAGGAATATCGGGGCATTCAATGTGTTGTTCTTCGATTGTCCAGCGTTAAGAGGTGTAGCTGAGAAAACAAATATTACAGAGGAGCCATTGATACAGCTGGTCAGGAAATTTCACGAATGCAAATCACTTCCATATAAGGAATTTTCAGCCGAAAAGAGAAAGAACGTGCAATGGGGTGTTTATGGTAGTTTGAGTTTCTCAAGCATTAGTTTTAGCGGCGATGAAGAAGCATTAAATGTCACGTCATTTGAAACTTCGGTCAATCCGGGTGTGGGTGCAATGGTATTGCTCACGCCTTCCAGAAAACATTCGTCTATTTTTAGCATGCAGATGGAATTGTTTTATATGGCGATGCACTATAGCGGAAATGCTTATGTTGAAAAATCGATCAGTGGCTATGATTTCAAAACGACAACGAGCACCTCCATCGACTACCATCGAATTGCACCTCGCATTGGTTTTAGATTTACAGCCCGGTCGAACTCATTGAATCCTTATATAAGCTTTGGCATTAATGGTCCAAGCTTTATAGCCACTAAATCCCAATACGTAAAATCCGTGAAAATCAACGATGGAAGTGAGAAAACCGAAACCACGTCAATCGACATCGCATCCATTTCCGGTTGGGCTGGAATTGGCGTAAAAAAGCCGATGAAGAATGGAAGCGCAATATTCCTTGATGGAGTTTTTGAAATGTTACCGGCCTCAGATGGCGGTAAAGTAACAGTTGTCAATCCAAGAATCGGATTTATCTTTTAAAGTGCGGGGCAAATAATCCCCAAGACGCGGTTGGCGCAAAGGATATCGCATTGATGAGAATGCTGCAAGACATCCCAATCGCCAGCCCGACGATATTATTGAATGAATAGGCTCTGTGACGAACAAAGTTGCGTAGCGCGATCTCGAGATAGTTCTTCAACATATGCTTCGAGAAAGTTTTAGAAAAGACAGGTCAACATAAACTAAGAAACATTTGGAACGCAAAGGTGTCACCGACGAACCAGATTTTTCTATTTCAAGCTGAGATCGCCTTCATTTCGAACTCCAGGCCCCATACCTTGAGCGCATTCAATACAGGCATGAGCGCCTGCCCCTTGGCGGTGAGGAAGTATTCAACCCGGGGTGGAATTTCTGGATAGATGACGCGTTCAAGTATTCCATCTCGCTCGAGATCACGCAATTGCGTAGTCAACATTTGACGGCTGATGTCCCTTAGCATCATATTGAGCTTTCCAAAGCGGCGGATGTCATTATTAATAAGGTGAATAATGAGGATCTTCCATTTGCCGCCGATAACATCCATGGTGGCTGTCACGGGACAATTCTCCATATCGAACATACTTACCTTCATAACTAGTTGATTATCAATAATAGTCCTATAAAAATGACTAGATCAGTTTCACATACCTACTAACAAAATAAGGACTAAAGCGTTAGAATTGCAAGAGAAAACAGAGAACGAGCATTCAAATAAAAAAACATCATTATGAAAAAGTACGTCATCACAGGTTCCCTTGGCCATATCAGCAGACCAGTTGTTATTGGGTTGGTAAATGCAGGCAAGGATGTAAAGGTCATCACATCGAAGGAGGAAAAAGTCGACGAGATCGAAGCGCTCGGTGCGAAGGCGCTCGTTGGCTTAGCGCAGGATAAGGCGTTCACAAGAAGTGCCTTCAAAGGAGCAGAGGTGGTATACACCATGATACCACCGATCTGGCAGACCAATAATTGGAGAGCTTCTCAATTCGAAATTGCTGAAAGCTATACCGAAGCCATAAAAGCGAATGGCGTAAAATACGCAGTAAATCTCAGCAGCATTGGTGTACACATGGGTGGTGGGGTTGGTCCTGTCGATGGGATGTATGATTTCGAGCAGCTATTGGATAAGGTGGGAGGATTGAATGTGAAGCACCTTCGCCCATCTTCATTTTTTAATAATCTTCTTGCACAAATAGATCTCATCAAACAAGCGGGAATCATGGGCGCAAATTATGGTAGCGGGGATCAAAAGATGGCGTACGTTCACACCGATGATATCGCAATAGCGGCTATTGAAGAATTGCTCAACCTTAATTTTAAAGGTAGTTCTGTTCGCTACATTCTCAGCGATGTAGTAACCAGCCAGAAGATCGTCGATGTAATCGGAAAAAGCATTGACCGGCAGATTGCATGGGTCGTTTTTTCAGACGAAGAACAGAAGCAGGGTTTGCTTAACGCCGGTTTGTCCGAAACTCACGCATCGGCTTTCACCGAAATGGGTGCCGCGCTACGTTCAGGAAGAATGCAGGAAGAGGTATTGAAGTTCGCTCCCGCACCAGGTTCTGTGAAGTTGGAAGATTTCGCCAGCGAGTTCAGTGCCGCTTACGGCGCAGTTACAGTATGATTATTTCTTAATGGCCGTCCAAGTAATGAGAAGCACAGCAACAAAGGATGCTGTGCTTCTCATGAAGCCATGTCCCATAACAGTCATGCCAGGCCGTACGGCCTGAGGGCCCCCACACGGGCCCCCCTCAACTCATAACTCATAACTCATAACTCTTGTTACCATACTTGATATATCTCCCGCGACCCAGTCAAGTACATTTCATGATAACCCTCCATCGCCTGGGTCAT
>Ga0193753_10000235_pt1 | contig 54850 bp, 50 predicted proteins | sample H1c2metaG_FD_144925 | JGI IMG/M metagenome (GOLD analysis project Ga0193753, IMG submission 144925) | Soil microbial communities from a riparian zone of the East river system, Colorado, United States - H1c2 | ecosystem: Environmental > Terrestrial > Soil > Riparian zone | place: USA: East...
CCGCCGGTCTCACCAACGAGGCACACGGCCTCTTCGGTGTCATCTCCAACAATCCAACCGCCACCGGAACACCAACCTTCGGGCTCAGTGCCTCCAACACAACTGCAACCGTCACCGCTGGCTCTTCCAATCAAATGGTCGTCAGCGTGGCTCCAACCAACAACTTCACCGGAACCGTCAACCTTGCCTGCAGCGGTCTGCCCGCTGGCGCGACCTGTACCTTTTCACCCGCGCAACTTTCCGTCTCGCCTGCCTCCAGCGCACTCAGTACCGTCACTATTAAGACGGCAGCCGCAGGCGCAACCCTCACTCCTGCTCCCGGTATATCGGCGTCCCGCGCAGCGGCCCTCTCCATTGCCATGCTGCTTCCCTTTGGCTCGCTCGTGCTCTTCTCCAGTCGCCGCCGATCCGGTAAATACAATCAGCTCTTTCTCCTTGGTCTCTCGGCCTTTGCTCTGTTATCACTCGGTGTCATAGCCGGTTGCTCTGGAACGGCAGCACCAGCAGCACAAGCGCCCATGCCCACCAGTCCCACTCCTGCGCCTACAAATCCTGGCACACCAACAGGTCAATCGCAGGTCACCATCACCGCCACTGCCGGAGCCATCACGCAAAGCACCGTCGTCACGCTCAACGTGCAATAGCGGTAACGTTGTTTTCCCAACTCGGCCGGCCGCCCCTCACCGGGCGGCCTCTTTTTGTTCCAATCTAGAACCCGAACCTCAAGCTCACCACCAACGCATGGTGCCATGCTGCTCATTGGCCGAGAGAAACCGGTACTTCGCTAGAAAAACTACATCACCAAATCCATCCTCAGCACCATCGCCATGTATTACATACCCCGGACGCTCTATCCACTGGAACGGTTAATCTGCTCCGTCAACCCCTGATACCGGCTCTGCCTTACACTAAATTCATGATCGATGAAGCAACCTTCCGCCGCGAATCCGACCGTGCCCTCGAAACCCTCAAGCAATCTCTCATCACCGCCGAGGAGGGCGACGGCACCTTCGAGTTCGAAGACAACAACGGCGTCATGAACATCATCTTCGAGGATGGCTCCAGTAAATTCGTCGTCACCCCCAACACCCCCATCCGCCAGATCTGGATCTCCGCCCAGGCCACCAGCTACAAACTCGACTGGTCCGACTCAGCCCAGGCCTTCACGCTTCCCAAGACCGGAGAAGAACTCAAGCCTCTCATCCAGCGCTTGCTCCGCGAACAGCTCAACGACCCAACCATAACGCTCCCCTGAGCCTTACAAGTTACGCGGTACCAAATCGAAACCAGCCACCGGGCCGTACCACAAGCGTCACCCACCTGCGGCGCAATCAACTCTCTTCCATCGAGTACGATACAGGTTCCGACTATGCCGCCAACGCTCTCCGTAGCCATCATCACTCTCAACGAAGAAGCAAACCTGGCGCGCACTCTGGCCAGCGTGCAGTTTGCCGACGAGATCGTCATCCGTACCACAAGCGTCACCCACCTGCGACGCAATCAACTCTCTTCCATCGAGTACGATACAGGTTCCGACTATGCCGCCAACGCTCTCCGTAGCCATCATCACTCTCAACGAAGAAGCAAACCTGGCGCGGACTCTGGCCAGCGTGCAGTTTGCCGACGAGATCGTCATCGTCGACTCCGGCTCCACCGACCGCACCCTTGAGATAGCCCAGTCCTTCGACGCGAAGATCCTCTCCACCGAATGGAAGGGCTTCGCCGCACAGAAAAACGCCGCCATCGAAAGCTGCACCGGCACCTGGATTCTCTCGCTCGACGCCGATGAAGAACTCACCTTCGAGCTTCAGAACGAGATCCGCGCCCTCCTCCGCAGCAATCCCTCCGCCGATGCCTACCTTCTCCGTCGCCGCAATCTCTTTCTCAACCGTTGGATCCGTCACGGCGGCTACTACCCCGACCCCAAGCTCCGCCTCTTCCGCCGTCACGCCGCCAACTTCGCTCCATCGGCCCGCTTCACCAACCGCCCCGTCCACGAGACCATCGCCTTTGAAGGCACCCTCGAAACCCTCAACTCCGACCTCATCCACCACGCCTACCCCACCATCGAAAGCTACATCGAGCACATGGACCGCTACAGCACCCTCGGCGCACAGATCATCGTCTCCAAAGGTAAAACCAGCCGCTCCACCTTCGCCTTCTTCTACTACGTCTTCCTCGTCCCAGCCTTCACGCTTCTTTACAACTACATCTTCCGCCTCGGCTTCCTCGATGGCCGCGAGGGCTTCCTTCTCCACCTCTACCACTCCTCCTACACCAGCTGGAAATACGCCAAGGCCTGGCAAACAATCCGTAAACCCTAGACGTATCGACAAAGAGCGACTGCCATTGCTTTTGCTGTTTTTGCTTTTGCTTCTGCCTTGCTTTGCCGTTGTATTTGCATTTGCTTGTCACTCTGAGCGAAGCGAAGAATCCTCGCATTTTTGCTTTTGATGTTGCCTGTTTCTAAATCGGCGTCATCCGTGTCATCGGTGTTAAGCCGTCAGCCAACTTCCAAAGCCAAAAACCACAGGCCACATCCCTACGCCCCGTGCTACAACAGAGTTCATGACCTCACGTCTGTCTCTGTCCCTGTTGCTCCTCTCCGCCACGCTCTCCGCACAGACCATCGCCAGCAAAACCACCGGCATGAAGCACATCGACGGCCTCCTCCCTCTCAACTGGGACGCCAAGGCAGGCAAGCTCTACCTCGAAATCCCGCACCTCGACACCGACCTTCTCTACTCCCACTCCCTCCCCTACGGCACCGGCTCCAATGACCTCGGCCTCGACCGCGGCCAGATCTCCGAAGGCCAGATCGTCCGCTTCGAGCGCACCGGCCCCAAAGTCCTCCTCGTCCAGCCCAACCAAGCATTCCGCTCGCTCTCCACCGATCCCGCCGAGCAGCTCTCCGTCCGCCAGTCCTTCCCCGAATCCGTTCTCTTCGGCTTCAAAGTCGAAGCAGAAGACCCCAGCGGTGCCGTCCTCGTCGACGCCACTGACTTCTACCTCCGCGACGCCCACGGTGTAGCCGAGATCCTCACTCGCCTCAAGCAAGGCTCCTTCAAGCTCGACCCCTCCCGCTCCACCATCGCTCCCGACGCCACCAAGGCCTTCCCCCGCAACACCGAGGTCGAGGCCATCCTCACCTTTACCACCGACGACCCCTCCAAGGGCGAGTTCGTCACCAACATCGCCCCCGACCCCCACGCCCTCACCGTCCGCGAGCGCCAGTCCTTCATCCAGCTTCCTGGTCCCGGCTTCACGCCACGCCGCTTCGACCCCCGCGCCGGCTACTTCCCCATCTCATGGCGCGACTACACCGCCCCGTTAGGCTCTCCGCTCGATCAGCAGTTCATCACCCGCCACCGCCTCATCAAGAAAGACCCCGCCTGCAAGGCCAATTGCGAAGCCGTAGCCCCCATCCAGTACTATGTCGATCGCGGAGCTCCCGAACGGAGCTCCCGAACCCATCCGCACCGCCCTGCTCGAAGGCGCCCGCTGGTGGGATCAGGCGTTCCAGTCCGCAGGCTGGGCTAAAGGAACCTTCCGCGTCGACATCCTCCCCGCAGACGCCGACCCCATGGACGTCCGCTACAACATCATCCAGTGGGTCCACCGCTACACTCGCGGCTGGAGCTACGGCGCCGAGATCGCCGACCCACGCACCGGCGAAATCATCAAAGGTAACGTAACCCTCGGCTCCCTCCGCGGCCGCCAGGACTACCTCATCGCCGAAGCCCTCCTCGCCCCCTACACCAACGGCAGCGCCCTCACACCCGCCAACGACCCCATGCTCCAGATGGTCCTCGCCCGCATCCGCCAGCTCGCCGCGCACGAGACCGGCCACACCCTCGGCCTCGCCCACAACTTCGCCGCCAGCTCCTTCGGCACCACCATGCCCAACGGCACCTCCGTGATGGACTACCCCCACCCCTACATCGCCCTTGATCCCAACGGCGTCCCCGACCTCTCCCATGCCTACGCCGTCAACATCGGCGAGTGGGATAAAGTCGCCATCGACTACGGCTACCACGAGTTCAATGGGTATGAAGGTAAACAGATGCACTTCTTCCGATCCGAAAGCCAGGAAGCCCTCAACAACATTCTCGAAGCCTCACAGAAACGCGGCCTCATCTTCATCACCGACGCCGATGCCCGTCCCTTCGGCAGCGCACACCCCAACGCCCACCTCTGGGACAACGGAGCTGATCCCGCAGCGGAGCTGGAGCGTATCCTGACCATCCGCAAAGCCGCCCTCGCTCGCTTCGGCGAGAACGCCATCAAACCCGGCACCCCCATGGCCCAGCTTGAAGACACCCTCGTCCCCCTCTATCTTCTCCACCGCTATCAAACCGAAGCCACCATCAAAGAAATCGGCGGCCTCGACTACCGCTACGCCCTCCGCGGCGACGGCCAGCTCATCACCAAAATCGTGGCCCCTGCCGACCAGAAGAAAGCCCTGGCCGCCGTCCTCGTCACCCTCTCGCCCGACTTCCTCACCCTTCCTGAATCCATCCTCGCCATCATCCCGCCGCGTCCCATGGGCCTCGAACGCACCCGCGAATCCTTCCCCTCGCAGACCGCCCTCACCTTCGACCCCATCGCCACCGCCGAGACCTCAGCCGACCTCACCCTCGCCGTCCTGCTCGACCCGGCCCGCGCCTCCCGCCTCGTCCAGTACCACATGCGCGAAGGCGGCTCGCTCTCCTTGCGCGGCATCCTCGAGGCCATCTCAAAGACCACAGCCGAGCGCACCGATGGAGGCCACACTATGTCCTCCGAGGTAGGCCGCGCCGTCGAAACCCGCGCCCTCGAAGCCATGTTCTCCCTCGCCACGAACCCCGCCGCCTCCAGCCAGGCCCGCGCCATCACCCGCTCCCACATCAACGACGTCTACAAACAGATCACCACTGCCCCACCGCTAACCGACACCGCCGAAGCAATCCACCGCGCCGCATTGATCGACCGCATCCAGGAGTTCCAACGCGACCCAGCCAAATTCACCCCAGCCAAACCCATCGAAGCCCCACCCGGCATGCCCATCGGCAACGACGAGGAAATGTAGCGCGTCGCATGGTGCAGCGAAGAACTCCACATCAGCGCGCTGAAGAAAGCACTTTGTCAGAGCTTGAAGTTGTATGCTGACCACAAGGGTTCGACTATGGTTATCACATCTGGAATTGCCGCAATCATGGTCGCGATGAGATTCCTGATCGGTTCTGTAATTGGGTTCCTAACAACTGCCCTTATTTATCGATCACATCTCAGGCGTGGACGGGCGATCCGTGGGACGCTAGTCGCAGGCATGGCCTATTTACTTGTTTTAGGTTTAGTAGGTTGGGCTGATTCGCACGCGGCATTTCAAAATGGCCACCGAATGAACGTAGCACCCTGGGGCGAGGATCTTCGACTACGAAACTAATTGCGGAAAATGAATTAGTAATTTGCGTGACGGTCAGCATAGGGGCCGCAGTACTCGTTAGCGTGCGCTCTAAAGACGCACTCGTTAGCGTGCGCTCTAAAGACGCATGCCAACCGGCGGCTTAGTCCCTGAAATGGCGCACGCTAAGGAAGTTTTAGCGTTGCGGGGTGTTTACCTTGAAGTGAATGCGAAGTTCAAGGTTCGGACCGCTAAACTCTGTCGGCAGGGGCGGAAGCTCTCCAACACTTGCAATAGATATCCACGCTGCACGATCAAGCTTGATCTGATGGGAGCTCTCGTCCAGATGCATTGCGCTTATCTTGCCGTCCGGGCTGATGGTGAAGCGGATTAGCGTCTCGCCCTGCAGATTGAACGGGGTCCGAGCCTCTTCAGGGATCAAATTGACCCATGCTCTCCTGATCATTGGCAGCGATTGCTTCATGTAGGGCGCGAAGTCGACTCCCCGTGTGTCCGTGAGAATGTCCGTCCCTAACGCCTGACTCTCTAGGCCAGCCTGCCTTGTGCCGTCCTTCACCTGTTGCGATGAGGCTACCGTGCTGGATGGGTGTTCAGAAGTCTGGCCGGAAACGTTGGCAGCAAAGAACAAGCAAACCGCGCCTAATACCATTGCCGATCTCTTGATCCCGGCGAGAGTTCCGATGACTGCACCGCTCATCCTGTGTGCCCTCCTCAATCGTGACGCCACCCAAGAATAGCGCAGGCTCTTCAAAAAGCTAAGGGGCGATTTCTCTTTCGAGGAAATCGCCCCTGCCTTCCGATTTTTCGAAGACCCGGTACGGCCCCCGGATCACAACTGATTGCCACTTCAGAAAATGTGGTCCTTGCGAGCAGAGCCCGCTCTTCCCATTCCTTTCTGTAATCACATTCGCTGTAAGAGCTTTCTCGGGTTCATCCCGAAGCATCCAGTCGCCTGTCCGCTTCGCAAGTTCCGTTGCCGGTTCTCCCGATGGCCCTTGTCTACTCTCTCCTACTGGAAGATTTCTCCTCCGTTGATTCGTAAGATACTCGTGATTAGCCTGAAAATCATCGACAATCACACCATTATTTTTGTGGAAATAATACCTGCACTGTGGAAATGCAGACGCTATCTGCAAACGAATCCGTATACTCAAACCGCATGACAAAGCCGCCCATCCGCGTCCTCGTAGCCAAGCCCGGCCTCGACGGCCACGACCGCGGCGCCAAAATCATCGCCCGCGCCCTCCGCGACGCAGGCATGGAGGTCATCTACACCGGCCTCCGCCAGACACCCGAGATGATCGTCACCGCCGCCATCCAGGAAGACGTCGACTGCATCGGCCTCTCCATCCTCTCCGGAGCCCACAACGTTATCGTCCCCCGCATCACCGCGCTCCTGCGCGAGCAGAAAGCCGAAGACATCCTAGTCGTGCTTGGCGGCACCATCCCCACCCAGGACGCTCCCGCCTTAAAAGCAAGCGGCGTCTCCGCCATCTTCGGGCCGGGAACGCCGCTTGAAACCACCATCAACTTCATCCGCGAAAACGTAAAACCCCGCGGCCTGCTCACAAAATAACTACCAGGGCAGCGTCTCGCCCAGATGGATATACCCACCCGTCGGCCCATCCGCGCCCAGCGTCGCCAACGCCACCTCGGTCTTCGCGCCATCGACCACTTCCATGGGAGCAGCATCCGTCCCGAGATCCGTCTTCACCCATCCCGGATGCGCCGAGTTCACCTTGATGTTCGTCCCTTTCAACTCATCCGCCAGGTGAATCGTAAATGCATTCAGCGCCGCCTTCGACGCGTCGTACGCGAACGTCTTTACTGTGGCAATCGGGGAATTCGGCGCGGCATGTAACGTCAGCGATCCCAGGATGCTCGACACATTTACTATCCTGCCCGCATCGCTCTTCTTTACCAGCGGCAGCAGCGCCTGCGTCAACGTCACCACGGCAAAAAGATTGGTCTCAAACGTATCGCGCAGCGTCTTCTCTGAGGTCTTGCTGGTGTTGTTCGTTCCCATCTCCTCGGTCATCACACCAGCGTTGTTGATCAGGATGTCCAGCTTCCCGAACTCCTTTTCGATCTTCTCTGCAACGGCTTTAATATCCGTCGGATTAACAACGTCCAGCTTCACTGCCCGTGCATCGATCCCCTCTTTTTTCAGAGTTTCAGCTGCCGCTTCACCCTTGGCCAGATCACGCGCACCAATCAGGACAATGATGCCCTGCTTACCAAGCTGCCGCGCCGTCTCCAGACCAATCCCTTTGTTCGCGCCCGAAATCAGCGCGACCTTCTTCGCTGTGCTCATCGCAAGTCACCTCATCTGCCCGATCATTTCGGGGAGTAACTATCAGATGAGCGCTTCCGCAAAACGATCCGCGTACTTCTGCGGAAGCGATCTTTTTTTCATCTCCGTGTCAACAACCACATGCACCGTCTCACCCTCGCACAGCAACATGCCGTCCTCTGCACGCACAATCCTGTACGCAAACCGAATCAACGCCCCACGCGCCATAATCAGCCTCGTCTGCACCACCAGCTCATCGTCATACCGGGCCGGAGCCTTATACCGCACCGACACATCCACCACTGCAATCCCGCACCCTTCCTCACGTTCCATCGACTTGTAATCCAGCCCAAGCTGCCGGATATACTCCACCCGCCCCACCTCAAACCAGATCAGGTAGTTCGCGTGATACACCACACCCATCTGATCCGTCTCGGCATACCGCACCCGCACCCGCGCCTCCGCGACAACCGGCCTCGTTACAACTGTTTTACTCATCCCACCAGTCTATCGAATACCCAAAACCGACCACGGATAAACGCAGATAAACACGGATTTAAAGGAGAACCAATGCGTAAGAAAATTTGCCTTCCCCGTCTTTCCCCATCTCCCCTTAAACCCGCACTTGCCCTTATCCGCTTCTGTCTTAAATCCGCCCTTGCCTTTATCCGTGCTTATCCGCGCCAATCCGTGGTCGCCAATCGGCGTCATCGGTGAAGATCGGCGTTACGCCTTCCCCCACACCGGCCTGCGCTTCTCCAGGAACGCCGTCACGCCTTCATTGAAGTCGTGCATCCCCTTCGCCTCTGCGTTCGCCGCCATCGAATGCGAAATCGCCGCATCCAGCCAAGCCTTGTTCTGTGCTGCCAACAGCTTCTTCGTAGCCGCCATCGACTGTGAACTGTTCCCTTTCAGACACCTCGCCAGCTCGTACACACGCGCCGACAGATGCCCATCCGGAACCACCTCGTTGATCAGTCCCAGCTCCAGCGCCTCCTCCGACTGGAAAAGTCTCCCCGTCAACAGCAACCCCCGAGCCTTCTTATCCCCAATCTGTAGCGTCAGAAACGCCGACACCAGCGCCGGAACAAATCCAATCTTCACCTCGGTAAATCCAAACTTCACCCCCGGCGCCGCAAACGTAAAGTCGCAGATCGTCGCCAGTCCTGTGCCCCCCGCAATCGCCGCGCCATGCACCATCGCAATCGTCGGCTTCGGCAGTTCATACAGCGTGCGAAACAGCCGCGCCGTTCTCTCCGCATCCTCCACATGTTCCGCCTGCGACTTATTCCCCATCTCCTGCAGGTGCACCATGTCCAGGCCCGCACAGAACGCCTCGCCCGCACCCGCCAGCACCACCACGCGAGAGTGCCCCGACCCAGCAGCTTTCTCCAGCGCCACAATCAGCTCATCCTGCATCTCCGGTGTCATCGCATTCCTGCGGTCCGGACGATTCAGCATGATCGTCTTAATCCCATCTTCTTCCGTTACCAAAATTGTCTTGTAACTCATATGGCCTCGTCCCTGTTGCTAACGTCTTCTACTCCCTACCCCTACAACCTGCTCCCTGCACTACTGCACCTTCGCCCCATACTTCCTTGAAATCTCCGCAGTGACCGTCAACAAACTATCCAGCGGCCCAATCGGCGGCAGCTCCGCGCCCAGCGCCTTCAACTCCTCCAGCACCAGCTCCGTCGGCAGATTCCCTACAAGCACATCCTGCGCAAACGGACATCCGCCCAGCCCTCCTATCGCCGCATCGAACCGCCTGCATCCAGCACTATACGCCGCGCGCACCAACTCTTTCGCCCCCTCATAGCGCGCATGCAGATGTACGCCTATCTCAATGCCATCATGCACCGCCATCACATCGCTCACCACATCGGCTACCAGCTTAGGAGTCGCCACACCCACCGTATCCGCCAGTGAGATCTGCGTCACACCCGAGTCCACCAGCAGATCGCACGCATCCACCACCTCATCGATGCTCCACGTATCCCCATAAGGATTCCCGAACGCCATCGAGATATAAGCCACCACATCCAACCCAGCCTTATACGCCAGCGTCCCCACTGCCTCCAGCACATCCAGCGACTCCTCCGGCGTCTGATTCTGATTCCGCTGCAAAAAACCAGGCGAGATCGAATAAGGAAACCCCAGCGTTCGCACGGCCTCTGTCTTAATCGCCCGCTCCGCCCCTTTCGCATTCACGACGATCCCAATAATTTCCACATCATCCGGCGGATCGAGATACTCCAGTACCTTCTCCGAGTCCGCCATCTGCGGCACCGCCGCCGCCGAAACAAAACTCACCGCATCGATATGCCTGAACCCCGCCGCAATCAAAACCCGAAGATAGTCCGCCTTCACCTCCGCCGGCATCTTCACCGGCAGCCCCTGCCAAGCATCCCGCGGACACTCAATAATCTTCACCAAGTCACTCATACCTGCCCCATCATTTCTTCACTTCATTTCCAAACATTGCCATCATGAGCAACAGACCTGCGGTTGCTGTTGTCTTTGCTGTTGTCTTTGCTGTTGTCTTTGCTGTTGTCTTTGCTGTTGTCTTTGCTGTTGTCTTTGCTGTTGTCTTTGCTGTTGTCTTTGCTGTTGTCTTTGCTGTTGTTAGTTTTACGTCGTCATTCTGAGCGAAGCGAAGAATCCTTGTATTTCGCCTTTGCCGTTGTCTGTTTTTAATCCGTTCTATCCGCATCGATCCGCGGTCGACTCGTACTTGCAATCACGTCTGCAAAACCCCCGGATTAAACCTCGCCACCTCTGCATTCAAACTAGCCGCCTCAAGCGCAGTCATCAACACACTCCTTGTCTCTACCGGATCAATAATCGCATCGATCCACCCTCGCGCCGCTCCATATCTCGGATCAGCCTGCGCATCATAAGTAGCCTTGATCTCATCATAGATAGCCTTCTTCCCCGCCTCATCCAGCACCTTCCCCGCACGCTCCATCTGCTTCACCCGAACCTCAACCAAAGTATTCGCCGCCGAAGCTCCACTCATCACCGCATACCTCGCTGTAGGCCAGGCAAACAAAAACCGCGGATCATAAGCCTTCCCACACATCGCATAGTGCCCCGCCCCAAAACTCCCACCAACAATCACCGTAATCTTCGGCACCACACTCGTGCTCACAGCCGAAACCATCTTCGCCCCGGCGCGAATAATCCCACTCCACTCCGCATCCTTCCCCACCATGAACCCATTCACATCATGCAGAAAAATCAGCGGCACCAGGCTCTGATTGCAATCCATAATGAACCGCGCCGCCTTCTGCGCACTCTCCGTATAGATCACACCGCCAAACTCCGTCCGCTTGCTCCCATCGAGCGCCGTCTGCTGCTGATGCACCTTCTGGTTCGCCACAATCCCCACGGCCCGCCCGCCAATCCGTGCATACCCACACAAAACCGTCCGCCCAAAATCAGCCTTGTACTCATCAAACTCGCTGCGATCCACAATCCGCGCAATCACCTCACGCATGTCATAAACATTCGTAGGCGCCTTTGCCGGATCAGGCCCAGTCTCTGGAACTGAGAGCAGCCCATACAAATCCTCCGCCGCAAACTTAGGCGCATCCTTCACATCGTCATACGGCACCACACTGAACGGCGCACTCGGCCTCTCACCTAACTTCCCCACCAGAGAACGTAACCGCGCAAGGCACAAATGATCATTCGGCTCCTTAAAGTCCACCGTCCCCGAAATCTCCGAGTGCATCGAAGCTCCACCCAACTCCTCCGCTCCCGTCTTCTGCCCAATCGCCGCCTGCACTAGCGAAGGTCCTGCCAGAAACAGACCACTCCCCTCCGTCATCAGCACGGTATCCGTCATTACCGGCAGATACGCCCCACCCGCCACGCACATCCCCATGATCGCCGTAATCTGCGGTACCCCCAGCGAACTCATCACCGCGTTATTTCTGAACACCCTCCCAAAATCATCCGTATCCGGAAACACATCTTCCTGCAATGGGAGGAAGACACCGGCAGAGTCCACCAGGTACAGCGTCGGAATCCGATTCTCCATCGCAATCGTCTGCGCCCGCAGAACCTTCTTCGCCGTCATCGGAAAAAACGCCCCCGCTTTCACCGTCGCATCGTTCGCCACGATCATGCACAGCCGCCCGCTCACCCTCCCCAGCCCCGTCACCACCCCAGCCCCCGGTGCCCCACCATATTCCCCATACATCCCATGCGCCGCCCAAAGTCCCAGCTCCAGAAAATTCGGCAAGAAACGACCGGGTCCCCCATCCTTCGCGCTCTTGGCGAAGGGTGGGATCGATACACTACCCTCCTCCACCGGATCCACCAACAACGCAATCCGCTCCCGCACCGTCAGCCGTCCCTTGGCCCTCTGAGCCTCCGCCGCCTTCGTCCCGCCACCCTCACGAATCACCGACTCCTGCTCCCGTAATCCACCCAGCAACGCCACCATAGCCGCACGGTTCGCCGCAAATCGCGCCGCCTTCACATCCACCTTCGACACCAACGCACTCTCCAACGTAAAATCCTCCGCCATCGCACTTTTCACCAAAACCCGTCAGCATAGCATCTTAGTCACAGATGCCACTCCATGCTCTACTTGGCCTTTCACAAACGCGTTGTACCCCCGGCCCCGAGAGGAATAGTCTAAGTCTTCACTGGAGACGGAAATGAGACTCCGAACCCAACCGAAAGTCCTCCTCATCCTGACCTGCCTTCTGGTCTCTCACGCTCTCGCGCAAAGTAGCCCCGCCGCCCAACCACCCAATGACCCGCCCAGCGTAGACAAATCCATCGACGCCATGATCGGCGACAACGCCCACACCCAGGTCCGCCAACTCGTCACCGACCTCCAGCAAGCCGTAGCCGCGCGCAACCCCGCCGCCGTCGCCGCCCTCATCCACTACCCCATCCGCATCAAGCTCCACGGCAAACCCACCGAGATCAACACTCCTAAATCTTTCATTAAGAACTACGACAACATCATCACGCCCGATATCGCCGCCGTCATCCAGAATCAAAAATACGACAGCCTCTTCATCAACTATCAGGGCGCCATGTTCGGCGACGGCGAAGTCTGGATCACAGGCTTCTGCACCGATAACACCTGCAAACACCCCGATATTAAAATCGGCACCATCCAATCCGCCACCGCAAAGAAGTAGCCTCTTGTTCCAAGCCCTCCTGCGACAAACAAAAAGAACAGCTTTCTAGCTTCTTCCTGCAAACCTTTGCACCGTCTCCAACAGTCTTCGCTGCAACTCCTTTGTTCAAGCCAACAAACTTGGCACTTCATGTGCACATATCTTGTAGAGATACTCTTCGCTATCTGTCCGGGGCCCCGGGACTAGCTTTCACACCAATCCATCAAGAAAATCTCAACGGAGGCTCCATGCGCCTGTTCCAGGTCTTGTCTCTTTTTCTTTTAATCCCAGCTCTGGCATCTGCCGACACGCTGTCTTTCACAGGAAACCTTGACCCCAACAACCCAAACGATGTCTTTCTCACCTCGTTCAATCTCGTCACTACCTCCGACGTCCATATCCAGACCTGGAGCTACGGTGGCACCTCAGCCGCCCCCGGCGGCACCAATGCCGCGGGCATGGTCATCCCGGCCGGTGGCTTCGATACCTACATCTCTTTGTTTCAGGGCTCCGGCCCCACTGCAACATTTCTTGCCTCGGACGATGACGGTGGCTGCGGCCCAGCCGCTCCCGGCCCAACGTTCTGTGAAGACTCCCGCCTCGACCTCACCTCTCTCGCCGCAGGCGACTACACCCTCGCCCTTACGCTTCCATTCAACTACTCCTTCGCAGAAAACCTCGGTTCCGGCACCCTCGGCGACGGATTCATAGGCCTCCAGGGCGACTATTACGACTCGGGAAGTGACGAGGTCCGCACCTCAGCCTACGCCGTCGACATTACACGCACCCCTTCCGGATCCTCGACCCCACCCACCACAGTCACCCCTGAGCCATCATCCTTTGTGCTGCTCGCCACCGGCCTGGGCGCCTCCCTTACGTCCCTGCGACGTCGATGGCGTTCAGCTCAGTAAAAACTCGTATCCAACCCAGCGTTCGCCGATCTTGGTCGCGTTCGTGAATCGCTTCCATCCCCGGCCATCTCGCGCCGGAATAGCGGCCTGTCGAATCAACCTTCACTGCAAACCCTCACCTAAGGAGACACACACATGCTGAAATCCAAAATGCTCGTCCCTTACATCGCTGGCAGCCTGATAGCTGTCATCGCCATCGGCATCCTTATAACCCCCAAAGTATCGGCTGCAATCAAAGCCGCCTTTGTCGAGATCGCCATCCCCAGCAATCCCTTCTACGATTCCATGTCCGTCACGAATACCATTCGTTCGGTCGGACCCGACTCTGGAACACTGGGCGTTACAAATCTCACACTTACCAACTTCGATTCGACCAGCCAACAGCTCTTCATCTTCGCTCCCATCTTCTCCACCGGCGGATGTGGCGGCTCAGGCGCAGACGTAATCGGAGGTGGCGGTCCTCAAATGCAAATGTATTTGCAGCCTCAGCAAACCCTGACTATCAGCTACCCAAGCCCGCTTACCTTCCGCGGTGTGTCAGGCCATACGTGTGTTGCAGCTGAAGTGACCACCACACTTCATGGAGGAGCGGTCGAAGTAGATGTAAACGGCTTCGTCAACTAACCCGCGTCTTCAGCTGCGAGAGCGGACAACAGATTTGGGCCAGATCAAAATCATAAGGAGAAAGATCCATGTTCAAAATCTTCCGAGCTACTGCCTTTATCGTCTTTGCGGCGTCTATGTTCGTCTCTCTCGCCACAACCTCCGCCCACGCCCAGAAACCCGCCCTCACCAAGAGCACTGACGAACCGGGCAGATCGCCCTATTTCTCTTCCGCCAACCAATATTGCGCTACTGACGGGGAATGTCTGATGAGCTTCAAACCCGTCCCCGCCGGCTTCCGATTGGTCGTAACCCACGCCTCAGCCGTCTATGTGCCGGCTATTAATTCCGGTCACCTGGACAATTTGGTTTTTCTACGACAATCGTCAGATTTTGCCGACTGGGCGTATTTGCCTGCACCATCTTCAATCGGCGCTAGTTCAGTGACGAGCGCTCCCATCACCTTCTATGTGGAACCAGGCTCCACACTATATATCACTGTCAGAAATTCGTCGAGCGGTAACTACATCTACGGTTCAATCACCGGCTATCTTGTAGCCCTGAATTAGTCGAACGGTAGCCTCTTCGCAAACGGCCCTGACAACGATGCAAAAGCGCGGGCGGACACCCAGACCTCCCGCGTCGTCTTCCAACCCCGGCTCTTCGCCACTAGACTTCGTCTCGATTCATCTTTGCTCTCCGGCAGCCACCTCTCGGCGCTATGTTCAACGACGCTAAACAGGCACAATCGGGCCCCTAAATCAAATATGAGGAGAACTATCCATGTTCAAATTTTTCCGAGCTACTGCGCTTCTCTCGTTCGCCGCCTCTCTACTTTTACCTCTCGCCACAACCACCGCCCACGCTCAAAAGCCCGCCTTGGTCAAGGACACCGACGCACTCGGCCGATCACCCTATCAACAAACAATCTCATTTGTTCAGAACAACTCAACTTGCACCTCCTTCTATTGTCTGATCAGCTTCAAACCTGTTCCGGCGGGATACCGTCTCGTCATTACGCATGTATCCGGTCGTTTCAAACTCGGCAACGGTAATGCGGGCGGCACAGTAGCCGGTCTAACCGTGACCTCCGACGGCGAGTCCTTCGGCGATGGCCTGTCGTTACCGGCACCCATCTATGTCGGTTTTAGCAGTTACACCGCCAGCAGCCCCGTCACGTACTATGTCGAAACCGGAAAGACTCCGGAGGTATTATTCGAGGGCCAGTTCGTGACGACAGACGGATCGTACACAGCCACCGCAACCGTTGTTGGCTACCTGATCTCACTGCCTTAACACCCAATGTTAACACCCAATGCGCGGGAGGCACCGAAACCTCCCACGCACCTTCATCGCTTAGGTCTTTGGACAAGCACCGCGATAGGATCGACTTGGAATGATTTTCCCCATTCGCCCTACCGACGCACTCCTCGTCATCGACCTTCAGAACGACTTCTGCCCCGGCGGAGCCTTAGCCGTCACCGACGGCGACGCCATCATCCCTACCATCAACGCCCTCGCACAAAAATTCGACCACGTCATCCTCACCCAGGACTGGCATCCCACCCAACACATCTCCTTCGCCTCAACCCACGCAAACACCAAGCCCTACGAAACCATCCAGGTCCCCTACGGCCCCCAAACCCTCTGGCCCAATCACTGCGTGCAATACACCGAAGGCGCAGCCTTCCACCCCGCACTCTCAATCCACCACGCTGAACTCATCCTTCGCAAAGGCTTCCGCCGCCACATCGACAGCTACTCCGCCTTCCTCGAAAACGACCACACCACCCCCACCGGCCTCGCCGGCTATCTCCGCGAGCGCAACCTCACCCGCCTCTTCTTCTGCGGCCTCGCCTACGACTTTTGCGTCCGCTACTCCGCCATCGACGGCAAAGCCCTCGGCTTCGAAACCATCGTCATCGAAGACGCCACCCGCCCCGTTAACCTACCTGGCTCCGTTGCCGAAACCAACGCAGCCTTCGCGACTGCGAGCATCTGGCAGATTAGCTCGACGGATCTTTAATACCGTCATCAGTTCCGAAGCGTGGAAATTTCAAAATCAGTGCCAGACAAAAAGCGACGAGTGCAACTAAGCATGAGATCTCGAAACCGTATATAAGAGCTCCGAGGCTATTCTGACCATCGTGTGGATATAGCCGGTCATAGTGTCTCGTGAGCCCCGCACACGCGATCGGCAAAACTAAAAGAAACGTTGCAACCCCACATATCAACGCGTTCAGAATTCGTTTTAACTTACGATTCATCTGTCTACCCGAAACAACTCCATCGTCAGCTTACAGCCACACCCTCCAACCCCAGCCACCCCGCCCTCTCCTGCATCGCCCCCAAACAAATCCCCAAATGCTCCTCCAGCGGAAACCCCAGCAACTCCGCCCCACCCGTAATATCCTCGCGCTTCACCGCCCGCGCAAAAGCCTTGTCCTTCATCTTCTTCTTCACCCCCGCCACCTCCACATCCATAATCGACTTCGTCGGCTTCACCAGCGCACAAGCCGTCAAAAACCCCGCAAGCTCATCGCACGCAAACAGCGCCTTCTCCAGATGCGACGCCCGCGCCACACCCGAGTAATCCGCATGCGCCAGAATCGCCTGCAGCACGCTCTCCGGCCACCCAAGCTCCCGCAGATGCCTCACGCCAACAAACGGATGTTCCTCAAGCGAAGGATGCCGCTCATAATCCATGTCATGCAGCAGCCCCGCACAGGCATAAGGCTCGACAAAAGCGTCAGCCTCCGCACCCACAAGCCCAAGCCGCGCAGCCTCCATTCGCCCGTACGCCTCCGTACAAACCGAGACCGCCATTCCATGCTTCCGCAGAGACTCGCCCTTCGTCCACTCCTGCAACAACTCCAACGCTCGTTCCCGTCCAAACTCCTCAGCCATGCATCCTCCTTGAAATTTTTTCACTCCCTAAACCCTATTCCCTACTCCCCGCACAGTGACTACTTTGGTTCCACTCCGGTTTTTTTAGGCATTTTACTAATAATCACTGGGATTCCTCTTGACTCAACAGTAACCCCAGTGTCACTCTAGGCACATCACACGTTCCGTTATCGGACATGTGATGCGGTCCTTGCTCTGGGTCCGTCCGCTACACACAACTTATGGCAACCATGATGGCACCCGTCGAACAGCGTGAGGTCTTACGTTGCGACCACTGCAGCTTGGTGCAGTTCCGGACAGCGAACGCTCTGTGCCGTCGCTGCCACAAATGCCTCGAGGTCGAAGAGCCCGAACCGGCTCCCGCACCCCTGGCTCTCGTCCCTCAACAAGCCCCGCAAAACGAAGGCATCCAGGTAGCAACTGCCGTGCGCGATCTGCGTCACGTCCGTAATCTATCGCAGCGTCAGCTCGCCGCCCGCATGAACGTGCCGCGCACCTACATCTCGAAGATCGAGAACGGCAAAGCCATGCCCACGCTCTCCTCGCTCGATCGCCTTGCTAAAGCCCTTCAGGTCGATATCTCCACCCTGCTGCGCGACGCCACCACCCGCCACCGCGACGAGACGGCCGTTCTCATGACCGACCCCTTCCTCGCCGAGATCGCGGCCTACACCTCGCAGCTCGACGCCCTGCAGCGCTCCATCTTCCTCAATCACGTTCGCGAGCTCGCCGCAGGACGCCGCCGCACGGCCTGATCCTGCATCGCTGATCCCGATCTCCACGGAGAGCGCCATGCCATGTGACGCTCTCCTCTCCGCCCTACAGCTCCTCCGTCAGAACAAGCAGGAGCATTTCGGCCGCTCACGCCGAGCGAATTCCGGTTACTATTGCAGCGCTTCCTCTTCTCCAAAACCCCTGCACCAAAATTAGAAGGAGAGCCATCTCATGGCAAAGAAAAGCCTGCTCGTTAGCGCCGCCCTCTATACGACTCTTGCCTGCGTCACAGTCACATTCGCCCAGGCGCCTGTCGTAAACATCGATCCTCATCGTCACGGCAATCTATCTGCCGCCCAAAGATTTATCGTCCAGGCCTACCAGAAAATCGACGCCGCCCAGCGCGACAACAAGGATCAGTTGGGCGGTCACGCGCAACGAGCGAAAGATCTGCTCACCCAGGCCGACGCGGAGATCAGACAGGCCGCAAATGTCGCTAATTCGAACGACCGCTAAGGCTTCCGCATTAGCAATTGCGGAAGCCAGGGGCGACCGACAGAGAAGCTAAAAAGAATAGCGTCGACAACCGCCCAAACTGGACGCTGGACCATCCAAAAAGACGTTCATTGCGCACCCCACATCGGTGTGCTAGCGTCAATGTTTGTGAGGTTGCTTTGCCCGCATCAAATCCCAGCCGCGTTCACGAGCTCTCCCCCGAGGAGCAAGGTCTTTACCGGCAGCTAGATCCCGCCAGAATTCCCCAACACGTCGCCATCATCATGGACGGCAATGGCCGCTGGGCCGGCAAACGTGCGCTCAAGCGCTTCCTCGGCCACCAGCAGGGCGCAGAATCCGTCCAGTACGTCGTCGAGACTGCCTCCCGCATCAATCTTCCCTGGCTCACCCTCTACGCCTTCTCGCTTGAAAACAACCTCCGCCGCCCCAAGACCGAAGTCAGCTTCCTCATGAAGCTCCTCAAGTCCTACCTCATCGGCAACGTCAAGCGTATGAACGACAACAACGTCCGCATGGCCTACATCGGCCGCACCCACGACCTCCCGCAAGAGGTCCAGGACACCATGCAGTGGGCCATGGAATCCACCGCCAAGAACTCCGGCACCACCCTCACCCTCGCCCTCAACTACGGCGCCCGCTCCGAGATCGTCGACGCTGTCCGCAAGATCCTCACCGACCTCACCACCGAAGCCCACACCCGCGGCTGCTCCGTCGAAGATCTCCTCGGCGCCGGTGCCCTCGACTCCCTCGACGAGTCCACCATCTCCCGCGCTCTCTACACCGCGCACATGCCCGACCCCGACCTCATCATCCGCACCTCCGGCGAACAGCGTATCTCCAACTTCCTCCTCTGGCAGATCGCCTACGCCGAAATCTTCGTCACCGACCGCCTCTGGCCCGACTTCAATGGCCTCCATCTCCTTGAAGCCATCGCCGACTACCAGCGTCGCGAACGCCGCTTCGGCGGTCTCAACGAAAACTCAGACGAAAAGATCGACACCCTCCAGCCCGTCTCCGAGCTCGAAACCGAGATCGCCACCGAACTCACCCCGCCCCGCGAACTCTCCCGCCGCTAAAATCTCTGAGTCGTCCCATCCCGTCATCTCGCGCGGTCAAGCATGAGCCTTCGATCCAGATACAAGTCTGTTTTTTGTTTCGTAGAGCTGACGTTGCTTTTCTTCTGCACCCTGTCCATGCAACCGCAGCGTGCCGACTCCATCGGCATGGAAACCAAAACCGAAGAGCGCCTGACCAGTGAAGGATGGTGGCCCACCAAGCCCGGTATGGATGCCACCGCCTTCGTCGGATCGGCCGAATGCAGCCGCTGCCACGCAGAGGAAACTTATCCGCAGGCGTCCACACCCATGCAGCACGCCGCCATACGAGCTACCGATCCGGCATTTCTCAAAACCCTGTCTCCCCTCACGCTCTCATCCACTCCGTTCGACTACACCCTCACCCCCACCAGTGCCGGTGCCGATTACACCATCACCTCCGGGGAACAAAAACTTTCCCGTCCCCTCGAGTGGGTCATGGGATCCGGCGAACTCGGCCAGACCTTCCTCTATCAAATCGATGACCACTGGTACGAGAGCCAGGTCAGCTCCTACACCCACGCGCCAAAACTCGATATCACTCCCGGACACACCGGCGACTCAGGAGCAAGCCTCACAGCCGCGTTCGGCCTGGCCCTTAGCACAGAAGACGCTCAGCGTTGTTTCGGATGCCACACCACCCAGTCCATGACGACTCAAGGCTTCTCTCCCCTGCACGCCGTTCCCGGTCTCGGCTGCGAAGCCTGCCACGGTCCCGGCCGCGAACACGTAAACAAGATGAACGGAGTTTCAATCCACTCCGCAAGCCCCGCCAACGCAAGCCCGGCAACCCCGCACGGCATCCTCAATCCGGCAAAGCTCTCCCCTGTAGACTCCGTCGACTTCTGCGGAGCATGCCACCGTACATGGGCCGACGTCGCCTTTTCGAAAGGCATGGGCTCCACTCTCATCCGCTTCCAACCCTACCGCCTCGAGCTCAGCAAGTGCTGGGGCAAAAACGGAGACCCCCGCATCACCTGCGTCGCCTGTCACGATCCACATCAACCCCTCAACCGCGACCCCGTCTCCTACGACAAGCGTTGTCTCCAGTGCCATACCAAAACCACCTCCGCCCATCCCGCCGCCAACGTCGCAAAGACATGCCCCAAAGCCACGCAGCAATGCGTCACATGCCACATGCCGAAAGTCGAAGTCGCAAACATGCATGGCGACTTCACCGATCACGACATCAGAATCGTCCGACCCGGCGAAGCCCCTCTCCACTGATCCCCACAGTCCTCAATCAAGCCCATCGCAAGCCTTCCACACGCAGCCATGTATCCTAGCCTTTGACCAAATGAAACGTATCCTTACTGCAATCGTCCTCATCCTTGCCGTCTTTGCTCTCATCTTCTTCGGTCAGCTCTGGATGATCACTCTCGCCGCGGCCATCGTAGCCGAGCTCGCCACCTACGAGTACCTCAAGCTCGCCGCAGTCGGCGCCCAATCCCACGGAGCCAAACTCCGCATCCCCCTCTGGTGGATGGCCCTCGGCACCGCCCTCGCCTTCGTCGTCACCCTGCCCAACTTCCCCGTCGAGGCCCAGCTCCCCGTCCTCAGCGCCCTCACCCTCGCGCTCTTCGCCTGGAACGGCTTCCGCTCTCCCCTCATTCAAGTCCTGCCCGATACCGCACAAGGCATCTTCGGCCTCATCTGGATCGCCTACCCTCTCACCCTCGTCCCTCTCCTCTGGAAAAAAGAAGACGGCCCCGCTCTTGTTGTCTTCCTCATGGTCTGCGTCTGGGTCGGCGATATTGCCGCTCTCTATATCGGCCGCGCCTTCGGCAAACACAAGCTCGCTCCACGCCTCAGCCCCGGCAAAACCTGGGAAGGTTCCATCGCATCCATCATCGGCAGCGTCTTCGCCGCCGCTCTCGTCATCTGGATCGGCAACGTCCTCACCGCCCGCGGCAACCTCATCCTCCACATCACCGAGCCCATCTGGCAGACCCTCATTCTCGCCGCCATCCTCAACATCGCCGCCCAGCTCGGAGACCTCCTCGAATCCGCCGTCAAACGCGGTGCAGGCGTCAAAGACTCCGGAACGATGCTCCCCGGCCACGGCGGCATCCTCGACCGTATCGATGCCCTTCTCCTCGCCGCGCCGGTCCTCTGGTTCGCCCTCATCATCAAGGACGCACTCGGCCTCGGCCGCTTCTAACCGAACTTGCTATCAGGCCAAGCAGAGTATTCACGACAAATCGAAAGCAAAAACGCTAGACTACGCCGCATGATCAGATTTCCCCTGACCTTTCCGTTGTCCGCCGCCTGCCGCGTGATCACGTTGTCCTGCCTATGCCTGTCGCTCTCAGCGCATGGTCAATCAATTGATGTTCCGCCCGGCCAGCACGAAGTACTCAAGGCGACAGGCCACGGCGTGCAGATCTACCGCTGCGAGCAGCAAGACTCCGCTGCCAAGTGGGTATTCGTCGCGCCCGAAGCCGATCTTTACGTACATGGCGTGTTGTCTGGCACCCATGGAGCCGGACCCGTATGGAACTATCAGGATGGCAGCTCCGTCCACGGCAAGGTAGCCTCGACCGTGCCTTCACCAGGCTCCGGTAACATCCCACTTCTTCTGCTCAAGGCAACTGAACCCAGCGGAAAGGGTGTGCTGACTCAAGTCAGTTATATCGAGCGCTCCGAGACGAAGGGCGGCCTGATCAGCAATGAAGTCTGCGACGCTGAGCATGTGGGATCAATATCGCGCATACCGTATACGGCGACCTACACCTTCTTCGCACCCGCAAAATAATACGGAATCGACATTCCCTTTTTCACTTGCTTCTCCGGCTCCAGACTAGTACGGCATCGAATTTCCTTGGTCGACCTCTTCAAATGGGGCACCGATTGCCACGGATGTGAAAAAGATCACGTCCGCCATCGATGTCGGCCCGAGCTCCGCCAACGGCGTCACCTGCGAGCAATACAATGCACCTCCCCCACCCCAACGTCATCTCGACCGAAGCAACGGACAGTCTCATCGTCCGTTGCGCAGTGGAGAGATCCCTCGCAATAGCGTCCACCCAAATACCACATCCTGTCCGCATTTTTCCCACGAAAAACCATACTCTGCAGGCAACCATTTTCTCTCTACCCAAAAACAGAAATCGACCCTAACCCATTCCACGCACAACACTTACAACCACCACTTGCATCCAACCCTCCAGAACCGATTGATAGAACAAATCGGACCTAAAACGGGAGTAGTTCTTCCCGAGGAGGATTAAAATGAAGTTCAAAAGTGGTGCTATTGCTGTACTCACCCTTGCAACCTCGGTCTGTGTTCCAAATTTGCTGATGGCCCAGGGCCCCCCGCCTCCCGGCTACCATAACGACCACGGCGGTTGGGATTCTCCTCCCTCCGAGTACCAGGAGATAGGCCGTCGCGGCTATCACGATGGCATTGAAGGCGCCCGTAAGGACGCTGAGAATCATCGGAGGCCCAACGTAAAAAATCGCGATGAATATCGCCACCCGCCCGTCTCCGGCCAGGATCGGGACGCGTACCGCGCTGCCTTCCGTCGTGGCTACGATCAGGGCGTCGAGCACCTCATGAATGACCATCGCTACTAAAACCTGTCAAGCCCCGAACGCATAAAACCCTTGCCAATCAAGGAGATTGCATTGCGTGGGAGTTCCACTCAATCTGCTATAATGAACTTGAAATGATTTTTGAAGGCCTCGGGGTTTAAACCTGAGGCCTTTTATTCATGCCCTAAACCCTTTGAATGGAATATTTTAGCCGTAAGCCATTTAGATAGAATATTTTAGCAACCATATCCCCTTGCATATCGTTGAAACAAAACAACTTACTCCTAAAATACCCCCCCCCGGGGGGTACCCCAGGAAACTACCAGTGCAATACCGCCCCACTCTGAGAAAATAAAGCTCGTGAAAAAGTTAGCAATCCTCGGCTCTACCGGCTCCATCGGCCACAGCACGCTGTCCATCTGCGAGTCCTTCCCCGACCGCTATCAGATCGTCTCTCTCGCCGCAGGCCGCAACATCGACACAGCCTTTGCCCAATGCCTCCGCTGGCGTCCGAAGGTGATCTCGATGGCCACCGAGGAACTGGCCGCAACTCTCGTCTCTCGTCTCAAAGCCGAAGGCATCACCGGCATCGAAGTCGTCCATGGAACCGCAGGCAGCGTTTACGTAGCCACCCTGCCGGAAGTAGACTTCGTCGTCTCCGCCATCGTCGGCGTAGCCGGTCTCGAAGCCACCTACGCCGCCGTCAAGGCCGGCAAGACCATCGGCCTCGCCAACAAGGAGTGCCTCGTAGCCGCAGGCGACCTCATCATCGCCGCCGCCAGGGAGCACAACGTAGCCCTCCTCCCCATCGACTCCGAGCACAACGCCGTCCACCAGTGCATGCGCGGGGGCACCCCCGCCGAGGTCCGCCAGATCTGGCTCACCGCCTCCGGTGGCCCCTTCCGCAACACCCCAATAGCCGACTTCCACCACATCACCCCCGCCCAAGCCCTCAAACATCCCACCTGGGTCATGGGCCAGCGCATCACCATCGACTCCGCCACCATGATGAACAAGGGGTTCGAGGTCATCGAGGCCTGCCGCCTCTTCAACCTCCCCCCAGCACGGGTCCAAACCACCATCCACCCCCAATCCACCGTCCACTCCCTGGTCGAATTTGTTGACGGCAGCATCCTCGCGCAGATCTCCGTCACCGACATGCGCCTCCCCATCCTCTACGCCCTGGCCTACCCCGAACGCGTCCCATCCGATCTGACCTTCGACCTCAAAACCCTGAGCCAGCTCGACTTCTCCACCCCAGACCTCAACCGTTTCCCCTGCCTCCGCCTCGCCTACGAAGCCGCCGAAGCCGGTGGCAAGGCCTGCATCGCACTCAACGCCGCCGACGAGATCGCCGTAGCCGCCTTCCTCGAAGGGAGTATCCCCTTCCTGGGCATTCCGCGTACAATTGAACAAGTGCTGACGCTAACTTCGGGCCCACGACCAACGTCTATTTCTGAAGTGCTTGAAGCAGATCTTGCCGCGCGTCAATCTGCGCGCGAAGTGATTGCCCACCAGCCCGCTGGCGTTCTACGATAGCCCTGCACAGCCACCAAGTACGAGGTTCCCACTTCTCCCATGTCGACAATCTTCCAGCTTGCCATCGTCCTTGGCATCATGGTTCTAGTACACGAGTTCGGCCACTTCGCCGTGGCCAAGCTCTGTGGTATCCGCGTTGAGGTCTTCTCCATCGGCTTCGGCAAACGCCTTTTCGGCTTCCGCCGCGGCGACACCGACTACCGCCTCTCCCTCCTTCCCCTCGGCGGCTACGTCAAGATGGCCGGAGACAACCCCGGCGAAACCCCCTCCGGTGACCCCGGCGAGTTCAATGCCCATCCCCGCTGGCAGCGCATCCTCGTAGCCCTGGCTGGCCCCTTCGCAAATTTCGCCCTGGCCATCGCCCTCATGACCGGCGTCTCCATGCTTCACAACGAAGTGCAGGAGTACATCGGCGGCCCCGCGCAGACCGACTACATCGCCGCCAACACCGAGGCGGCTAAGACCGGCATCCGCTCCGGCGACCTCATCGTCCACTACGACACTGTTGAGAATCCCACTTGGGACCAGGTAGCCATCCGCTCCCTGCTCAACATCAACCAGACCATCCCCTTCTCCTACATTCACGATGGCCAGCGCACCGATACAAGGATCTTCGTCGAGTCCAAGGGTGGCACGGAGAACTTCTCCCTCGACAGACTAGGCCTCATCCCCAAGGAACAGGCGACCCCCGTACAGGTTGAGTCGTTAGAACCCAACATGCCGGCCATCCGTGCGGGACTACAGCCGAAAGACCTCATTGCCTCCATCGACGGCCTCCAGCTCCACTCCGTACCTGCCCTTCTCTCCTATCTGCAAGATCAGGCCGGCAAACCAGCTTCTCTCAATATCCTTCGCAACGGTCAGACGATCCCTATGCACATCACACCTGAGCTCGCGGACCGGGGTGACGGCGTCAAGGACTATCGTCTCGGCTTCAAATACGTACAGCCACCGGTCAAGGTAGAGCGCCTCCCCCTCGGCAAGGCCATCGTCTCCTCGTGGGATTTCAATAAGAAGGGCTCCCTTCTTATAGTCGAAGTTCTTAAGAGAATGTTCACCCGTCAGGTCTCGGTTCGCAGTCTCTCCGGCCCCATCGGCATCGGCCAGCAAATTCATCAGGCAGTCGCCATGCCCGGCTGGATGCCTCTCGTAGGCCTCATGGCTTACATCTCGCTTAACCTGGGCATCTTCAATCTTCTGCCCATACCCATCCTCGACGGCGGCATGATTCTCTTCCTTCTGGTTGAAACTATCATGGGCCGCGACCTCAACCAGCAGCTCAAAGAACGCATCTACCAGGTTGCCTTCGTCTGCATTCTGGTCTTTGCGGTCATGGTCATCTTCAACGACTTGAGCAAGCTCTCGCTATTCACAAGGCTCAAACCTTAGACACAACGGCCACAGACTTTCACGAGCAACGGATAGAAAATTTATCTATCCGCACTGCCTGTACAGGTCTGTGGCAAAAAATCTTTCTACCTAATCATCTTCGCCGCTTGTACGCGACTTCGCACCCTGAGCTTCAACCGGCGGCCCCTCTGACGACCTTCCCCGTTTGATCTTGCTCAGAGTTACCCCGACAATAAACAGCAGTAAGATAGAAACAGCTAAAATCACCGCCCAGAAAAGAGGATTCATCATACGCCTCCTTTCTCTGTGAGGCGCTTATTGCAAGCATCGGTTGCTCAACCCTCTGAGTATTTCCCTCGCAGCTCTGTCGCAATCTCTGCCGCAGCTTTCCGCGCCTCGTCTTCACGGTCTGGAGGGAAGCTGACTGCCCCGACCCGTGCATGACCGCCGCCGCCATATCGCTCACAGATCGCCGCCAGATTCACCAGCTTGTCAGGTGTCAAAGTAGTCCAGGGATTCGTTCCCACCGCCACCTTCGTCCGGAACGATGACTTGCTCATCCCGACGTTGTAGATCCCCTCAGGGAACAGATAGTAGGGGATGAATTTGTTGTACCCCTCCGTGGGTTGATCCGTAATATCAAACGTAATCACACCCCTATCCACTGAAGCCCGAGACTTGATCAACTCCAAACCGGCCCAGTGCCGTTCCATCAATGGTCCCAGCAATTCCTGTACAAAGCCCTGATCTAATACGGACTGTAGCGGCATCTCCGTCAGCAGCGGAATCAGCTTCTTCACTAGAGAATTGTCCGAGGCGCTCTCAATGACCATCGTCAGCTTCATCGCCGGAGCAGCCATCTCCACAGCGGCCTTCGCACTCTCATACCGCGCCCCATCTACAATGTCAGCCCACTTGATCAGTTCCAACAACGGCGCAGTATTGAACCCAAAATTGACCTGTGCAATATCTGCAATCAAACTCGTGCACGAGATGTAGTTCGGGTTGAAGAACTTCCGCATCCGCTGCGACCCGTCCGCCTGCCCAGCTTCAAAATCCGCCCGGTCCGCTTGTGTCAAAAACGCGCTCTGATGATGATCGAACCACCACGTCACCTTAGGCGAAGGCGAATACTTGAAGTCGACAATTGCATTCTCGCCATTGATAAAGTCTTGCTCATCGAACAAGGCCCCCGCCCGGTGCACCAACCCGTGATACGAAAAGCTATCCGCCGTCTTGGCGCACTCCCGGTGAAACCGCGTAAACACCGAGGCCGAGCACGCACCATCGAAACATTTATCGTGATAAAAAATTCGGCATTCCACTCAGCAAGTCTCCCATTTGAAGAACACGCCAGGCATGAGGCGCGAATCTCTAGGATAGCTGCACCTCAACCCATGTCAAACGTTCTCGCCGATATCCACTCTTTTGAGGAACCGCAAATCACTCATAGACGTATAAACTTCAATTACGAGGAGCCGCCTTGACCGACTTCACCGCAGCAAACTTTCCAAATTCTGATCCCATCATCGCAAATCACACGCCTCCGCCTGCTTCAGGATCCCACAAGATCTTCATTGGCAAAGATGGTCTCCGTGCAGGCTGGAGTCTGCTCATCGCCGTCGGCCTTTTCAGCGCCTTCTTTCCTGCCATCAACACAGTCGCCCATAAAGTGCATTTGGTGGCGCCGCACGCTCTCGAAAGCGAGCCCAGTCCGATCCCGGTCTTCATCACCGAAATTTTGGCATTCCTTGTTACGTGTCTAGTCACTTGGATTATGTCGAAGATTGAACGCCGTCCTATGTCTGTCTATGGCCTTGGCGGCGAGAGGAAGTCTTCGCGATTTTTTATCGGCGCTTTCTGGGGGGTCTTTTTTCTCTCCCTCCTCGTTCTTCTCCTTTTCAAGAGCGGATTGCTCGTCATCGACGGTCGTCTGCTCTTTGGTAGCGATGTTCTCCGCTATGCGCTCGCCTGGATACCCGGCTTTCTCGCTATCGCTCTCTTCGAAGAATATTTCTTCCGCGGCTATCTGCAGTACACACTCTCCCGCGGCTTTGCGGGACTCTATCGAAGCATCTTCAAGAGGACCAGCAACAGTCGCGCACTCGGCTTCTGGACCGCCGCAGTTCTAGTGTCCTTCGGCTTTGGCCTCGTCCACGGCTCCAACCCCGGCGAAAGCCCTATCGGTCTAATCTGCGCAGGTCTGGCTTCGCTGGTCTTCTGCCTCAGCCTCTGGCGTACCGGCTCCCTGTGGTGGGCTATCGGTTTACACACGACATGGGATTGGGCGCAGTCATTTCTCTATGGCGTAGCCGACAGCGGAGCCTCGTTTCGCTATCATCTCCTCGCCACGCATCCGGAAGGTAGGCCCCTGTTCAGCGGAGGAGCAACAGGTCCCGAAGGCAGCATCTGTGTTCTGCCCGTACTTTTCCTGCTCACTCTCGTTATCGTTTTCACACTTCCTCGCAACCAGAACGATTACATCCGGCTTCTGCCTTCCGATCCGCAACCATCCGAAGTCTGAGCGACACAAGCAACTACATAGACATCTCTGTCGCCTGATACCGAGTCTCCTCTAGATCCATCTCGCGCTCCACCGTCCGTAGTACGTCGTCGCTGATCAGCCCTTCATCGCGCAACCGGATGATCGCACGTCGTTCTGCCTTCACTGCTTCTTCTGCGAGGACGACCATTTGCCGGTAAGTTTCCTTTTTGCGCCCTCCCTGCGGCGCTATTTTTTCATCGATGTCCTCCAATCGATGCTCGTACCTATCGATCAAATCATCGTACGCATGCGAGAACTCCTCTCCTCCGTCCATTCTTTTTTCCTTAAGAAACTCCAGCGCCTCCTTAAGGGCTACCTTCCGCGCATACCGCTCCTCCGGCTCCATTCCTTTCTCGCCGGCTAATCCAAGCCCTCGTATCAGGAACGGCAGCGACAGACCCTGCAGCACTAACGTCACTAGAATCACGCAGAATGCAAGAAACACGATCAGGTTTCTCGGTCCAAACGGCTGCCCATTTGCCAGTGTCTCCGGTACAGAGATGGCCGCCGCCAGCGCCAGCACTCCACGCATCCCCGTCCAACCAATCACAAAAATCTCACGCGAATTTAACGCGTTCTCTTCACGACGCTTCTTCCGACTCACTGACGCGGCGATCTTTGCTGCTGGGTAGACCCACACCATCCGTAACACGATCAGGACAACGCTGAAGATCACACCATACTCAAGTAAGGTAGCCAACCCATACTTTCCGTGGATGGCAGACATTACATAGGGCATCTGCAGCCCGATCAACACAAATACGATTCCATTTAGCACGAAAGTCAGTGCGTTCCACGCTCCAATTACCTGTATCCGCACCGAAGGCGAAAAAAACGTTGCGCTCTGCCTGCTCATATAAAGCCCACACGCCACCACCGCCAGCACTCCCGACGCCCGTATCTCTTCACCTGCAAGATATGCCGCATACGGAACAACGACACTCACTACCAGCTCTACCGGCCCATCGTCGATGAATCTCTCTATCCAGCTCACGACGACTCCGATCACCAGACCGATTCCAATGCCCCCTATAACGAGATACAACAGGCGGACAAGGCCACCCTCCACTGTTGGCGTCTGTCCGCGCACGATGATGCTCAGTCCAATCTCCAGGGCCAACAAACCCGTCGCATCATTCATCAGGCTTTCGCCTTCTAGAATGTCGACGATGCGTCTTGGAAGCCCAACAGATCGTGCAATCGAAGTAGCCGCAATGGCATCGGTCGTCGAGACAACAGCCCCGAGTAGAAATCCAGCCTTCCAGTCCAATGCTGTAATAAAGTGATCGGAAAACTCAGCTACTCCCCACACCGTAAAGCCCACTAGGCCAAACGCCAGCAGACCAATCACTCCAAGATTTCGCCGAAATTCTCTCCACGAAGTGGACCATGCCGACGAATACAGCAGCGGCGGCAGAAAGATCAAAAATACCAGGCTGGGCTCCAAGGGTATCCGCGGCATATGCGGAGCGAAGCTGATTGCCAACCCCGCCAGCACCAGAACAATCGGATAAGGCACCTTCAACTTGTGCGCAATCACGGCGAATACAGCCACCATGATCAGCAGCAGAAGAATCACCGTTTCCAACGAATGAAGGCTCTTAATCACAGACATTCAATCAGCCTCCTTCCTTTCATTTCTTCACCCAATAAAACAAAACCAGGCCCTCTATCGTCAAAACTACCAGCACTACATAACACAGCCTTCACCTCCGCCAACGGTCGAGCATTTATCCTTTGAAGTAGCGCATGAATCATTACGAACCCGAAGCCTCCGAACCAGCCGGATTTCTCCACCGCGCCATCGACGAAAAGTTCGCCGGCACACCTTCGCGTCGTCGTACACCTCTTTTCATCAAAATAGTCGCCGTTCTCATTCCGTTTTTTCTTATCCTCACAATCGTTGCCTTCTTCGCCGCACGTCACTGGACCCGACAGGCCATGCGTGACTCCCTCCCCCAGCTCGACGGTACCCTCTCTGTCGCCGGTCTCTCCGCTCCCGTCACCGTCCAGCGCGATGCCCAAGGTATTCCCCACATCCGCGCAGCCTCACTTGACGACCTCATTGTCGCCCAAGGCTACGTTACTGCACAGGACCGCCTCTGGCAGATGGACTCCCTTCGCCGGTACGTCACCGGAGATCTGGCCGAAATCTTCGGCGCCAGTCTGGTTCAGCATGATCGTCTCCAACGCGCCCTCCAGATTCGCGCGGCCGCAGATCGAGCCTTTGCCGTCTTCCCACCTGAGCAGATGCGCTGGCTCGAGCTCTACGCTCGCGGCGTCAATGCCTCCATTGAAGCCCAACGCTCGCACCTTCCCATCGAATTTCGCCTCCTCCGCTACCAACCCGCTCCCTGGACACCCCGTGACACAATCGCCGTTGGCATCGTTCTCTTTCAGGACCTAACCACCAGCTTCCCGCAGAAATTGAACCGTGAAGCGCTCATCGCAAAGCTACCGCCCGAACTACTGGCTGATCTCTATCCAGTAGGTTCCTGGCGCGACCATCCACCTGCCCAGCCTCCTATCGATCTAACGGCCCCACAGGAAAACATTCCCGATATCCCCCTTGACGAGTCCCAAACCAAACTCGCGAGTCCAGCTAGTCCCAATAGACTAAGCAAAAGCACCGCCTCCACTCAGGATCTCCTGGCTCTCCAGCAAACTCTCAAAACTCCCACCTGCGACGGCTGCAGAGCTGGCTCCAACAACTGGACTGTCTCGGGAGCCCACACCGCTACCGGCAAGCCGCTTCTTTCAAACGACATGCACCTCACCCACAGCGTGCCCGGCATTTGGTACGAAGCCGATCTCGAGTCACCGACACCAAATGGGACAAACTTTCACGTAACCGGCGTGTCCCTCCCCGGCGTCCCTTTCATTGTCGTAGGCCATAACGACCATGTCGCCTGGGGCTTCACCAACCTAGGCGCTGACGTGCAGGACGTCTACATCGAACATCTCCGCGGTACCGGTGAATCCGCAGAGTATGAATCTCCTGATGGAACATGGCATCGGGTCCTTCATCAAACGGAGATCATTCACGTTCGCGGCAGCAAAGACATCGCTCTCGACGTCCCTGCAACACAACACGGCAATGTCACCACTCCAATCATCTCCGGGATCTTCCCAACCGAAAAGCGCACTCTCTCCCTCGGCTGGACTATCTACGACCCTGCAAACATTTCGGCCTCTCTTCTTTATATTGACTCCGCGGCTGATTGGACCAGCTTTACATCCGCATTTTCCACCTTTGGGGGTCCTGCCCAAAATGTCGTCTATGCTGACGATCAGGGACACATCGGTTATCACGCTGTTGGCAAAATCCCGCTCCGCGGCAGCCTCATCAAGCCCAGTGAGATCAGCCCCGTCCCTGTGGATGCCCTCGATGCTACCCAGACGTGGACCAGCTACATTCCCTTCGACCAGCTCCCACAGTCTTTCGATCCACCTAACGGCATTCTCGCTACCGCCAATTCCCGCGTCACGCCTGACGGTTATTCCTTTCCCATCACCCCTAACTGGGGTGCCCCCTATCGCAACGAACGCATCTGGAAGGTTCTCAGTTCCCACGAACGTCCCCCTATCGCAACGAACGCATCTGGAAGGTTCTCAGTTCCCACGAACGTCTCACTCCCGCCGACATGCTCGCACTTCAGACGGATGTTTATTCCGACCTTGATCATGTCCTTGCCCAGCGCTTTGCCTATGCGATCGATCACTCCATCACGAAGGACAACCGCCTTCATCAGGCCGCTGACATTCTTCGCAACTGGAACGGCAATGTAGACGCCGAGGCTTCAGCACCTGCCATCGTCGATGCGGCTCGCGACGCCCTCTGGCCGCTCCTCCTCAATCCACAGTTGGGCCCGAACCCTGGAGTCACAGTCCAGCTTTATACCTGGGGTGAAAAATCCTACGCCGAAGAGCAGCTCATCATGCATACTCCTGTGCGCTGGCTCCCTAAAAACTACGCCAATTGGGATGAATTACTCACCGATGCCGTCAACAAAGGATGCATACTCCTGTGCGCTGGCTCCCTAAAAACTACGCCAATTGGGATGAATTACTCACCGATGCCGTCAACAAAGGGCTCATCGAGGTCCGTGCACCCTTCGACCTCAGTAAGTGGCAGTATGGCAAGGTTCACTCCCTCGATATCGAGCATCCCATCTTCACCCAGACACCAATCTTCAGGCGTGTCATCGGATTACCCATTGGAACCGGCGTCTGGCCGCAAAGCGGAGATGGTACCACGGTCAAACAAGTAGGCAGCACCTTTGGCCCCTCCGAGCGCTTCACCGCCGACCTATCCAATCTCGACAACTCCTCCCTGAACCTCGTCCTGGGCCAATCCGCCAACCCAACCAGCCCGTGGTTCCTCGACCAATGGCTGGCCTGGTACAAAGGCACGACTTACTCTCTACCTTTCACTAAACCGGCAGTAGATGCAGCGACAATTCACACTCTCACTCTCAAGCCTAATTAGTCACAGCTACGACGCAGCAAAGTAAAGAACCTTGCATCACGCATTTCCGATAACATGCTTTCTGTCTCTGTCAGGAGTTATTGATTTGAATCCATCGTCGTTTCTCGCCTCGGGTCTTGGTCGCACAGCAATCGCCATCGGCATCGCCTGTACCTCCTTACTTACTGTGACTCATATCGTGCACGCCGACGCTCCCAAAACGGCTTCGGAGTATACCGCCGATCCCGCTGCGATGCTCGATGCGTACCGCCACGTGGAGGCCGCATCCGTCTCCGATGCGATGGAGCAACTTCTCCACGAAAAGCACTATATGTCCCATCGCATGCAGTCGATCTTCCCCACAAAGTTTGCGGGCACAGCCCTCACAGTGAAGCTCGTCAAACAGGAGAATCACGACCCGGACGCACTGACAGGAATGCTAAAAGCCATCGACTCCGGCGGACCTGGATCCGTGTACGTCATGCAGATTGAGGATGGCTCCGACATTGCCGGCATGGGCGGGCTTATGGGCACCGCCATGTTTTCTCGAGGCTTCGCAGGTGCGATCATCGACGGCGGTGTACGCGATCTGCCGCAACTCAAGAAGATCGGTTTCCCTGTTTATTCGACCGGCCCCGTGCCTTCCACATCAGTGAACCATTATCGGTTTGGCGGTATGAATATCCCGGTCGATTGCGATGGCATCAAGGTCGCCGCAAACGACATCATCGTTGCCGATCAGGATGGCGTTGTCGTTGTTCCTCACGATCATGCGGCCGACGTTCTCGTGCTCGCGCAGAAGCTCGATAACAGCGAGCATTCGATGTATCCCTTTATCGAGAAATTTCACTCGATCCAAGAAGCGGTCAAACAGTTTGGCAGAATCTAGACCATTATGTACATTACTGGCATTTGCTGGAATCTCTCTGTCTTTAATTCCTGTGACAATCGAGCTGATATTCATTGAGATGGTTATTATTTTAAAGTGTGTGACGCGACGCACGCTGCCTTCTCGGTAACGCATTCCAACTGTGCAAAGGAAGTAACCAGGGTTGAGCAATGTCCAGTAGCGCCGATCATACTCACTTTACCCGGCGGAGTTTTCTTCGCTGGGCCCAGACGGCCATGGCATCCTTTGGGGTCGCACCTCTTCTCAGAACATCCGACGCCGTCGCAGCAACTACGCCAGCAACTGCTACCCAGGACTACTACGATAAGCTCGGTGTTGCCAAAATCATTAATGCCGCCGGCACATACACCACTTTGACTGCTGCGGTCATGCCGCCACAGGTACGCCGCGCAGTCGACCAGGCAGCGTTTCATCCCGTTTATCTCCACGATCTGCAAGAAGCTTCTGGCGTCTATCTCGCAAAAAAGTTGCGCTGCGAGGGGGCGATGGTTACTTCGGGTGCTTCGGGCGCAATAACGCTCGCAACGGCTGCTTGTATGGCTTTCGCAAACGGCAGCAAACCTGGCGTAATCCCACAGCGAGCCGGAATCATGAAGAACGAAATCATTGTCCAGAAGTCACATCGCTATAGCTATGATCACGCAATGATGCTATGCGGAGCTGTCATCCGCGAAGTTATTACATTGGATGATTACAAACGCGCTTTCAATGAGAAAACTGTGATGACTAACTTCTTCAATGCTGCAGAGGAAGAAGATGGACCGCCCGCAGAGATTGGCCGGGAAGAGTGGCTGGAGATCGCTCACCAGCACAACATTCCGTGTCATCTGGACGCGGCTGCCGATATGCCTCCCGTTGAGAATCTGTGGAAGTATACCGGTATGGGTTTTGATCTTGTCTGCTTCTCCGGCGGCAAGGGCATTCGCGGACCACAAAATGCTGGCCTGCTTCTTGGCAAAAGGAATTTGATCGATCTTGCGAGAGAAAACAACAATCCTAACGGTGACGCAGTAGGCCGCGGCATGAAGGTCGCAAAGGAGCAGATCGTCGGCATGGTGGCTGCTGTCGACTGGCTACTCGAGCAATCGGACGAAGCCAATACAGCGGAGTACAACCGCCGGGCCAACATCATTGCTCACGCCGTAAAGGATATCCCTACGATGCAATCCAGTATCGTGATTCCCAAAATCGCGAATCACGTTCCGCATCTGCTGCTGAAATACAATCCATTGGTCGTAGGGGTAACGGTGCGACAGGTACAGGAGCGCCTGCGTGCAGAAAATCCACCTATTGAACTGAATCCCAATACTGGCAACAAGCCGAACCAGGGAATTCCGTCGGACGAGCATACATTGGTCATCGGCGTATGGATGCTGCTGCCCGGGGAGACTGAGCTCGTGGCACGCCGACTGCGCGAAGCACTTACGCAGAAGCATGATATTCGTAGTTAATCTAAAGGAGCTATCACAATGGAACAGCAGTCAAGAAGAGGTCTTCTCAAGAACGCAGCCAAGGCAGCCGTGGCCGTTACCGGCGGTGCAGCGCTCGCTCAAACCGCGAAGGCACAAGTCTCTGGCAATCTGCAGAAGAAGTCTCATGGTGCGCCGCCCAAAAACGGAGAAACGCCTCTCTTCAACAGTGTGATCTCCTACGGCAACCTTGTCTTTCTGGCCGGCGTTGGAGCCCATTTTCAGGGCACTATCGAAGAACATACCAAACACGTTCTTGATGAACTCGAAAAGAACCTTGCGACTGCCGGCTCCTCGATGGAGAAGGTCCTCAAGGTCAATGTCTATCTTAATGACATCAACGACTGGGCCAAGATGAACACTGTTTATCAAGGCCGCTGGGGTAAAGTGCCTCCTGTCCGTACAACCATTGCGGCTGCGGGCGGCATTCCTGGCAATTCGCTCGTCGAGATTGACTGCATCGCCTACATCTAGCGGCCACGTGCGTCCCATAGATAGGCATATCGACACAGTATTCACACCATAAAGGCGAGTCCATGTCCCTGTTTCGCAATACGCGCTTGTCTAGGCGAGAAGTACTCAAGCAATCCGGAATGCTCTCTGCTCTTGGAGCAGCCACCGCTGTATCGCCTCTTGCCGCAAGCGCAGCTTCGCTTGCCGACCCGCAAACGAAGCGTGCGCTTCCGAAGAGAGAGGGTACGGACTCGGACAATCTTTTCACCCGGATCGGTGTCCGTCCCATCGTCAACGGCCGAGGTACTTTTACCATCATCAGCGGGTCACGTTCGCTGCCGCAGGTGAAGCAGGCTATGTACGATGCGTCGTTCTACTTCGTCCATCTTGACGAGATGATGGACGGTATCGGCGCTCAGTTAGGCAAACTTACCGGTGCTGAGTGGGGTATCGCAACAACCGGTTGCGAGGCTGCTATCTGTCTTGCCACCGTTGCATGTATTGCAGGTAGCAACGTAGAGCAGTGTCAGGCACTTCCCTACGTCAAGAAGCGCGATCAGGTTATTATTCCCAAACATTCACGCAATCCTTATGACTTCGGCGTGCGTATGGTAGGTGCTGAAATCGTTGAAGTCGGCTCCGAGGAGGAGTTTCGTGCCAAGATCTCCGACCGCACCGCCATGGTCTACATCCTCTCGAGCCCGGCCGCAGAGAAGGGACCGCTCAGCATCAAGAACCTTTGCTCCATCGCGAAGGAGAAAAACGTTCCCGTCTTCGTCGATGCCGCTGCGGAAGAGCCCATCTTCCCGAACATCCATATCGCAGCCGGCGCAACCCTGGTCGGATATTCCGGCGGCAAGTGCATGCGTGGGCCGCAATCGTCCGGAATGCTTATAGGACAGAAAGACCTCTGCAAAGCCGCCTATTTTCAGGCAGCACCGCATCACTGCTACGGCCGCGCCCTCAAGTGCAGTAAGGAAGAGGCCATGGGCCTGCTTGCTGCCGTGCAACAGTGGTACAAGCGCGATCACGATGCGGAGCAGCGCGAATGGAGATCATGGCTCAAGAACATTGAGGCTCGTTTGAAATCATTGCCCTCCACCAGCTTCGACTATCTTGAGCCTGAAGATCTCTCCAATAGATCTCCCGAGTTGCGCATTAACTGGGATGCTAACGTCCTTAAGATCACCGGCACTGAACTCGCCGCCCGCCTTGATGCCGGTACGCCTCGCATTCTTGTTGGCGGAAGCAAGGGCACCCGTCCTGACATGATGAACAGTTCCGTCACGATCATGCCGTACATGATGGATCCAGGTGAGGAGCGTATTATTGCGGATGCCATTTACGAAGCCCTCATAAAACCTGGGCACTATGAGAACCCTGTCATTCCGACCGGTACACCGGCGACGGTACAGGGAACGTGGGCTGTCACGATCCAATATCCTCGCGGCATCGGCGAGCAGAAGTTCACGCTCGAACAGAACAGTAACAATCTTACTGGAACGCAAAATGGTGAAATCTATAACGCGAAGTTTATAGGATCGATTCACGCCAATCGGCTAGAGCTCCATAGCAATATGGAGGTTGGGGGCAACACCATACCATGGACCTTCAAAGGCAATGTTGAGGGTAATAACATCGCTGGATCCGTTTACATGGGCGAGTATGGAAACGCGACCTGGAAGGCGACCCGGGCCTGACGTGCTCATTCGCTCCAATGCAACTCGAATCCATATCGACGACGCACTTCTGCCAAGTGTGCCGCACGATCCTTGCATTGCTTCCGCGCTACCTGCGCATAGATTGAGGAAAACCATGACGCATTTGTTTCGCAAAGAAAGTATTGCCAGTTGCTTCGTTGCGCTCTCGCTTCTCGGATCGACCAGCGTCTTCGCACAAGCGCCGGCCTATGATCTTCTCCTCCAGGGGGGGCACGTCCTTGACGACAAGAACCATATCGATGCCGTTATGGATGTGGCTATTAAGGATGGCAAGGTTGCTAAGGTGGCGCCCCATATTGCGTCGGCTGATGCGCTTAAGACGGTGGATGCGACCGGGTTATATGTTGCCCCTGGGTTGATTGACATCCACGTTCATGTCTACAACGGTACTGGCGAGCGTGACTCCTATGCCGGGGATAATAGTGTTCCGCCGGATGGCTTTACCTTCCGCGTTGGTGTTACTACCGTCGTCGATGCAGGTTGTTCCGGGTGGAAGAACTTCGAGGACTTCAAGCAGCGCATCATCGACCGCTCGAAGACTCGGGTTCTAGCTATGCTCAATATCGTCGGCTCCGGTATGCGCGGGGCCAACTATGAGCAGAACACGAAGGACATGGACGGCGCGGCTACTGCCAAGATGGCTCTCAAGTACCCGGACACCATCGTCGGCATCAAGACTGCCCACTTTGAGGGCCCCGAGTGGACGCCGGTGGAACAGGCGGTTATTGCAGGTACCAAGGCCAACATCCCGGTGATGGTGGACTTCGGTGCGGATCGTCCGACGCGGCCGATCTATGACCTGCTGACCAAGAAGCTGCGGCCAGGGGACATCTATACGCATATGTACTCCGGGCTGCGGCAGGAGCAGGATCCTGTCACGAAGGGTCCCAGCAAGGCACTGATCGAGGGACGGCAGCGTGGCATCTACTTCGATACAGGAACCGGCGGCGGTAGCTTCAAGTGGTCGCTTGCTGTTCCTATGGTCAAGGACGGGTTTATTCCCGACTCGATCTCGACCGACCTGCATATCGGCAGCATGAACGGCGCTACCAAAGACATGCTCAACGTTGCCAGCAAGATGATGGCGATTGGGTTGACGCTGAATCAGGCGGTTGCGCAGATGACCTCGCATCCGGCGCATGAGGTCAAACGGGACGACCTTGGCAATCTCTCGGTGGGCTCGGTCGCGGACGTTGCGATCCTGCGGTTGGAGGAAGGCAAGTTCGGCTTCACCGACATGGTCAATAGCCGTGTCGATGGAACCGAGAAGCTGATCTGCGAGATGACCATCAAGGATGGCAAGATCGTCTACGACCTCAACGGAATCAGCACCGATCTGTGGAACGCTCCTGCTGATCCACATGCGGCTGAAGCATCGCGCTGGACGACGTTTGCTCCGCATGTTGCGGCTAAACCTAAGGAGATGCCTCACTAGACAGGCATCCTCAAGGAAACAACCGCAGGTCCTTCGACTCCGCAACTCGCAAATGCGCGAGTTGCTCCGCTCAGGATGACACTTCTAATTTGAATACATCCTAGTAATTTGCTCGACCACACCTCGTAGAGAAGAACGCCCGCTGAGAGTCAGCGGGCGTTCTTTTTTGATACGCATTCTTTTTGACGCATTGATTATGCGAAGACGAGGCACTGTGGTTTTGAGAGGGGGAAGCTTTTGCTGGTGTTGGCGAGGCGGCCCGTCTTTTTGTCGCGGGCGATGACGGCGATGTTATCGGATTTCTGATTCGCGACGAGGAGCCACCCCTCGGTGGGGTCGAGGGCGATGTGACGCGGGACCTGGCCACCGCAGGAGGTGCGCTCGATCATGGTGAGCTTGCCGTCGGTTGGCGAGATGGTGAAGCTAACCATGAAGTCATCGAGCCGGTTGGCGACGTAGGCGAAGCGGGCTTGCTTGTCGATGACGATGTCGGAGGGGGCGGAAGGGCCCTGGTGGCCTTCGGGCAGGTAGGAGGCCGTCTGGAGGGTCTCGAGCGTGCCTTTAGCCGCGTTCCAGCCGAGGACGTTGACCGTTGAGTCCAGCTCGTTGACGCAGTAAGCGAGTTTGCCGTTGGGGTGGAAGAGGAGGGCGCGGGGGCCTGCACCGGAGGCGGACTTCCACTCCGATGGAGTGTGGGGCGTGAGCTTGGCCGTGGCGGCGTCGAGACGGTAGATGTGGATCATGTCGAGGCCGAGGTCGTTGACCAGGAGGAAGCGGTTGTCAGGTGAGACTGTGACGCGGTGGGCGTGAGGGCCGTTCTGTTGGGGTTTGGGGCCTTTGCCGGCGTACTGGAAGAAGGAGACTGCGGGGCTGAGCCGGCCGCTGCTATCGGCTGCGAAGGAGGCTGCGCTGCCGCCGCCGTAGTTGGCTGCGAAGACAGAGCGTCCGGTGTGGTCCACGGATACATGGGTGGTTCCACCGCCCTTGGCCGATACCTGATTGATCTTCGTCAGTTTGGAGGCGTTTCGATCCAGGGTGAAGCTGGAGACTGCGCCGATGTTATCGAGCTCGTTGGCGGCAAAGAGGTTCTTGCCGTTTGGAGCGAGGGCGAGGAAGGTTGGGTTTTCCGCTTCGGCTGCGAGGCCGGTCTGGGTGAGTTCGCCGGTTGTAGGGTCGAAGGCGTAGGCGTAGATCCCTTTGCTGGTTCCAGAGGTCTGGGTTCCTACCAGCAGCAATTTTTTGGTGTCCATCCCTTTGGCGGCCGCAAACAAGGGCTGCGCTGCGATGGTTGCTGCCGCCGAACTCTGAATAAAATTACGCCGGGAGATCTTCCTCATTCCTTCTGTCCTTTCGAATTGCATGGTGAAACGTTTGTAAGTCGTATGTCAGCATATCCTTATCGGGATTGTTGTATCTACTGTAGGTCGCGGATGTAGGTAGCGGAGAAAGATACCCTCAGCGGCTAAAGCCGCTCAGATTCGCCGTACTTACGGCACGGCTGAAGCCGTGCCCTTAAGCAAGACGAGACTCTTGCAGCAGACGCTTTTTTTAGTGTCCTCCAGGGAGTCCTCTCTTAACTCCAGGGGTCCTCTCCATGCTGGCCTCCCTTACAAAAGAGGTATAAAAACGCGAATGACTGCAAACGAGGCTATCGCGCCGTTTGCAGTCATTCCTTGTTTCTCGGGTTAGGGAGGGCTCCAGTGCCCGATTAGGCGGGCTGGATGTTCGCGGCCTGCTTGCCCTTGGGGCCAGTGGTGATGTCGAACGTTACGCGCTGACCTTCCTGAAGGGACTTGAAGCCACTGCTGTTGATTGCTGAGTAGTGGGCAAAGACATCCTCGCCGCCGTCTTCGGGAGTGATGAAGCCAAAGCCTTTTGCATCGTTAAACCATTTCACAGTTCCGGTTGCCATTTTGATAACTCCTGGTTAGGGCGAATTATTTCGCCGGGAGAGGCAATAGTATCAGGTGATGTTTTTATACGTTACGATTTTTTTTACATTTCCTGTCTCTCACTCTTCGACTGCGAGGTCGAGGCCGGATTTTTTGTGGACGACGGTGCGGACGATGGCGGGTGCGTAGGGTTCGGTATTGATGGAACGGGCGTTGGTGGAGGCCAGTTGCAGTGCGTAGAGGATGGTGGCGGCGCGGCGTGAATCGATGCGGTTGCGCGCGAGGGCGGCGACGACGAGGGAGATGGCGAGCTGGATGGATTCGGCGTCTTCGAGGGGCGGGAGATCGAGCTCGATTTCGGGCGTGATCTGGGTGGATTGCAGGTGGGTTTGAGCAGATTGAGTGGCGGATTCGGAGAGATTGCGATGGTTTTCGACCAGGTTTCTGTGGCGGCGGTGGAGGCGGGAGTGGAAGTAGCAGAAGGCGGTCTGGTTGATGGAACGGGCGTTGGTGGAGGCCAGTTGCAGTGCATAGAGGATGGTGGCGGCGCGGCGTGAGTCGATGCGGTTGCGCGCGAGGGCGGCGACGACGAGAGAGATGGCGAGCTGAATGGATTCGGCGTCTTCGAGGGGCGGGAGATCGAGCTCGATTTCGGGTGTGATCTGGGTGGATTGCAGGTGGGTTTGAGCAGATTGAGTGGCGGATTCGGAGAGATTGCGATGGTTTTCGACCAGATTTCTGTGGCGGCGGTGGAGGCGGGAGTGGAAGTAGCAGAAGGCGGTCTGGCCTAGTGATGGGGATTTGCAGCGGTGGCCGTTGGTTTTGATGTGGCGGCAGAGGGTCTCGGGCATGTCTGGCTCCTTTTGTTGGGTTACCCCTCCTCCCCCTGTCGAGCGGGGGTATTTTGTGGGTAAGCTTATTGTTTGTAATGGGTTACAGACAGGATGTGTCGCTAAAATATTGAATACAGGTGGTTTAGCTGCAAAATATAGACATACATAGGTTTACGGGCGCGCCAGATTACTGGCGACGAGGTTTGCAGAACATGGTTGTTTTTTCCGTTTCGTGGTTAGGTTGTGGTTAAAAGGGAAACGGCTGCAGCGGAGCTTTCGCACGCTTGCAGCCGTTTTCTGATCTCTACTTTAATTGTACCGAATTGAGTAAAACTCCCACGCAGTTTTAGCGGATTTATTTTTGGACGTGTTTTGATAATGGAATGAAGAAGATACTGTTGAGTTGGAGTGGAGGGAAAGACTCGGCTTGGGCGCTGCATCTGTTGCGGCAGACGGGCGAGTTTGAGGTGGGTGGGTTGCTGACAACGGTGAATGAGAGATTCCGGCGGGTGGCGATCCATGGGTTTCGGGAAGGGTTGCTGGATCGGCAGGCGGAGTTGGCGGGGCTGCCGCTGTGGAAGGTGGATCTGCCGTTTCCCTGCTCGAATGCAGAGTATGAGGCACGGATGGCGGTGGCTTGTGCGATTGCGGTGAGCGAGGAGTTTGAGGGTGTGGCGTTTGGGGATCTGTTTCTGGAGGAGATTCGGGCTTATCGGGTAGCAAAGCTGGCGGGGACTGGGTTGGAGCCGGTGTTTCCGGTGTGGGGGATTCCGACGGACAGGCTGGCGAGGGAGATGATGGCGGGTGGGTTGAGGGCTCGGCTGACTTGCGTCGATCCGCGGAAGGTGCCGGCGGAGTTTGCGGGGCGGGAGTGGGATGAGGCTTTGTTGAGGGAGTTGCCGGAGGGGGTTGATCCCTGTGGGGAGAATGGGGAGTTTCACTCGTTTGCGTGGGCAGGGCCTATGTTCAAGGGGGAGATTCGGGTGGAGGCGGGGGAGCGGGTGGAGAGGGATGGGTTTGTTTATGCGGAGATGGTGGGTGGGTGAGGAAGAACAGACAACGGCAAAGGCGGGGTTCTTCGCTTTGATCAGAATGAGGGCGTTGAAACAAGCAACGACAACGACGACAAAAGCAGCTCCCTTTTGGGGGTGACAAGCTAGAAAGGCAAAAGCAACTACAACGACGGGCCGGGGAGATTGATACATTCCCACCCATCGCGATGAGACTGCGATGGATGGGGCACCCCGGCTTCTGTGGCTGGTTGAAAAGAACAACGGCAAGTACAACGACAAAGGCAAGGACGAAGACGAAGACGAAGAGAGTGCACTTAAAGTAGGGCGCTCTTATGTGTCGAGTGCATGTAGATTGTTACGAGGAAGGAAGGAATGTGCATATGCCGAAACCGATTGTTGGGCTTCATCACGTTACTGCGATTGCATCGGATCCGCAGAAGAATCTGGATTTTTATACCGAGGTGCTGGGGCTGCGGTTTGTGAAGCGGACGGTGAATTTTGATGATCCGGGGTCGTATCACTTTTACTTTGGCGATGATGCGGGGTCGCCGGGAACGATACTGACTTTCTTTCCGTGGCCGGGGGCTTCGCGTGGGTCGGCGGGGCTGGGTGAGGTGACGAAGACGGCGTTCAGTGTGCCGCTGGGGTCGCTTGATTACTGGGAGAAGCGGCTGGTGGATGATGGCCAGCTTGTGGAGCGGAGTGGGAAGCGGTTTGACGAAGAGGTACTGACGTTTCCCGATCCTGATGGGATGAAGATTGAGATTGTGGGACATGCGGATGCAGGGGTGGCGAAGGCTTCGCGGTTTTCGCCGGTGCCGGAGGAGCATACGATTCGCGGGTTCTTTGGGGTGACGCTGTTTGAGCAGCGGTCGGAAGAGACGGCGAAGATTTTGGATGTGATGGGGTTCAAGAAGATTGCGGAAGAGGGGAACCGGCTGCGGTTTTCGGCGGATGGGAGTGCGCTGGGGAATCATATCGATCTGCTGGTGGATGCGAATGCGGGATGGGGTCGGCAGGGTGCGGGGAGCGTGCATCATATCGCGTTTCGCGCGGCCGATGATGCGTCGCAATTGGAGTGGAGGGAGGAGATCGCGAAGTATCTGGATGTGACGCCGGTATTGGATCGGACTTACTTTCACTCGATTTATTTTCGCGAGCCGGGTGGGGTTCTGTTTGAACTGGCGACGGACCCTCCGGGGTTTGAGCTGGATGAGCCGATTGAGTCGCTGGGAGAGGAGTTGCGGATTCCGGTGTGGCTGGAGCCTCGGCGAACTGTGATTGAACAGCGGCTGCCTGTGATTGAACTGCACAAGGCTAAGGTGGCTGGATGAGTCTTCATCAAGGGCAGCCTGTGCGGCAGTTTGGTGCTTCGCTGAAGGACGCTGAAGGTGCGGTGGTGATGCTGCATGGGCGCGGCGGGTCTGCGGAGGATATTTTGAGTCTGGCTTCGGCGATGTATCGGCCGGGGCTGGCTTATCTGGCTCCGCAGGCTGCGGGGAATAGCTGGTATCCGTACTCGTTTCTGGCGCCGCGGGATGAGAATGAACCCTGGCTCTCTTCGGCGCTGGAGGCGGTGGGGAGTACGGTGCGGATGGCTTTGGATGCGGGGATTGGGGTAGAGAAGATTGTTGTTAGTGGGTTTTCGCAGGGGGCCTGCTTGTCTGCGGAGTTTGTGGCGCGGAATCCTCGGCGGTATGGCGGGTTGATTGGGTTTACGGGTGGGTTGATTGGGGCTTCGTTGGATGACAGCTATGTGGGGGAGTTGGGCAGGATGCCGGTGTTTCTGGGGTCGGGTGATCCTGATCCGCATGTGCCGTGGGCTCGGGTGGAGGAGACCGGTGAGGTGTTGCGGGGGATGGGGGCAGAGGTGACGATGCGGAGGTATCCGGGGCGGCAGCATACGATCAGCGGGGAGGAAGTGGATTTTGGGAAGAGGTTGGTGGATGGGGTGTTTGGGGGTTGACGGGTGGGAGTGCGAAGACACAAAAAGCAAGAACAATAGCAAAAGCAACGGCAATAGATCAGTCGCTTCGGCTTCGCCTTTGCTCCAGCCTTCGGCAGCGCGGTAGCCGCTTCGCGGTGGTGGTTTAGACGCGGGGCTGAAGCCCCGCTCTACCTTAGAGGCAAAAGCAAATACAACAGAGGCTGGGGAAATTTGTGGATTCCCACCCATCGCGATGAGACTGCGATGGATGGGGCACCCGGGCATCTGAGACAGCTGAAGTGAAGGCCCGGGGCTAAAGCCCCTTATGTTTGCGAGGTTTCGCAGGCTAAAGCCCTGCTCTCCCACCTAAAAGCTTCAGCAATTTCTTAAAGTGCTTGGCTTAGCGGCTGGCTAGTGTTTTTCTACGTCCATTAGGTTGTCGTCGGCGTCGCGGTCTATGAGTTTGTTGTAGGGGTCGATGCCGGCGCGGGTGGGCATTTGGTCGACGATGATTTCGAAGGTTTTGGTGGGTTGGGTGAGGCGGACTTTTTGCAGGTAGAGGGGTTTTTCTTCGTCTTTTTTGCCGTTGAAGACGCCTATGTCGATTAGGTCGTTGAGGGGTAGGGGGGACTCGTTGCCGCTGCCGTCGGATTTGATTTTGCGGGCCTGGACCGTGAGGGTGACTTTGTATTTGTGGTCGGGGGTGGGGGTGACGGTGGCGGTGACGGCTTTGTTGTCGTAGAGGACTATGTTCTCGAAGGCGTCGGTGATGTAGTACTGGAGGTCGGCGGGGGTCTGGGCGCGGAGGGCGTCGATGAACTGGCGTGTGTCGGGGTAGGGGCCGGGCTGGGCGTCGGTGGCGTTGGCGTAGCGGTGTTCCATGAGGAAGTTGTGGAGGGCGAGGTTGACCTTGTCTTCGCCGATGTAGTCGGCGAGGGTGTACATGACCTGGCCGACTACATCGGCGAAGACCTTTTTGATACCAGACGTAGGGCTCGTTCTGAACGAAGACTACGGGGCTCTCTTTGCGGATTTCGCCGGCGCGGCCGCGAAGGTAGCCGTCGAGCTCGTGCTTAAGGAAGCGGTGCATGCTGTCGCGGCCATACTTCTGCTGCATGACCATGAGGGCGGAGTACTCGGCGAGAGTTTCCGAGAGCATGTTGGAGCCTTCAACGCGGGCTCCGATGAGCTGATGGGCCCACCACTGGTGGCCTAGCTCGTGTGCGGTGACGAAGTAGGTGAAGTCGATGTCGGTGGGTTTCTCGAGGCGGCCGATGAAGCCGATGCCCTCAGAGAAAGGGATGGTGTTGGGGAAGGACTGGGCGAAGCTGCGGTAGCGGGGGAACTCGAGGATGCGGTACTGGCGGAACTGGAAGGGGCTGAAGTTTTTTTCGTAGTAGGCCAGGCCAGCCTTGGAGGCGGCGATCATGTCGTCGACGTCGTAGGTATGGGTGGGGATGTGGTAGACCTCGATGGCGATGGGGTTCGCGGCACCGGGGTACATCTCGCGCTTGACGTCGTAGCGGCCGGAGACGAAGGCGTAGAAGTCGAGGGTGTTGACGTCGCCCATGTCGTAGGTGAAGTAGTGGCGGCCGTTGGCGTGCCAGTCGCGGGTGAGATAGCCGGGAGAGAGGGCGGTCTGGGGCTTGCCCTCGGAGTCGGAGTCGGAGGTGCTGACGGTGGTGCGGTAGCTGATCCAGTCGGAGTGGGGCGTGAAGAGATTGGTGAGGGTGCCGGCGGGGTCGCCGCGCTGGGGGAGGAGTTCCTGTTCGGGGAGGTGCTCTTCGCGGCGGCGGCGTGGGTCGCCGATCTCGACGCCGTTGTCGTAGCCGATGGTCGGGAAGTAGTCGGAGTCGAAGAAGGTGCCGGAGTAGGCGAGCTCGGGGCGCTCGTTGCCGTCTTTGAAGCCGCGGCTGGTGTAGCCGACGTTGAAGGTCATGTCGAGCTTGTCGCCAGGGGCTAACGGGGTGTCGAGCTGGTAGATGGTGTAGAGGGCGCGGGGGCTGGAGGAGACGATGTGGAAGGGGCGGTCGAAGTGAACGTCGGAGACGGATTGCTTCTGATTGGTGATGTGGATCTGGCTGATGGGCTGGGTGGTCTTGTTCTGAAGAATGAAGTGGCCGTTGCCGGAGAAGGAGCGGCGCTCGGGGAAGATGTCGATGTTGGAGTCGACGGCGATGATTTTGGGCTGGGGGATGTTCTCGAACTTCTTGAAGTCGCGCTCGTAGGTGGCCTGGACGTAGCGGCGGCCCTTGGCGGTGGTGTACTCGTTGAGGACGTGGGTGTTGTAGAAGTACCAGATGCCGCTGCCGGTGGCGATGAGGAATAAGACTGCGGCGGCGGGGATGAGGCGGGGAGCGCGCTGGCGGGCGAGGCGGAGGCGGGCGGGCCAGGAGTCGTCGGAGCCGCGGCGGGCGAGGGCGATGGAGATAACGGCGAGGACGCCGGAGATGGAGAGCCAGTAGGTGATGGACCAGAAGAGCGCGGGCGCGAAGTGGCCGTAGCCGTTCATGTCGGAGTAGGTGTAGGCGGGGGTGTTGCCGAAGAGGTAGAGGGTGTTCTCCCAACCGAAGTTGTAGAGGATGGGCACGATGACGAAGATACCGATGACGATGCCGTGGCCGATGAACTTGTTGGAGACTACGGTCTGGATGAAGAGCGCGAACAGAACGAAGATGAGGACCTGAGGGAAGACGATGAGGTAGAGCTCTTTTGCGTATTGGAGAAGCTCGTAGTGGTAGTAGCCGGCGATGGTCTGCATGAGGATTCCGCAGAGGGCCGTGACGGTGAGGAGGATGAACTGGACGAAGATGAGGGCGAAGAGTTTGGAGAACCAGTCGGTGGTTTCGCTGATGGGCAGGGCGTCGTGGATGCCGGAGAAGTTGGTGTCGCGCTCGCGCCAGATGAGCTCCGCGGCGTAGAGGGTGGCGACGATATAGAAGAAGAGCGCGGCGCCGCCTTCGACCGACTGCAGCATGAGATAGGTGACGGGCCAGACGTTCTGATCGGCGACGCGGCCGGCGAAGTGGCCGTTGTTGATGGCGAGGCCGGCCATGAGGATGAGGATGCCCCAGAAGGGGACTTCGCGGAGGATGTTGGAGATGCGGATGCGAATGAGAGAGACGAGTTGCGCGAAGGTGGTTGCCGGACCGAAGACCTGATGGACGATGGGGAGGCGGGCGGCGACGAGGCTGCGGGGGGCCTTGGCTTCGGCGATATCTTGCGCGCGCGCGAGAGCGGCGCGCTTGCCGCTGGTGCGGGCGGTGAGGGCTTCGACCGACATGGGGAAGAACTTCCAGACGGCAAGGAGAGCGAAGATGCCGATGGAGCCCCAGAGGAGGCGGTTGTAGAGGAAGACTCCGCCGTAAGCTCCGGGTGCCCAGGAGTAGAGCTGGGTGTTGCGTTCGACGACGGTCCAATAGCGGCTGATGGCATCGGTGTAGAGGAAGCCGACGGGGTCGAGGATGCCGGACCAGAAGTGCTCGAGCGAGCGCGTGGCGCTGAAGGCGTTGATGCCGATGAGATACAGCATGAAGATCGCCGCGCCCTGGAGGTAGACGATGAAGATTTTGCGCGAGAGGGCGGCGACGAGGAAGAAGAGCGAGCCGAGGAAGAAGATCTGGAAGACGACGATGGAGAAGAAGGGCTGGAGGTAGGAGGCGAGATGGTTGGGACCGATGCGGGTGTGATCGGCCCAGGGGGCGAGGGTGCCGAAGAACTCGCCGAAGAGGAGGCCGGAAAAGGCGAAGACAGTGGCGAAGAAAGAGCCGGCCCAGCGGCCGCCGAGGTAGGCGAATTTGGAGATGGGCTTGGTGAAGAGGATCTGGATGGTGTCGCGCTGGAAGTCGCGGAGGATGGAGGTGCCGAAGATGGCGGCGATGATGATGAGGCCGAAGAAGCTGATGCCGATGTCGTTGTAGATGTTGGCATAGGGGCCGTTTAGAAGGATCTTGCCGTTGGTGTTGCCGATGGGACCCCAGTTTTCGCTGGCGACGTTGAGGAAGTTGAAGGTGAACCAGCAGAGAAAATAAATGTAGGTCGAGAGGCTTTTGAAGCGGAACTTGAGCTCGAAGACGAAGAACTCCCAGAACATCTCCATGGTGTTGTCTCCGGTGCCGGGGTTAGTTCTTCGCATGGTTGGCGAGATTGAGGAAGTAGACGTCTTCGAGGCCGGATTCGACGGGGCGGAAGCCTTCGCCGGGACTGGCGTCGGAGTAGACGCGGACCTCGTGCAGGCCGCCGATGAGATGGGTGGAGATGACGTGGAAGGTGGTTTCGAGGGCGCGGAGTTCGTCGTCGGTGGCGACGATCTTCGACCAGATTTTTCCGGCGAGGGCGTCGAGCGCCGCGGTGGGGGCGCCTTCAAGGAGAAGCTCGCCGTTGGAGATGATGGCCATGCGGGGGCAGAGCTCGCGGACGTCTTCGACGATGTGGGTGGAGAGTATGACGGTGACGTTGGAGCCGATGGAGCTGAGAAGATTGAGGAAGCGGTTGCGCTCGGCGGGGTCGAGGCCGGCGGTGGGCTCGTCGACGATGATGAGGCGGGGGTTGGCGAGGAGCGCCTGGGCGATGCCGAAGCGCTGCTTCATACCGCCGGAGTAGGTACTGAGGGCTTTTTTGCGGACGTCCCAGAGGTTGGTCTGTTGGAGGAGGGCTTCGACCATCTGGGTGCGCTCGGTCTTGTTGGTGATGCCCTTGAGGATGGCGAGATGCTGGAGCATGTCGAGCGCCGACATCTTGGGGTAGACGCCGAACTCCTGCGGGAGATAGCCGAGGACTTTGCGAACCTCGTTCTTCTGGGTGAGGACGTTGAGGCCGTCGAGGTGGACGGTGCCGGTGTCGGGATCCTGGAGGGTGGCGACGGTGCGCATGAGGGTACTCTTCCCTGCACCGTTGGGGCCGAGGAGACCGAACATGTGGTTGCCGATGTCGAGGGAGAGATTTTTGAGTGCTTTTACGCCATTGGGATAGGTCTTGGATAGACCAGTGATCGTCAGTGCCAAAGCAGAGACCCCTTCCGGTGGAGAGATTGGGTATGGCTCGTGAGGTAGAAACCAACGTATCACAAGCACAATGCTGCTCAGCGGTCTTTGTGACAGCCGGGCATACCTCGCTGCCGGCTTGTGGGAAGTGTCCCATTAAGCGCGGATTTCGGAAACTGATTTATGCAGAAGGCGAGATTTCTATGACGATTGCGCGGTTTAGATGAGCTTCAATTTGCTGAGTTTGTCGTGGGTCTGCTTCCTGCAAAAGAGCATGGCGACGGAAGAGTCTGTTGTGCGCTGGCCGGCGGTGCGGCGGCGGGCGAAGAGAAGACCGACAGCTCCGGAGACGATGTAGATGATGGATGCGGGTTCGGCGGCGATGATGGGCAGGACGGGCAGGATGGTGGTGAGATGTACGAGTTCCATGGGCGCTCCCTTGTACTAATGAGCCTATCGGCTGTCGGACAGGTTGGGGCTACCACTAAAGTTGCAGGCTAAACGGAGTGAACCAATATGGGATTGAGATTGGATTCGGCTTCGACGGCGGAGTAGGGCGATGTGATGTGGTGGAGGGATTCGGTGAGCAGCCAGAGGTAGCCGAGGATGAGCAGGGTTTGCTGCGCGAGAAAGAAAAGACAGGTTTGCTGGCGAGCGAGGAGGCCTTGATGAAAGTCCTGGGCTGAGAACTGGTGGAGTACGGTTGCCCAGTAGCTTGGGCTCACGATGGCGATGACTCCGAAGAGAGCGAAGACTGCTGTCTTTGCTGTCTTCAACCTGCCGGCGGAAGGAATAAGCAGGCAGATGGGAAAGAGGGCGAGCATGAGATAGGGCGGCCATGACTTTTTGGAGAAGAGCAAGAGGCCGAGGGTGAGAGCAGCCATGCCGAAGGTGAGGATGCGAAGACGAAGTGCCATGGTCGCGCGCAGCATGGCTCTGGCAACAAGGGCAAGGATGATGCCGAGAGCGGCGAGGGTGAGCATGTCCCAGATGCGGGAGGGAATGGTGATGCCGAAGATCGCTTCGATGAGGTACGGGAGATCGTTGGCGGACTTGAGGCTGCCTTCCTGAGAGAGTGGGCTGAGGATGGCGAGATGCTTTGCGGCGAAGGCTCCGTAGACGAGGCCGACCGGAAGTACGAGGCCGGCGGCCCAGCGCCAGCGGTGGCGGAAGCTGCTGAAGAAGAAGAGAGGAGCGTAGAGAAGGGGGAGGAATTTGATGGAGACGGCGCTGAGGCCGACGGCTGCTCCTGAGGCGAGGGTATGGTTTTTGTGGAGGAGAAGGACGGCGAGCGCGAGAAGGGTGGCGATGATGACGTTGTCATGACCGTCGATGGTGACGAACTGGAGGCTGATGGCGCTGGTGAGGTAGAGGAGGGCGGCGGTGCGGACTTCGTACTCGGAGAAAAAACTGCGGGCAGTGTGCAGCCAGATGGGAAGAAGAAGGAATTCGACGCAGGCGGCGAGCAGGATGATGGAGAGCGGTGTATGCCAGAGGGTGATGGCGACGGCGTCGAGGTAGGGATGGAGCGGGGCGTAGCTGGTGAGGAAGTCGCGGTATGGAAGAAGACCGTGGAGGGCGGAGTTTGCGTCGTCCCAGTAGAAGGCGGGGATGTCCCCGCGGGGCTGGAGGCGGGCGATGAAGAAGATGCCGAGGAATGCGGCGAGGCGGCTGATGATGAAGGTAACGGTGATGAGGCGGTCGAAGGTCTGGCGTGGAAGAGCACGGAGACGGGTGCTTGAGACGGCGGCAATGCCTGCGATTCCCGCGACAGCACTGAGGGCGGTGCGGAGGATGAGAGTCTGATTGCCGGTCAAAAAAAGCCTCGTGGCTGGTTTATCTGACGTATTGTGCCATGGGATTGGTGGGGGTTGGAATGACGCGGAAGGGTCATTTGGTCCGGCGTTAGATGGGATGAGAGGGAAAAACAAACAACGGCAACCGTAAAGACAGAAGCATTCCCTACGGGATGGCAAGCAAAAGGACAGACAACGACAACGGTAAAAGAATTAGTGTTCGAGTTGGATAGTGCTGGGTTGTTGGCCGAGGCTGGTCTGGAGGAGGCGGGGGACGGGTCTGCGACGGTGGGCGGGGCGCGGGGTGTTGGGGATGGCGGGATCAAGGCGGTAGAGGATGAGGAGGTTGCGCTCGGGGTCGTCCATGGCGGGAAAGGCGGCGACGCGACGGAGATGGTAGAGGGGGGCGAGGGCGTCCATCTTGTCGTCGTCGACCTGGTTCCAGGTGACGTACCAGCCGGGTTGGTAGGCGCGGACGCGGACGGAGAGATCCATCGTACCGAAGTCGTCGCAGATAGAGGGCAGACCGGTCATGAGGGAGAGGTTGGAGCCGCTGATGGAGAGAACGAGGGGGTTGTGAGTGGGGTCGGCAGCGACGATGTCGTGTATCTCAGAGGCGGCGCGAGCGAAGGTGTACTCCGCAGTGCGGACATAGTGGATGGTCTGGCGGGCGTCGGAGATGACGATGGTGGCCAGAGCGGCGGCGGCGAGGCCAGCGGCAAAGTGGTGCAGGGGAGCGACAATGCGACGGTGTCGCCAGATGCTTTCAAAGACGATGGCGACCAATAAGGTGAGAGGGATGGCGACGACGAGGTAGTACCGGGGCTGGAGGTTGTTGTGGTAGGCGAGGAAGGCGGCGTATCCGGCGGCCCAGAGGATGAGGGCGGGGACGAGCGGGTTGCGCAGGAGGCGTTGATCGATAAAGAGAGCGATGGCAACGGCAATGAGGGCGCAGGGATAGAGGATGGGGCCGATCCACTGGCCGTCGGCGATGGTGTCGCGGAGGACGGAGGGGGCATTGTCGGAGGTGATGCCGGTGTAGGCGTTGGCGCTGAAGAGGTATTGATAGTCGCTGAGGAAGTGCGGATGGACGACAAGGCCGTAGTAGCCGAACCAAATGACGATGGCGAGGACCGCCGGAGGAAGACCAAGTCGAAGGAAGGGGTGAAGCCTGTATCCGGTGCGTGCCCAGAGCAGCCAGACGATGGCGGGCAAAAGGAAGATGGCGGTGGTCTTGGTGAGGACCATGAGGGGAAGGATGAGGCCGAGGGGAAGGGTGTTGCGGAGGTAAGTTCGCCAAGTGGGATTTTGGGACGGCTCACTGTAGGAGGCGGCGAGGAGAGCCAGAAGGGTGAGCAGGATGAGCATGGGCTCGAGGATGGCCAGACGGGTGAAGGCGAAACAGAAAGGGCTGACGGCGAGCAGGAGAACCGCGATGGCGGGGGCGAGTGAAGGGCTGCTCGATTCGGCGGAGGACGGTGTGAGTCGCTGCCAGCGGCGCAGAAGAAGCCAGGAGGTAAGCAGGATAAGAGCGAAGATGCCGACGGTGAGGGCGCGCGCGGGGGCGACGCCGACGCCGGTGAAGCGGAAGACGGCGGATTCAAGCAAGGGCCAGACGGGGAGGGCGGCTGCGGGGTTGAAGTCGCCGGGGACGTACCAGTGGCCGCGCTGGAAGTGGCGGATGGCGGCGTCGCCGTACCAGCCTTCGTCGGTGTACTTGGACCAATCCATCCAGGGGGAGTGGTTGGGGAAGTCGGCCTGGAGATGCAGGGTGTGGAGGCCGAGGAAGATCGCAGAGACCAGGAGAAGCACGACCTGAATGGCCTTGAGGAGACGCGACGAGATGGAGGACAGCTGGCCCATACAGACTGAGAATGATACGCAAATGTGAAACCAGAGTTCAGCGTGTTAACAGAACGTAGCCCAGATGAAGAACCGGTGATGACAAGGCACGGTATTCCTGAGGTCGTACGGTAAGCTAAACGGCAGCAACAGCAAGAACCGCCATAGCCAAGTTATGACGAAAGTGGAGACGATGCAAGGTCCAAAGAGGGCAACGACTGTTTTACTCGCTTTCATTCTGCTTACAACTGGATTTACGGACTACTGGGAGTACAGCAAGGCGTACCACAAAGACCCATCAATCTACCAGGATCTGCTAACCGGGACGGCGATCGCGCCGAACCAATACCGCATCGGCGTGGTGATAACGGCGGACTTTGTGGCGCGTCATGCGCACCTTGGCTTGCGGCATATGTTTACGCTGATCGATATGATCGCCGGTTTTGTGGCGGTGTTTACGCTGTTCTGGCTGCTGCGGAGGTCTGCCGCGTATCGGAACGCGAGCCAGTTGGGGCGCTGGTTTGCCGCGGTGGCTTTTCTTGTCCTGGTGCAGTTCTATCTGGCCTGGGTGACGTGGTATCAGCGACCGGAGACGTTGACGACGGCCGCGCTGGTGACACTGACACTGCTGTTGCTAACGGTGCGGGTTCGGCTGCCGGGGGTGGCAGGATATGTGGCTACCGCAGGGGGAATGCTGCTGATCGCGGTGGCACAGGGGTTTGTTCGTGCGGATGTTGCTTTTGGGCTGCATGCCGGAATTTTTCTGTTTTGCTTGACGCGGGCCAGCGCAGGGCTCTCGATGCCTCGCGGGGTGCAGGCGGTGACCAGCCTGGCGGCGGTGTTTGCGGCGGCGGGTATTCAGTACTATATGATGCACATCCGGTATCCGCATGCTTCGTATGGGGACACGCCGGTGTTTCAGCTGGTGCTGAACTTCAAGGAGTCCGCGCGGCTGATTGCTTTTACACTTTTTATCCTTCCGTATGCGTGGACGGTTTATACGGTATTGCGCAGACGGGTTGAGGCTGAGGCTCCAGCGCTGGCTTTGCTGTGTGGCTCGGTTGTTTTTATGGCGATGTGGTGGATGGCCGGACGCGTCGAAGAGGTGAGGATTTTTCTGCCGTTTGCGTTGGCAGTCGCTCCGTTGACGGTTCAATGCGCTGTCGAGCGCTGGGTGCTGGAGGGACGGCCGCAGGAGGCTTGAGGCTTTTTTGCTTGTGTGACTTGAAAGAACGATCGGGCTAAAGCTGTGGCATGCAGGGATTCCCTCAGCGGCTAAAAGCCGCACAGATATCGCTGTACTTGCGGCACGGCTAAAGCCGTGCCCTTAACAAAACAAGACTGTTCGGTACAAAACTTTGGATTACTCGTAGGAGAGGGCGTCGATGGGATCTTTGCTGGCGGCTTTGAGTGCGGGGTAAAAGGCTCCGAGGATTGCTCCTACGAAGGCGATGACCACGGCCTTCCAGACGTAGGGTCCATTGATGACGAAGTCCAGCGTTGGGAATCTGTTCTGGAGGGCGGCGCTAAGGCCGTAGCTCGCTACTATTCCGAG
>Ga0193753_10000236_pt1:2500-54808 | contig 54808 bp, 44 predicted proteins | sample H1c2metaG_FD_144925 | JGI IMG/M metagenome (GOLD analysis project Ga0193753, IMG submission 144925) | Soil microbial communities from a riparian zone of the East river system, Colorado, United States - H1c2 | ecosystem: Environmental > Terrestrial > Soil > Riparian zone | place: USA...
TGGTGCTATACAGCAAAGATTCCGCCGCGGATCGCGCGTTTTTCCGCGACATTCTCGGCCTAAAATCCGTCGACGCCGGCCACGGCTGGCTGATCTTCGCCCTGCCGCCCGCCGAGGCGGCCTTTCATCCTTCAGAAGAAAACGGCCTGCACGAGCTGTTCTTCATGTGCGATGACCTGCCAGCCGAAATGGCGTCCCTCGCGCAGAAACAGGTGACTTTCTCCGAAGTTCAGGAGGCCCGTTGGGGCTCCATCGTCAGAATGAAGCTGCCGGGAGGCAGCGAGATCGGCCTGTACCAGCCCAAGCACGCGATGGCGTTGGACCGACGCTAAGGGATGATCCAGGACGCGAAGGCGTGATCCAGGGCAAAATGGCTGTTTGATTCCGCGGCGGTAATCGAGGGTTCTTCAAGTAATGGGTCCATTCAAATCCGACTTCCTGCGCGCTTTGAGCGAGCGCGGCTTCATTCATCAGATCACGGATGCGCAGGGCCTGGATGCGCGGGCCCAATCCAGCGTGATCACGGCCTATATCGGGTTTGATGCGACCGCCGACAGCCTGCATATCGGCAGCCTGGTGCAAATCATGTTGCTGCGCCACTTACAGCGGACCGGCCATCGTCCCATCGTGCTGATGGGCGGCGGCACGACCAAGGTCGGCGATCCGTCCGGGCGGGATGAAACGCGGCAACTGCTCACCGAGCAGCAGATCAACGCCAACATCAGTGGAATCCGCGCGACCTTCGCGCGATTTTTGGATTTCAACGCGGGCCCGGCCGGCGCGATCATGGCCAACAACGATGATTGGCTGAAGAATCTGCAGTACATCGACTTTCTTCGCGACGTCGGCCGGCATTTCACCATCAATCGCATGCTCACCATGGACAGCGTGAAGCTGCGCCTCGAGCGCGAACAGCCGCTGACGTTTCTCGAATTCAACTACATGATCATGCAGGGCTACGACTTCGTGGAATTGTTCAAACGCTACGGCTGCACCTTGCAGATGGGCGGCTCGGATCAGTGGGGCAATATCGTGCAGGGCGTGGAACTGGGGCGCCGCATGAGCGATGCGCCGTTGTTTGGGCTCACCTCACCGCTGATCACGACGTCGTCCGGCGCCAAGATGGGCAAGACCGCAAGCGGCGCCGTGTGGCTCAATCCCAGTCGGTTGTCGCCGTACGATTATTGGCAATTCTGGCGCAACACCGAGGACGGCGACGTCGGCCGGTTCCTGCGCATGTTCACCGATCTGCCGCTCGGGGAAATAGCCCGCCTCGAGCAGCTCAAAGACGCGGAAATCAACACCGCGAAGGAAATACTGGCCACGGAAGCGACGCGGCTCTGTCATGGCGCCGATCACGCCGGCGAAGCTGCTGCGACCGCGGCGCGCGCCTTTGCGGGGAATGCAGCGGAAGGACTGCCGACCTTTGTGCTGAAGGCCGGCGAGCCTGCGTTGATCATCGATGTGGCGATCGCACTCGGCATGGCAGGTTCCAAGAGCGAAGCGCGTCGATTGATCGACCAGGGCGGCGTGAAATTGAACGATCAGCCGGTGAAGTCAGCGACCGCCTCGATCACGGAAACCGATCTCGACGCCGGCGGCTTGGCTCGCCTCACCGTGGGCAAGAAGCGGCACGGAATCATCCGGCGCTAGCGAACTGGCGCTGCCGCATCCATTTGCTGGCCACCCACTTTTCACCTTCGAGAACGGGGTTGCCGGCATGCACCGAGCGCCAATCCACCATTCCCCTGTTGTCGCAGTACTCGAAATACACGGCATGACCCAGGCACGGGGTGGCCGCCCACCCGAGCTCCGGGAAGGATGTCTCGCCGCCCGCCGGCACGTCGTTCAAGTAAGTCACCATGGTGCTGATGCGCTGTCCGCTGCGTGCGATCGAAGCACGATTGGCCTCGTTGGTGATTTGCAGAAAATCGACATGCGGGGCGCTGGCGGCGCCCGTGGGGTAGTACAACACCTGCAGCCCCTCGCCGTTCTCGACGGGTAGATTCATGAGTTCGGAAATGCGCCCGTCGAGACGCGCGATGAATTCAGTTTCCCGCAGGCGAAAGAACATCCCCAGACTGTTGCGGTACGCCGCAACGACGTCCTGCCCGGACTGCAGATCAACGATGGTCGAGGGCTTGAGACGCGGCCTGGCCAGTTCGATGAGTTCCTTGCACTCCTCTGCGCTCATGACATCGCTCAGCAGCGCGAGGACCGGCTGCTGCAATCGGGCCAATACGCGGATCTCGCGATCATGAGTCTTGAGCACAGGGCCGTCCTTCAGCCGCGGCGGCTGAGGCTCAAGGGTGGAGTCCTGTCCCGCCAAGGGCACCGAGTCCACAGGCACCGGTCTTCGCGCTTCAATCGCGCTCACGAACGCTTGCACGATGCTGCGCGCCGCACTCGGTTCCATACGCTGTGCAACCATGGTTTCGATCAGCGCGGCGGGTGTGCAGCCCTGATCCAGATTTTTCACCAGCCAATCACTCAAGTCCGGGGAGAAACGGATGACTGCGCTCACGGGGATGCTCCGGTCAATCCACAGAATCTTTGGCGGTCCAACCTTGCCCGGTGCGCGTGAATGCCTCGCGCAACTGCGCCTTGCCCGCGCCGCTCAGTACGCGGGCCACGGCTGGGAATACCCGCTGCGCATCGGCATCCTTCGCCCAAGGCGCGGCATCCACCCGATAGGTGTAGGTGACCACCGCCTCGCTTTGCGAACCCTTCTCGTGCACTTCCCAGCTGACGACTTTGTCGAGGCTGAGTTTGGCCGCACAGAAGTCCGCGGGATGCTCCCGTGAACCTGCGCCCTCGCGCTTCAAGTAATACTTCTGCCCGGCTTCGGTCAGTTCATAACGGCGCACCACGAGTGCGGCTGCGCCCTGCTGCGAGCGATCGTCCGGGCTCACCGGGATGGAACGCACGACGCCCAGCTTCTCCAGCACCGGTAGCTGTACGGCGTTGCGGCCGCCGGTCTGAATCTCTTGCGCACTCACTTCGATGGGCCAGTCGTACTTGCCGAGGCAGAGATCGCCGCGCTTGTCCAAATAGCCGGTCACGGCGGCAGTGAAGCTGTCGCGATTGGCCTCGGTGCGCCCACCGCACGCCGCGAGAGAGGCCAAAAATAAGGCGAGGAAATAGATTTTCATAGACTTTTTTTAAGCTCCCAGGGAATCAATTGACACACGGACCGCTCGTCGGCGGGGTCGCCGGCGGCGTGTAGCCGTCGGTGAGCGTGCCCAGGAAACAGACCAGGTCCGCGATGTTCTGCTCCGTCATGGGAGGCATCGAGCCCGCGGGGCGTCCGTCGAGGGGCATCTGAGCATCGATGTTGGAGTGATAGGCCGCGGGCAAGTCGTCGTATTTTTGCACCGTACCGCCCTGGTACTGCGTCGTCACCAATCCGTACTTAGGGAATGAGGGATCGGCGCTCGCTTTGGGCGTGCCGCCCACGGTGGGGAACCAAATTTCCGGATTGGTATCCCGCGTGTTGTAGAAGCGAATCGCCTGCTCCAATGAATGGATCACGCCGTTGTGGAAGAACACCCTGCGCGTGGCAACGTTGCGCAGAGTGGGCGCACCGAACATGCCGCAATGGATTTCAGGCGCCGCCGGCGAGGCGGGATTGTGATCGCTGCGCAGCGGGCCGCACACGCCCATGTCGACATAGGCAGGATCCAAGTTGGCGCGAATGTGGGCGTTTCGCGGCACGCCGATCGCTTCGTAGGAAAAATCCGTGAACAGGGCCGAGCTGCCGTTGAGCCCCGCGCCCTGATAATGGCACGAGGAGCAATTGCCGATCTTCGGATTGCTGAACACGGCCAAGCCGCGTGCTTCGGCCGGCGTGAAGGCGCCGCCAATTTTATTGCCCGCGTACAAATCGAATTTGCTGCTGTAGGGATGAAAACTGGAGTCCTCCAGTTGATACGCCTGCAGTGCGGCCGAGGCATCCTTGAATGCGGTGGCGACGCTGCTGAATACATCGTCGCCAAAGGCTTGTCGAAACAATTTCGCGTAACTGCCTGCCTGAAGTTTCGCAACGACGTCCGCCGCGCTCGCGTTGGCCATTTCGAACGACGACAGCAGCGGAACTCCGGCTTGCTCGGCCAGTGTGTTGGCGCGCCCGTCCCAGGTGAAGCCGCCGCCGGGTCCCGGTACGCTGATGCCGTCCGGATTCTCGAGCAGGTCCGCGTAAGCCGGTGTGTACTCCTTGTAGCGCAGCGAGGGCACGGCGCGCAGTCCCGGCGTGGTCAAATCGCTGCCGCCCAGCTGCACGGCCAGATCGTTGGGCGGTCCATGTGCATGGCTCGGGTCGTGACAGGTCGCGCAGGACATCTTTCCGGAGCCGGACAGGCTCTTGTCGAAGAAAATTTTCTGACCCACTTGAGCCGTCAAGCTCAAGGGCGGCGTAGCGCGGAATTTCGCCGCCGGCACGGCCGCGGCGCCGTCACTGTCGCCGCCCGCGTGACCGCCGCCGCAAGCGGCCAGAGTCAGGGTCGAAATCATCACCAATGTCAGTGCACGCATAATTGCGAAGGGCGGATCACTCGATCCGCCCTTCCCGTCCGGCTCAACGCCGTGCTGCAACTACTTCGTCAATGCCCAGATGTTCGTCTGCGTCGGATCCGGGCCCACTTGCGCCGGCGTGCTGATGTCCGCCGACTGCTTCTGGGTATAGGCGACCGGAATCGCGAAGGCATGATTCGTCGGCCGCACCGCGTCGAAGTGCGTATCGGCGCTGCCGGCGAACTCGGGCAGATTCAGGATGTTCTGCGCGATGAACTTCTCCGTGTACTTGGAGCGGTTCATGTACGAGGCATCGTTCATCGGATCCGCGAGCTGGAACATGTCCTGCAACGTGCGCACGAAGGAGAAGTGGCTGTAGACATCGCTGTCCACGCTGCCCTTGGGCGCATTGGTCTGATTGGTCAGGAGCCCCCACACGCTCTGGCCGTGACCGCGATTTCCCTTGGTGTAGTTGTTGACGGTCATGTCCACCGACCACGTGCCATCGGCGTTCTGCGTCAGCGGATGGGCCACGGTGCTGTTCGAGACATTCCAACCGCAGCAGGAATTGAATCCACTGGTGGCGTTGCCTTCGTCGAACATGAGCACGATGGCAACCTTCTTCTGCGGATTGTTCCACAACGGCGAAGCCTCGATCTTCTTGACCACCGTGTCCACGTAGTTGTCGCCGCGGGTGATGATGGCGCCGCCCGTGGCATTGGGCACGTTGTTGGCGACGCTGCTGCAGTCGCTCGCCGTAACCGTGGCGGCGGTGGCGACGTCGGTCCCCGATACGCTGATGCCGTGCATGTCATCGCACTGATCGGGCACCACGAAATTGAGGTTGCCCACATCGCCTGAGATCAGATCGCTGCCGAACTGGTCAAAGTCGTAGCCCGCCGGAATCGAATACTTCGTGCTGTTCTTGAGCGCATCCTGCCACTGGCTGCCGCCCATGGTGCGATTGCTGAATTTGAACTCCGGTGCGCTGCGCACATTCTGATAGGCCATGCCGGGATGGTGCTTGGTTTTGTACAGTGCGGCCGGCAGCGGCAGCACCAGATTCGTATCGCCGACCACCGCCGTGTTTCCGCCCACCGTGCCGGGCTGGTAAACATGATCCTGAGCGATGACTGCGGGGTCCGCCACACTATCGGTACGCAGATCCTGTCCCGGATTGAGGGACTCGCTGTAGGTTCTCCAGGTCATGCCCGCCGCGCTGATGGCATTGAACAGATTCGGGCGGCCGGTGATGTTGTGATTGACGGCCGCAGTCTGCGTGCAGGTAGCCGCAAAGGGCGAACTGGCCAGGCCCGGCTGATCAGCGGTGGGCAGAGGCAGATCCTGCGGAGCGTTGGCTCCCGTCGCATCGCAGTTCCACTGACTGTCGTCCGTGATGCCGAAATCGTCCGCGCCGCCGAGCGCCGTGTAATTCGGTTCGCTGGGATTGCCGGTGGCGTAGTAGCTGGTGAGCATGTTGCCGGCGTGCAGGTACGCATTGATCTTCGGGGCGAACGGCGAGTTCAAGAGCGACAAGGTCGCCTTGTTTTCGAGCATGACGATGAAGATGTGGTCGTAGCGCGGAATGCCTTCGACATTGAAGGCGGCCTGCTGAGCTTGCGCGAAGGTGATGGGCTTGCGCGCCTCGACTGCCGTGGCGGTGGCCGCGGTCACGCCGGCCATGCCCGTGATTTCCGGATCGCCGCCCTGAACGGCCAGGGCATCCGGGTACAGGTCGCCCCGATCCAGCTTGGTGATGGCATACGCGAAGCGACCGGTCAGGACATTGGATTCCCGCAGCATCGCGGCCTGAGCCGTGCCCGTTTGGGTATTGACGTCGGTCATGATTTGCCCGAGGTCAACGCCGAGCCGGGTCGCCAGGTTCTGCTTCTCGGTCTGATAGACCGAGCCATTGGCCTCGGTCAGGCGGGCCACTTCGGAGGACAGCGGACTCACGATCACGCTGTCGCTTTGCTCATTGACCTGGTCGAGCAGAGCCCGAAACACGTTGCGCTTCGGATTCGCCGCGCCACTGGCCGTGTTGACGGCCGCCGTGCCGATGTCGGCAATGATGGGGCCGGCCGCAGCAACTGCCAGCGTGAATGCACCTTTGGAATCGGTGGTCACCGGATTTTCGCTGGAATCGCACTTGCCGTTGCCATTGGCATCGATGCACACGGTCGCGCCCTGATAATAGCCGCCGGTCAATGTGGGTTGAGTGGCGCTGCCCGGAGTAAACGCTGCCGCTGTCACGATGCCCTTGATCATGACCGACAACGGAGGTGGCCCCCCGGTGGGCGGCGGCGTGGGCGCGGTGGAGTTGTCGCTGCCGCAGGCGGCCAGCACGGACACGGCCGCCAGCACCGATGTGTTCCGAATGATTCTCGACGAATTGCTACGCTTCTCTTTCCGCGATCTGGCCATGTTCATCCTCTGTTTGTGAATCTCGCGCGTCCGCAGCGGCACGCGCGCCTTTTTGCTTGCGCGGATTATTCGAGGGGATCGTGACGAATTTATTGCAACGCAGTGACAACGAGGGGCTTTGCACGCCGCACCATGGAAAAGAATCGTCAAGGAGAGTCAAGGCGCAGCACAGATCGTTTCGGTGATTGATTGGCGTCAGCGAAATTTAAAAAACATGACAGAGCGCGTGGCCCGGGCCGGATTCGCCGTGCACCATGGGGAGGCGGCGTATTTGACCCCATGGGGAGTGACGGATAGCCTACGGAGTCCCTCTCTAGGAACAACTGGTGCCACTCAATATCTTCGGATTCTGGAAAAATTCTTCGCGAATCAGGATATTAGCGACGAGCATCGTGGTATGCGGTGCCGTCGGCGCGGCCTCGATCTGGGGATGGCGGCTGCTGCAGGCGCCGCCCTCAATAGCCGGTAACACGGCGCCGGCACCGGCCCAGCCCTCGGGCGACGCCACTCTGGCGTCCAACACTCCCGTTCCGACTCCTCCGCCCATCGTCGCTCAGCAAGCCAGCGTCGCCTCGATAATAGAAGTGGTGGTCGGCCGGAACGACACGCTCGATGCGATCTTTCGCCGCATGTCGCTCAACAAGTCGGACCTCGCCGCCATCCGCAGCCTTCCCGGCATTCGTCAGAGTTTGGATTTCTTGAAGCCGGGCGATGCAATCAAGCTCACGCATACCGACGGCGACATCAAAGAGCTCACGCGCAAGGTGAGCGAGACCCAAACCCTCGATGTCGTGCGCCAGGACAGCGGCTTCGAGGCGAAGATGATCAACAATCCGGTGGAAGTCCGCGTGCGCCGTGCAAGCGCCACGATCGACTCATCGTTGTTTCAGGCCGCGGGTGCCGCCGACATCTCGGACATGGTGGCGCTGAAGCTCGCCAACGTATTCGCATGGGACATCGATTTCGTGCTCGACATCCGCGAGGGCGATCGATTCACAGCGGTGTACGAGCAGGTCTATCAGGACGGAAAATACCTGCACGACGGCGAGGTCCTGGCGGCCGAATTCGTGAACAACGGAAAAACCTATCGCGCGGTGCGGTTTGTCTCGGACTCCGGCAGCGTGGGCTACTACTCGCCGAACGGATTGGCGATGCGCAAGGCGTTCCTGCGCGCCCCGGTCGAATTCACCCGGGTGAGTTCGGCCTTCAATCCGCGTCGGCACCACCCGATCTTGAATCTGATTCGCGGCCACATGGGCACCGACTATGCGGCGCCCACCGGTACGCCGGTGCACGCCGCCGGCGACGGGCACGTGAGCTTCGCAGGCCGGCGCGGCGGCTACGGCAACGCCGTCGTCCTCGCCCACGGCGCCAATATTTCGACGCTGTACGGTCACATGTCGCGTTTTGCGCGAAATGTTCATGTGGGTACGCGCGTGCAGCAGGGCGATGTCATCGGTTATGTGGGAATGAGCGGACTCGCCACCGGCCCGCACTTGCACTATGAATACCTCATCGGCGGCGTGCACCGAAATCCGCAGACCGTGCAGTTGCCCGGCGCAGAGCCGCTGCGCGCGCAGGATTTGGAGCGCTTCCGCGCAGCCGCGGCGCCGATGATTGCCGCGCTGTCCCCGCCGCCACCCGCAGCCCCGCCGGCCGCGGTGGCGGGGACCGTTCCGGGCGCACCGGCCGCTGCCGGCACGACACCCGAAACGCGCTCCGCACCCAGCGTCAATTAGACCGATGGGGATTTACCTCGGGTTGATTTCCGGGACGAGCATGGACGCCATCGATGCGGCCTTGGTCGATTTCGACGCCGCACCGCTGCGCATCATCGCAACCAGCGCCACGGCCTTCGATCCCGCCCTGAAGCGCAGGATCTCAGCGCTCATCGATCGCGCCGACCGGGTGGCGCTCGATGAGGTGGGCCAGATCGACGTCGAATTGGCGCGCGCCTTTGCGCATGCATCACTGTCCTTGATGAAAAGTGCCGGTATCGGCGCGAGCCGCGTGACCGCCATCGGCAGCCACGGACAAACCCTGCGCCACCGTCCTGACCTGCCGGCGCCCTTCACCTGGCAGATCGGCGATCCCAACACCCTGGCGGAGATGACCGGCATCTCGGTGGTGGCGGATTTTCGGCGGCGCGACGTGGCTGCCGGCGGCCAAGGTGCACCGCTGCTGCCCGTGTTCCACGATCAGGTGTTTCGCAGCGACAGCGAAGATCGGGTCATCGCCAATCTGGGCGGCATCGCCAACATCACCATCCTGACTCACGACAGCAGCGTCACCGGTTTTGATACCGGGCCCGCAAATCGCCTGCTCGATGCCTGGATCGCGCTACACCAGGGCAAGGACTTCGATGCCGCCGGCGCCTGGGCCGCATCGGGTCAGGTCGACGAAACGCTGTTGCGCGAATTGCTGGACGAGCCCTATCTGCGCCTTGCGCCGCCCAAGAGCACCGGGCGCGAACTGTTCAACCTGGACTGGCTGCAAAACAAGCTGGGCTTGTTTTCGCGGCAACCGCGCGATGTGCAGGCGACGCTGCAGCAATTCACGGCGTCCTCGCTTGCTGCCGCGGTGCGCCAATATGCACCGGGAGCATCGCTGTATGTTTGCGGCGGCGGCGCGCACAATCTGGGGTTGTTGAATGCCATCGCGGCGCTGATTGCGCCGAGCCGCGTCGCCAGCACGGCGGCGCTCGGTTTGGATCCCGACTACGTGGAAGCCGTGGCGTTCGCTTGGTTCGCCAAGCGCACGCTCGAGGGTCTGACCTCCAGCGCCGGAAGCGTCACCGGCGCCCGGGGTGCGCGCATTCTGGGGGGCGTATACCGTTATGCCTGAGGAGCCCAGAATTCATGTCGCTGTCACAGATACGCCGCCACACTTGAACTCATGAACGACGTCGACCTACAAGTACCGCAGCTGTATTTCAACCGCGAACTGTCGTTTTTGGAATTCAACCAGCGCGTGCTGGCACAAGCCAAGGATCAGAGCATTCCGCTGCTCGAGCGGGTCAAATTCTTATGTATCTCCTGCGCCATACTCGATGAGTTCTTCGAGATTCGCGTCGCCAGCCTGAAGGAGTTGTTGGAGGCCGGCGCCGTCCAGCCGGGCCCGGATGGGTTGTCGGTGCCGGAACAACTGAAAGCCATTCGCCTCCACGCCGTGCGCCTGGTCGATGAGCAATATGAAGTGTTGAACGACATGCTCATGCCGGACCTCAACAAGAATGGGGTGATCTTCGTCGAACCGGAGACCTGGACCCCGGCCCAGGCCCGTTGGATCAAGGACTATTTCACGCGCGAAGTGGAACCGGTTTTGAGTCCCTTGGCACTCGATCCGGCGCGGCCGTTTCCAAAAATCCTCAACAAGAGCCTGAACTTCGCGATCGTTGTGGAAGGCGAGGATGGTTTCGGGCGCAACAGCGGACTTGCCGTGGTGCAGGCGCCGCGCTCGCTGCCGCGCCTGATCAGGCTGCCCGATGAGCTCGGCAGCCGCAATTTCGTTTTCCTGGGCACCATCGTCGAAGCCTTCGTCTCAACCCTCTTTGCCGGCATGCAGATGCGCGGCTGCTATCAATTTCGCGTCACGCGCAACAGCGACCTGTTCGTGGAGCAGGAAGAAGTCGACGACCTGCTGCGTGCGGTCGAGGGTGAATTGGCATCGCGCCGTTACGGCGATGCGGTGCGGTTGGAGACCGCGCACGACTGTCCGGACGAGATTCTCGCCTATCTGCTGGAGCAGTTCGCACTCACTCCCGATGACCTCTACAAGGTCTCCGGGCCGGTGAACGTGAATCGCCTGATGGCGCTCTACGATCTGGTGGATCGCGCCGAGCTCAAGTATTCGGCCTTCACGCCCAGCATCCCGGACCGGCTCAAGCTGGGCGGCGATCCGTTTTCCACCCTGCGGGCCGGCGACGTGCTGCTGCACCACCCGTTCCAGGGCTTCGGGCCGGTCACCGACTTCATCAAGCAGGCGGCGACCGATCCGCAGGTGCTCGCCATCAAGCAGACGCTGTACCGCGTCGGCAACGACTCCGCCATCGTCGCCGCGCTGGTCGAAGCCGCGGCGGCCGGCAAGGACGTCACCGTCATCATCGAGCTGCGCGCGCGCTTCGATGAGGAAGCGAACATCGAATTGGCGACCAAACTGCAGGAAGCCGGTGCGCACGTCATGTATGGCGTGTTCGGCTTCAAGACGCACGCCAAGCTGGTCATGGTGGTGCGCCGCGAGGAAAAGGGGCTGCGCCGTTACTGCCACCTGGGCACCGGGAATTATCACACCAAGACCGCGCGCCTCTACACCGACTATGGACTCTTGACCGCCGATGAGGCCATCGGCGAGGACATTCACGAAATCTTTCTGCAGCTCACCGGCCTCACGCAGGTGCCGAAACTGCGCAAGCTGCTGCATGCGCCCTTCAGCCTGCATCAGGCGCTGCTGGCGAAGATCGATCGCGAGGCTGAACACGCCCGCGCCGGCAAGCCGGCGCACATCATTGCCAAGCTCAATGCGCTGACGGAACCCACCGTCATTCAAGCCCTGTACCGCGCCTCACGCGCCGGCGTCGACATCGATCTGATCGTACGCGGCGTGTGCTGCCTGCGGCCCGGAGTTCACGGCGTGTCCGAGCGCATCAAGGTACGCTCCATCGTCGGACGCTTCCTCGAGCACTCGCGCGTCTACTCATTCGAAAATGCGGGAGACCGGGAGGTGTATTGCGGCAGCGCCGACTGGATGGACCGCAATCTGTTCCGGCGCATCGAAATCGCGTTTCCAATCGACGCGCCTGAGCTCAAGGCGCGCGTCGCCGACGATCTGAAGCTTTACCTGGAAGACGACGTGCAGGCCTGGGTGCTCGATAGCGACGGCCGCTACACGCGCGCCGAGGCCGACAAGAAACTCTCGGCGCAGGCGCGGCTGATGACTTTGTACGACGAGCGCGTCGCTCTGACCGAGGGCTAGGAGCCTCTTAGAGAATCGTCAGACGGAATCCGGCCTCTTTCAAATACCCGCGCTCCTGCTCGAGATCCTCCAGGGTCAACGGATGCTCCTTCATCCAGCGCTGCGGCAGCTCCAAGGTGATATTGCGACTCTTGACCGTCAGGTGAACCTCCGGCAAGGGCTGCGGGCTGCGTCCGCGATGCAAGAGAACCGCCAGGCGCAGCAGCACGATTAGAAACTCGGCCAATCGATCCCACGGCGGCAGCAAATCCTCGAGCGACTCGAACGACAATTGACGGCGGTGACCGCCGACCAACGCCGACAGCAGTAACTGCTCCTCACGCGGAAACCCCGGCATGTCGGCATGCTCGAGCAGATAGGCGCTATGGCGGTGATACTTGGAGTGCGCGATGTCGAGACCCGTTTCGTGCAGGCGCGACGCCCAGCGCAGCACGGACTCCGCGAGCGGATCTTCCAGGCCCCAATCGGATTCGACCTGTTCCAGCAGGCCCACGGCCGTGGCCTCGACGCGGTCCGCCTGCAGCTCATCGATGTGGTAGCGCTTTTCCATCGCGCGCACGCTGCGTACGCGCGCATCCTCGTCGGTGAACCGGCCCATCAGATCGTAGAGCAAGCCCTCGCGCATGGCGCCTTCCGCCACGCGCACCCGGTCGATGCCGAAGTTCTCGACCACCTCCAGCAGAATCGCCAAGCCCGCCGGAAACACCGGCGCCCGCTCCGCATCCACGTCGGGGAGGTCGAGTTCATCCACGTGACCCGCGGCGATGACGCGGTCCGCCAGGCTGTTCAAGTTATCCAGCGTGATGTGGGGCGAATCGGGATGCAGGTTGTGCAGCACATCGCTGATCACACGCACCGTGCCGGAGCTGCCGAAGGCTTGCAGCCATCCCATTTTGCGATAAGCCTCTTGCACCGGCTCGAGTTCCAGCCTGACGGCGGTGCGTGCTCGCTCCAGGCGCTTCGCCGAGATTCGGCCGTCGTCGAAGAAGCTGGCGCTCAAACCCACGCAGCCCACGGAAAAACTCTCCAGCAACAGCGGATTGAAGCCTTCGCCGATCACGACTTCGGTCGATCCGCCGCCGATATCGAGCACCAGTCGCTTGTCCGGACTCATCGGACTCGTGTGCGCGACGCCCGAGTAGATCAGCCGCGCCTCTTCCAATCCTGAGATGATTTCGATGGGATGCCCCAATGCAGCGCGGGCCCGCTCCAAAAACCAGCGCTTGCGCTTGGCGCGGCGCAAGGCATTGGTGCCCACCACGCGCACACTTTCCGCGCGCATGGCGCGCAGACGCTGGCCGAATCTCTCCAGGCAGCGCAGCGCACGGTCCGTCGCCGTATCGTCCAGCCGCCCGCTGTCGCCCAAGCCGGCCGCCAAGCGCACCATTTCGCGCAATCGATCGAGGATGACGAGCTGGCCGTGCGAGTAGCGCGCGACGACCATGTGAAAACTGTTGGAACCCAAATCGACGGCGGCGAGCACGTCGGGCACGACCACCCTACCGGCGCTCATCTACTTCAACATTCTTATGCCGCGAAAGAAGACCCGCAGCCGCAGGTGGTTTTTGCGTTTGGGTTGCGAATCACGAACTGGGCGCCCTGCAAATCCTCTTTGTAGTCGATTTCCGCGCCCATCAGGTATTGCGCGCTCATCGGATCTACCAGCAGCTGCACGCCGCGTTTCTCGACGCAAAAATCACCCTCTTCGATTTTCTCGTCGAAGGTGAATCCGTATTGAAATCCCGAGCAGCCCCCGCCCGAGACGAACACGCGCAATTTGAGGTTCGGGTTCGCCTCTTCGCGGATGAGCTCGCCGACTTTGCCGGCCGCGGCATCGGTAAAGATCAGCACATCCGGCGGCGGCGGGGCCAGATCCGAGGGCAGGGTCGATTCTGAAGTTGTGCTCATGGGATCATTCTACTCGGCGCACCGTGGCCAATCAAAGTTAAGACCCGTCTTTGGGACCTGCGTTCGCTCCGCCGGCGGCCGAATCGCCCGACCCGGGCCCCGCCTTGGTCCGATGAATCAATTTCCCATTAATTTGGGCGCCAACGGCCGTTTCAATGGTCGTGTAGTGAACGCTGCCGAGAACCCGTGCTTTCGGCCCCATCTCGACGCGGTCGCCGGCTTCGATATCGCCCTTGACGATGCCGTTCAGGACAATGTTCGTGACGATCACCGAGCCTTCGATGCATCCCTGCTCGCTCACCGACAGAGCACCGCCTGCTTCGCCTTTTACATTGCCGTTGATGTGGCCGTCGAGATGAAGTCCGCCGACGAACTCGACGTCGCCGTTGATCCGGGTCTTCGCGCCGATCAGCGTGTCGATTTCCGCTTTCTTACTCGGTTTCGGTTTGAACATCTGCCTCACCTTTGCCCGGAATGTCGCCGTTTGCTTCGGTTTCGACCGACATGCCCTGAGCCTTCCAGACGAAGGCCTGCCGGAAACTATGATTGGCGTCGCGGCCGCTGTGTATCTCGATGCCCACCCGCGTCGGCTCGAAGCCCTTGGGCAACTCGATGGGCTCGTTGTATTCCTGAAAGTACTTGAAGGAGTATGCCAGGCTGACCCGGTGATTAGGCGAGACTTGCGCGTAGCCCAAGGTCAGCGGCTTGCCGCCGATCAATCCATCGAGCGTGACGGCCGCGTTGCCGACGACTTCCTTGTCGGGCTTGCCCGTCTGCATGAGCACGAATTTCAAATGGTACTGTCCGGGAGGTCCGTCCGGAACGATTTGCATCTGCTGCACTTTGACGTGAATCAGCGACTCGGGCTGCACCAGGCCGCGGTAGAAGGACAGATCCTGGTTGAGGCGCGCGATCTGGCTTTGCATGTCGCCGAGACTTCGCTCGACCTGCGCATAGCCCTCACGGTCGACACGCCTGGCTGTTTCCGCCGCCTCGAGCTGGCGGCGTTGGTTGTCATTCTCCGACTCGAGCGAACGAATGCGCCGGCTCGCCGACAACGCCCCGCGCACCGAATCAACCACGCGATATCCCGCATCGTAGCGGCCCAGTTCGAACGCCGAGTAGAGGATGCCCACGGTGAACAGCACGGCAAGCGTCCGCAGCATCGCGCGGCGCTTCGGCGTGTAGCTTCGCACGACCAGCTTGCTGAACGAATCGGCCATCTAGTTGCTATTCCTCTCCTCTGCAGCGTGGAGCCATTATAGGCCTCACGTTATCATCTATTCTCAAGCACAATGGAACACCATGCTCTGGCTCAAAGCGCTGCACGTCATCTTCGTGGTCACCTGGTTCGCGGGCCTTTTCTATTTGCCGCGGCTCTACATCTATCACGTGGACGCGAAGGATCCGATCAGCACGCAACGCTTCGAAATCATGGAGCGGCGCCTGTTCGCCATCATGAGCGTCGGCGCCGCGCTCAGCATAGCCTTCGGACTCCTGATGCTGATCACGTCTCCCGGGTACCTGCAGATGATGTGGCTCAAAGCCAAGCTGTTGTTCGTGGCGTTGCTCATTGCCTACCATGTCTACTGCCACAAGCTGATGCGCGATCTCGCCGCGCAGCGCAACACGCGCAGCGCCAAGTGGCTGCGCGTCTTCAACGAGCTGCCGGCGCTGCTGCTGATCGTCATCGTTATTCTCGCGGTGGTCAAACCGTTCTGACCGCTCAAGAAGCCGCCTGGATTTCCGGCCACCAATCCGGGTACGGCGGCAGCCCGGCCGGAAACATGAATTTCCCCAAATCATGCAGCGCGCGCACGTAGACCCGCCGCTTGAAATACACGACCTCGCGCACCGGCGTCCAATAATCCGTCCAGCGCCAGCGCTCGAATTCCGGCTGCTGGGTCAGATCGAAGCGCAATTTGGATTCCTCCGCAGTGAGCTGCAATAAAAACCAGCGCTGCTTTTGGCCGATGCAGCGATCGCGCACGTACTGGCGCGGGAGGCGGTAGCGCAGCCAGCCTTGAGTCGATCCCAGCATCGCGACATCCTCGCGCTCCAGGCCGATTTCTTCCTTGAGCTCGCGATACAGCGCATCTTCGACCTGCTCGCCGCGATTCACGCCGCCCTGCGGAAACTGCCAGCCGCGGCCGCCGACGCGTCCACCCAGGAAGACTTCGCCGGCGCCGCGCGTCAGGACAATGCCCACGTTGGCGCGGAACCCGTCCTTGTCGATGTAGTCAGTGGCAGGTTGCGCGGACATGGCTATCCGGCCCCGACTTGCACGCGATTTCTACCCAGCGCCTTGGCGCGATACAACGCCGCATCGGCATCCGCGATCAAGCGATCGGCCACGGCTTTCAAATCGGCTTCGTCCCGACCGGGCGATACGGACGCAACGCCCACCGACACGGTCAGGCTGCGCGAGATCTGCGAATTGAGCGCAAAGGGCGAGGCCGCAATGACTTCGCGGATGCGTTCCGCCAAGGTGGCCGCCTCGGCTGCCGAGGCTTCCGGCAGCAGGATCGCGAGCTCATCGCCGCCGAATCGGGCCGCCGTATCCATGCTGCGAATTTGCGCTTCGATGCGGTGGGCGACCTCTTTGAGCGCGCTGTCGCCGGCCAAGTGCCCGTAGCCGTCGTTGATGCCCTTGAACTTGTCGATGTCGATCATCAGGCATGCGATCGTTCCGCCCCGGCGCTGCGCGCGCGCCAATTCTTCCTTCAAGCGCTGCTGCAGGTAGCGCCGGTTGTGCCATCCGGTGAGGAAATCGGTAATCCCGGCACGCAGCAGTCGTGCGCGGTTCACGGCGTTCTCGATGCACACGGCGGCCACCGCGCCCAAGTGCGCGAGGAAATCCGTTCCGTGGTGGCGCGTGAAACGCGTCGCATCGCGGCTGCCGAAGCACAGTGCGCCGGTGGCGCGATCCTTGCGAGGCAGCGGCACCAGCGCCGCGCTCTTGAGATTCGGTACGCTCGGAAACAACAGGTGATGGTCGGCACCCACATAGGGCCCGAGCCAGGGTTTGTGCAGGGCCGCAAGTTGCGGCGCGAGGCCGACCAGGGAATCGACGAAAAAAATCTGCTTGAACTCCTCCGGCCGCTCGCCGCCCGCGACCAACAAATGCCGCACTTCATGCTGGGGATCGAGCAGCACCACGCTGACGGCGTCGAGCGAATACGACTCGCGCAATCCGCCGACCATGGCGTGCAGCAGCTGCGAGAGGCTGTCGGCGCGCAGCAGGGTCAATTCGCGCGCCTGCGTGCGCTTCATGATGGTTTCGTTGTTGGAGGCCTCCGCCGTCATTTCCGCCAGGCGCTTCCTGAGATCCTCGATCTCCCTATCCATGTCTCGCAATTCCGGCATTGCCAATTCCTTCAGCCCGCGCGCGCGGCGGCGCGCACTTCCAAGTAAGCCCTGCCGCGGGTCATGAGCGCCGTGAACTCCTGCGCATTCTTGGTCTTCACCGCTGCAACCAGGCGTTCCACCGCCTTTTGCAGCGCAAGCAAGGATTCGGTGCCGTAGTCATTCGAACTCTGGATCTCGAAATACAGCTCGGGGCTCTCGCCGGCGACGCGGCTCGCCACCTCCAGCTGCGAATCGAAGGTCGTGCTCGACAACCGGGCCAGCCGCGGCGCCGCTTCGCCGCTGTCCGCCAGCGCCGTGAAGAAGGCAATATTCAGCGCGTGCGACAGCCCCAGCACGTAGGCAATCAGGCGATCGTGCTCGTCCAAATCCATGACCACCCGTTCTGCCATGGTGGGTGCGAACAGTTCCTGCGCCTCGGCCAGCGCCTCCTTATTCCCTAAGTCGATGAAAATCACATGCCGTCCCGACAGCAGCTCCGTATCGGGCCCGAACATGGGATGCACCGACGTGACGCGGCAGCCCGCCTGGACCAGCGCGTCCAACCCCGCCCGCAACGGCGTTTTAAGGGAACCTAAATCGAAAATCAGCGCCCGCGGAGCCCGTCGGGCCAATATCTTGAGCAGCTCCGTGGTGACGGACAACGGCGTGGCGAGAACGATGAGGTCGAAATCCAGAGCGTGGGTCGGCCAATCGTCCACGACATCAAAGCCGGCCAAGCCTCCTTTCGGATCCGCGATGGCAACCCGGAAACCCTGCGATGCCAGAAAGTCGGCGAACCAGCCGCCCATCTTGCCGTGTCCGCCGATGACCAGCGCGCGCTTGCCGCTGCCGTGCGCCTGCGCGACTACCCGCGCCTGCTCCTGTGTGGCAAGCGACGATTGAATCAGCTGCCGCAACAGCGACTCGGCCAGATCGGGCGAGATTTTCAGCCGGTCCGCCGTGGTGCGGCCCCGCAAGATGACTTCCCGTTCCCGGACGAAGTCCCGGGTAGGCCGCCCGGTGGCCCGCTTGACGGCGGCCACCTGCTCGCTGAGCGCCTGGCGCCGCGCCACCAATTCCAGCAACTGGCCGTCCAGGTCAGTCAGTGCCGTTCTGAGTTCGTCGAGATTCATAGTCAAAGAAGGCCCCATGGTTCCATCGGCACAGCTACCATTCTCGTATGAGCAGCAGCAAAAAGACATTTTGGACCGAAACCCTGCCTGACCCCTTGCCGGCCAATCCGCTCGAAATCGCCGCGCAGTGGCTGGTTCAGGCGCAGCGCGAAGCCGCTCAGCCGAATCCCAACTCCATGATCTTGGCGACCGTCGACGCCCGCGGGTACCCTTCCGCGCGGGTGGTGCTGTGCAAGGAAATCGCGGCGCAGCAGGGATTCATTCTCTTCTATACCAACTACCGCTCCCGCAAAGGCAGTGAGCTCAACCAGAACCCACGCGCCGCAGTCGTGTTCCACTGGGACCATCTGCATCGTCAGGTGCGCGCCGAGGGCACGGTGGAACTGCTCTCGGATGCGGAAAACGACGCGTATTTCCGCTCGCGGGGTTGGCAGAAGCAGTTGGGCGCCTGGGCGAGTCAGCAAAGCCAGCCGGTGGAATCGCGCGACGTTCTGGTGGCGGCGGTGGCGCGCGAGGCTCGCCGCTTCGGCATCCTGTACCTGGGTCCGGGATCGGCAGAGCCGGATCACATTTCGACCCCGGTGCCACGGCCGCCCAATTGGGGCGGCTACCGCCTCTGGATCGATGCGATGGAGCTGTGGGTCGAAGGCGAATACCGCATTCACGACCGGGCGCGTTGGACGCGCAACCTGGCGCAATCACCCGACGGCCCCGCGGGCCCTGGCGGCCCGGGCGGTGCTTGGACCGCGACCCGCCTACAGCCTTAAAGGTCTGGGCGGTCCGAACCAAGTGGCTAGCGCGTCAGCGAGCCCCGACTGAGCCGAGGCCCCCACCCACGCCACATATCCGTCGGGCCGAATCAGCACGGCGCTGGGAGCTGTGATCACCCCGAGCGCCGGAAGCTCCCAGGTACCCGCATAGCCGGCGTCGATCAACTGAACCCGATCTGCCCAGGGCGTGATGTCGAGGCCGCCGGGTTCACCGAGATTGAGGAGCACGGGGCGGGCCTCGTGCAGCAGGGTAAAGAGCCGCAGCGGGCCGTTGGCGGTAACGAGGTCAAGATCAGGTACGCGGCGCCCCAGCAGCGGGTGTCCTGGGCCAAGCTCGTAATGAATGTCCAGACCGGAGGACATCATTGCCGCGAATCGTTTGCGCGGCGCGTCCATCGAGAGCAGTTCGTCCACCGTATCGCGCAGCGCCTTGGTGCGTTCGTCCGGGCGGCGAAGGGCTACTGAGGCCATCGTGTTGCGCAGCACGCGGGCGCCGACGGGATGGCGCTCGGCATGGTAGGTATCCAGAAGATTTTCCGGCGATGTTCTCTTGACCACCTGGGCCAGTTTCCATCCCAAGTTCACCGCATCCTGCACGCCGGTCTGCAGCCCATGGCCACCGTCCGGCGCATGCACATGGGCAGCGTCGCCGGCCAGCAGCACCCGTCTCTTGCGATAGGCCGTTGCCTGCCTGCTCATGTCGGAGAATCTGGAGATCCAGGTGGGGCTGTGGATCCCGTAATCGGTCCCGCATGCGGCAATGAGCGCTTCGCTGAGGTCGTGCAGCGTGGGATCGTTCGCAGGTCCGACTTGCTTCTCGGTCACCATGACCCGCGTCGGTCCCCCATCCAGATAGACCACCTTGCCGTCACGGATCTCATACCGCTCCTTGCCGAAGGCATGGATGCCAAACGCATTGCGATGGACGCCCAAATCCGGCTGCTCGGTCATTTCCGCCTCGGCAATCAGACTGCTGGTTGTCGCATCCCACCCGGCGAACTCGATGCCGGCTGCCTTGCGGATCAGACTGCGCCCGCCGTCGCAGCCGACGAGATAGTCCGCCCGCAGCGGCCGGCCGTCAGCCAGCTCGACATCGACGCCGCTGTCGTCCTGTGCGAAACCGGTCACCTCGCGTGAGCGATAGACCGGCACTGCCAGCTCATCGACCCAGCCGGCGAGTATCCGTTCGATGTGGTTCTGCCACAGCCCGAGCCCGTAGTTGTGCCGGGTGGGACAGTCGCTGATGTCCAAACGGGTTCCGGCGAACCCCCCGACCTGCGCCTTCTGCCCCTCCGCCAGGAAGCGATCGGCGATTCCGCGCTGATCGAAAATCTCGAGCGTGCGCGAGTGCAGGCCCCCTGCGCGCGAACCGGCGAGTTCCTGGCTGGCGCGCCGCTCCACAATGGCGACGTCAACGCCCGCCAACGCCAACTCGCCCGCCAACATCAACCCTGTCGGACCGCCGCCGGCGATCACCACCGCATGCTCAGTCATGGCCACGCTCCCATCGATACAACAGGCCGGCGATGCTGCGGTACGACCCGGGCCTTACGGCAAGCCCCCGGGTGCGGTATATTCTAAAAGTGCCAGGGAGCGGCTGGTTTCCCTTGCTCGTCCGCCGCCGACGGACACCCCCAAGACGATGGAACATACTGCCGTGCTAGAAATGACTGAACTCAAGTGGGTGACCATTCCGCTCGGACAGCGGCAGTTCCCGTTCTGAGCCCATTCCATGGCTGAGCGTTCATTCGCCAAGGAAGTGCAGACGCTGCGCCTGACCGAAGGCGCCGAATTCGAGGGCGAAGGGATTCTGGCCGTTACCAAGGCGCTGCTGCAGTCGGGCGTCGGCTATGTCGGCGGCTACCAAGGTGCGCCCATCTCGCACTTGATGGACGTGTTGTCGGACGCGAGCGCAATCTTGAGCGAGCTCGGCGTCCGCTTTGAATCCTCCGCGAGCGAAGCGACCGCGGCGGCCATGCTGGCCGCGTCGGTCAACTACCCGATTCGCGGCGCGGTCACCTGGAAATCCACCGTCGGCACCAATGTCGCCTCGGATGCGCTGTCGAACCTCGCCTCCGCAGGCGTCATCGGCGGCGCACTCATCGTGCTCGGCGAAGATTACGGCGAAGGCGCCAGCATCATGCAAGAGCGCACGCATGCCTTCGCCATGAAATCCCAAATGTGGCTGCTCGATCCGCGGCCGAGTCTGCCGTCCATCGTGCAGGCCGTGGAACAAGGCTTCGAACTCTCCGAGGCCAGCAACACGCCGGTGATGCTGATGCTGCGGATCCGCGCCTGTCACGTGGTGGGGCAATTTCGCACCAAGGACAATCGCCGTCCGCCGTTCACGCTGCAGCAGGCGATGAACAATCCCAGCCGCACATTCGACAAGATCATTCTGCCGCCATCGACCTACGCACAGGAACGCGCCAAGATCGAACAGCGCTGGCCCGCCGCGGTCAAGTTCATCAAGGAGCGCAAGCTCAACGAATTCCTGGGTGCGAACGAGGCTTGCGACGTCGGCATCGTGCTGCAGGGCGGCCTGTACAACACCGTGCTGCGCGCGCTCGAGCGCCTAGGGTTGGCCGATGTGTTCGGCGAATCGAAGATTCCGCTCTACGTGCTCAACGTGACCTATCCGCTGGTGCCGGATGAATTCTCCCGCTTCGCGCAGGGCAAGAAAGCCATCCTCATCATCGAGGAAGGCCAGCCCGAGTTCATCGAACAGGCGGCGAGCCTGTTTCTGCGTCAGGCGGACATCCAGACCCGCATCGTCGGCAAGGGCCCGCTGCCCATGGCGGGTGAATACACCGGCGCGGTGGTCATCGCGGGACTGCGAAAATTCTTGTCCGAATTCGGCCGCCTGCCGGCCGCGGATGTGCCGCTGCTGCCGGCGGCCATGCTGGCGCGCAACGTGCCGATGCGGCCTTCGGGACTGTGCACCGGGTGCCCCGAGCGCCCGCTGTTTGCATCGATGAAGCTGCTCGCGCGGGAAATGGGGCCGATGCAGGTCAGCGCCGATATCGGTTGCCATTCCTTTTCCACCCTGCCGCCGTTCGATCTCGGCGGGACCATCATGGGCTATGGCCTGGGCGCGGCGGGCGGCGCGTCGTTCAATGTACCGAATCCGCGGCGCGCCTTGTCGATGATGGGCGACGGGGGTTTCTGGCACAACGGCTTGACCAGCGGCATCGGCAACGCCGTGTTCAATCGTCACGACGGCGTCACTATTATTGTCGACAACGGTTATTCCGCGGCCACCGGCGGCCAGTACATCCCTTCATCCTCAGTGGAAATCAAAGGGCGGCGCGCCAAGAACCGCATCGAAACCGCGGTACGCGGCGTGGGCGTCGAGTGGGTGCGCACGATCCGCACCTACGACATGAAGCAGACGATGGGCGTCTTGAGAGAAGCGCTGCTCACGAAATTCACCGGACCTAAAATCGTCATCGCGGAAGGCGAGTGCCAGTTGAACCGCCAACGGCGCGTCGCGCCGGCAATCAAGAAATTGGTCGCCGACGGCGAACGCGTGGTGCGGGAACGCTTCGGTATCGACGCGGAGGTCTGCACCGGCGATCACTCCTGCATCCGCCTGTCCGGATGCCCCTCGCTCACGGTGAAAACCAATCCTGATCCGCTGCGCCGGGATCCGGTTGCCTATGTTGACAACAGTTGCGTCGGTTGCGGGGTTTGCGGCGAGGTGGCGCATGCCGCCGTTCTGTGCCCGTCCTTCTACCGCGCCGACGTCATCGTCAATCCAACCGTCTGGGATCGGGTCAAGGCTCGGCTGCGCTCAGCCGTCATCCGCTTGCTGGCTTGAGGCGTTCCCGGCCCATCACTTTGACGATCGCGGCCTTGGGAGGCCAGGGCGGCGGTGTCGTCACCGACTGGCTCGTCTTGGCAGCCCGGCGCGCGGGTTACTTCGTCCAGGCAACTTCGGTTCCGGGTGTCGCGCAGCGCACCGGTGCGACGATTTACTATCTGGAATTCTTTCCGCGCAGCGACGCGCCGCCGGGACGCGAACCTGTCATGGCGCTGATGCCGAATCCGGGCGACGTGGACATTGTCGTCGCTTCGGAATGGATGGAAGCGGGCCGCGCGATCAATCGCGGCTTGGTGACCAAGGATCGAACCACGCTGATTGCCTCGACGCATCGCGATTACACCATCGGCGAGAAAATCGCGTTGGGCGAGGGACGGGCGAGTTCGCGCGAATTATTCGAAATTGCTTCGGCCGCGGCGGCCAAGCTGATCGGCTTTGACATGGTCAAAGTCGCCGAGGCCGCGGAGGGCCGCATCAGCGCGGTGATTCTCGGCAGCATTGCCGGTGCCGCGGTGCTGCCCTGGGGAATCGAGGAATACCATCACGCGATCAAGGAATCCGGTGTCGGCGTGGAGGCCAGCCTCGCGGCCTTCGAAGCGGGCCGGCAGGCCGTTGTCGCGGCGACCCTCACGCCGTTGACCGCGGCTGCATGGCCCGACGATCACGGCACCATCGACTCCTCCGACTACACTCTGGCGGCCGTGTCCCCGGCGCTGCGAGCGCGCATCGAGGGCGATTTTTCCGCAACACTGCGCGAATTGCTGGGCATGATCGTGGCCCGGCTGTCGGATTATCAAGACGACGCCTATGCGGCTTTGTTTCTGGATCGAATCGAACGAGTCGCGAACCATGACGCGGCCCCGCCGAACGACCCGCGGCTGACCCGCGCCACCGCGCGCTCGTTGGGTTTGTGGATGAGCTTCGAGGATGTCATGCGCGTAGCGCAGATCAAAACCCGGCGCGGGCGCGCCGAACGCATCCGCCGCGAGGTCAAGGCCCAGACGGGCGATCTTGTGCAGGTGCGTGAATTCGTCAAACCGCGCGTGGAGGAAATCTGCGGCACACTGCCAGCGGCGTTGGGCCGGCGGCTTTTGTCATCGCCGCGCGCGCATCGCACGCTGGCTCGATTCACCGCCGGGCGGCGAATTTCAACGTCCACGATCAGCGGCTTTCTCCTGCTGCGCAGCATTGCCGCCTTCAGACGCTTCAGACGCGCCAGCCTGCGCTTCGAGATCGAGAACCAGCGCATCGAGGGCTGGCTCGGACAGATCGCCGCGGTCGCTCCGCGAAACCAGGAGCTGGCCGTGGAACTGGCTGAATGCCAGACACTGGTCAAGGGTTACGGCGATACGCATGAACGCGGCTGGTCCTCGTTCAGTCAAATAGCCTCCCTGGTGCCAAACTTGGTGGACTATCCCAAAGGCGCCGCGCAACTTCGCGCCCTGCGTGAGGCCGCTTTGGCCGACGACACGGGTACACAACTGGAACGGGCCATCTCGTCGCTGCGCGCCCACGCATTGGACACCGCCTAACACTCGAGATCCCATGTATCTCACGCTGGACAAAAAGGGCACCCTGTACGAGCAAATCGCCAGGGCGATGAAAATGGAGATCCTCGAAGGGCGTGTGCTCGCAGGCAGCAAGCTGCCCTCGACGCGCGCCCTGGCAACCGCCTTGGGCGTCGCACGAAAATCCGTGCTCCAGGCGTACGATCTGCTGTGCGCCGAAGAGCTGGCCATTGCCAGGGCCGGCTCGGGCACGCGTGTCGCGACAGTAAATCCCGCTGCGCGACCGCCGATTCGGACCCGCGTCGTCCCCGCTTCCCGCTACGCCGCCCGGGTTCGGTCACTGCCGCCGATCACGCTGGCCGGCGCACATGTGAGCGGTCGGCCAAGATACAACCTGGTGTACGGCGAGCCGCTCATCGATTCCGCGCTGTTTCATTCCTGGCGGCGCAAATTGGCGGCCGCCGCCCTTCGCGCCGGGCCGACTTATCCGGCAGCGGGCGGTTTTCTGCCATTGCGCCGCGCCATCGCCGACTATCTGGCGCGGCGGCGTGGCGTGCTTTGCAACGCATCGGATATTTTGATCGTCGCCGGCACGCAGCAAGCGCTCACCGTGGTCGAACGGGTGCTGCTGGATCCAGGCGACCGCGTCATCGTCGAGGATCCGCATTATCAATTGGCCGTGCACAGCTTGCTCGCGCACGGCGCGCGGGTGAAAAGCGCCCGTACCGACGCGGAAGGCCTGGTGGTAAGCGAGTTGCCGCAGCGCCCTACGCGGCTGGTATTCGTCACGCCCTCGCATCAATTTCCCTCCGGCGTCGTGATGACGCTGAACCGGCGTTTGGAATTGCTGAAGTGGGCTGCGCGCACCGGCAGCTGGATATTCGAAGATGATTACGACACGGAATTTCACGCGGGCGGCAGGCCATTGCCGGCGCTGCGTTCCCTGGATCTTGCCGACCGTGTGCTGTACGTCGGCAGTTTTTCGAAGACCCTGTTCCCATCGTTACGACTGGGCTACATCGTGTGCCCGGCGGCGCTGCGCGATGCGCTGTACAAGGCGAAACTGCTGGACGATCTGGGCTCGCCCTCGGTGGAGCAGGCCGCTCTCGCCACGTTCATTCAGAGCCGGCAGTACGAGAAACATCTGCGCAAGTCCGTCAAGGAACTCATCAATCGCCGGCGAACCGTCGTCGAGGCGCTGCAGCGCGTGGCGAGCCGGCACGTTGAGATCGGTCCGCATCACGCCGGGATGCATTTTGTCATTTGGTTTCGCCGTATGAGCTTCGATCGGCTCGGTGCCTTCATCGATCGCGCCAAATCGTTGGGCTTGGGCTTGCATCCCATTCATCCGTATTATCACGCGCGGCCGCCGCGGCCGGGACTGCTCATCGGCTACGCGGGACTCTCCGTCGGACAACTCAAAACCGCGGTGGAGCTGTTCGCGCGTTGTTTGGACGGCGAAATCAACCCCAATAGTGGTGCCCAAATATAGCTTTGAGGCGGATGTTGATCGGGCCACTCACTGTTCTATGCTGCTCTGTGCGGACTGGGCTCTAAGCGCACCTTGGTGCTGGTGAACGGTTTGCGCCTGGGCCCAGGCGACCCGGGCACCGGCGGCGCTTCGCGACCATGGGAGCAGGCTTCCCCGTTTTACGACTCCCTGGGCCGATTCATCTTCGGACGGCTCCCCATCCAGTTCGAAGCTGCGCATACGGTCTGGGTAGCACGGGCGGCGGCCCGCTGGGTCGCCGCCTTCTTTTGAAGCATTTATTTTATATATAAACTATTTAGGCATGCTATAATGAGGCATGAAGCGAATTGTCTGCATGGGCGGCGGACCCGCCGGCCTGTATTCCGCGATTCTGTTCAAGAAGGCGCTGCCCGACGCAGACGTCGAGATTTTCGAGCGCAATCGCCCCGACGACACCTTCGGCTGGGGCGTCGTGTTCTCGGACAAGACCATGGGAAACTTTCTGGAAGCCGACGCGCCCTCGCACGCGCGCATCACGGAAGAGTTCTACCATTGGGACGATATCGACGTGCATTTCAAGGGTCAGACCATCCGCTCCGGCGGACATGGCTTTGCCGGCATATCGCGCCGCACCCTGCTCAACATCCTGCAGAAACGCGCCGCGTCTCTCGGCGTGAAGCAATCCTTTCAACACGAGCTCGATGACACGCTGCAGTTCGGCAATGCGGATCTGGTGGTGATCGCCGAGGGGGCCAATAGCAAGGCGCGCACGCGGCAGGCCGAAAAGTTCGGTCCCGACATCGAGGTGCGGAAGTGCCGCTACATCTGGCTCGGCACCACGCAGAAATTCTCGGCCTTTACCTTTGCCTTCGAGAAGACGGAATTCGGCTGGTTTCAAATTCATGCATACCAGTTCAGCAAGGATCTCTCCACGGTCATCGTCGAGACGCGCGAGGAAACCTGGGCGGCGCACGGCCTGGACAAGGCCGACATCGACCAGTCGATCGCGTTTTGCGAAAAGCTGTTTGCCGCCTATCTGGGCAATGCGCCGCTGCTGTCGAATGCACGGCATTTGCGCGGCTCGGCGTGGCTCAATTTCAATCGCGTCGTGTGCCGGCATTGGTACGACGGCAATTGCGTCCTCATCGGCGACGCGGCGCACACGGCGCATTTTTCGATCGGCTCGGGCACCAAGCTCGCGATGGAGGACGCCATATCGCTCGTCAGGCACGTGAGCCACGCGAAAGATGTCCCTTCCGGCCTCGAGTCCTACCAGGCGGAGCGCAGCGTCGATGCACTACGGCTGCAAAACGCGGCGCGCAACCGCATGGAGTGGTTTGAGAACGTGGCGCGCTATGAAAGCATGGAGCCGCTGCAATTCGCCTACAGTCTGCTGTCCGGCAGTCAGCGCATCGGGCATGCAAATCTGAAGCTGCGCGATGCGCGCTTCATCGACAAGATCGAGAGCAATCTGGCGGCGGGCTGCAGCGGCGTCGCCCGGCCGCGTCCGCCGATGTTCCTGCCGTTCCGACTGCGGGACATGCATCTCGTCAATCGCGTCGTGGTCTCGCCGATGGCGCAATATCGCGCGCAGGACGGTGTGCCCAATGATTGGCACCTGGTCCACTATGGCGCGCGCGCGGCCGGCGGCGCGGGTCTTGTGTTCACGGAAATGACCTGCACGTCCGAGGACGCCCGCATATCCCCCGGTTGCACCGGCTTGTGGAACGAAGCTCAGGGCACGGCGTGGCGGCGCATCGTGGAGTTCGTGCATGAGGAATCGCCTGCGCGCATTTGCCTGCAACTCGGTCACGCGGGCCGGAAGGGCTCAACACAGTTGGGGTGGCAGGAGGCGGATCATCCCTTGACTGCGGACAATTGGCCGCTGTGGGCGCCCTCGCCGCTGCCTTATCTGGCAGGCATCAGCCAGGTGCCCCGCGAGATGGCGCCGGCGCAAATGGACGCGGTGAAAAACGATTTTGTACGCGCGGCCGAGCTCGGCGCCGCCGCCGGGTTCGACATGCTCGAATTGCACATGGCGCATGGTTATTTGCTGGCGAGCTTTCTGTCGCCGCTCACCAATGTGCGGGACGACGAGTACGGAGGATCGGTGCAAAACCGATTGCGATTTCCGCTCGAAGTCCTGCGCGCGGTGCGCGCGGCCTGGCCCGCCGCCAAGCCTTTGAGCGTGCGTCTGTCGGCCTGCGACTGGGCCGAAGGGGGCTTGAGCGAATCGGATGTCGTCCACATCGCCAAGGCGATGGCGGCGGAAGGCGCGGACATTCTCGACATATCGAGCGGCCAGACGGTGTCGAAGCAAAGACCCGTCTACGGCCGTATGTGGCAGACGCCGCTGGCCGACATGGTGCGAAACCTGGCCGGGGTTCCAACCATTGCGGTGGGAAATATTTTCGAGCCGGACCACGTCAATTCCATTATCGCGGCCGGACGCGCGGATCTTTGCGCGATTGCGCGTCCGCATCTCGCAAATCCCTCCTGGACGCTGGCTGCCGCGGCGGAGCAGGGCTACGCCGAACAGTGGTGGCCGGAACCTTATCGATCCGCAAAGAGTCAGCTCGAGCGTGCGGCTGAGCGAACCGCCGCGGCCGCGGGTGCCGTATGAGCGGCAACGGAGCGCTCCAAGACCGGCATGCGCTCGTCACCGGCGGCGGCCGGGGCATCGGCGCGGGCATCGTGCGATCGCTGGCCGCGCAAGGCGCCAAAGTCAGCATGCTCGGGCGCACCGCCGCCACGCTCGACGCGTTGGCATCCGAATTGAACTCGACCGGCGCACAGACGTTCTGCGCCACGGCGGATGTCTCCCTGCGCGCATCGCTGGCCGCGGCCTTCGCGGCCGCACGCACCCGGTTCGGCCCGATCGAGATCTTGATCAACAACGCCGGGCAGGCGATCAGCTCCCCGATCACCAAGCGCGACGATGCGCTGTGGGACCGATTGCTCGCCACGAACCTGTCGGGCACGTACTTCGGCATCCAGGAGGCGTTGCCCGACATGCTTCAAGGCGGCTTCGGACGCATCGTGAACATCGCCAGCACCGCGGGACTCACCGGCTATCCCTATGTCGCCGCCTACTGCGCAGCGAAGCACGGTGTCATCGGGTTGACGCGGGCCGTCGCGCGGGAGGTGGCGACGCGCAACATTACGGTAAACGCGGTGTGTCCGGGGTATACGGATACCGATCTGGTCAGGGAAGCAGCGTCGAAAATATCCGCGGTCACCGGCCGCAAGCCCGAAGAAGCATTGCAGGCGATGACCAAGTCCAATCCGCAGGGACGACTTATCCGGCCCGACGAAGTTGCCAACGCCGTTGCGTGGCTGTGCCTGCCGGGCAGCGAATCGGTTACCGGCCAGAGCATTCTGGTGGCCGGGGGAGAACTGATGTGAGTGCCGCCGTAGACCTTGATACCCGGTTGACGGATGACACCCATGAATCGTTGCGGCTCTGGCTGCGCCTGCTCACCTGCACGCACCTCATCGAGAACCGCGTGCGCAAGGCATTGGCCGCGCAGTTTAAAACCACGCTGCCGCGTTTTGATCTCATGGCGCAGCTCGAGCGCGCCCCGCAGGGCCTGCAAATGGGCGAGTTGTCGCGCCGCATGTTGGTGACCGGCGGCAACATCACGGGGATCGTCGACCAATTGGAGCGCGCGGGATTGATCGTGAGAACGGAGGATCCCGGCGATCGGCGCGTCTACCTGGTCAAACTCACGAAAGACGGCCGACGGCAATTTGCGCACATGGCGATTGAGCACGAGACTTGGATTGTGCAGCTGTTTGCGGGCATTCCTAAACGCGAGCAGCGGACACTGAATGAATCCTTGTCGCGTTTGCGTGCACATCTGACGCAGGAAACACCATGAACGACACCTTGACGGACTACCAGGCGCGGCACTTTCTGTGGTCGGTGCGAAATCGCGTCGGCTGGATCACGTTGAATCGACCCGAGAAAAAGAACCCCTTGACGTTCGACAGCTACGCCGAACTCCGCGATCTCATGCGCCGCCTGCCCTACACCTCGGACGTGAAGGTGATCGTGATCGCGGGGGCCGACGGCAATTTTTGCTCCGGCGGCGACGTTCAGGAGATCATCGGTCCGCTGACGCGCATGAGCATGCCCGAGCTGCTCAACTTCACGAGAATGACCGGCGATTTGGTGCGCGCCATGCGTGCCTGCCCGCAACCCATCATTGCGGCGGTCGACGGCGTATGCGCCGGCGCGGGCGCAATCCTGGCGATGTCCTCCGACATTCGCCTGAGCACACCTAGCTCTAAAACCGCATTCCTGTTCACACGCGTGGGCCTGGCGGGCTGCGACATGGGTGCTTGCGCCATTTTGCCGCGCATCGTCGGCCAGGGCCTGGCCGCCGAACTGCTGTTGACCGGGCGCAATATGGGCGCCGACGAAGCTCTGGCGTGCGGTTTCTACAGCCGCTTGTTGCCCGCCGAGGAAATGAACGCCGCCGTTGTCCGGCTCGCACAGGAGCTCGCCGACGGACCCACCTTTGCCCATGGCATGACCAAGACGATGCTGAATCAGGAGTGGAACATGGGATTGGAACAGGCGCTCGAGTCCGAGGCGCAGGCGCAGGCGCTGTGCATGAAGACCGAGGATTTTCGCCGCGCGTACGAGGCATTTTCCGCCAAGCAACGCCCCGTCTTCAAAGGGAACTAGGAGGAGCCTCCCATGAGCACCGAGATCTTGCAGCCGGCGGAATGGCCCCGGCCCAAAGGGTACGCCAACGGCATGGCCGCCCGCGGGCGCATGATTTTCATTTCCGGCCAGGTGGGCTGGGATGCGCAGGGACGATTTACCAGCGACGCCTTGGCCGGGCAGGTCAAGCAAGCCCTCAGCAACATCGCCCGCGTGCTCGAGGAAGGCGGTGCCGAGCCGCGCCACTTGGTGCGCCTGACCTGGTATGTGTTGAGCCGCGACGCCTACCTGCGCGAGGTGCGCGACATCGGTGCCGCCTACCGGGAGGTGCTGGGCAAACATTTTCCGACCATGTCGGTTGTCGAGGTGCGAGGGTTGGTCGAGCAGCAGGCGCTGGTTGAAATCGAGGCAACTGCCGTGATACCTGACGACGACGCCCATGGCCGCTTGGCGTCCACCTGAGCGCATCAAGTACGCGCCGCTTGCGGCGCCGTGGCCCAGCGCCGCTGAAATAGAGCGCTCGCAGCTCTTCCAGCCGATCATGGTGGGGTCGCTGCGCCTGGCATCGCGCACCTGGGTCCCGGCGATGGTGCCGTGGCGCGCATCCGAAGACGGCGATGTCACTCCGGCGGTACTTGCCTGGTACGAGCGGTTTGCCCGGGGCCGACCCGGTGCGCTGGTGGTGGAAGCCACCGGCGTGCGCGATGTCGCAAGCGGCCCGCTGCTGCGCATCAGCGATGATCGCTTCCTGCCCGGTCTCGAGCGCCTGACGGAGTGCGTGCGCCGCGCCAGCGGCGGGGAGACCAAGCTTTTCATCCAGATCATCGATTTCCTGAGCATCCGGCGGCGCCCCACGCCTCAGAAATACTTTGAGCGCTTTTTGAAAGTGACGCCGCGGCACCGGGAATTTTTGCAAATGCCCGACAGCGATGAATCCAGCGTGCGAACCCGATTGGCGACGCTGAACGAGGCGCAATTGCAAATCGCCTTGACCGCCCGTGAACTGGAGTCCCTGCGTCAGGGATTTCGCGAACGGGTGACCGATGTCGACGTGCCGGCAGTCCGGGATCTGCCCGCCACGCTGCCGGACGTATTCGCAGCCGCCGCGTCCCGCGCGCACCGTGCAGGCTTCGACGGGGTCGAGCTGCACTACGCGCATGCCTACACCATGGCGTCATTTCTCTCGGCGCTGAATACCCGCGACGACGGCTACGGCGGCGCGCGTGAGCAGCGAATTCGACTGCCCTTGGAAGTGCATTCTGCCGTGCGCGCGCGGGTCGGCTCGGAATTTCCCGTGGGTTGCAGGATGCTGGCGGAGGACTGCATCGAGTCCGGCAGCACCGTCGAGGACGCAGAGTACTTCGCGACGCGTCTCGCAGGCGGCGGGATGGACTTCATATCACTGTCGCGGGGCGGGAAATTCGAGGACGCCTCGCAGCCCAAGGTGGGCGAGGCCGCTTATCCCTACACCGGCCGCAGCGGCTATGAATGCATGCCCTCCTATTATTCGGACGCCAAAGGCCCGTTCGGCCGCAACGTCGCCGCCTCGTTGCGCATCCGTGCGAAGATCCGGCAGGCGGGATTCAACACACCGGTCGTACTTTCCGGCGGCATCCATCACTTTGCCCAGGCGGAAGAGGCGCTGACCAGCGGCGCCGCAGACATCGTCGGATTCGCCCGCCAGGCGCTGGCGGATCCCGACTGGTTTCTGAAAGTCCGAACCGGACGAGGCGACGCGGTCCGACTGTGCATTTACACCAATTACTGCGAAGCGCTGGATCAGCGTCACCGCGAGGTGACCTGCGAACTCTGGGATAGAGTCGGTCTGAATGAGCCCGGCATCACGCTGTCAGCGGACGGCAAGCGCCGGCTGGTTCCGCCCTAGCCCGCTTTAGTATCATTGCCGGAAATCCCCCGAGTCGCCATGTCCAAACTCCGCGTCAAAAGTTTCTCCCTGTCCCTCGACGGTTACGGCGCCGGGCCGGACCAGGATTTGAATAATCCGCTGGGGGTTAGGGGACCGGAGTTGATGGAGTGGGTTTTCGCGACGCGTATGTTTCGGAAAATGCAGGGCGAGGATGGCGGCGAGACCGGAGTCGACAACGGCATTGCCGAACAGGGTTTCGCCGGTATCGGCGCCTGGATCATTGGCCGCAACATGTTCGGTCCTGTCCGAGGTCCGTGGCCGGATGATAGTTGGAAGGGTTGGTGGGGCGAGGAACCGCCATACCACGTTCCGGTCTTCGTGCTGACGCATCACCCACGTGCGTCGCTGCGCATGGCGGGCGGTACCGAGTTTCACTTTATCACCGGGGGCATCGACACCGCATTGAGGCTGGCCACGGCCGCCGCCGGCGGGCGCGACGTTCGACTCGGCGGCGGCGTGGCGACGATTCGGCAGTACTTGCGCTTAAAGCTGATCGACGAGCTGCATCTCGCCGTCCGGCCCGTACTGTTAGGGTCCGGCGAGCACCTCATGCAGGGCATCGACCTGCGTGCATTGGGCTACGAATGCACGAAGACCGTGCCGGGCGAACGCGCGACCCACATGTACCTGCACAAGCGCGCGTAAGCGCGAATCGTCACCAACCGACGGCTTCGCCGTCCTTGCGGAAATCCGATCCCGAGCGATAGAAACCGTCGGCGCGCATGAGTATTTGCACGCCACCCATCTCATCGCCGTTGACGGATCTGACGGTGTGACCCATCGCGGCCAGCTTTGAGCCCACCAACTCATAAAGGGGAGTCTCCAAGCTCAACGCGTTCGACACCTGGGAGTGCCGGAATCTCGCCATGTCGGCGCCGGCTTGTACATTGGCGCCGAGGTCCAGGATATTGACCAGCAATTGCGCATGCCCCTGCGCCTGCATGTCGCCGCCCATCAACGTCACCGTCATCAACGGTTGATCGTTGCGCATCACGAAGCCCGCGGACAGGGTATTGAACGGCCGCTTGTGCGGCTCAATGACGTTGGGGCTTTTCGGATTGAGCGTGAACAGCGCACCGCGGTTGTGGAGGATGAAGCCGTAGCCGGGCACCGTCACGCCTGAGCCGAAAGCGGAGAAATTGCTGTTCACCCAGGAAACCATGTTGCCGTCTTCATCGGCGGTCGAGAGCACGATGGTGTCGCCGGCCATGCCGAAATTGCCCTGCGGCCCGGGTGCGGAAGCATGCTGCGGATTGACCTTTCCGCACAGGGACGCGGCATAAGATTCCGACAGCAGCTTGGCGAGCGGCACGGAGGCGAAATTCGGATCCGCGTTGTACTGATACAAATCGGCGTAGGCGAGTTTCTTCGCCTCGATCAGCAGGTGCCAGTATTCGGGATTCGCGGGACCCAAGGACGCCAGCGTCTGCCCGGTCGTCCACTGCGGCACGCAGGCCTGCAGAATATTGAGGAGTTCGCCGGTGGCCCAGGCTTGCGCCGGCGGCGGCAGCTCGAGAACATCGTAGCCGTGATATTGAGTGCGTGCGGGCTCGACCCACTCACCCTTGTAGTTGGCGAGATCCTCGCGCGTCATCGAGCCGCCGAGGATGCGCGACTTTGCGACGATGGCTTCGGCAATCTCGCCCTTGTAGAACGCCTCGCCCCCTTTCGCCTGCAATATTCTCAAGGTTTTTGCGAGCTCGGGATTCTTGAAGATTTGTCCGGGCAGCGGCTGTGCGCCATTCACATACCAGGTCTTGATCGAATCGGGATCCTGCGAGGTACAGCAGCCTTGCAACGGCAGCGCATTGGGCAGGTGCCAGTCATGCGCGATGCGCTCGGATATTGGAAAGCCGTTTTGCGCATACCCCACCGCAGGCTCCAGCACTTGTTTGAAAGTCAGCTTGCCGAAGCGCTTGAGCACCGCCTGCCAGCCCCACACCGCGCCCGGCACGGTGACCGGCAGGATTCCCCCGGCGGGCATGCCCGATCCCGGGCCCCAATTCTTTGGATTCCAGACATATCCGAGTTTATTGAATCGCTCCACGTTCGCGCCCGTGGGCGCCATGCCGCTGGCATTGAGCACATAGATTTTGTGCTCTTTGGCGACATAGACGATGGCAAATAGATCTCCACCCACGCCCACCATCATGGGTTCGGTCACATTGAGCACTGCGGCCGTGGCCACGGCCGCATCGACGGCATTTCCGCCATGCTGGAGAATTTGCAATCCGGCTTGCGCCGCAAGCGGCTGGCTGGTGACGACCATGCCGTGCTGCGCCATCACCTCCGAGCGGCTTTGTGCCGGCCACCCCTCGGCTCGAGTGCCGCGCACCGCGCCACAAAAGGCAGGCTGCGGCGTGGACTCGCAGGTCTGCATCTTGGGAGCTTGAGCGAGTGCATGGGTCCCGAACAGCACGGGCAAAAGCCACGCGCAGGAATATTTTTTCATCGCCAGCCCTTGTTGGAGAACTTGTCCGCAGCACTCTACCAAACTCGCGCTGATCGGGACTTGCGCGGTGGAGCTCTGATCTACGGTGCGGTGGCGGTGAAGACGGGTGAGTCCGTCGTTGCTCACGCGACGACGAACTCCCCCCAAGTGCGATTCAAGGGCTGCTCTTTGGGCAGTGGCAGCTGAGTACGATGATGTACGAGCTCGAACACGGCTGCCGTGATTCGGCTCGCAGGTCGCATTACATTATGTTAAATATTAATTGCGCCCGGATCTCGGTGTGCGCTGCGATACTCTCAAGGTCGGTGCGGAATGCACTCATTATTCGAGAGGTCCTCTGCCTTTGATCCTGCTGCTTCAACTAAAAACGTTCCTCAAGAATGCGCTGCTGCCGCCCGGCGGCTTTCTTCTGTTGGCGCTGGTGGGCCTGCTGCTGCTCAAGCGGCGACCGGCGCTGGCACGCGCCTGTCTCATCACCGGTATTGCGTCGCTTTGGCTGCTGTCGACTCCCGTCATCTCGGATCTGCTGACAGGGTGGGTGGAGCGTTACCCGCCACTGGACCTCAAGGGCGCCGCCAACGCTCAAGCGATTGTCATTTTGGGCGGTGGTGGTCAGCGAGCTCTTGCTCCAGAGTATGGAGGACCTGCCGCGGAACCCTTGATGCTCGAAAGACTCAGCTACGGGGCGTACCTCGCTAAAAAAACCGGCCTCTCCGTTCTGGTCACGGGATTTTCTCTCGAGGCACGTGCGATGCACGACTCGCTGCAAAGAAATTTCGACGTCGAGACGCGTTGGATCGACGACCAGGCCTACGACACCTTCCAAAACGCGCGCAACTCGGCGCGGATGCTGCAGGCGGACGGTGTACGCCGGATCATCCTGGTGACGCGAGCCACGCACATGGGGCGCTCGGTGGAAGAATTCGCGTCAGCCGGATTCGAGGTGTTTCCGGCGCCGGCTGGAATCCTCGCGCCCCAGGATTTCGGCGTGCTGCGCTTTGTCCCAAATCCGGACGCGCTGCTGCGATCTCACGCGGCCATCTATGAAATGGTCGGCGAGCCTGTGCGCTTCTTTCTCGCCGCAACCCATCTGCGACGTCAGCGGTAGCGCCCCATTAATTTATCGAGCGCCGCGCTTCCGGGCGACAGTTTATTGAAAGGGATGCTGTTGAGCGGCACTTTGGCGGTGCGGTTCAGGTTGTGAAACTCGGTGCTGTCGGATTCGTTGATATGGATGAGCCCGGTCACGTATTCATTCTGCTTGAGCTTGTTCTCGATGTAGTTGTACGCGGCCGTCCGGTCCCTCGGGTCATACGTGGGATCGAGCTTGCGCAACACCACCCGGCTGCCGTCATGCAAACTGACTGCAATCGCCTCGCCCGCCGGGTAATCGACTGAAATTTCCTCGGCGCGCGGCACGAAGTCGGCTTCCACCGCCGCGTGATAATGCTCGCGGGTAAATCCGTAGCTCTTGGTCGAGCCCTCATGGTCATTGAAGGTCACGCAGGGGGAAAGAACATCGATCAAGGCAAAACCATTGTGGCGCATGCCGGCCTGGATGAGGGGCACGAGTTGCGCCTTGTCGCCGGAGAAGCTGCGCGCAACGAAAGTCGCACCCAACGACAGCGCCAACAGAACGGGATCGATCGGCGGCGACGCATTCATCTCCCCGCGCTTAGCCTTGCTGCCGATGTCGGCGGATGCCGAGAACTGCCCCTTGGTAAGACCGTACACGCCGTTGTTCTCGATCAGGTACAGCATGTTGACGTTGCGTCGGATGACATGCACCAGCTGACCGACGCCGATGGACAGGGAGTCGCCGTCGCCCGAAATGCCCACGTAGGTCAACCCGCGATTGGCGGCATTGGCGCCGCTGGCAATGGACGGCATTCGCCCATGAACGGAATTGAATCCATGCGAGCCGCTGACAAAATAAGCCGTGGTCTTCGACGAACAGCCGATGCCGGACAGCTTCACCAATTGTTCGGGCTGCAGGGACAAACCCCAGCACGCTTCCACGATGGCCGCGGTCACCGAGTCGTGGCCGCACCCCGCGCACAGCGTCGACATGCTGCCTTCGTATTGGCGCCGCGTGAGCCCCAACTCATTCGTCGGCAGCGACGGGTGGGCGACTTTGGGCTTGTTTATGTATGACATGGGCGACTCTTGAAGGTTAGCGCGGCACCGCGGTCAATCGCGGCGCCTCGGCGAGCTTGGCGCGGATTTCATCGACGATGGGTTGGGCTGAAATCGGCAGGCCGCTATAGCTCAAGATTGAGAACAGTTTCGATTTCTCAACCGCCGTCTCGAGCGTCAGCAGAGATTTCAATTGCGCATCGCGATTCTGTTCCACGACGAAAATGGTCGAATGCGATTTCAAGAAAACCTCGACGTCGCTGTTGAACGGAAACGCCTTTACGCGCAGATAATCCACTTCGATCATTTGATGCCCAAGGACATCGAGCGCCTCGCGGATTGCGCCATCGCAGCTGCCGATGCTGATGATGCCCACGGCGTTGTTGCCCTTGCCGATCATGGCGGGCTTCGGTACGTACTTCGAGGCGTTTGCGAATTTCCGCTTCAGGCGATCGAGCACGACCTGGTATTCGGCGGAATCCTCGGTGTAGCCGCCGTACTGGTTATGGCCGGATCCGCGCGTGAAATACGCGCCTTTGGGACTGACTCCCGGCAGGGTCCGGTACGGAATCGCATCATCATCGCGATCCAGATAGCGATAAAATTTCTCGAGGCCGTCGATCTCTTGCTTCGACAAGACCTTGCCCCGATCCGGCTGGTAGGCGTCGTCCCATTTGAGATCAGGGCACATCCAGTCATTCATGCCGATGTCCAGATCCGAGAGCACGAAGACCGGCGTCTGCAGGCGTTCGGCAAGGTCGAAGGCCTGCACGGCCATGTAGAAGCATTCCTCGGGATTGGCGGGGAACAGCAGCACGTGACGCGTATCGCCGTGCGATGCATAGGCGCACAGCATCAGGTCTCCCTGCTGCGTACGGGTCGGCATGCCGGTGGACGGACCCACGCGTTGCACGTCGAAAATGACGCAGGGCACTTCAGCGTAGTAGCCCAGCCCGATAAATTCGTTCATCAGCGAAATGCCGGGACCGCTGGTCGGCGTAAAGGCCCGGGCGCCGTTCCACGACGCGCCCAATACCATGCCCACCGCCGCGAGTTCGTCCTCCGCCTGCAGGATGGCGAAATTTCGTTCACCCGTCTGCGCATCGACCCGATAGCGCTCGCAAAATCCCTTGAAGGCATCCATCAACGAGGTCGAGGGGGTAATGGGGTACCACGCACCCACCGTCGCCCCGGCGTAGACGCAGCCCAAGCCCGCGGCCGTGTTGCCGTCGATCATGATGTGGCCGCGGGTCTTTTCCATGTGCTCGACCCGCAGCGGCAGCGGCGAGGTCAGATTTTCCTTGACGTAGTCGTACCCCAGCCGCAGCGCCTTGGTGTTCGAGTCGAGCAGCTTCGGCTTCTTGCCGTAGCTCTCGCTCAAGAGTCCGCTGATCACTTCGAGGTCGACGTCGAGCAGGGCAGCCAGGACGCCGGCATAGGCGATGTTCTTCAACAGAATGCGATTGCGCACGCCGTCGAAATTCTCATTCACGAGTTTCGCGAGCGGCACGGGAATCACCGTGATATCGCCCCGCTGCAGCAGCGCGCTGCGCGGCCAGGTCGAGTCATAGATCAAATACCCGCCGGAGCGCAGTTCCCGAACATCCTTGGAGTAGGTTTCGGCGTTCATGGCGACCATGATGTCGACGTGGCTCGCCCGGGCGGCGTAGCCGTCGCGGGTCACCCGAATCTCGTACCACGTCGGCAGCCCTTGGATATTCGACGGAAAATAATTTTTGCCGGTGACCGGCACGCCCATGCGGAAGATCGCCTTCATGATCAGCGAATTGGCGCTGGCCGAGCCCGTGCCGTTGACGTTGGCGAACTTCACCACGAAATCGTTTACGCGGTTGACCTCGGCAATCAAGCTGGGCATGCGCGAACCTCCTCATCGACGGCGAGCGGAATTCGAATGGTCGACTTCTGCATGTCCCATGCAGCCGTCGGACAGCGCTCCGCGCACAAGCCGCAATGCACGCAAACATCCTCGTCCTTCACCATTACTCGCGCGGTTTGCGGCAGCGCCGCCGACACGTACAGCGACTGGGTCGGATTGGTGGCCGGCGCGGTCAAGCGTGCGCGCAATTCCGTTTCCGGACCATTGGGCGCAATGGTGAGGCAATCCACCGGGCAAATGTCGATACATGCATCACATTCAATGCACAACTTGGCCGAAAAGACCGTCTGGACGTCGCAATTCAAGCAGCGCTGCACCTCGAGCGCCGCTTCTTCCGCGCTAAAGCCCAGCTCTACCTCGATGTTGATTTTCTTGAAGCGTTCGACCAGCCCGACGTGCGGCACCAGGCGGCGTTCGACGCCGTTATATTCATTCTTGTAAGCCCATTCGTGCATGCCCATCTTGCGGCTCGACAGCGTCACGCCGCGCGGCATCCGCTCATCGAGCGATTCATCGTGACAGAACTTGTGGATGGAAATCGCCGCCTGATGGCCGTGCTCGACCGACCAGATGATGTTCTTCGGCCCGAACGCGGCGTCGCCGCCGAAAAATACCTCTGGCCGGGTCGATTGAAAGGTGCGCCCATCGACCTTGGGCACGTGCCACTTGTCCAGCTCGATGCCGATGCCCTTTTCGATCCAGGGGAAGGCATTTTCCTGGCCGATCGCAAGAATCACGTCATCGCAGGGAAAGAACACGTCGCCCAGGGAACGCGTCGCCTTGATGTCGCCGTTCTCGATGTCGTATTCCAGTTTTTCGAACATCATGCCCGTCAGCTTGCCGCCTTCGATGACAAAGGATTTCGGCGCGTGATTGATGACGATTTCGACTTTCTCCGCCTCCGCGTCCTCGAGCTCCCATTCGGAGGCCTTGAAGAACTGCCGCGGTTTGCGCGCCATGACTTTTACATTCTTGGCACCGAGCCGCAGTGAGCTGCGGCAGCAATCCATGGCGGTGTTTCCCACGCCGATGATCAGAACCCGCTCACCGACCTTCTCTATATGGCCGAACGCGATCGACTCGAGCCACGTGATGCCGATATGAATGCGATCGGTGTCGTGGCGGCCGGGCAATTCCAGTTCCTTGCCCTTGGGCGCCCCCGAACCGACGAACACCGCGTCGAATTCTTCGGCATCGAGCAATTGCTTCATGCTTTTGATCGGCGAGTTCAGACGCAGGTCGGCGCCCATATCCACGATGTAGCCGATTTCCTCGTCGAGCACCTTCGCAGGAAGTCTGAATGCCGGAATGTTCGTGCGCATCAGTCCGCCCGGCACGCCGTACTGCTCGAAAATCGTGACCTCGTATCCCAAGGGCAGCAAATCATTGGCAACGGTCAGCGAAGCGGGGCCGGCGCCGATGCACGCAATGCGCTTGCCGTTTTTTTCGCGCGGCGCCTTGGGTAATCGCCCCGTGATGTCATCGCGATTGTCGGAGGCGACGCGTTTCAGCCTGCAAATCGCGACCGGTTTTTCTTCGATGCGGCCGCGGCGGCAGGCCGGTTCGCAGGGCCGGTCGCACACCCGCCCCAAAATGCCCGGAAACACATTCGATTCGCGGTTCACCATGTACGCATCGGTGAATTCGCCTTGCGCAATCAAGCGAATGTATTCTGGAACGTCCGTGTGCGCTGGACACGCCCACTGGCAATCTACAACCCGATGGAAGTAATCAGGTTTGGAAGTATCGGTCGGCTCCATGTTTCCTCGTAATTCTATCCCCAAAGGCCAATGAAGAAGTATAGCGGTCGGGACATGCCGCCGCGCGGCGGTGGCTTGCGCGCGACGGGAGCGACCGATAGACTGAAGCGATGGCTCATCATCCGTATAACTCATTGAAATTGATGAATATTTTAATGAACGTGGCGCAACATGATCCTCGTCCAAGGCCATAACGCTACCTGCCCGCATTGCTGGGAACCGATCACGCTGACGCTGGATCTGTCGGTTCCCGAACAATCCTGTATCGAAGATTGTCCGGTGTGCTGCAAGCCGTTGATTGTCTCGTACAGTTCGAGCAACGGCGAAGTGGTCGAATTCAACGTCGAAGCCTCCGATTGAAACCGCGCCGCGATCCGCCGCCCCGCGGCGGATTCAAGATGCTGCGGATTCTCATCTTGCTGTTGATTTTGCTGATGGTGGCGTTGACCACCTGGCAGGACCGCTATCGCAGCACACGCTGGCGTGAACCGCTGTACGTCGCCGTCTATCCCATCGCGGCGGACGACAGTGCGGTCACGTTGCGCTACGTGGCGGGGCTCGACGCCAATCGCTTCAAGGCGATCGATGATTTTTTTATGCGCGAGGCGCGGCGCCACGGCCTCGCAGAGAGCGAGCCGGTCAGGACCCGGCTCAGACCCGAATTGCACGATCGGCCGCCGCAGCGTGCGCCGGATGCGGGAGCGCTTGCGACGGCGTGGTGGAGCTTGAAGCTGCGCTACTGGGCGTGGCGGGTGAGCGGGCACGTCAACGAACCGGAGGACATCCGCATGTTCGTGCTGTATCACGATCCGGCGCTGACCCCCGAGGTGCCGCACTCATCGGGGCTCACCAAGGGCCTGATCGGCGTGGTCTACGCGTTCGCGGCGCCTGAAATGAGCGGCGCAAACAACGTGGTGATTGCCCACGAATTGCTGCACACGGTGGGGGCCAGCGACAAGTACCTGCACGGCAACGATGCACCCCGGTTTCCCGATGGCTTCGGCGATCCGGGCCAGGTGCCGCTCTATCCGCAGCGCACGGCGGAGATCATGGCGGGACGGCGCATGCTGAGCGCTGATCGGTGGCAGCAGGCTGAAACGCTCGACGAGGCGGTCATAGGTCCTTCAACGGCCATGGAGATACGCTGGCCGCAGCAGGTCCCTTAACCCAACGCCTCCAGCACAGGACCATGCATCGCCCCGTTGGTGGCGAGCACGCTCGTTGATTTGAGCGTGATCGGTGCGCCATTCAACTCGGTGAATCGGCCGCCCGCTTCGTTCACAATGGCCACGCATGCGGCGATATCGAGAATATTGATGTCGGTTTCAATGACCGCGTCGATCTTGCCTGCCGCGAGCAGATGATAGTGCAAGAAATCGCCGTAGCCGCGAATACGGTTGGCCCGTGCGATCATCGCACCGTAGCGCAGCCATTGCGGCCCCGTGGCCAGGCTTTTCATGTTGCCGCAGGAAAAATGCGCCGACTCGATCGTGGCGACCTTGCTGACGGCGATGGGCCTGCCGTTGAGGAATGCGCCGCGTCCGCGCTCCGCGTACGCCACTTCGCCGTAGATCGGTGCGCTCGACACGCCCAGCACGATCTCACCGGCGCGCATCAGCGCTATTTGCGTGGAAAACATCGGGTACTCGCGCACGAAGGCTTTGGTGCCGTCGATGGGATCCACTATCCAAAGGTATTCAGCGTCCGAGCGATGCAGCCCGGTTTCCTCGCCAAGAAAACCGTGCGCGGGAAAGCGTGCCTCGATTATTTCGCGAATCGCCATTTCGCAACGAACATCGGCTTCCGTGACCGGCGATTTATCCGCCTTGATGCGGATTTCAATATTGCGCTGGTACAATGAGCGGGCGATATCCGCCGCTTTTTCCGCCGCGTCCAGCGCCGCCTGCAACTCTGGGGAATGTTTCATGGAACGCCAAGATAGCAAACCTGACCATGGGTAATCGACTCAGCAAAATTTATACGCGCACCGGCGATGACGGCAGCACGGGTCTCGGCGATGGAACCCGCGTCGCCAAAGAGAACCTGCGCGTCGAAGCCTATGGCACGGTTGATGAGACCAACAGCGCCGTGGGCGTGATTCTGGGCAATCCGGCCCTGCCCGTCGATATTCAGCGCGCCCTGACCGAGATCCAGCATGACCTGTTCGACCTCGGCGGCGAGCTGTGCATTCCCGGCCACGTCATGATCGGCTCGGCGCACGTCGATCGGCTCGAAACGGTACTGGATGGATTGAACGAAGACCTGCCTCCGCTCAAGGAGTTCATTCTGCCCGGCGGCGGCCCGGCCGCGGCCGCCTGTCATCTTGCACGGGCCATCTGCCGGCGCGCCGAGCGGCGCTGCTGGTCCCTGGCGCGCGTTGAAAACGTTTCCGCCGATGCACTCAAATATCTGAACCGCCTGTCGGATCTTCTGTTCGTCATGGCGCGGGTGCTGGCGCGCGGCGCCGGCGGCGAGGTGGTTTGGCGCCGAACCGCTCTGCCGAAGGGTTGAGCTCCAGGAACCCGGCTCCTAGCCGGCGTTCGCGGCCGCGTGCTCGTGAGAGTGCAGCCACTCGCCGTGCCAGCGCTCCAAATCCACGATCGCCAGCGGCCGGCAGAATAGAAATCCTTGAACCTGACCGGCGTGCCGTGACTTCAGGTAGTGCCACTGCGCTTCGGTTTCCACGCCCTCCGCCACCGTTTCCAACCCCAGGCTCTTGGCCATCGCAATGATGGCGTCGACCAGCGGCGCTTTGCCGCCGCTCTTCGAGACGATGTCGCGCACGAATACGCGGTCGATTTTCAGCGTGTCGATGGGAAAGTGCCGCAGGTATGACAGGGAACTGTAGCCGGTCCCGAAGTCGTCCAGCGCGGTTGCGACGCCCAATTCCTTCAGCGAGTTGACCGCCTTGCTCACCATCGCGGAATATTCGATGAGGGCGCCTTCTGTGAATTCCAGCTCGATCATGCGCGGCTCGATCCCGGCCGCGTTGATGGCGCGCGACACGCGCTCCACCAGGCTGCCGTCGCGAAACTGCACGCCCGAAACGTTCACGGCAACCTGCCAGCCGTGATTGCCCTCATCGCGCCAGCGCCGCGCCTGCGCGCACGCTTCGCGCAATACCCAATCGCCGATCTCCACGATCAAGCCGCTTTGCTCGGCGAGCGGAATGAATTCATCCGGCGAGACGAACCCCCGCTGCGGGTGCATCCAGCGCAGCAACGCCTCCACAGCCTCCACGCGCATGCCCTCGACTGCCAGACGGGGCTGGTAGTTCAGCGTGAACTCGCTGCGTTCCAGGGCCTTGCGCAGATCCGCTTCCATCGACAGGTGCTTGGCCGCGCGCGTGCTGATCGACTTCTTGAAGAACTCCAACCGGCCATGCCCGGCCTTCTTGCCGTGATGCATGGCGGCGTCGGCATTCTTGATCAGCGCCTCCGCATTGGGTGCATCGCCTGGGTACAGGCTCACGCCCATCGTCGCCGACAGCGGAATTTCCTGCTGCGCGAACACGAAGGGCCTCGCCAGGGCGAGCTGCACGCGCTGCGCCACGACCTGGACGCTGTCGGTCGTGGAAATGCCCGGCAATGCCAGCGCAAATTCATCGCCGCCGGTCCGCGCCACCCAATCATTGATATCGTTCAACGAGCCATCGTTCTGCAGCGTGCGCTCGCTGTCGCGCAGGCAAAGCTGCAGGCGATGCGAAATCTCCTTGAGAAGACTGTCGCCGACCGCCTGCCCCTGGGTATCGTTGATACGCGAGAAATTGTCGACGTCGAGCATCAGCACGGCGAGGCCGCGCTGCCGTGGATTGGCCCATTCCACCTGCTGTTCGAGGATCTGCAGCAGCCTTTGCCGATTGGGCAATCCGGTCAGTGGATCATAGTAGGCAAGGTAGCGAACCCGCGCTTCGCTTTCGCGCAGCTGATCCTGCGTCTCCTTGGCCCGCACCAGGAATTTGACGCGCTCCGCCAGCAACATGGGGTTGATGCCTTTCGAGGAGAAGTCTGTGGCGCCTGCGTTGTAGGCGCGTTGCACCGACTGCATATCATCCAAGCTGGTCTGCATCAAGATCGGCACGTGACGCGCGCTCGGCATCGCGCGCAGCGCGCGGCAGACATCGAAGCCGCTCATTCCCGGCATGACCACATCGAGAACCACGCAGTCGGCCGGGTGGGCATGAAACTCGGCAATCGCGCTATTGCCGTCGGCGGCCGTGATGACGCGAAATCCCGCCACCTCCAGTGCACTGCCGACGAGTAGCCTCGCGCCGGGATCGTCGTCGACGACGAGTACGGTCGCTGCGCCAGGAATCTGATTGTCGGATTGGTTCATCGGTTTCTCTGGACCGCTACGCCGCGCTCGGCGATCGTTCCTGCATCAGCGCGCTGCAGAAGTCTTGATAATCTTTGCGAATCCTCTGGACCGCGGGCGCCGCCTTGGCGATGCCGCCCTCGCGCACGAGGGCTTCGCATTCCTTGGTGAGCGTTGCGAGCCGCACGCCGCCGAGATTGGCGGTGCTGGACTTGAAGGTGTGGAGCGCCACCTGCAGCGCCTCGACCTGACCGCTCGCTGCGGCCTGCTCGATGGCCGTTATCATGGGCGGCGAATGCTGCAGGTACAGCTCGATCATGGAATCGAGCAAGGCCGGCCGCGCCAACGCCGCAATGTTGCGCAGCACAGCGGGATCGACCAACGGCAACCGCGAGCCCTCGCGCCGCTCGGATTCCGGCAGAACATGCAGTGCCAGCCAGCGCCGGAGCATCGCCGCCAGCTGTTGTTGGGAAAAGGGTTTGCTCAGAAAGTCGTCCATGCCTGCCGCGAGACATCGTTCGCGATCTCCTTCCATGGTGTTGGCGGTCAACGCAATAATGGGCAGGCGCGCGCCTCCTGCGTTCTGTTCACGGCGCCGCAATTCGGCCGTCGCCGTCAGGCCGTCCATCACCGGCATCTGGCAATCCATCAGCACGGCATCGTAGGCATCGTTGTTCATCGCCTCGATGGCGATCCAGCCGTTTTCCGCCGCGTGCGCCACGCAGCCCAGGCTCTCCAGCATTCCGACGGCGACTTCCCGGTTCACGGGATTGTCTTCGACCAGCAGAATCTTCGGCACGAAGGTGCGTGCCGCCGCCGCGGCCGGCAGCGCCGCGCGGATGGCGGTTTCCTCCACGCCCATCTCCGGTGCCGAAGTCATGGCGCGTGTCACGCAATTCAGCAGCTGCGAACGGCGCAGGGGCTTGGTGAGGATCGCGGCGAACAACTGCATGGTATCGGAGTTGCTTTCATGGTTGTCGCGGGTGGTCAGCATGATGAGCTGCATCGCCGCCAGACGCGCGTCCTCGCGAATGCGTCTCGCGAGCTCGATGCCGTTCATGCCCGGCATTTGATCGTCCAGCAGCGCGAAATCGAAGCGGGCGCCTTCGTCGGAATCGAGCACGGCAAGCGCGTCCGCGCTGGATTCGGTGGCCACCACCTCGACGCCCCAAGAATTCAAATGCCGCGCCAGAATGCCCCGGGTGCTGGTGTTGTCGTCCACGATGAGCGCGTGCAGGCCGACCAGCCGCATCCTCGGCAGGCGGGTAAACGTCGGCGACGCCTCCACCACCGCGGCGAGCCGCACCTCGAACCAGAACACCGAGCCGCGGCCCACCACGCTGTCGACGCCGATCTGGCCGCCCATCAGCGTCGCCAGTTCGCGGCAGATGGCCAACCCAAGGCCCGTGCCGCCGTATTTGCGCGTGGTGAACGAGTCCGCCTGGCTGAAGGCGTTGAAGATGTCGCCCTGGACTTCCGGAGAGATGCCGATGCCGGTGTCGCTTACTTCGAATCTCAGCAGATCGACATGACCGATGAGTTTGACCCGCACGATCACTTCGCCGGTGTCGGTGAACTTGATGGCATTGCCGACCAGATTGATCAGGATCTGGCGCAGCCGCATCGGATCGCTGCGCACCTTGGCCGGTACGTCGAGACCCACATCGCACGCCAGCTCGAGTCCCTTGGCATGCGCGCGCGCCGCGCAAATCTCGATCGCCTGCTCCACCGTCTCGCGCAGACCGAACTCGATGGATTCGAGCTCCAGCTTGCCGGCTTCGACCTTCGAGAAGTCCAGGATGTCGTTGATGATCTGCAGCAGCGCGCCGGCGGAATGGTAAATGGTCTGCGACAGATGCCTTTGCCGCGGCGTAAGCTCGGTCGCCTGCAGCAGTTCCGACATGCCCATGACGCCGTTCATCGGCGTGCGAATCTCGTGGCTCATGCGGGCGAGAAATTCGCTCTTGGCGCTGCTGGCGCGTTCCGCCGCTTCCTTGGCCAGGGTGGCCTCGTCGATCACCACCTGCAGCTCGCGATTGGCGCTGCCCAGATTCTCCGTGCGCTCGGCGACCTGCTGCTCGAGATATTGACGATATTTCTCCAGGCGCGAGTCGCGATGCCGGATCTGCGCGAGCATCTGGTTGAATCCATCGATGAGCGTTCCGATCTCGTCATCCGAGCTGCGCTCCACGCGCAGGCCGTAGTTTTCCTCCACGGAGACCCGCTGCATCGTGTGCGCGAGATTGACGATGGGTCCTGAGATTTGCTTCTGCAGCCGGGCGGCGAGCCAGTAGGAAATCAAGATGGCGGTGGCGATGGCCGCGAGGCTGATCAAAGCATAGTCCCGCCAGTACGGGTACAGCGAGGCGACCGGCACGATAATGTGGACGTAGCCGAGCACTGCGCCTTCGTGCGCGGCAGGCGCCGTGACTTGGAATTGGTTTGCACGCATGCGGGCCGGCGTGCCGCTGAGACCCAGGAACACACCGTCGACGGCGCGATCGTAGGTCGCGATCTTTTTCCCATCGGGCAGATACACTTCGGCGATGTCGACCATCGGTTCGTCGCGCAAGCCGCGCAATGCGCCGATGGCAGCCGCAGTGTCGCCGCGGGCGAGCGCCTCGATTCCGTCGACGCCCGTCGTGCGTCCGATGGCCGCCGCACGCTCTTGCATCTCCGTGCGCAGATGCAGCAGGTTGGTCGCAACGTGCATGGCTATCGCTATGGCGAATGCCACCATTGCGGGAACCGCTATCACCACACGCAGCTTGCGCTCGATCGGGAGGTCCGTGAACCAACGAAACAATAGCCCTCCCCCTCACCGGCTCGGTATGGATTACAACCTCACCTTAGTGTCGGCTAGGGGTGAAAAATCTGCTGAAAACGAACGTGAACGGGTTCACGTTGTACCCAGAGCCGGGGTTTACCCTAGCGGCTCAGCGGCTCGAAGAGCCGCGGCAGGCTGCGGAAATGCAGTCTCTTGCGCGCTGCCAATCGAACGCCGGACCCGGATCCGTCTTGCGTCCGGGAGAAATATCGCTGTGCCCTACCAGCCGGTCCGGAGACAATCGAGGGTAGGCGTCACAGAGGGCGGCCACGACCTTCGCAAGAGTCTCGTATTGGGCGGCTTCGTACGCCAGGGTATCGGACCCTTCGAGTTCCACTCCGATGGAGAAATCATTGCAAGCCGCGCGGCCATTGTAGTTCGACTGGCCGGCGTGCCAGGCGCGATCAGTGAATTTGACAAATTGCGTCAGTTCGCCGTCGCGCGCCACCAGCAGGTGCGACGAGACCCGCACTTCCCCGATCTCGGCAAAATAAGGGTGCATGTCGAGCGGCAGCGTATTCGTGAACAGCCGGTCGATCCAGGGTCCGCCGAATTCCCCCGGCGGCAGGCTGATGCCGTGCACGACGATCAGCTCCGCGTCCACGCCGGGCGGACGCGCATCGAAGTTTGGCGACGCGACCTGCCGCGCGCCGCGCATCAGCCCGCTTTCGAGGTCGACTTGCATGCCGCTAGCATATGCGACAATTGTGCGCATATGAATGCCACACGCCGCCACGAGCGCATTCCGTGCGCTTGACCCGCGTTTTCATCGACGGCGCGCTGAACGCCGGCAGTCTGGTCGAGCTGACGCGGGACACGGCCGCGCATTTGGTGAAGGTATTGCGTGCGCGTAGCGGCGATGAGCTCGTGCTCTTCAATGGCGACGGCCGGGAATACGGCGGCACCATCGAAGCCGTGCGCGGCTCTCGCGTGTCGGCATCGATCGGTGCGGCGCGCTCGCTTGATCGGGAGTCGCCCTTCAGACTGACCCTGGTGCAATGCGTGCCGCGCGGCGATCGCATGGATTTCATCGTGCAAAAGGCCACGGAACTCGGCGTCGCGCGCATCGTGCCGGTGTTGAGCCAGCGCAGCGTGGTGAGGCTCGACGCGGGGCAAGCCGCATCGAAACAAGCGCACTGGCACGCGGTCGCAGTGAGCGCCTGCGAGCAATGCGGCCGCAATCGACTACCCACGGTGGAAGCGCCGCAGCCACTGCTCAGCTACTTGGGCGCCCTGGAACCGCCCGACATATCCGGTGAACTCCTGCGCCTGGTTTTGGAACCGGAGCGCGCGGGCCAGGCATCGCCGCCCGCCCAAACGATCGACTTCGCTGACTCCGCGGCAAGCGGTGCGCAAATCGCCATCGGACCCGAGGGTGGCTTCGCGCCGGAAGAACTCGAGGCATTTGACTTATCCGCTTTCGGTCGCTTGGGACTGGGTCCTCGCGTGTTGCGAACGGAGACGGCTGCAATTGCGGCCATCGCCGTCTTGCAGGCGCGATTTGGCGATATGTCAGTGGTTTCCCACGATTCGTCGCGAACCGCCGACTCTTGATGGCGCTACACTGAGGGGCTATAAGCCACTGACACCGTTTCGCCGGGATGCTCCTATGAAGTCGACAATTGCGGCCACGCTCGTCATGCAGTTGTGCCTGCTGCTGCTCGGTTGCGGGTCTGGTGTTGATGTCAGCGGTAGCAGTAGTAGTGGCGGCAGCAGCACTGGTAGCAGTAGCAGCAGTAGCAGTGGCGGCAGTACCAGTAGTAGTAGTAGTAGTAGTAGCAGCAGTAGCAGTGGCGGCAGTACCAGCAGCAGTAGTAGTAGTGGCGGCAGCGCCCCGGTCGCTCCTTCCATCACGACACAACCGGCCGACCAAAGCGTGGTCGTCGGACAAACGGCGACTTTTACCGTCACCGCAAGCGGCACAGCCCCGCTCTCTTACCAATGGCGGAAGGGCGGCACTTCGATCTCGGGCGCGACCGCCGCGAGCTACACAACGCCCGCCGCGATACTCGCCGACGATGCTACGACCTTTCAAGTCGTCGTCACCAATTCGGCCGGCGGCGTAACCAGCCGCAGCGCCAAACTGACGGTGGCTCCCGTCACGGTGCCAACCCGTGGAATCGACGTCCCCACGTACAAAAACGACCTGAGCCGCAGCGGTCAGAACCTGTCGGAGACATCGCTGACGGTGGCCAATGTCGCGTCCGCAACATTCGGACTTCTGCGGCTCTTGCCGGTGGACGGCAAAGTCGATGCGCAACCCCTGTACCTGTCCAAACTCGCCATCGGCGCTGGCTTTTCCAACGCCGTATTCGTCGCCACGGAGCACGGCTCGGTATATGCCTTCGATTCGGACTCGGGCGCCGTCCTATGGCATGTATCCCTGATCGGCGCGGGAGAGACTCCGAGCGACACACGCGGCTGCGGTCAGGTCACTCCCGAAATCGGCATCACCTCCACACCGGTGATCGATCGCAATGCCGGAGCCCATGGCACGATCTACGTGGTCGCCATGTCGATCGACGGCACCTCCAAGTATCATCAGCGCCTGCACGCACTCGATGTCACCACGGGCGCGGAGCTGCTGAACGGCCCGGTTGAGATCACCGCCTCGTATCCAACCACCGGAACCGCGACGTCCACGTTCGACCCCAAGAGCTACGAAGAGCGCGCCGCACTGCTGCTGTTGAACGGCACGATCTACACCAGCTGGACGTCGCACTGCGACATCACGCCCTACGGCGGTTGGGTCATCAGTTTTTCGCAAACCACGCTGGCGCGCAACGGTGTTCTCAACATTGCCGCCAATAGCAACGCTGGGCCCGCGATTTGGATGGCGGGCGGCGGTCCCGCGGCCGATACCGCGGGCAATATTTATGTTCTTTCAGCAAATGGCGCATTCGAGACCACGATGGACGCCAACGGTTTCCCCAACCGTGGGGACTTCGGCAATTCATTCCTCAAAATTTCGAATGCCGGTGCGGGCTTGAGCGTATTGGATTATTTCGCCATGTCCAATGAAGTCGACGAGTCGTCTAAAGATTTGGATTTGGGCTCCGGCGGCGGAATGCTGCTGCCGGATTTGATGGACTCCACCAGCAAAGTCCGGCATCTCATGGTGGGCGCAGGCAAGGACGGAAATATCTATGTCGTCGATCGGGACTCCATGGGGAAGTTCAACGCGAACGCCAACAGCAATTACCAGACATTGAATAGCGTGCTGCCCGGCGGCATTTGGTCGACGCCTGCGTACTTCAACGGCACCGTGTACTACGGTCCCGTGTCCGGCACATTGAAAGCCTTTCCGATCTCCAACGCCAGGCTCGCTGCCACGCCGCAATCGCAGTCGTCGACGTCATTCACCTATCCGGGCACCGCGCCGAGCGTGTCGGCCAATGGCACGGCCAACGGCATCGTCTGGGCCCACGAGAATACGGGTACGGCCGTCCTGCACGCCTACGATGCAACCAATCTGGCGCACGAGCTCTACAACAGCAATCAGGCGGCGGCCAATCGGGATCACTTCGGCGCCGGCAACAAGTACATCACGCCGACCGTCGCGGACGGGAAGGTCTTCGTGGGTACCACCAATGGCGTCGCGGTGTTTGGGTTGCTGCATTAGTACCTCGGCGCAGTGATGCCGACGTTACGGTCGCGTGTTCGGCGACACCCGATTTTCGCCCTACGATTGCGCATGCGGCCGCCGATTGATGGTAGCCACTCGCGAGACTCGTCGTCTAGCACTGTGAGTTTGAGGGTCCCGCCCTAAAGCTCTGGGGTGGAACATGCGAGCCGCTCAAATTCACAGTGCCGAGGATCTGTCTGCGCTACTGCATCACCGAGGTTTCCTCGGCGATCATTTGTTCCAGGCGCTGCAAGTCGGGAATCAGCGGCGTCTCGTTGACCATGCGCACCTGGCAAATGACCGGCGAGCGCTCGGGAAAGCTGCGTGAGGGATCGGGGCGCACGACGTCGGCGTTGACCCGCACCAACTGCGGGAACCCTTGAGTCAGCATCCCGAAGTAGCCCGCCTTCACCTGGCCGCCGGCGGCGTGGAAAATCACAATGCGGGTTCGCGTCGAAATACTGGGCAGAGGCTGACCGAACGCGCCCTCGAAAGACACCACGGGTACATTGCGTCCGCTCCAGCTCACGACGCCCACATACCAGGGCGGCGCGTTGGTCATCTCCGCGGGCGCTTGATAGCCGATGACTTCCGCGACGCAGGCGCGCGGTACGATCAACCGCTCCCCCGCCAAGGGCACCAGCAAGCTGTACAACTCGTCGCGCAATTCGGACATGGGAAGGAGCCTCTCTACCGAACGGCGGCTGTGCGCCGATTGACCAGCGGCTCGATGGCATCCAGCAGCTGGCTCTCCTGGTACGGCTTCCCGAGATAGTCATCGACGCCCAACTCGATCGCGCGCGCACGGTGCTTCTCGCTGACCCTGGACGTGA
>Ga0193753_10000237_pt1 | contig 54704 bp, 44 predicted proteins | sample H1c2metaG_FD_144925 | JGI IMG/M metagenome (GOLD analysis project Ga0193753, IMG submission 144925) | Soil microbial communities from a riparian zone of the East river system, Colorado, United States - H1c2 | ecosystem: Environmental > Terrestrial > Soil > Riparian zone | place: USA: East...
CGGCGCGCTCGACGGATTGCGCGAGATGAAGGCGGCGATCGCCGCCGAAGTCGCGCGCAAGGAACTGGCCGACGACATCAAGCGCGGGCCGGGCGGTATCCGCGAGATCGAGTTCCTCGCCCAGGCCCTGCAACTGATCCGCGGCGGGCGCGAGCCCGCCCTGCAACAGCGGAAGTTGCTGCCCGCGCTGCAGGCGCTGGTTGCGGCGCGGCAGATCGCTCCCGACGTCGGCGACGCGCTCGCCACCGCCTACCGTTTCCTGCGCCGGCTCGAGAACCGGCTGCAGATGCTGCGCGATGAGCAGACGCATGCGCTGCCGGAAAATGCGGTCGATCGCCTGCGCCTCGCCGTCGGCGGCGGTTTTGCGGACTGGCCGTCGCTGCGCGAACAGCTCGATGCGCACCGCGCGCGGGTCGCCGCCGAATTCGAAGCATTGCTGGCCACGCGTCGTCGCCATGTCGAGCCGAGCGCGCTCGCCGCGTACTGGCGTGCGTTGCCGGAAGCGGGCGAGGCCGCGACCCTGGCCGACGCCGGCTTCGATGAAGCCCCGGCGCTGGATGCGCAGCTGCGCGACTTCGTGCGCGCGCCGGGCGTGCGCGACCTGCCGGATGCGGCGCGCGCACGGCTGGATCGCGTGGTGCCGGCATTGCTGCAGGCCTCGGCGCAGTCGCGCCAGCCCGATGCCGCGTTGCGGCGCGCGCTGGCGCTGCTGCAGAACATCCTGCGCCGCAGCAGTTACCTCGCGCTGCTCGACGAACAGCCCGAAGCGCTGCGGCGGCTGGTCGATGCGGTCTCGCGCAGCGCCCTGCTGGCCGAACGGCTGGCCGCGCATCCGCTGCTGCTCGACGAACTGCTCGACGCGCGCGCGGCCGGTCCGCTGCCGCAACGCGCCGCGCTGATGGCCGAGTGCGAAGCCGCCGTCGCCGCCACGGACGGCGATACCGAGACGGCGCTGCAGGCGCTCAACGAAAAGCGCCACGCGCTGAGCTTCCGCATAGCGCTGGCGGTGCTCGACGCGCGCCAGGGCGCCAGCGACAGCACGCGGCAGCTGGCCTGGCTGGCCGATGCGGTGGTGACCCTCGTGCTGCGCCTGGCGATCGCCGAAACGGCCGCCGCGCACGGCCACGTGCCGGGCGCGCGCTTTGCCGTGCTCGGTTATGGCAGCCTCGGCGGCGAGGAGCTCGGGTTCGGTTCCGATCTGGACCTGGTATTCCTGTACGACGCCGCGGAAGGCATGCAATCCGACGGTGCGCGCCCGCTCGAAGCGTCGCGCTATTACGCGCGGCTGGCGCAAAAACTGGTGGCATTGCTAGGCGCGCCGACCGCGGCCGGCAAGCTGTACGAAATCGACGTGCGTTTGCGTCCCGACGGCGCCAAGGGCCTGCTGGTGTCGACCCTGGCCAGCTTCGCCGATTACCAGCGCGAGCGCGCCTGGACCTGGGAGCACCAGGCGCTGGTCCGCGCGCGCGGTTGCGCCGGCGATGCGTCGCTGCTGTCGGCGTTCGAGCAGGTGCGCGGCGAGACCTTGTCGCGCCAGCGCGAGCCGCAGAAATTGCGCGAGGACGTGATCGCGATGCGCGCCAGGATGCGTGCCGAACTCGACCGCTCCGATGCCGCCCGCTTCGACCTGAAGCAGGGCGAGGGCGGCCTGGTGGATCTGGAATTCCTGCTGCAGTACCTGGTGCTGCGCGACTCGGCGCAGCATGCGGCCTTGCTGTCGCCGCGCGATACGCCCGGGCTGATCGCCGCCGCCCGCGATGCCGGTCTGGTCGCGGATGCGGATGCGCTGCTCGAAGCCCATGCGGTGCTGCTGTCGCTGGGGTTGGCCTGCACGCTCGACCGGCGACAACGGCTGGTGGCCGCCAACGAGGCGCCGGCAGTTGCGCGCGCTGCGATAGGCCATGCTGCGCGACAGTGCGGCTTGGATTTCGCCGCCCGCTCTTCGTAGCAGCGGCTGAAGCCCTCTTACAACCGCCTACAAGCCTAGGCGCGCCCGCACTTCCGCTGCCACGCGCGCCGTCTCGCGCAGCGGCTCGACCGGGAACGGCATCAGTTCGCTATCCATCGCCCGGACTCGGCCGCGCTGCAGCAACGCATCGATGAAGCGCCGCGGCCGCCCGCTTACGCGCGCCGGGTCGAATACGAACACCGGCGCCGCGGTCGCGCAGGCCTCGGACATCATGTTCACCGAGTCCGGCGAGCAGACGATGCGGTCGGCCCACGCCAGCAGGCCGGGATAGGGATTCTCGCCATCCTCGGGACCCTGCCAGACCACGCCCGGCGTTTCGTCGTAGCGATGCCGCAAAGCCTCGCGCAGATCGCGCGGCGTGCGTCGCGACGTAGTGACCAGCACGCTGCCGCCATCGCGTGCCAAAGCGGCTTCAAGCCTGGACGCGAGCACCTCGAAGGCCATGCGTCCGAAGCGCGCGTGCGCGCTGTCGCCCCCCAGCAGCAGTGCGGTGCGCGGCCGCGGCAATTGCCCGAAGGCGGCGAAGCGCTCGCGCGCCTGCGCCAGCCAGGCCGCGTCGACCGGGTTGATGCTGCCGAGCAGGGTGATGACGTTGTCGCCGCGCAGATCGTCGTGTTCCGGCGCGATCACCAGGTCCCAATGCCGCGGGTCGAGGCGGGGATCGAGGATCTGCACCGCGCTGGCGCCGCGTTCGCGCAACAGACGCGTGGCGAGCGCGGCCTGGCGCCCGCAACCGATCGCCAGTGCCGGCGGCGCGCGCAGCGCAACGGTGAATTCCGCCCCGAACGCGTGCGATGCGCCCAGCCACTTGCGCGGTGCCGCCCAGCGCCAGGGGATGCGCGGTTGCAGGACATGCTCCTCCGCGACGCCGACGCGCAAGGCCGCAGCCAACGCGCAGACCTGGCGGCTGTTGCCGGCGTGGCCGTCGCTTAGGGTCCACATTTGCATCGAATGATGGGTGGCGGCCTGCATTAGTTCCAAGTTTGCGACTAATCCGTTCTGGTGGCGTGGCTGCCGCTTAACCGGGCGAACTCTACACTGCAGGCCTGACCGAGTTCGGCCGCCCGGGATGTCATGGCTTCCAACCATGTCTCGCCCGGGTTGCCGCCGGGATGGCCGTACCCAATGACCCACCTCGACGTTGCGCTCGTGCTGCGCGTCCTTTTTCATGGAGAAACCAATGAAACGCATCGTCCTCGCCGCTGCCCTCGCCCTCGCCGCCGCTTCGGCCTTCGCCGCCCCGGTCACTTACAAGCTCGATCCCAACCACACCATGGTGCTGGCCAGCTGGAGCCACTTCGGCTTCTCCCATCCGGCCGCGAACTTCGGTCAGGCCGACGGCACTTTGGTGTACGACGCCAAGAATGTCGGCGCCTCCAGCGTGCAGGTCACGCTGCCGCTGGCCGGCCTCAACAGCTTCGTGCCGGATTTCGACGAACACCTGCGCAGCGCCGACTTCTTCGACGCCGCGAAATATCCCACCGTCACCTTCAAGAGCACCAAGGTCGAAGCCGCTGGCGAAGGCAAGCTCAAGATCACCGGCAACCTGACGATCAAGGACCAGACCAAGCCGGTGGTGCTGGACGTGACGTTGAACAAGGCCGCCGATCATCCGATGGCCAAGCGCGCGGCGATCGGCTTCGACGCCGTCACCACGCTCAAGCGCAGCGATTTCGGCGTCGGCAATTACGCGCCGAACGTCAGCGACGAGGTCAAGCTGCAGATCACCACCGAAGCGCTGGTGCCCAAGCCCGACGCTGCCAAGAAGTAATCTTTCCGCCGCCGCGCCCTTGCGACGCTGCGGCGTTTTACGGAGATCGCCATGCGTATCCTGCGTTCCGCCGACGAGCGGGGACGCGTCGATGTGGGTTGGCTCAACAGCCACCACACGTTCTCGTTCGGGCATTACCACGATCCGCAGTGGATGGGCTTCGGCCCGTTGCGGGTGATCAACGAAGACCGCGTTGCGCCCGGCGGCGGCTTTCCGCCGCATCGCCACGCCAACATGGAAATCCTCAGTTACGTGCTGTCCGGAGCGCTGGCGCATCGCGACAGCCTGTCCGACGCCGGCGGCGTGCTGCGTCCGGGCGAACTGCAGTGGATGAGCGCCGGCCACGGCATCGAGCACAGCGAGTTCAACGCTTCCGACAGCGAGCCGGTGCATTTCCTGCAGATATGGATCCAGCCCGACCGCTCCAATGCGCCGCCCGCGTACGCGCAACGCGCCTTCGACCCGCAGGCGCGGAACGGTCGTTGGGGCCTGCTGGCTTCGCCGGACGGCAGCGACGGCAGCCTCGCGATCCGGCAGCAGGCCTGGCTGCGCGGCGTATTGCTCGACGCGGACGCAACCGCCGATTGGGCTCTTCAGCCTGAGCGCAGGTATTGGCTGCACGTGGCGCGAGGCGCAGTCGACATCGACGGTCAGCGGCTCTCCGCAGGCGATGCGCTGGGTATCGCCGAAGAAACCGGCGCGCTGAAAATCAGCGGCGCCGGCGACGAAGCCGCCGACGTGCTGCTGTTCGATCTGCCGCTGTAAGCGCAGCTTTCGTAGCAGCGGCTATTTGTTGGAGCCGCTTCAGCCGCGAGTTCTTGATCCCTTCCTTGTCATTCCGAGCGCAGCGAGGGATCTGCTTGCCGCGCGCCAACAGCAGATCCCTCGCTGCGCTCGGGACGACGGCTGCAAGCAGAAGCTCGTGGCTGAAGCCGCTCCCACGAAGAGCGGGGCGAAGGCGGGGGTGAGGGCAACGCGGTAAACTAACGGCATCGCTCAACCGGCCTGCCAGCCATGTCCGATCCGACCACGACCGCCTCATCGCCTGCCAACGCCCAGAAGCGTTACGAGGTGCATCGCAGCGATCTGCCGCTGAGTTGTCCGTTGCCGTCGATGGCGCTGTGGAACTCGCATCCGCGCGTCTATCTGGCGATCGAAGACGAGGGCGGCGAATCGCAATGCCCGTATTGCGGGGCGCATTTCGTCCTGGTCGACTGAACGCATCGGCCACGACGGCATGAGCCGCGCGCTGACCGTCGTGCAACTGCTGCCTGCGCTCGAGTCGGGCGGCGTCGAGCGTTCCACGATCGAGATTGCGGACGCGCTGGTGCGCGCCGGCCATCGCGCCATCGTCGTTTCCGCGGGCGGGAAATCGCTGCTGACCCTGCGCCGCGTGTCCGCGCTGCGCGAGCTGCTGCTCGAATCCGGCGCCGACATCGTGCATGCGCGCTCGCGACTCCCGGCCTGGATCGGCTGGCGTGCGTTGCGCAAGCTGTCGCCCGCGCACCGCCCGCGCTTCGTCACCACGGTGCACGGGCTGAATTCTCCGTCGCGCTACAGCGCCATCATGACGCGCGGCGAGCGCGTGATCTGCGTTTCGCAGACGGTGCGCGACTACGTGCTGCGGCACTATCCGCGGACCGACACGCACAAATTGCGGGTGATCCCGCGCGGCATCGACGCCGTGCAGTTCCCGCGCGCTGCGCTGCCCGATCGCGGTGCGCGCAAGGCCATCGCCGCGCTGCATCCGCAACTCGATGGCGCAGGGCCGCTGCTGCTGCTGCCGGGCCGTGGCACGCGCCTGAAAGGGCATGCGGACGCGCTCGCGCTGCTCGGCGACCTGCGCGCCGGCGGCAGCGATGCGCGGCTGTGGATGCCGGGCGCGCGCGAAGCCGGCCGCGAACGCTATATCGCCGATCTCGAACGCGGTGCTGCAGAGGCCGGCCTCGCCGATGCGATGGCGATCACGCCGCCGACGTCGGACATCGCGCACGCGTATGCGGCCAGCGACCTGGTGCTGCAGCTCTCGCGCAAGCCCGAGGCCTTCGGCCGCACGGTAATCGAGGCTTTTGCGGTCGGCCGCCCCGTGCTGGGCTGGGCCCATGGCGGCGTCGGCGAATTGTTGCGCGAGTTGCAGCCGCAAGGCGCGGTGGCGCCCTTCGATGGCGCTGCCCTGGCTGCGGCCGCGCGCGCATTGCTCGCGCAGGTTTCGCCGCCAGCCGTTACGATGCCCGCCTACACCTTGCACGCCATGCAGGCCGCGACGCTCGCCTGCTATCGAGAACTCGTCGATGATGCCGCACGCGATGGATAAAGCACCCGGCTGGCGCTGGGCACCGGCCTGGGTGCTGGCGTTCGTCGCCTTGTGGCCGGCGCCCGGTTACGCCGAAGGCGTGATGGTGCTGGGCGCGCTGGCGGCGATCGTGCGCCTGCTGCTGGCCCGTTTCCGCGGCACCGCGGCGCTGCTCAGCGGCCCGACGTGGGCGCTGACCAGCGTATTGTTCTTCGCCTACTGGATGCCGGAAGTGGTGTCGGCGCTGGACGCGATCGACCAGCGGCGTGCCTTGCGCGAATCGCTGGTCGACCTGCGCTACCTGCCGTTCCTGTGGCTGGTGGCGGCATCGGTAGGCGATGCGCGCGGACGCCGCATCACTTTCGGCGGGCTGGCGATCATCATCGGCGTGTGGACGCTGGATGCATTGCTGCAGGCGTTGTCGGGCACCAGTCCGCTGTTCTGGAGCATCGATGCGATCAAGCAGGCGATCAGCGGCAATCCGATGTGCACGGCCGCGGCGAGCTCGGTCGACCGCCTCAGCGGCGTGCTCGGGCCGTGCAATCTCAAGCTCGGCATCGTACTGGCCAGCCTGTCGCCGTTCCTGCTGTATGCCGCGGGCCGGCGTTTCGCGTTCGCCGGCTGGCTGGCCGCCGCCACCGCGGTGGGCATAGTGGTGATGCTGGCCGGCGCGCGCGCGTCGTGGATCACCTACGGCCTGGTGCTGGTGTTCTCGGGCTGGCGCCTGTTCGGCTGGAAGAAGCTGCTCGGCGTGTTCGCGTTCGGCGCGGTCGCGCTGGCCGTACTGACGTTCTCCTCGCCGCAGGTGCGCGACCGCATCGAGCGCACCACGCATGCGCTGGCCGAAGAGGACGGCGGCGTGGACACCGCGCTGTCCGGACGCGGGCGCATCTGGAGCGCGGCGACGTGCATGGTGCTGGAGCACCCGATCAACGGCGTCGGCGCGCGCGGTTTCCGCGAAGCGTTCCCCGATTGCGATCCGCGCAGCGGCAAGACGCCGGCGTGGGGCGTCGGACCGGCCCTGCATGCGCATCAGATCGTGCTCGAAATCCTCAGCGAGACCGGCGTGATCGGCCTGCTGCTGTGGCTGGCCGGTGCGGCGATGGCCTGGCATGCCTGGCGTTACGCCGACGCGCCTTCGCGCGAACGCGCGCGCCCGGCGATGCTGGCGCTGTGCGTCACCGTGTTCCCGTTCAATACGCACCTGGCGTTCTATTCCACTTTCTGGGGCGGGCTGACCCTGATGCTGGCGGCGTTGTACGCCGGCAGCCTGCTGGCGCGGGGCGAAAAATGAGTTCAGCGCCGGCCCGCGCACCGCTGTCGGCGGTGGTGACCACCTACAACAACGCCGCGACGCTGGAGCGCTGCCTGGCCAGCCTGGCGTTCTGCGACGAGATCGTGGTGCTGGACTCGGACTCCACCGATGCCACGCGCGACATCGCGCACCGCCACGGCGCGCGCATCGATATCGAAGCGTTCAAGGGCTATGGGCCGCAGAAGCAGTCGGCGATCGACCGCGCGCGCCACGACTGGGTGCTGCTGCTCGATGCCGACGAGCACCTGAGCGAAGCCGGCCGCGAGGCGATCGAGCGCGAGCTGCAGGCGCCGCGCGCCGACGGCTACCGCCTGCCGCGGCGCGAGTGGCTGTTCTGGCGCTGGTCGCATCCGCTCACGCGCGGCAACTGGCAACTGCGCCTGTTCCGCCGCTCGCGCGGACGCATGAACGCCGTGCCGGTGCATGCCGCGCCGGAAATCGACGGCAGGCCGATCGACCTGGACGCGCCGTTCCTGCACTACGGCGAGCCGCGGCTGCAGGACCGGGTCGACAAGGTCAACCGTTATTCCAGCGGCCTGGTCGAGCACAAGCGATCGCGTCGTCCGGCGCTGCTGGGCTTGCGCCTGGTGCTGTATCCGCCCTTCGCGTTCGCCAAGTTCTACTTCGGAAAACGCTATTTCCTCAACGGCTGGGCGGGCTACTTCGCGGCCAAGACGCAGGCGTTCTACGCTTTCCTCAAGTACGCCAAGCTATACGAGGCCCAGCAGGATCGAAAAGACCCATAGAGCGGAACTGGCAGGCGCGCTCTGCGTAGGTGCGAATTCATTCGCACGCTTTCTGCCTTCGCTGACGGAAGATCAAGAGCGTGCGAATGAATTCGCACCTACAAGTACACCGAGGGCTTGCCGTCCGGCTGGCGCTTGAAGCGGCGATGGATCCACAGGTACTGCGAAGGCGCCTGCCGCACCATCTGTTCGATCGCCGCATTGACCCGGGTGCTGTCGGCGATCACGTCGTCGGTCGGGAAATCGGGCAGCGGGTCGCCGACGCGCAGCAGATAACGGCCGCCTTCGCGACGATGGAAGAACGGCACCACCGCGCAGCCGGTCAGCCGCGCCAGCTGGTGCGTGGCGGTGATGGTGGAGGCGGGGATCCCGAAGAACGGCGCGAACACCGTCTCCTTGCCACGCATATCCTGGTCCGGTGCGTACCACAGGAAACCGCCGCGCTTCAGATGCCGCACCGCGCCGCGCAGCTCGTCGTTGGCGAACATCGCGCTGGCGTAGCGCAGCCGGCCGCGCTTGACCGCCCATTCGAAGACCGGGTTGCGGTGGCGCCGGTACATGCCGGCCAGGGTGATGTGATCGCAGAGCAGGCGGCCGCAGGTTTCCAGCGTCATGAAGTGGCCGGAGATCAGCAGCACGCCGCGGCCCTGCGCCTGCAAGGCGGCGAGCTTGTCCAGGCCTTCGATCTCGACGTCGCGGCGCAGCGTGGCGATCGAGCCCCACCAGGCGCGCGCGAACTCGAACAGGCCGATGCCCAGATCGTCGAAGCTGCTGCGCAGCAGCGACTCGCGCCCGGCTTCGGACTGTTCCGGCAGGCACAGCGCCAGGTTGGTCCGCGCCGCGTCGCGACGTTCGGGCATCAAGTGCAGCACCGCCTTGCCCAGCGCGCGGCCGAGCACGCGCTGCAGCGCCCAGGGCAGGCGCGCGGCCAGCCAGATCGCGCCCAGCAGCAGCCACATCGGCCAGTGGCGAGGCGACAGCGGCGCGGGGCCGGCGGGGGAATGGGATGACATGCATCGATTCTAGCCAACAACCCGCGCCGCTTCGCTATGCTGTGTCCGTATGCGGGGCGATCCCATCGAACGAATTCTGCGCGCCCTGTACTCGGCGACCCTGTACTTGTTGGCGCCGGTCACGCTGTATCACCTGATCTGGCGCGGCTTCCGCCATCGCGAATACTTCCAGCGCTGGAACGAGCGCTATGCCGCCTATTCGCCGCGGGCGGACGCTGCCACGATCTGGCTGCACGCGGTTTCGGTGGGCGAGGTCAACGCGGCCGCGCCGCTGGTCGATGCCCTGCGCCGCGCACGCCCGGACCTGCGGCTGGTGGTGACCACGATCACGCCGACCGGTTCGGCGCGCGCCCGCTCGCTGTGGCTGGACGCGGTCGAGCATGTGTACCTGCCTTACGACCTGCCCGGCGCGGTCGGCCGCTTCCTCGATCATTTCCAGCCCAGGATCGCGCTGATCCTGGAAACCGAGCTGTGGCCCAACCTGCTGTTCGGTTGCCGCGATCGCGATATCCCGTCGTATGTGCTCAACGCGCGGCTGTCGGAGCGATCGCTGCGCGGCTATCGCGTGCTGCGCCCGCTGATCGGGCGGGCCCTGCGCAGCGTGACGCGCGTGGCGGCGCAGTCGGCGGCCGATGGCGAGCGCTTCATCGCATTGGGCGCGCTGCGCGACCGCGTGGTGGTCACCGGCAACCTCAAGTACGACGTCGCCATTCCGGCCGATGCGGACGCGTTCATGGCCCAGTTCCAGGCCAGCCTGGGCAACGCGCGCCCGGTCTGGATCGCGGCCAGCACGCACGACGGCGAGGAAGCCGCGGTGATGGCCGCGCACCGCTGCCTGCGCAAGCGCTGGCCGGATTTGCTGCTGCTGTGGGCGCCGCGGCATCCGGAGCGGTTCCGGCCGGTGGCGGAACTGGCGCGCGGCGACGGCCTGCCGGTCGCGTTGCGCAGCCAGGAGCGCTGGCCGCGCGCCGGCGACGCGGTGTTCGTGATCGATACCTTGGGCGAGCTCGCCGACTTCTACGCCTGCGCCGATGTCGCTTTCGTCGGCGGCAGCCTGCAGCCGATCGGCGGGCACAACCTGCTGGAGCCGGCGGCGCTGGGCAAGGCCATCGTCACCGGCCCGCATCTGCACAACTTCGCCGAGATCGCGGCCAAGCTCGAACAGGCGGGTGCCTTGCGGATCATCGGCAGCGCCGAAGAACTCTGCGTCGCGCTGCAGACATTGCTGGACGATGCCGATGCGCGCACCGCGATGGGTGGCGCCGGTCTGGCGCTGGTGGCGCAAGGGCGTGGCGCCCTTGCGCGGACCATGTCGTTGATCGAGCCGCAGCTGCCGCCGCGGTGACGAGCGGGTGGATTACTGGGCCGGTTGCAGCTGCGCGTCGGCGTTGACGGTCAGCAAGCGGTTCACTTCCTCGACGTCGGTGACTTCGAGCGTGCCCGCGGCCTGGTCCAGCAGCAAACGGTTCTGCAGGAAGCCGTACTTGGCCTGCGCATAGAGCTGCTGCGCACTGAACAGGTTCTGCTGGTTGATCAGCACGTCGATCACGGTGCGGGTGCCGACTTCCAGGCCGACCTGCGAAGCGTCGTACGCGGCCTGTGCCGAGACCACCGCCAGGCGCCGCGCCTCGACTTCGCTGACGCCTGCGACCAGCGCCTGGTAGGCGCTGCGCGTGCTGCGATCCAGCGCGCGCTTCTGCTGCTCCAGCTCGTCCTGCGCGGCGTCGCGACGGGCGATCGCCTGGCGTACCTGCGACTGCGTGGCGCCGCCGGAGAAGATCGGCACCGACAGCGTCAGGCCGACGCTGGGGCCGTAGCCGCGGCTGTTGCTATGGCTTTCGCGGGGGAAAGGCGGCACGCCAGGCAAGGTCGTGTCGCCCCAGGAATAGGTGTCGCCATAGCTGCCGCTGAGATAAAGCTTGGGCCAGTGGCCGGCGCGTGCGGTCTCCACGTCCGCCGATGCCGACTCCACCTGCAATGCCTTTGCCTGCAACGCCGGATTGTTCTTGACCGCGCTGTCGACCCAGCTGTCGGCGGTCTGCTCGGGCGGCAGCTGCGGTTTGAAATCCACCGGCAGGGCCTTGAGATTGCGCACCGGCTGGCCGGTGATTTCGGTCAGGGCTTCGTACGCATCCTGCAGCTGGTTGCGGGTCACGATGGTGTTGGCGCGCGCGCTGTCGTAGTTGGCGCGCGCTTCGTGGACGTCGGTGATCGGCGCCAGGCCCACTTCCAGCCGCTTGTCGGCGAAGTCGAACTGCTTCTTCAGCGCGGTTTCCTGCGCTTCGGCGGCGGCCAGCGTCTCGATCGCGACCAGCACGTTGAAATACGCCTGCGAGGTGCGGGTGATCAGCGTGTCGTTGGCGCTTTCCAGCGAGAAGTCGCTGGCCCTGCCGAGCGCTTTCTGGCTCTTCAGTCGCGTGAAGTTGCCGCGGTCGTAGATCATCTGGTCCAGGTTGACGCCGGTGCCGCGATTGCTGGAGTCGCGGAAGCTGTTGCCGGTCTGGATGTCGCCGGTCTCGGGATCGACGACGCCGTCGGAGAAACTGCTGTCGCGCGAACGGTTGTACGTGACGCTGCCGTTCAATTGCGGCAGCATCGCGGCGCGCGCCTGCACGGAGCCTTCCTTGGTGGCGCGGCGGCCGGCTTCGGCAGCGGACAGCTGCGGATCGCCGGTGCGTGCCAGCTCATAGGTCTGCAACAGGTCTTCGGCGAAGGCGCTGGCCGGCAACAGGGCCAGGGCGAGGGCGAAAAACAGCGGACGGCGACTCATGCGGGGAGGTCCTTGGTTTTATTGGCAGTCCGCGCATCGTTGCGCGGGCGTGGGCGAAGCAATCGCATCACAGGTGGAATTCGGGCGCCGGCGCGGCGCCGACGAGATATTGCAGTTCGGTTTCGAACAACGACTCGGTGCGCAGGCCGTTGACTTCGTTGTGCAAACAAATCGCATCCATCGACGGCGCACGGCCCTGGACCACGAACAGGCGCCCGCCGGGGCGCAGCCATTCGATGAAACGCGGCGGCAGCGCAGCGACGGCCGCCGTGACGCAGATCGCATCGAAGCGCCGCGACGTGTCCCACGCCAGCGCATCCGCGGTTTCGACGCGCACGTTGCTGTCGTAGCCGTGCTGCGCCAGTCGCGCACGCGCGGACTCGGCCAGCTCCGGCACTATCTCCAGACTATGCACATCGCGTGCCAGATAACCCAAGCAGGCGCTGATGAAGCCGCTGCCGGTGCCGATCTCCAGCACTTCGTCGCCGGCGGCCAGGTCCAGCGCCTGCAGCATGCGGCCCTCGACCACGGGCTTCATCATGAACTGGCCATGCCCGATAGGCAGCTCCAGGTCGGTATAGGCCAGCACCCGGTGCGCCTGCGGCACGAACGCATCGCGCGGCACCGCGCTCAACGCTTCCAGCACGCGCATATCCAGCACGTCCCAGGGACGTACCTGCTGTTCGACCATGGTCTCGCGGGCTTTGGCGTAATCGATCGTCATTGTTGGAACCTGGTGCGGCCGGCCCGCGATTTTACCGGTCTGAAGAGGCCGGTGGGGGATACAGCATTAACCACGCTTCATCCGGCTCTGAGTGCCGGAAGTAACCGAGACCGTCGTCATCGAGATCCCGGCCCGCATGACAACTGTCACCGCGACCGCGGACGTCCGCAACGCATCGGCGGACACCGGTTCAACGCGGCCCATAAGCGCGCAGGAACAGGTCGACGGTGGCATCGATGTGCGCATCCACTTCGCGCTTGCCGGGGGCGGCGCAAAGCCCGCTGACCATGCGCATGTGCAACTCGCCTTTCAGAAGGCAGAAGAACTGCGAAGGCGCGCGGGCGATGTCGGGCACCACCATGTCCCCGGCCGCCACGCGCGCCTGCAGGAACTCGTTGAAGGCTTCCTGGACGCGTTGCGGACCCGCCTGCCAGAACATCTGGCGGACGCGGACATCGCTGGACTGGGTCAGCATCATGCGATGCATCGACAGCGCCTCGTCGCTGGTGATCAGGGCGAAGAAGGCCTGGGCGATGCGGGTGAGCTGCAGCCGCAGCGGGCCTTTCAGGTCCGCCGGAAACAGGTCCGCCGGCATCTGCTCCTCGCACTTGGCGCGGACGGCCTCCGTGAACAGGGCATCCTTGTCGCCGAAATGGCTGTAAACGGTGAGTTTGGAGACGCCGGCCTGGCTGGCGATCTGATCCATGCTGACGCCATCGAAGCCCTGCAGCGTGAACAACCGCTTGGCCGCATCGAGGATCGCCGCGCGCTTGTTGAGGTCCTTCGGGCGCCCGGGGCTGGCGGTCTTCTGCCTGGCGGCGAGTTTGCTGGCGGCGGCTGGCTTGCTCATGGCTTAATACTAGACTAATCGGTTTTATATTTATACTATACCGGTCAGTGTACTAATTAAGCCGGAGCGCCGCCATGTCCTGGGTAGTCAGAGCCGCCGTCGTGGTCACCGCGGTGCTGGTGTCGGCCTGCGGCGGCGGCGACAAGCCGGCCGAGGCCGCGCGTCCCGTGCTGGTGACCCGTGCCGGGGATTCGGCCGCCACGGTCGTGGCGTTCGCCGGTGAAATCCGCGCCCGCGAGGAAAGTGCCCTGTCGTTCCGGGTCGGCGGCAACCTGGTCCGCCGCGACGTCGACGTCGGCGCCCAGGTCAAACGTGGCGATCTGCTGGCGGTGCTCGATCCCGGCGACCTGCGCCTGCAGGCCCAGGCGGCGCAGGCGCAACTGGCCGCCGCCGACGCCGAGCTGGGACGCGCCCGCGCCGACCTGGCGCGTTACCAGCAACTGGCCCAGCAGCAACTGGTCAGCCGCTCGACGCTGGACACCCAGAAAGCGGCCTACCAGGCCGCCGAGGGCCAGGCGCGTGCCGCGCGCGCCAACCTGGAGGTCGCCCGCAACCAGGCCGAATATTCGCAACTGCGCGCGCCGCGCGATGGCGTGATCGCCAGCCGCCAGGCCGAGGCCGGGCAGGTGGTCGCCGCCGGGCAGACGGTGTTCACGCTGGCCGGGGACGACGGCCGCGAAGTCGCCATCGCCTTGCCGGAATCGCAGATCCGCAATTTCAGCATCGGCCAGCCGGTGCTGGTGGAACTGTGGAACGCGCCGGGCCAGCGCCTGCCCGGCACGATCCGCGAAATCGCCCCCGCCGCCGATCCGCAGGCACGTACTTATGCGACGCGCGTAGCGCTGCGCGGCGAAGGCGCGCGTGCGGTGGAACTGGGCCAGAGCGCGCGCGTGTATGTGGCCGGCAACGGCCGGCGCGCGATGCGGGCATTGCCGTTGTCGGCGCTGCAGCGCGGCGCCAATGGCCGCAACACGGTTTGGGTGGTCGATCCGGCGACGCGCCGCGTGCACGCCACGCCGATCCGTACCGGTGCCTTCAGCGAAGACAGCGTGACGCCGGTGGACAGGAACAATCGGCCGCTGCTGCCGGCAACATCCCCGGCCGCAGCCCAGTAAGCCGCCATGCGCAAATTCAACCTCTCCGAGTGGGCGCTGGGCAACCGCAGCCTGGTGCTGTACGCGATGCTGGTGCTGGGCCTGATCGGCGCGTGGTCGTATCGGCATCTGGGCCAGTCGGAAGATCCGCCTTTCACCTTCAAGGCGATGGTGGTGCGCACGCTGTGGCCGGGCGCGACCGCCGACCAGGTGTCCACCCAGGTCACCGAGCGCATCGAAAAGAAGCTGATGGAAACCGGCCAGTACGAGTTCATCCGCTCGTACTCGCGGCCCGGCGAGTCGCAGGTGATCTTCGTGGCGCGCGACTCGCTGAAATCGTCGCAGATCGACCCGCTCTGGTACCAGGTGCGCAAGAAGATCGGCGATATCCAGCCGACGCTGCCCGAAGGCGTGGTCGGCCCGTTCTTCAACGACGAATTCGGCGACACCTTCGGCAATATCTATGCGCTCACCGGCCAGGGATTCGACTATGCGGTGCTGAAGGACTATGCCGAGCGCCTGCAACTGGAACTGCAGCGCGTCCCGGATGCGGGCAAGGTCGACCTGATCGGCCTGCAGGACCAGAAGATCTGGATCGAGGTCAGCAACACCAAGCTGGCGACGCTCGGGATCCCCTTGTCGGCGGTCAAGCAGGCCCTCGAGCAGCAGAACGCCATCGCGCCCAGCGGCTTCTTCGAAACGCCGGGCAACCGCGTGCAGCTGCGCGTCGATGGCGCCTTCGATTCGGTGGCGGCGATCCGCGCATTCCCGATCCGCGCCGGCGACCGCACGATCCGGCTCGACGACGTGGCCACGGTGCAGCGCGGCTTTTCCGATCCCGCCGCGCCCAAGATGCGTTTCGAGGGCGAGGAAGCCATCGGCATCGCGGTGGCGATGAAGGACGGCGGCGACATCCTGCGCCTGGGCCGCACGCTGGAAAGCGAGTTCGAACGCCTGCAGGAAACATTGCCGGCCGGCATGCAGTTGCGCAAGGTGGCCGACCAGCCGGAAGCGGTCAAGGAATCGGTCGGAGAATTCGTGCGCGTGCTGGCCGAGGCGGTAGCGATCGTGCTGCTGGTCAGCTTCTTCTCTCTGGGTTTCCGCACCGGGCTGGTGGTGGCGGTATCGATCCCGCTGGTGCTGGCGATGACCTTCGCGGTGATGCATTACTTCGGCATCGGCCTGCACAAGATCTCGCTGGGCGCGCTGGTGCTGGCGCTGGGCCTGCTGGTCGACGACGCGATCATCGCGGTCGAGATGATGGCGATCAAGATGGAGCAGGGCTTCTCGCGCCTGAAGGCGGCGAGTTTCGCTTACGAGAGCACGGCCTTCCCGATGCTGACCGGCACGCTGGTGACCGCGGCCGGTTTCCTGCCGATCGCGACGGCCGCATCCAGCACCGGCGAATACACGCGTTCGCTGTTCCAGGTGGTGACGATCGCGCTGATCGTGTCGTGGATCGCCGCAGTGCTGTTCATTCCCTACCTGGGCGACAAGATGCTGCCGGATCTGGCGCACCAGCACGAGCCGAAGCCGGGTTCGCTGCCGGGCCGCTGGCGCGCGCTGCGGCAGCGCGCCGCCGACCGTTTCCCGCGGTTGGCGTTCATGCTCGCGCCGCCGCCCATCGAAGACCACGAACACGATCCTTACCAGCGGCCGTTCTACCGTCGTTTCCGGGTCTTGCTCGATGGGTGCCTGTCGCATCGGTGGTGGGTGATCGGCATCACCACGGCGGCGTTCGTGGCCTCGATCCTGATGTTCCGCTTCGTGCCGCAACAGTTCTTCCCCGATTCGACGCGGCCCGAGCTGATGGTCGACATGGAGCTGGCCGAAGGCGCGTCGCTGCGCGCGACCGAGGCGCAGGCGAAGAAGCTGGAAAGGTTGCTGAAAGGGCATCGGGGCATCGACAACTACGTCGCTTACGTCGGCACCGGTTCGCCGCGCTATTACCTGCCGCTGGACCAGCAGTTGCCCGCCGCCAATTTCGCCCAGTTCGTAATCCGTGCCGATGGCCTGGAATCGCGCGAGGCGCTGCGCGATTGGATGATCAGGGACGTGATTCCGCAATTCCCGGAGCTGCAGCTGCGCGTTACGCGCCTGGAGAACGGTCCGCCGGTGGGCTATCCCTTGCAGTTCCGCGTGTCCGGCGAGCATGTCGAGCGGGTCCGCGCGATCGCGCAGCAGGTCGCCGAACGCGTGCGCGCCAATCCGCATGCGAGCAACGTCAACCTGGATTGGGACGAGCCGAGCAAGGTGGTGCGCCTGCGCGTCGACCAGGATCGCGCCCGGGCGCTGGGCATCAGTTCGGCCGAGCTGTCGAGCTTCCTGTCCGGCTCGCTGTCGGGCCTTCGCGTGAGTACCTACCGCGAAGGCAACGAGCTGATCGAGATGCTGCTGCGCGGCCCCGACGACGAACGCGCGCGGCTCGATCTGCTGTCGAGCCTGGCGATCCCGACCGCGAGCGGGCAGTCGGTGCCGTTATCGCAGGTGGCCAAGCTCGAATACGCCTTCGAGGAAGGGATCATCTGGCATCGCGACCGGTTGCCGACGGTGACGGTGCGCGCCGACATCCTCGACGGCACCACGCCGCCGAGCGCGGTGGCGCAGATCGAGCCGACGCTGGACAAGATCCGCGAGGCGTTGCCGGAAGGTTATCTGCTGAGGACCGGCGGCACGGTCGAGGATTCCGCGCGCGGCCAGAATTCGGTCAATGCCGGGATGCCGCTGTTCCTGATGGTGGTGATCACGCTGCTGATGCTGCAGTTGCGCAGTTTCTCGCGGGTGGGCCTGGTGCTGTTGACGGCGCCGCTGGGCTTGATCGGGGTGACGTTGTTCCTACTGCTGTTCCGGGTGCCGTTCGGTTTCGTGGCCATGCTCGGCACCATCGCGCTGGCCGGCATGATCATGCGCAACTCGGTGATCCTGGTCGATCAGATCGAGCAGGACATCGCTGCCGGGCACGACCGCTGGCACGCGATCATCGATGCCACGGTGCGCCGTTTCCGTCCGATCGTGCTGACCGCGCTGGCGGCGGTGCTGGCGATGATCCCGCTGTCGCGTTCGGTGTTTTACGGGCCGATGGCGGTGGCGATCATGGGCGGGCTGATCGTGGCCACCGCGCTGACGCTACTGTTCCTGCCGGCGTTGTACGCGGCCTGGTTCAAAGTGAAACCCGACGAGGCACGCGCCGCGGCCTAACCTCTTGGTCGTCATCCCAGCGCAACCTGGGACCCAAACGCCTTCGATCGTCATCCCAGCGCAAGCTGGGACCCATTTTGATCTCGCCCTCAAAGCCGTCATCCCGACGAACGCCGGGATCCAGCGCTTTTGCTTTGCAGAGCTGAGCTTGCTCCGCTGCTTTTTCCTTGTGGTGTCCGGCGATCTGCCTCACTTCGTTCGGGTTTCGTCCGCTGTCGCGGCCGAGTTACTTTCTTTTTGTTGACCCAAAAAGATAAGTAACCAAAGAAAAAGGGTCCCACAGCGGAGTGTGGCGCAATTACGTGCCTGGCATTGGCAGGCCATCCTTCGTCGTCGACCGGACGCCTTCCGTCGCTTCGACGTTTAGACCTCAGCGATCGGCAGGCTTCACCACTTACCAGGCAGAGATTCCGACGGGCCGCCGGCCAAATTTGGGCCGCGTAAGAAGGCCAAGCCACGACGCATTTTTACCGGCCTATGATTTCAAAGCGCCAACGAAACGCACCGCGGTTTGACCCTTTTCTTTGGTTACATTTCTTTTGGGTCAACAAAAGAAAGTAACTCGGCCGCGACAGCGGACGAAACACCGGCCCGAACAGGGCCGGCAGGTCGCAACAGACCCAACAAGCGAAAGCAGCGGAGCAAGCTCCGCTCTACAGAGCAAAACAAAGTAGCTCGACCGCGACCGCGGACGAAGCGCTTTACAACAGCCGAAGGCTGGTCAACTCCGGCCCAAAATGGCCGGCAGACCAAGCCGGCCCCTTCAGAAAACAGAAAGGCCTTTGCCGCCAACCCGTTTTCGGGTCTAGACTCGCCCGGCAAGCGATGGCCGGCGCGTCCGGTCTGCCAGCAAGCGAGGATCGCGGTGAAGCCGACCGATATTCGCAATCCCGACACCTTCCACAAGGTCGTCGACTGCCAGTGGGCCTGCCCCGCGCACACCCCCGTGCCCGAATACATCCGCCTGATCGCCGCCGGCCGCTACGCCGATGCGTACATGGTCAACTGGGAGTCCAACGTCTTTCCGGGAATCCTCGGCCGCACCTGCGACCGACCTTGCGAACCCGCCTGCCGGCGCGGCCGCGTCGAAGAGAACAATGGCCCCGCTTCCATGAGCGAGAAGCCGGAACCCGTCGCGATCTGCCGGCTCAAGCGCGTCGCCGCGGACAACAAGGGCGACGTGCAGGCGCGCATGCCGAAACCGGCGGCGCAGGGCAATGGCAAGCGCATCGCCTGCGTCGGCGCCGGACCTTCATCGCTGACCGTCGCGCGCGATCTGGCGCCGCTGGGCTACCACGTGACCGTATTCGACGCGGATCCCAAGGCCGGCGGCTTCATGCGCACGCAGGTGCCGCGCTTCCGCCTGCCGGAAAGCGTCATCGACGAAGAGACCGGCTACATCCTCGACCTGGGCGTCGAGTTCATCGGCGGCCATCGCATCGAATCGATGAAGGCGCTGCTCGCCGAAAATTACGATGCCGTTTTCGTCGGCAGCGGCGCGCCGCGCGGACGCGATCTCGATCTGCCGGGGCGACAGGAAGCCGCGGCGCAGATCCATGTCGGCCTGGACTGGCTGGCCTCGGTGTACTTCGGCCACATCACCGCGGTAGGCAAGCGCGTGCTGGTGCTCGGCGGCGGCAACACCGCGATGGACTGCTGCCGCTCCGCGCGCCGGCTCGGCGGCGTCGAGGTGAAAGTGCTGGTGCGCTCGGGCTTCGACGAGATGAAGGCCAGCCCGTGGGAGAAAGAGGACGCGCAGCACGAAGGCATCCCGATCCTGGATTACCGCGTGCCCAAAGCCTTCGTCCATGCCAGCGGCCGCCTGACCGGCATGACCTTCGAGCGCGTGCGCGCCGAGTACGACGACAAGGGCCGCCGCAAGCTGGTCGCCACCGGCGAGCCGGATGAATTCCATGCCTGCGACGAAGTACTGATCGCGGTCGGCCAGGAAAACGCGTTCCCCTGGATCGAACGCGATGCCGGCATCGATTTCGACGAATGGGGCATGCCGGTGGTCGACAAGGTCACGCACCAGTCGTCGCTGCCGCACGTATTATTCGGTGGCGACGCGGCGTTCGGGCCGAAGAACATCATCTGGGCGGTCGCGCACGGGCACTCGGCCGGGATTTCAATCGACAAGCTCCTGCACGGCGAGGACACGTGCGAGCGGCCCGATCCGCTGGTGCAGCTCGATTCGCAGAAGATGGGCATCCACGAGTGGAGCTACGACAACGCCATCTCGCCGGACGAACGCTACGTGGTGCCGTGGTCCGAGGCGGCCAAGAAGCTGGACAGCATGCAGGTGGAGGTCGAGCTGGGCTTCGACCCGGCGACCGCATGGAAGGAAACGCAGCGTTGCCTGAACTGCGATGTGCAGACCGTGTTCACCCGCGACAAGTGCATCGAGTGCGACGCCTGCGTCGACATCTGCCCGACCGACTGCATTACCTTCACCCTCAACGGCGAGGAACCGGAACTGCGCACGCGGCTGACCGCGCCGGCGCTGAATGTCGAACAGGATCTGTACGTATCCGAGCCGCTGAAGACGATGCGGGTGATGGTGAAGGACGAGGACGTCTGCCTGCACTGCTCGTTGTGCGCCGAGCGCTGCCCGACCGGGGCCTGGGATATGCAGAAATTCCTGTTGCTGGAGACTTATGCCGGCTCGGGATGCCGCAGCAAAAAACATAAGGAGGCGGCGTGATGTTGGAGATTGCGGAATGCTCCAGAACCGTCATCCCAGCGCAAGCTGGGACCCATTTTGATCTTGCTGTTGATCCGCGAAAATCAGGATCAAAATGGGTTCCTGCTTTCGCAGGAATGACGGGAAATGAGGGTGCTGTATGACTCCGAGCCTGTCCCCACTGCAATCCACCAACGACTTCGTCGTCAAATTCGCCAACGTCAACGGCTCCGGCTCCGCTTCCGCCAACGAACTGTTCGCCAAGGCCATCCTGCGCATGGGCGTGCCGGTCAGCCCGCGTAATATCTTCCCGTCCAATATCCAAGGCCTGCCGACCTGGTACGAGGTGCGCGTTTCCGAACGCGGCTGGCTCGGCCGGCGCGGCGGCGTGGACCTGATGGTGGCGATGAACCCGCAGACCTGGGACGCCGATCTCGCCGAGATCGAGGTCGGCGGCTACCTGTTCTACGACAACAGCAAGCCGCTGCCGAAATCCAGGTTCCGCGACGACATCAACGTCATCGGCGTGCCGCTGACCGAAATATGCAACGCCACCTACAGCGATCCGCGCCAGCGCCAGCTGTTCAAGAACATCATGTACGTCGGCGCCCTGAGCGCGCTGCTGGACATGGACGTGCCGACCATCGAAACGCTGATCGGCGAGCAGTACAAGGGCAAGGAAAAACTGCTCAAACCCAACATCGAGGCCCTGCATCTGGGACGGGACTGGGTGCGCGAACACCTGCAGCATCCGCTCGGCCTGAGGGTGCGCAAGGCCGATGCGGTCGGCGACAAGATCTTCGTGGAAGGCAATGCGGCGGCCGCGTTGGGCTGCGTGTACGGCGGCGCCACGGTCTGCGCCTGGTATCCGATCACGCCGTCGTCCTCACTCGCCGAAGCGTTCCAGAAGTACTGCCAGAAATACCGCGTGGACGGCGAGGGCCGCACCCGCTACGCCATCATCCAGGCCGAAGACGAGATCGCCTCGATCGGCATGGTGGTCGGCGCCGGCTGGAACGGCGCGCGCGCGTTCACCACTACCGCCGGCCCGGGCATCTCGCTGATGAACGAGTTCATCGGCCTGGCCTACTTCGCCGAGATCCCGATCACCATCATCGACGTGCAGCGCGGCGGACCTTCGACCGGCATGCCGACGCGCACGCAGCAATCGGATGTGCTGGCCTGCGCTTACGCCTCGCATGGCGACACCAAGCATGTATTGCTGTTCCCGGAAGATCCGCACGAGTGCTTCGAATTCTCGGCCGCCGCGCTCGATCTCGCCGATCGCCTGCAGACGCCCATCTTCGTGATGACCGATCTGGACATCGGCATGAACCAGCGACTGTGCGCGCCGTTCGTCTGGGACGACGCCAAGCGCTACGACCGCGGCAAGGTGATGACGGCCGCGCAGCTGGAAGAAGGCCGCGAATTCGCGCGCTACAAGGACGTCGACGGCGACGGCATTCCGTACCGCACCTATCCTGGCACGCATCCGGACAAGGGCGCCTACTTCACCCGCGGCACATCGCGCAATCCGCAGGCGCAATATTCCGAACGCGGCCCGGACTACGTCTACAACATGCAGCGGCTGCTGCAGAAATTCGATACGGCAAAATCGCTGGTGCCGCAGCCGATCGTGAGCCGGTCCGACGTGCCGGCGCGGAACGGCGCGATCTATTTCGGCTCGACCAGTCCGGCGATGCAGGAGGCGATCGAACGGTTGCAGGCCGACGGCATCGCGCTCGACACGCTGCGCGTGCGCGCCTTCCCGTTCCCGGATTCCGTGCGCGACTTCATCGATGCGCACGATTCGGTATTCGTGGTGGAACAGAACCGCGACGCGCAGCTGCGTTCGCTGCTGGTGAACGAGTTCGGCATCGATCCGGCGCAGCTGATCGCGGTGCTGCATTACGACGGCACGCCGATCACGGCGCGTTTCATCTCCGATGCGATTTCGGCCCGGTTGCGGCCGCAGTCGCGCGCGGACAAGGTCGCATGACCCCGCGACTTTATTCTTTCTGTCATCCCTCGCTACGCTCGGGATGACAGCTTAAAGGTTCGAGGAAAACAGCAATGACTTATCTCGCCAAGCCCAAGCTCCACCATCCCACGCTGTCCTGCAACGCGATCGGCTTCAACCGTCGCGATTACGAAGGCAAGATCAGCACGCTGTGCGCGGGCTGCGGGCACGATTCGATCTCGGCGGCGATCATCCAGGCCTGCTGGGAACTGGACATCGAGCCGCATCGCGTCGCCAAGCTGTCGGGCATCGGTTGCAGTTCGAAGACGCCGGACTACTTCCTCGGCCAGTCGCACGGCTTCAACACCGTGCACGGGCGCATGCCGTCGGTCCTGACCGGCGCCAACCTCGCCAATCGCGAGCTGATCTATCTGGGCGTATCGGGCGATGGCGATTCCGCGTCGATCGGCATCGGCCAGTTCGTCCATGCGATCCGGCGCGGCGTGAACATGGTCTACATCGTCGAGAACAATGGCGTGTACGGGCTGACCAAGGGCCAGTTCTCGGCCACCGCCGACCAGGGTTCGGTATCGAAGAAGGGCGTCGCCAATACCGACAGCCCGCTGGACATGGTCAGCATGGCGCTGCAGCTGGGCGCCAGCTATGTCGCGCGCAGCTTCTCCGGCGACAAGCAGCAGCTGGTGCCGCTGATCAAGGGCGCGTTGTCGCATCGTGGCGCCGCGTTTCTCGACGTGATCAGCCCCTGCGTCGCCTTCAACAACCACCCGGGCAGCACCAAGAGCTACGACTACGTGCGCGAGCACAACGACGCGGTCAACCAGCTCGACGTGATCCTGCCGCGCGCCGAAATCGTGGTCGACTACGCGGCCGGCGGCACGATCGAGGTCGAGCAGCACGATGGCTCGGTACTGCGCCTGCGCAAGTTGGACGAGGCCTACGATCCGCGCGACCGGCTGACCGCGATGAACCTGATCCAGCAGCGCCAGGCGCAGGGCGAGGTAGTGACCGGTTTGTTGTATTTCGACCAGGAAGCCGGCGATCTGCACGAGCACCTCAATACCGTGCCGGTGCCGTTGAACGTGCTGGAAGCGGCCGAGTTGAATCCGGGCGCTGCAGCGCTAGCCAAGATCAACGCCTCGCTGCGCTGATCCGTTTTTCGTAGGTGCGAATTCATTCGCACGATTTTCACAGCAAGAGCGTGCGAATGAATTCGCACCTACAAAAGGCATCAGTCGCGCAATTCCGCGACGTGGCAATCGGCGCTGACGTGGTCCAGCACCGCAGAGGTCACCTGCGCCGTGCTGGCGGCCCGCGCCGGCGCCAGGTCAGCGGTGAGCACGCCCGCATCGAGGGTCGCCGACACCGCCTGTTCCACGCAGTTCGCCTCGAGCGCCAGCCCCAACGAATGGCGCAACAGCATCGCCACGCTGAGGATCGCGCCGCAGGGATTGGCGATGCCGCGGCCGGCGATGTCCGGCGCGGAGCCATGGATCGGTTCGTACAGGCCGATGCGCTCGTCGCCGAGCGAGGCCGACGGCAGCAGGCCCATCGAACCGGCCAGCATCGAGGCCTCGTCGGTGAGGATGTCGCCGAACATGTTCTCGGTGACGATCACATCGAATGCGCGCGGCCTGGCCAGCAGGTGCATGGCCATCGAATCGACCAGTTGGTGCTCCAACGCAATGTCCGGAAACTCGTCGCGGGCAACGCGCGTGGCCACTTCCCGCCACAGTCGGGAGGTTTCCAGCACATTGGCCTTGTCGACCGAGGTCACGTGGCCGCGCCGTTGGCGAGCGAGCCCGCAAGCGCGCCGCACAACGCGTTCGACTTCGCCCACGCTGTACTTGCAGACATCGCTGGCGCTGTCGGCATCGCGCGTCTTCTCGCCGAAATAGATGCCGCCGGTGAGTTCGCGCACCACCAGCAGGTCGACGCCGGACAGCAGGTGCGGCTTGATCGGCGCGGCGCCCAGCGTGGCCGGATGCGGCCGCACCGGGCGCAGGTTGGCGTACAGGCCCAGCGCCTTGCGCAAGCCCAGCAGGCCCTGTTCCGGGCGGACTTTCGCGCGCGGGTCCGACCACTTGGGGCCGCCGACCGCGCCCAGCAGCACTGCATCGGCGTAGCGGCAGGCGGTCAGCGTTTTTTCCGGCAGCGGCTCGCCGCAGGCGTCGATCGCGGCGCCGCCGATCGCATGCTCGTGGAAGGTGAAATTATGGCGATAGCGATGACCGACGGCGCGCAGTATCGCGACCGCGGCGGCGGTGACCTCGGGACCGATGCCGTCGCCGGGCAGAACGACGATTTCAGCGTGCATGGTGGAACTCCTGTCGCGGATGCGCCGTGAGGCGGCTGTTTTCGAAATGGGTGATGGCGAACTGCTGCTTGAGCAGGTAGCCGAGCTGATCCACCCCTTGCAGCAGGCAGGTCTGCGCGAAGGTGTCCAGCGGGAACTCGAAGCGGCGGCCGTCGGGCAGCGTTACGCTGCGTTCGGCGACGTCGATGCTTAACTCGATGCCCGGTTGGTCCAGCAGCTCATCGACAATGGCCTCGTCGAGCACGATCGGCAGCAGCCCATTCTTCAGCGCGTTACTGCGGAAGATGTCGGCGATCTGGCTGCTGATCACCGCGCGCAGGCCCAGATCGGTCAGCGCCCAGGGCGCATGCTCGCGCGAGGAGCCGCAGCCGAAGTTGCGGCCGGCGACCAGAATGGCCGAGTCCTTGTTTTCAGGACGATTGAGGGCGAATTCGGGGTTCGGCGAACCGTCGGCAAGATAGCGCCAGTCGTTGAAGGCGAAGCGGCCCAGCCCGTTGCGTTCGGTCGTGGTGAGAAACCGCGCCGGGATGATCTGGTCGGTATCGATGTTGCGCTCGCGCAGAACGACCGTGCGGGAAGTGAACTGTTTGATGGCAGTCATGGGTTAGCTTCCGTGGAGTCCGTACTCTTAAGGCCGTCATTCCCGCGAAGGCGGGAATCCAGCGACTTTGCTTTAGCCCTCTCCCGCTTTGCGGGAGAGGGTTGGGTGAGCGCGCGCGCGCTTGCAGATGGCTTCGCTGCGATCTGGTGCAACGTTGAAGTCACTGGATTCCCGCCTTCGCGGGAATGACGGCTTAAGAGCCAGGTCTTTTTCTGGCGCATCACGCCACCTCCAGGAAGGTGCGGTTACGCGCCGGCGGCGATGGCAGGAAATCGCGCGGATCGGTGACCACACCCATCACCGCGCATGCAGCGGCGGTGAGCGGCGAGGCCAGCAAGGTGCGCGCGCCCTTGCCTTGGCGCCCTTCGAAATTGCGGTTGCTGGTCGACACCGCGAGTTGACCCGGCCCGACCAGATCGCCGTTCATCGCGATGCACATCGAGCAGCCCGGCTCGCGCCATTCGCCGCCGGCATCGCGCACGATGCGATCGATGCCTTCTGCTTCGGCTGCGCGTTTGACCTGTTCCGAGCCCGGCACCACCAGCATGCGCACGCGCGGATGCACCTGGCGCCCGCGCAGCACGTCGGCGACCTGGCGCAGATCGGACAGGCGAGAATTGGTGCAACTGCCCACGAACACCACATCCACCGGCCGGCCGGCCAGTATCGCGCCGCTGTCGAAGCCCATGTAGGCCAGGGCCTTGGTTTCGTCGGCATCGCGCGCCAGCGGCAGGCGCGCATCGACTGCGGCGACCTGGCCGGGGTGCGTGCCCCAGGTCAGGGTCGGCTTGATTTTTCTGGCATCGATCCGTACTTCGCTGTCGAAGCGTGCGCCTTCGTCGGTGTGCAATTCCCGCCAGCGCGAGACGGCACGCGTGAAGTCCGCGCCTTGCGGAGCGCGTGGCGTGACAGCGAGGTAATCGAACGTCACCTGGTCCGGTGCGATCAGACCCGCGCGAGCGCCGGCCTCGATCGACATGTTGCAGACCGTCATGCGCTCGTCCATCGACAATCCGCGGATGGTCGAACCGCGATACTCGATCACGTGCCCGGTCCCGCCGTTGACGCCGATCGCGCCGATCACGTGCAGGATCAGGTCCTTGGCGCCGACGCCGGGCGCTAGTTCGCCGTCGACGGTGATCGCCAATGTCTTCGGTTTGCGTTGCAGCAGGCATTGCGTAGCCAGCACGTGGCCCACTTCGCTGGTGCCGATGCCGAACGCGAGCGCGCCGAATGCGCCATGCGTGGCGGTGTGGCTGTCGCCGCAGACGATGGTCATGCCGGGCTGGGTCAGGCCCAGCTCCGGGCCGATCACATGCACGATGCCGCGCTGCGCGCTGTCGAAATCGAACAGCTCGATCTCATGCCGCGCGCAATTGCGGCGTAGCGTGTCGACCTGCGTTTCGGCTTCCTTGCTGGAATAAGGCAGGCGGCCTTCGGCGTCGGCGGGCAGCGTGGGTGTCGAATGATCCAGCGTGCCCTTGGTCAGGTCGGGACGGCGCAGGCGCAATCCACGCGCGTCGAGCTCGGCGAAAGCCTGCGGCGTGGTGACCTCGTGGATCAGGTGCAGATCGACGTACAGGATCGCTGGCACGGCATCGCTTTCCGGCGTGACCAGATGCGCATCCCACAATTTGTCGAACAGGGTTCTTGGTTTCATTGTCTGTTCTCTGTCTCAGGCCAACGCGGAGAGGCGTTGCGGTTGCCGGGTGCGCAGTACGCGATTGGCGATATCCAGCCAGGCGAGCGCGCTGGCCTCGATGATGTCCTTGCTGGTGCCGGTGCCCTGGTACTCGGCATCGTCGTAACGCACGCTCAGATTGGCTTCGCCGCGCGCGTCGTTGCCGATGCCGACGCTGTGCACCTGGTAACTCTCCAGTTTCAGATCGACGTCTGTCGCGGCGGCCAGTGCGGCGAACAGCGCATCGACCGGCCCGTCGCCGAGCGCGCTTTCCGATATGCGCTCGCCGTCGGGATCGGACAGTTCGACCTGGGCGCTGGCGCGTTGGCCGCGGTCGCTGACGGTCATCGAGGCCAACCGGTAGCCATCGCCTTCGCGGCCGTCCTGCATCAGGCGCTGCAGGTCGGCATCGTCCACCACGCGCTGCTTTTCGCACAGCGATTTGAAGTCGACGAACACCCGGTCGAGCGCCTCGTCGTCCAGCGCATGTCCGAGCGCATGCAGACGGTGCGCGACCGCAGCTCGGCCGCTGTGCCGGCCCAGCACCATCTGCGACGACGGCCAGCCGACATCCTCGGGGTTCATGATTTCGTAAGTGCCGCGATGGCGCAGCATGCCGTGCTGGTGGATGCCGGACTCGTGCGCGAAGGCGTTGGCGCCGACGATCGCCTTGTTGCGCTGCACGGGCATGCCGACCAGGCGCGACAGCAGTTGGGAAGTGGGGACCAGCCGGCGTGTATCGATGCGGGTATCGGCTTCGAAATAGGCGCCGCGCACCTTCAGCGCCATCACCAGTTCCTCCATCGCGCAGTTGCCGGCGCGTTCGCCGATACCATTGATGGTGCATTCCACCTGCCGCGCGCCGCCTTCGATCGCGGCCAGGGAATTGGCCACCGCCATGCCCAGGTCGTTGTGGCAGTGCGCGCTGAACACCACGTCCTTCGCGCCGGGCACGGTCGCGATCAGGCGCTGGAACAGGCCGCGCATCTCTGCGGGTGTGGTGTAGCCGAGCGTATCGGGCACGTTGATGGTCGTCGCCCCGGCAGCGATGGCTGCACCAATAACCTCGGCCAGGAAATCCTCCTCGGTGCGGGTGCCATCCTCGGTCGAGAATTCGACGTCGTCGACGAAGCTGCGCGCGTAAGCCACGTTGCGTACCGCCGCTTCCAGCACCGCGTCCTTGCTCATCCGCAATTTGTGCTCGCGGTGCAGCGGGCTAGTCGACAGGAATACGTGCAGGCGCGGTTTGGCCGCCGCCTGCAGCACGCGCGCGGAGGCCTCGATATCGCCGGGGAGGCAGCGCGACAGCACGCACAAGGTTGTCTCGCGCAGGTCGCGGGCGATCAGCGCGGCGGCCTCGCGATCGGACTGCGAACTGGCCGGGAAGCCGGTCTCGATGATGTCCACGCCGAGCTCGGCGAGCGCACGCGCCATCACCGCCTTCTGCTGCGGCGACATGCTGCAGCCGGGCGATTGTTCGCCGTCGCGCAGCGTGGTGTCGAAGATGCGTACGTGTGCCGGCGTGCTCATGCGAAAATCTCCTCGATGGCGGGGGTTTTGATTTGGTCGTCATTCCCGCGAAGGCGGGGGCGCTCTACAACAGCCGAAGGCTGGTCATCTAGTGACTTTGCTGCTGCTCCAGATGCTTTTGAAGCGATCTGGATAGGTCGCGCGCCCTCACCCAACCCTCTCCCGCAAGCGGGAGAGGGCTTAGGCACGGCGCGCTCTTGGGCCCGACGTCGCGGTTTGCGCGGCGGGCGGGGCCGCACTTCCGACAACAGCTTTGCGAGAACGCCAGCGTCAAGATTCCCGCCAGAAACTACCGCGCACTTGCGTTTGCCAGCCACGCGCCGGCCTGCAGCTAGCGCCAATGCGCCGGCGCCCTCGGCGATCACGTGTTCTTCCAGCGCCAGCCGCACCAATGTTTCGCGCAGTTCGGCTTCGCGCACGATGACGATGTCGTCCAGCAGCGACGCCAGCAGGTGTTGCGTGAGATAGCCGGGTTCCTTGACGCGGACGCCGTCGGCCAGCGTGACGACGGGTTCGCGCAAGCTGCGGTCGCCGCGCAGCGCGCGTGCCATGGCGTCGACGCCCTCCACTTGCGCGCCGACGATGCGAACACCCTGCGATTTCAGCGCCAGCGCGACGCCTGCGGCCAGGCCACCGCCGCCGATCGGCACCAGCACCACGTCCGGCGCCAGCGCCGCCAGTTCCAGCCCGACAGTGCCTTGCCCGGCGATCACGTCGCGATCGTCGAACGCCGACAGCAGCCGGTAATCGTGTTGTTCGGCGAGTTCGCGAGCGAAGGCTTTGGCCTCGTCGTAACTGTCGCCGTGCAGCCGCACGGTGGCGCCCCAGTGCGCGACGCCGGCGATCTTGGTTTCCGGTGCGCAGCGCGGCATGACGGTGATTGCGTGCACGCCCAGCCGGTACGCCGCCCAGGCCAGGCCTTGCGCGTGGTTTCCCGCCGAAGCGGCGATCACGGTGCGCTCGTCGCCGCGTTCGCGCGCCGCCAGCAGCGCGTTCAGGGCGCCGCGCACCTTGTACGAGCCGGTGCGTTGCAGATTCTCCAGCTTCAGCCAGCAGCCGAAACGTTCCGCGTAATGCGTCGGCGTGACCTCCAGGTAACGCCGCAGGCGCGCCTGCGCCGCCAGCACATCGGAGGCCGTTACGGTTACGTCGCTGGCTACGGCGGGATCCATGATCAGACCGGCGTCAACCAGGCTTGCGATGCCGATTCTTCGCCGCGCACCACGCGCGCATACAGCGCAGCCAGTTCGCGGCTGACCGGGTTGTCGCCGAAGATACGGTCGTCGACAGCTGCGGTCGGCGCGACTTCTGCAGCCGTGCCGCAGGCGAACACTTCATCGGCGTCGTGCAGTTCGTCCAGCGTCACCGTGCGCGACTGCGCGCCGGTCAGCGCGATCAACGTGTCGCGGGTGATGCCGGGCAGGGCGTCGCGATGTTCGACTGCGGTGACGCGGCCTTCCTTGACCAGGAACACATTCGCGCCGGTGCATTCGACGACGAAACCGTGATCGTCGACGAACAGCGCCTCATCGAAGCCGCGAGACTTCGCCTCGCGTTTGGCCAGGATCGAATTGACATAAGCCCCGCACAGTTTCAGCGGCGGCAGCGAGCTGGCCGGATTGCGCCGCCACGGCGACACGGTCATCCGCGTATTCGCGCCGCCCAGGTGCACCAGCGTCGGCGTGGTCGCCACCATCAGGTGCTGCGCGTGTCCGGCTACGTCCAGCCCGAAACTGCCGGCGCCGACCCAGGCCAGCGGGCGGATGTAGGCGTCGCGATGGCGGTTGGCGCGCAGTGCTTGCAGAGTGGCCGCGGTGGCTTGTGCGATGTCGAAATCTATGCCGAGCAGCTCGGCGCCTTTGCGCATGCGTTGCAGATGGTCTGGCAACCGGAACACTGCGGCGCCATGTGCAGTCGCGTAGCTGCGGATGCCTTCGAATACGCCGCTGCCGTAGTGCATGGCGTGCGTGGTCAGGTCGGCCTGCAAGGCGCTCGCGTCTGCCACTTCGCCGTCGAACCACAGCTTCAGCCCAGTCGATTCTTTCTTCCTGTCATCCCGAACGTAGGGAGGGGTCTGCTTCTCGGCGACGACAACAGTTCCCTCGCTGCGTTCGGGATGACAATCTGGAGTGGACCGCACCTTGGTCAACACGGCGTCACCTGCACGGCCAAACAGTCGTACAACTTCGCCAACTGGTTCTGCAGCGACTCGTCGGAGCGTTCGCCCTCGACGGTCATGCGCAGGTACCAGCGGTCGCCGTCGGGCTGCGCTTCGCCGTCGACCGACAATGGGCGGAAACCGCGGCGTTCGGCGGTGCCGAGCACGCGCGCCAGCGCGCCTTCGGCCTGGCGCAGGGTGAGATCAAGCTGATAACGCATGGCTGGCTTCCTCGGATTCGGGGGAGAGGGACGCGTCGGCCACGGGCAACGAAGTCACTTCGTCGGCATCGAGCATCTGCGCGTTGTTGTGGTTGGGCGGTACCAGCGGCCAGACATTGGCGGCCTGGTCGATGGCCACGTGCAGCAGCGCCGGGCCAGGCGTATCGAGAAGCCGCTGCAGGGCCGCTTCGACGCCGTCAGCGCGATCGACGTACGACGATTGAATGCCGAAAGCGGTGGCGACCGCGGCGAAATCCGGGTTGTCGGAAAGATCGACTTCGGAGTAACGGCGCTCGAAGAACAGCTCCTGCCACTGCCGCACCATGCCCAGTGCCTGGTTGTCGAGCAGCACGATCTTGATCGGCAGCCGGTAGCGCGCTACGGTCGCCAGTTCCTGCACATTCATCAGGAACGAACCGTCGCCGCTGACGCAGATCACTTGCGCATCGGTCCTGTTCTTATCGGCTTGCGACAGCTGCGCGCCGACCGCGGCCGGCAGGCCGAAACCCATCGCCCCCAGCGCGCCACTGGTCAGGTGCTTGCGCGGGTGATCGAAGCGCCAATGCTGCGCGACCCACATCTGGTGCTGGCCGACATCGCAAGCCACCACCGCATCCGGCGCCATTTCCGACAGCCGTTTCAGCAGTGCCGGTGCGTACACGGTCTCACCCGGCGCGTCGTAGCGCGCCGCGCAGTCACGCGCGCGTTGCTGGCAGGCGGTGCGCCACTGCCTGCGCGCAGCGCCGTTGCGGCCGTACAGATGCGCGGCGCAGGGCAGGGTCAATGCGGTCAGCGTGGTACGGATGTCGCCGCGCACGCCGGCATCGGCATGGCGCAGCTTGCCGATCTCGCAGGCATCCAGGTCCATATGCACGACGCGGGCGTCGGGCGCGAACTCGGCCAGCTTGCCGGTGGCGCGGTCGTCGAAACGCGCGCCGACCACGATCAGCACATCCGATTCCTGCACCGCCAGGTTGGCGGCGCGGCTGCCGTGCATGCCGAGCATGCCGAGATTCAGCGGATGCGCAGCCGGCAGCGCGCCCAGCCCCTTCAACGTCAGCACGGTCGGGATCTGGGTGGCATCGACGAAGGTTCGGAACGCCTGCACCGCATCGCCCAGGACCAGGCCGCCGCCGCCGTAGATCACCGGTCGCTGCGCTTGCGATATCAACGCCAGCGCGGCGTGCAGCGCCGCATCCGCCGGCGCCGGCACGGCGTCGGCGGGCGACGGCGCGTGCGCGGGCAGATGCGAGGCGTCTCCGTTCTGCACGTCCTTGGGCAGATCGATCAGCACCGGGCCGGGCCGGCCGGAGCGCGCGATACGGAAGGCCTCGCCCAGCATCCGCGGCAGATCGTCGACGCTGCGCGGCAGGAAGCTGTGCTTGACGATAGGCATCGTCATGCCGAAGACGTCCAGCTCCTGGAACGCATCGGTGCCCATCAGCGGCGTGGCGACTTGCCCGGTGATGATCACCATCGGCACCGAATCCAGCATCGCATCTGCGATACCGGTGACCAGGTTGGAAGCGCCGGGCCCGGAGGTGGCCACGCATACGCCGACGCGCCCGCTGGCGCGCGCATAACCATTGGCCGCGAACGCTGCGCCCTGCTCGTGGCGGACCAGGATGTGCTTCAGGTCCGCGCCATGCAGCGCGTCGTAGAAAGGCATGATCGCGCCGCCCGGATAACCGAACAGCGTGTCCACGCCTTCTGCGGCCAGTGCCTGCACCAGCCAGCGGGCACCATTCATGCCGTGGCCTCTTCCCGTGCTGCGCTGCGTGCGTCGGCAGCGGGTTTGGCCGGCGCCTGCGGCGCGGTCGACAGCCATTTCATATTGGCGCGCAGCTTCTTGCCGACCGCTTCGATCGGATGATCGAGGTCGGCCTGCTTCAGTGCCTTGTAGTTGGCGTTGCCGGCGGCGTATTCGGCGATCCATTGACGCGCGAACGTGCCGTCCTGGATCTCTGCGAGGATTTTCTTCATCTGCGCGCGAGTGTCCGCATCGACCACATACGGGCCGCGGGTCAGCGCGCCGTATTGCGCGGTCTCGCTGATGAATTCGTGCATGCGGGTGATACCGCCTTCGTAGAACAGGTCGACGATCAATTTCAGTTCGTGCAGGCACTCGTAATAGGCGACTTCGGGCTGGTAGCCGGCTTCCACCAGCGTTTCCCAGCCAGCCTGCACCAGCTTGGTGGCGCCTCCGCAGAGCACGGCCTGTTCGCCGAACAGGTCGGTCTCGGTTTCTTCCTTGAAGGTGGTCTTGATCGCGTTCTGGCGTGCGCCGCCGATGCCGGCGCAGTAGGTCAGCGCGAATTCCTCGGCGCGGCCGCTGTTGTCCTGGTGCACGGCGTAGACGCTGGGCACGCCGCGTCCGATCTCGTACTCGCGGCGCACCAGCGCGCCCGGGCCTTTCGGCGCGACCAGCACCACGTCGAGATCGGCGCGCGGGGTGATCTGGCCGTAATGCACGTTGAAGCCGTGCGCGAACAGCAGGCAGGCGCCTTGCGCGATATTGGGTTCGATCACTTCGCCGTAGAGCTGCGGCTGGACCATGTCCGGGGTGAGCACAGCGACGAGTTCGGCGCCGGCGACGGCTTCGGCCGGCGTTTTCACCGTGAAGCCGTCCGCCTTTGCTTTGATTTCGGTCGGGCCGCCGGGACGCAGGCCGACGGTGACGTCGAAACCGGAGTCGCGCAGGTTGAGCGCGTGCGCGCGGCCTTGGCTGCCGTAACCGACGATGGCGATTGTGGGTTTTGCTGGGGTGGTCATTGCAGTGGCCTTGTGGTCGTGGGTTAAAAAAGGCTGACGGAAATGGGGATATCTCGTTGCGTGTTGTTTGGCGCATCCAGCGGGCCAGGCGCAGTCACCGCACCTTTCGACGCGGATCCGACATCGCGCGCGTACTTGGCCAGCACGCCGGTGGTCACGCGCGGTGCGATGCGCCTGAGTTCGCGCGAGGCCAGGTCGGCATCGACATCCAGCCGACGCGTCGCGACATCGATGCGAACGATGTCGCCATCGCGCAGCTTCGCGATCGGGCCGCCGTGTGCGGCTTCGGGAGAGATATGGCCGACCATGAAACCGTGCGTGGCGCCGCTGAAGCGACCGTCGGTGATCAGAGCGACGTCGTTGCCCAGGCCTTGCCCGACCAGCGCTGCGGTGACGGCCAGCATCTCGCGCATGCCGGGACCGCCGGCGGGGCCTTCGAAGCGGATCACGATCACATCGCCGGCTTCGATCGCGCGGTTCTGTACGGCAGCGAAAGCGGCTTCTTCCGAGTCGAACACGCGCGCCGGGCCTTCGAAACGTTCGCGGCCGTGGCCGGCGAGCTTGACGATGCAGCCTTCCGGCGCGAGATCGCCGTACAGGATCGAATAGCCGCCGCGCGGCTTGATCGGATCGCTGACCGGGCGCACCACGTCCTGCGGACCGGACGCTGGCGCAGCATCCAGCTCCTGGAAAAAGGAACGGCCGGTGACCGTCGGAATATCCTCGATCAAACCGGCCGCCCGCAGTTCGCGCGCCACCAATGCCGTACCGCCGTGCTCGAACATTTCCGCGGCGGTGTAGCGGCCGCCGGGTTTCAGGTCGGCGATCACCGGTGTGTTCGCCGCCGCGGCCTCGAATTCCTCCAGGTCGTACGGCACGCCGGCTTCGTGCGCTATCGCCAGCAGATGAAGCGCTGCGTTGGTGGAACCGGCAGTGGCCGAGACCGCGCGCGTCGCGTTGCGCAACGCGTGGGGGGAGAGGAGTGCGCGCGGTCTCGGCCCGCCATTGCGCAGCTGTTGCATGACCAGCTCGCCGCAGGCTTTCGCCGCGGCGGGTTTGTCGGCGTGGATCGCCGGAATGTCGTTGGCGCCCAGCGGCGACAGGCCCAGGAAGGTCAGCACCATCGCCATCGTGTTGGCGGTGAACTGGCCGCCGCAGGCGCCGGCGCCGGGGCAGGCGCGGCTTTCGATCTCGTGCAATTCGCCATCGTCGATACGGCCGGCCGCATGCGCGCCGACCGCCTCGAACACGTCCTGCACGGTCAGCGCCTGGTCCGTGCCGTCTTTGGTGCGGCACCGGCCGGGCATGATCGTGCCGCCGTAGAGGATCACGCAGGGGATGTCGAGCCGCGCCGCGGCCATCGCGGCGGCGGGGATCGTCTTGTCGCAACCGACCAGCATCACCACGGCATCCAGGCAATGGCCGGACACCGCCAGTTCGATCGAATCGGCGATGGTCTCGCGCGAAGCCAGCGACGCGCGCATGCCGTCGCTGCCCATGGCGATGCCGTCGGTGACGGCGATGGTGTTGAACTCGACCGGCGTGCCGCCGCCTGCGATCACGCCTGCGCGCACGTGTTGTGCCAGGTCGCGCAGCGTCAGGTTGCACGGCGACACGTCGGTCCACGTATGCACGACCGCAACGAGCGGCTTGGCGATGGCTGCATCGTCGAGTCCGGTGGCACGCAGCATCGCGCGTGCCGGAGCTCTTGCGGGGCCTAGTTTTATGGCATCACTTTTCACGAACACGTGTTCCTTCAGCAGGAACCCGGGCCCAAAAAACGAAAAACCCCGCGCCTTTTCGGGCGCGGGGTTTAGGTTCTTTCGACCTGGGTTTTGGCGTTACTTACGCAAACCCGACTCCCGCGCCTGTTAGGACGGTAATAAGGACGAGTACGAGTACGAGAGCGGCGGCAGTGAAGCTAAGCAACGCGACCGGCACGTCGGGCGACGTGGCCTTAAGGGTCTGCGGTTGGATGTTGCGCTGCGTCATGGGTCGAGCAGAACACGGCGGTTCGTGGGTGTCAATAGGTTTGCTGAAGAAATTTTGTATCGCCAACGCAGATGGGAAGGATCCTTTTCGCACCCAACGCTCGCTGCCCGCCTCTATAGCTAATGTATCCGCCCTTTTGAAGAAGGGGCAGCGGGATTTGCTTTTGACTTGTCTTCGCTTGAAAAAAAAAGGAGCAAAATCAAGAGCAAATCCCCCGTCCGCTGCGCGGCCTGCCCCCTTTTTCTAAGGGGGCAACAGCGGGGTGCCTTCAGCGGATGAATAGCCGCTCGCGTAGTGCCGCGTAGTCGGCCTGCAACGGTTCGGCCGAAGCGGACCGCGCGAGGCTTTCGGCCAGCGGCGGCGGCGGTTCGACCGGGTGGCCGACCAGCGGCTCGACGATGCTTTCGAATTTGGCCGGGTGCGCTGTCGCCACTACGGCCCAGGGCCGGGTGTCGCCGTCCTCGCGCAGGTGTTCGAGCAGGTGCAGGCCGGTCGCGGTGTGGGGGCAGGGGACGACGCCGTGGCGGCGCGGCGCCTCGCGGATCGTGTCGCGGATGGTGCCGTCAGTGACGGATTCGGCGATGAAGTCCGCGCGCAGCGCCGCGTCGTCGCCGTACCAGTAGCGCAATCGCTCGAAATTGCTCGGCGCGCCGACGTCCATGGCGTTGGCGAGCGTCGCCAGCGTGGGCCGCGGCGCGTAATCGTCGCCGGAGAAAAAACGCGGCAGCACATCGTTGGCATTGGTCGCCAGGCGGATCTCGCCGATCGGCAGGCCCATCCGCTTGGCGACGAATGCGGCGCAGGCATTGCCGAGATTGCCGGTCGGCACGATGAAGTTCAGCGGTGCGCTGTGTTCAGCGTGGAATTGCAGCGCGGCATGCGCGTAATAAGCGGTTTGCGGCAGCAGGCGGCCCAAGCTGATGCTGTTGGCCGAGCTCAGCGACAGCTCGCGGCGCAGCGTTTCGTCCGATAGCGCCTGCTTGGCGAGCCGCTGGCAGTCGTCGAAACTGCCGTCGACGCGGAAGGCGCGCACGTTGTCGCCCCAGCAGCCCAGGCCGTGCGCTTGCCTTGGCGAGACGCGGCCGTCGGGGTAAAGGATGACGACATTGAAGCCGGGGCGGCGGTGGAACGCGGCCGCAACGGCCGCGCCGGTATCGCCGGAAGTGGCGACGATGATCGTGGTGGGCGGCGCGTCTTTCGTACGCAGTCTGGACAGAGCCTCGGCCAGGAAGCGCGCTGCGTAATCCTTGAAGGCTGCGGTTGGGCCGTGGAACAGTTCCAGCAGCCAGTCGTTTTCGCCGTGCAGTGGCCGCAACGGAGCCGGGAACGAAAAAGCGTGTTTGCAGATGTCGCCCAACTCATCTCGTAGCGAAGAATCGTCGAAGTAGAGCGCGAGAAGCGCGCGCGCGGTGCTATCGAGAGTTGCAGCTGGACTTTCGAAAACAGGTTTTGGGAAACGCTCCGGCACGTACAGTCCGCCATCGGGCGCGAGACCGGCGGCGAGCGCTTCATCGATGGAAGCGGACGCACAGACGCCGCGTGTACTCGGAAACTTCATATCTTCAAACCGTCATCCCAGCGAAAGCTGGGACCCAACTTGATCTTGCTTTGGATTATTGGGAACAAAATCAAAATGGGTCCCAGCTTTCGCTGGGATGACGGGATGTGAAGATCCGGATGACCTGAAAACCCACTACGCATCGATCACCTCCGCCCGCGGCCCCGCCACCGGCGAAACATAAGCCCGTGAATCGAATCCGGCCGTCGCGAACGCCGCACGCATCGAAGGCGCAGCTGCTTCCGCTTCCGCTTTCGAAGCGAACCAGGCGAACACGCTCGGCCCGCCGCCGGAAATGCTGGCGCCCAGCGCGCCATGATCCAGTGCCGCCGTTTTGACCTGCGCAAAGCCGGGAATCAACGGCGCGCGCCGCGGCTCGACCAGCAAATCCTGCAATCCTTCGCGGATCAATTCCGCATCGCCGCGTTGCAGGCCGGTCAGGAACAGCGCCAGATGCACGCTCTGTTCGACCACCAGCGACAGCGGATACGGGTCGGCCAGCACCGCCCGCGCGCGGCGCGTCTCCAGCACCTGGTCCGGATGCACCGTCACGCAATGCAGCCATTCTGGCGCAGACAGCGAAATCATCCGCGTCTCCGTCGCCATCACCACGCCGCCCAACAGCATCGGCGCCACGTTGTCGCCGTGGCGGCTGCCGCTGGACACCGATTCGCCGTCCAATGCGAACGGATACAGCGCCTCGCGCGGCAGCGGCGCATCGAGCAGCGCGTTCGCGGCGACCACGGCGGCCACGCACGAAGCCGCGGAACCGCCCAGGCCGGAGCCGAGGGCGATGCCTTTGCGCAGTTCCAGTTCGAAACCATGCGCTAGGCCCAATTTCGCGCGCAGCGAAATCAAAGCCTGTCCGGCCGTGTTTTTCTCCGCCGCCAACGGCAGCGATCCCGATCCGGTCGCTTCGCCGCCGATCGATACGATGCGCACCACCGCCTCGTCGATGCGGCGCACGATCGCGATGTCGCGCGGCCCATCGATGGTATGGCCGAGCAGGTCGAAGCCGACCCCGATATTGCCGACGCTCGCGGGCGCGAACGCGCTTGCGGATCCGCGTGGGCCGCTCATGCGCGCGTTTCCGCAATGCCGGTCTGCGCGCCGAGCGATTGCGCTATGGCCAGCATGTCGCCGAATACGCCCGCGGCGGTCACTTGCGGTCCCGCCCCCGGCCCTTGCACCACCAGTGCATTTTCCGAATAGCGCTCGCTGCGGAACTGCACCAGGTTGTCGGTCAGACGCGTATGCCGGCAGGCATGCTCCGCCGGCAAACCGACCACGCCGACCCGCGCGCTGCCGTCGCGGCCGAGCTGTGCGATGTGGCGCAGGCCGAGGCCTTGTGCGGCGGCGGTTTCGAGCCGCGCCTGCATCGGCGCATCGAGTTCTCCGAGGCGGGCGAGGAATTCTTCGCGGCTGACAGTTTGCAGTTCGACCGGCACCAGGCTCTCCACGTCCACATCCTCGACCGACAACTCGCGCCCGGCCTCCCGCGCCAGTATCACCAGCTTGCGCGCCACGTCGAGTCCCGACAGGTCGTCGCGCGGATCAGGCTCGGTGTAACCCAATCCCATCGCCTCCCGCACCAGCGCCGAGAACGGCTGGCTGCCGTCGAAACGGTTGAACAGCCAGGCCAGCGTGCCGGATAGCATGCCATCGATGCCGTGCAGGTCGTCGCCGGTGTCGAGCAGGCTGCGCAGCGTCAGGATCACCGGCAAGCCGGCGCCGACGGTGGCCTCGTACAGGAACCGTCCGCCGCCCTGGCGTTGCGCCTCGCGGATCGCGGCATAGCGCATCCAGTCGCCGCTGCCGGCATGCTTGTTGGGCGTCGCCACGTGAATGCCGGCGGCGAGCCATTGCGGATACTTCGCCGCGACCGCGTCGCTGGCGCTGCAGTCGACGATCAGCGCATGCGGCAGGTGCTCGGCACGGATGTGCGCGGCGAAAGCATCGAGGTCGGTCGTCTGCGCGCCATCTCCCTGCAATGCACCGAGCGCGATGCCGGGATCCAGCCCGGTTTCCGACAGCGCCATCCGCCTGCTGTCGCCGATGCCGCGGATGCGCAGGTCCAGCCGCGATCGCGAGCGCAGCCGCGGCAAGGCCGCGGTCAATTGCGACAGCAACGCACGGCCGACCTGGCCGGGGCCGATGATGCCCACTGACACGTATTGCGGCGACAGCCAGAACGCCGAATGCGCGGCCCGCAAGGCGCGCGTGGCGTCGGCTCTGGCGATCGCCACCGAGATGTTGCGCTCGCTCGCGCCCTGCGCGATGGCGCGCACGTTGACGCGTGCCTGCGCCAGCCCGCCGAGCAGGCGCGCGGCCACGCCCGGCGTGCCGACCATGCCGTCGCCGACCGCGGCCAGCACGCAGATGTCGGAGGTGACATGCACGGCCTGGGTGCGCTGATCGGCCATCGCATCGGCGAAGGCGGCGGCGATCGCGACCCGGCCGCGCTCGGCCTGGTCGGCGCGGACGATGCAGCAGATCGAATGTTCGGACGAGCCCTGCGAGATCATCGTCACCGACACGCCGGCGCCGTGCAGCGCCGCGAACAGGCGCTCGGCGGTGCCCGGCACCCCAGCCATGCCGTTGCCGGCCAGTTCCAGCACCGCCAGATCGCGGACCAGGCTCAGGCCTTTGACCGGCGCGCCTTCCAGGCCGGGACGCGCGACGATCAGCGTGCCCGGCGCCTGCGGGCGATGCGTATTGCGGATGCGCAGCGGGATGCCGCGCGACTGCACCGGCGCCAGCGTCTGCGGATGCAGCACCTTGGCGCCGAAATAGGCCAGTTCGCAGGCCTCGGCATACGACAGCGACGGCAGGCAGACCGCATCGGGCACCAGCCGCGGATCGGCCGACAGTACGCCGTCGACATCGGTCCAGATGGTCAGCGCATCGGCATCGCAGAGGTTGGCGAAGATCGCGGCGGAAAAATCGCTGCCGTTGCGCCCGAGCGTGGTCGCCTGGCCGTGGGTGTCGCTCGCGACATAGCCGGTAACGACGCTATCGCGGCCGGGATGCTGCGCGCGCCATTGCGCGAAGCGGCGGCGGCTCTCGTCCCAATCCACGCCCACGCCCATTTCGCCGGGATGCACCACCAGCACGTCGCGCGCATCGATGCGCTGCCAGCCGCCCGCCTCGCCGCCGAGCGCGGCCTGGACCAGTCGCGACGACCAGATTTCGCCCAGCCCATGCACGCGCGCGGCGATGCGCTCGCCATCCGGTGCCTGTCCGGCGAGCGCGCCGAGATCGGTGCGCAAGGCGTCGAATTCGTCGGTCAGCGCAGCCTGCAAGCCGGAACGGCCGTCTTCGTCGAGCGCAGCGGCGGCCTGCAGATGACGTTGCCGCAGGCCTTCCCAATCCGGCGCCCAGTCCTGGCCTTGCTGCGCCGCCGCGGTGAGCGCGACGAGGGCATTGGTCGTGCCCTGCATGGCCGAGACCACGACCAGGCGCGTGCCGCTGCCATCGCCGAGCAGCGTGCCGAGCGCGCGCATCTGCGCGGCATCGGCCAGGCTGCTGCCGCCGAATTTGTGCACGTGGCAGTGGGGCGAGGGTTCGTCGGAAGAAGGCGCAGACATAGTGGAGCTCCGGTTGGGCTCCGCCTCGCGACTCGGGGAAGGCTGCCAGCCCGCACCCGGATCGGGTGCGGAGCGGCGTGGTCGATCAGATAAACACGCGCGTCCGCACCCGGGTCGGGGTGGTGGTCGTCGTCGTGGTGGTAATCGTCGCTGCAGCCGCGAATGCGCTCCGGCCTTGCGGCGGGGCGACGGTGCGGGCGATGGCGGACGTTGCGTGCATGCGACAGCAATACCGGAGGTTGGTGCACTGCGTCAAGCCCTGGCTTTGTAGAGTCGAGCTTGCTCGACTGCTTTTGCTATGGTCGGCCGCGGGGAAGAGCAGTCGAGCAAGCTCGACTCTACGGAACGGGCTCGGGCTGGCCCCGGCTGCCGCCGCGTGATTCAATGCACCTTGAAGCGGGGGTACCGCCGATCCATGGCGGTTGAGACAGACCCTTCGAACCTGATCCGGCTCACACCGGCGTAGGGAAGCTTCGCAGGACGCCTTTTCGCGTCTGCGCCGCCGCTTCGTCCCCTGGCTCGCAAGAGCGCCCCCAATGGACGAACGCCATGAATGCCGTACCTTCCTCGCTGCTGCAGCAGACCGAGCAGCTTTCCGAATCCGTGACGCGGCCGATCCCCGGCTCGCGCAAGATCCATGTCGAAGGCTCGCGCCCGGACGTGCGCGTGGCGATGCGCGAGATCACGCTGTCGCAAACGCCGACGCTGTTCGGCGGCGAGGAGAATGCCCCGGTCTCCGTGTACGACCCATCCGGGCCGTATACCGATCCTGACGTGCAGATCGACCTCGCCGCCGGGCTCGCACCGTTGCGCGCGAAGTGGATCGAAGAACGCGGCGACACCGAATTGCTGGCGCAGCTGAGTTCCGAATTCGGCCGCGGCCGCGAAACCAATGCGCGCCTGGATGCGGTGCGTTTCCCCAACCGCGCGCTGCCGCGCGTCGCCAAGGCGGGCGCCAACGTCAGCCAGATGCATTACGCCAAGCGCGGCATCGTCACACCGGAGATGGAATACGTCGCCATCCGCGAAAACCAGCGCCTGGACGCGGTGCGCGATGCGATGCTGCTCAAGCAGCACCCCGGCGAAGCCTTCGGCGCCAGCATCCAGAAGTTCATCACCCCCGAATTCGTCCGCGACGAAATCGCCCGCGGCCGCGCCATCCTCCCCAACAACATCAACCACCCGGAAAGCGAGCCGATGATCATCGGCCGCAACTTCCTGACCAAGATCAACGCCAATATCGGCAATAGCGCGGTGAGTTCCGGCATCGCCGAAGAAGTCGAGAAACTGGTCTGGGCGATCCGCTGGGGCGGCGACACGGTGATGGACCTCAGCACCGGCAAGCACATCCACGAAACGCGCGAGTGGATCATCCGCAACTCGCCGGTGCCGATCGGCACCGTGCCGATCTACCAGGCGCTGGAAAAAGTCGACGGCCGGGCCGAAGAGCTGACCTGGGAGATCTACCGCGACACGCTGGTCGAGCAGGCCGAGCAGGGCGTCGATTACTTCACCATCCACGCCGGCGTGCTGCTGCGCTACGTGCCGCTCACCGCCAAGCGCGTCACCGGCATCGTCTCGCGCGGCGGTTCGATCCTGGCCAAGTGGTGCCTGTCGCACCACAAGGAAAACTTCCTTTACACGCACTTCGAAGACATCTGCGAAATCATGAAGGCCTACGACGTGGCCTTCTCGCTCGGCGACGGCCTGCGCCCCGGCTGCATCGCCGACGCCAACGACGCCGCGCAGTTCGGCGAACTCGAAACCTTGGGCGAATTGACCAAGATCGCCTGGAGGCATGACGTCCAGACCATGATCGAAGGCCCCGGCCACGTGCCGATGCAACTGATCAAGGAGAACGTGGACAAGCAGCTGGCGGTGTGCGGCGAAGCGCCGTTCTACACGCTCGGGCCGCTGACCACCGACATCGCTCCGGGCTACGACCACATCACCAGCGCCATCGGCGCGGCGATGATCGGCTGGTTCGGCACGGCCATGCTCTGCTACGTCACGCCCAAGGAACACCTGGGCCTGCCGAATCGTCAGGACGTGCGCGACGGCATCATGGCCTACAAGATCGCCGCGCACGCGGCCGACCTGGCCAAGGGCCACCCCGGTGCGCAGGTCCGCGACAACGCCTTGAGCAAGGCGCGTTTCGAGTTCCGCTGGGAAGACCAGTTCCACCTCGGCCTGGACCCGGAAAAGGCCAAGTCGTTCCACGACGAAACCCTGCCCAAGGACGCGCACAAGCTCGCCCATTTCTGTTCGATGTGCGGCCCGCATTTCTGTTCGATGAAGATCACTCAGGACGTGCGCGACTACGCCGCCGAGCATGGCGTCGACGAGACCGTCGCCCTGGACGCGGGCATGGCCGAGAAGTCGGCGCAGTTCCTCGCGCAAGGTGCGCAGGTCTATCGGGTCGAGTAAGGCCGCGCCGGATGCGGAGGGCGCTGAACGACCGTGAACCGTTCGGAAATCGCTCACGCCGGGCCGACAGGTCCGGCGTAGACTCGCCAGCAGAACGAGCCTGGAGAATGGCCATGAAATTCCGCACTACCTTGCTCTGCCGCGGCGGCGTGCTGCTGATGCTGGCCGCGCTGCTGTCGGCCTGCGTCACCGGCCCGCGCATCCGCAGCGAAACCGACCCGGAAGCCGATTTCTCCCGTTACCGCAGCTGGGCTTTCTACGAGCCGATCGCGATGGAGGAGAACACCGGTTACTCCACCTGGATCACCGACCGCATCAAGGCCGACATCCGCAGCGCGATGGGCGCGCGCGGCTATACCTACGATGCGAAATCGCCGGACCTGAAAGTCAACTTCCAGGGCATCGTGCAGGAGCGCACCGACGTCTACAGCACGCCGATGATCGACTACCAGTATTTCTACAGTTACCGCTCGCGGCGCTACGTGCCGGTGGCTTACTGGTACGACCAGACCCAGGTCAGCAACTACACCGAAGGCACCTTGACCGTCGATCTGGTCGATGCGCAGCGCAACCGCCTGGTGTGGACCGGCGATGCGATCGGCCGCGTTACGCGCAAGGCGCCGCAGGAGCGTCTGCAGGATGTCGACCGCGCGATCTTCGAGATCTTCCAGCGCTTCCCGTTCCAGGCCGGTTCCAATACGCCGGTGGCGCCGACGCCGCCGGTGAAATGAAGTGGTGCAGGCGCAGGAGCCCGAAGCGGCATCCACGCCGCTGCATCGGCTGATGTCCAGTCTCCAGCGCCATCCCTCGGGATGGCTGCTGGGCGTGCAGCTGCTGACCATCGTGGTCAATCCCCTGATGGAGAACACCGCCGCCGGGCGCGCGGTGTTCGGCGTGTTCGGCATCATGGTGCTGGCATTGGCGTTATGGGTGATCAACCGCAGCCAGGCGGTCAACTGGGCGGCCTGGGTGCTCGCGGTTCCTTCGGTGGCGATCTCGCTGGCCGCCAACGTGTTCGGCTACACGCAGCTGGTGCCGATGGCGCATCTGCTGGAATCGATCCTGTATTTCTATGCGGCCGGCGCGTTGACGGCCTACATGCTGGCCGATACGCGGGTGACGCTGGACGAGCTGCTGGCTGCGGGCGCCACGTTCACCTTGCTCGCCTGGGCCTTCGCTTTCGCTTTTTCGGTGTGCCAGAGCTGGTACCCGGGCAGTTTCACCGCCGCGCTCAATACCGCATCGCCGCGTACCTGGATGGAGCTGCTGTTCCTGAGCTTCAGCCTGCTGTCCAGCGTCGGCCTGAGCGACATCGTGCCGGTCAATGCGCCGGCGCGCGCGCTGTCGATGCTGGAGATGTTCGCGGGCGTGATGTACATCGCGATCGTGGTGTCGCGCCTGATCGCGCTGGCCACGCTGCGCGTGTCGCGCAAGCCGTAGCGTCCGTTCTGTAGAGCGGAGCTTGCTCCGCTGCTCTGGCTTGCATAGGTGCGAATTCATTCGCACGCTCTTGTCCGTCGAAAAGCGCGCGAATGAATTCGCACCACGGAAGCAGCGGAGCAAGCTCCGCTCTACGGAGTTCAGGTTGGCCGGGCTTGCTCTGCGATCTCGGAGGCGGTGGCCGGCGTCACATGCCAGCGCTCCGGGTTTTCGTAGACGAAATCCGCCGTGGCCTTGCCGGTTTCGCGGTTCAGCCTGAAAACGCAAACCCGCCAGGGTGCTTGGCCGTCGGCGCGCGTGGCTTCGCGCAGTTCATCGAGCCGATCCTCCAATTCGAAAGTTTCCGGCGTCGCCGGCCTGCCGCGCCCGTCGCCCGAGTAGCCGAAGCCGTTGAGCTTGGACACGCTGCCGTCGTAATAGGCGATCAGCGCATAGCGATCCCACGGCTGCGCGCAGGCCTTGCCATCGGCGACGATCAGCCGGCCGATTTCGACGATCAGCTCATCTTGGGTCATGGCGCGCGCGATTCCGCAGTGGTCAATAATTGGCCATGTCCGCGCGAGGCACCCGCTCGTAATGCTGGCCGGCCTGGTTGCGGAAGGTCACGCGCTGATCGTACACGACGTCGCCGGAAGCCGGGTCGACCACCTCGTACGACACGCGCACGCGGGCGGGGCGGTCCTGCCCCTTCGGCGTCAGGTCGACGGTGATGCGCACGTCCTTGCCGCTTTCGATCCAGTCGGCCCACTCGTTCTCCAGCGTCTTGTAGGCGCTGACGTTGAAGTTGCCGTTCTGCGGGAACAGGTTCTTCAGGCCCTGGTCCTGGACGAAGCGGTGGCCGATCAGATGGCCGCCCTGGTCGCCCTCGATACCGCGGTCCGCGGCTTCGCCCTGCGCATCGGTCTCTTCGCTGCTGCGGTCGATGCCCTCGAAGACTTCGCTCAGATCGGCTTCGGCGCGGATCGGACGGCCCTGGCTGTCGTTGCTCCAGGTGACGGTGTTGTCGCCGATATGCGCGGTGGTTTGCGTGGTCGCGGATGTCGCCGGGAAAATCGACGGCAGCGCCCCGAACAACGCGATCGGTACGGCATCGTGCGGTGGTTTCGAACCGATGGGATTCGCGTCCACCGGGTGCGGGCTGCGATCGAGCGCGTCGCCCAGGCGCAGGCGTTGTCCGCGTGCGCCATCGAGCGCGGGAGGCGCTTCGGCGAGTGCGCCATCGAGCGCGGCCAGCGCCTGCGTGCCGGACTCGCTGCCGGCGAGTTCGAACAGGCGCGCGTCGTCCATGCCCGAGACCACGTCGAACGCGGCTTGCGGGCGCTCGGTCAGCGGCGCTGCGCGCAAGGATCGGACAATGCTTTCGGGCTCGACCGGCGTCGTTTGCGGCCGCGCGGTTATCGCGAGATCGTTTTGCGGGTCGCCATTGCGTACAGGACCGAGCATGCCGCCATCTCCGCCGTCGATCCGCTGATTTTGGCGGCAGCGCGCGGCGCCGTTAACCGGGGCAAACCCTAGGCGATGCAAATCAGTGGCGGCGCGCCGTGTTCCGCGCTTTTCGTAGGAGCGGCTTCAGCCGCGAGCTTTTCGCATGGTCGCCGTAGTTTCCGGACAAAGAGCTCGCGGCTGAAGCCGCTCCTACGAAAAGCGGACGAAAAGGCGGACGAGATGCGAACGAAGGCCGAAGCCGCGGCTCAGAAATTCGGCTTGTCCGGCAGGTCGTTGTAGCGCTGGATCGCTTCGTTGAGGATCGATTTGGCTTCGGCCGCGTTGCCCCAGCCATCCAGCTTCACCCACTTGCCCTTCTCCAGATCCTTGTAGTGCTCGAAGAAGTGGCCGATGCGCTCGCACCAGTGCGGGCTGACCTTGTCGATATCCTCGATATGGCTGTAACCGGCAAACACCTTGTCGATCGGCACGGCCAGCAGCTTCTCGTCGCTACCGGCCTCGTCCTTCATGCGCAGCACGCCGACCGGACGGCAGCGGATCACCGAACCGGGAATCAGCGGCAGCGGCAGGATCACCAGCACGTCGGCCGGGTCGCCGTCGCCGCACAGGGTGTGCGGCACGTAGCCGTAGTTGCAGGGATAGCGCATCGGCGTGGACAGGATGCGGTCGACGAAGATCGCGCCGCTGACCTTGTCGACCTCGTACTTGACCGGCTCGGCATCCTTGGGGATTTCGATGATCACGTTGATTTCGTGCGGCGGGTTCTTGCCGGTGGCGACGAGGTCCAGGCCCATGGCGATGCTGCTCCGATCTTGGGTTTGTCCCGTTTCCCTGCGGCGGCACAGGACGGGATAAGGGGAAGGGCCGCCATTCTACGCGCTGGTGCTGCGTCGCAGCATCGGAGGCGGTTTTACCCGGGTACTAGGGCACGCCCTAGCTTGGTCGCCGCCATACGGTGCCGTATATATGCTTCCCAGTCGATTTCAGGATCACCAGGGAGCCGTCATGACCGTTCAGTTCGACCCCGCCGTTCAATCGTCCCAGTCGCCCAGCTATTGGGACAATCCCGCCGCGCAGGAAGCGCTGAACGGTGGAGCCCCGCCGACCATCGACGCCGCCGAGCCGGTGGAGCCAGCCCCGCACGCGGCGGCAGACGACGCCGTCGCGGTCGATGGCAGCGCCACCGGCACGCGCCTGCCTTCGGGGCAGACGCCGGACGGCAAAACCATCAACGTCGCGCAGATGCCGCAGGGCGAGCAGGCCAAGATCACCCGCGAGCAGACGATCGCCGAGGCCGGCTTCGGCCAGACCTACGTCAGCAGCGACCAACTGGTGTTCACCACCAACGGCACCGGCAACGACGATGTCCAGGTGACCCAGCGCGACGACGGCACGCTCGATGTCGGCGTCAACGGCGAGAGCTACGAAGTGCGCCTGGCCGACAACCAGGAACTGACCATCCGCAGCGGCGCAGGCAACGACACCATCAACGTCGCGGCCAACGTCAAGGTCAACATCGTGGTCGACGGCGGCGCCGGCGACGACAGCATCACCACCGGCGCGGGCGACGACCGCATCGATGGCGGTACCGGCAACGACACCATCAGCACCGGCGCAGGCCGCGACGACGTGTTTGGCAACACCGGCAACGACAAGATCGAGGCCGGCGCGGGCGACGACGTGGTCTACGGCGGCGACGGCGACGACACGCTGGTCGGCAACGACGGCGTCGACTTCATCGAAGGCGGCAAGGGCAAGGACGATCTCGACGGCGGCGCCGGCAAGAACATGCTGTCCGGCGGCCTGGGCGACGACATCCTCCGCAGCGGCACCGACGGCAATCGCATCTACACCGGCGATGGCACCGATACGGTCGAAGGCGTCACCACGCAGGACAAGGTCTATGGCCAGCAGGGCGTGGACGCGGTCAACTTCGCTGCCGGCCAGAGCGACAACGGCCAGGTCGTGATCAATGTCGAGCTCAACAGCAAGCTCGGCACGCAGGGCGTCAAGGTGGAAGGTTCCGAGGCGTTCCGCCAGCGCGTGGAAGCGGAGATCGAATTCCTGCGCAGCTCGCCGAACGGCCAGCAGATGCTCGCCGAGTTCGACAAGGCCGCCGCCAACGGCAACACCGTCACCATCCGCGAGCTGGCCAACGAGCAGAACGGCTACGCGCAGACGCTGGGCCGCGGCAATGCCGAGATCAGCAACGGCAAGGCCGGCGAAGGTTCGGACGTGATCATCAGCTACAACCCGTCCTTCCACATGGACGCTTTCCCGGCACCGGTGGCGGTGCTGTACCACGAAATGTCGCATGCCTATAACGGCGTCAACGGCACCTTCCAGCCCGGCACGTATCGCGGCACCGGCCCTGACAGCGGCCAGGTGCCCAATGCCGAGCGCCAGGCCGTGGGCCTCGATACCAGCGCGCCCGGATTCGATTTCGATGGCGATCCGAGCACCGCCAAGACCACCCACAATCCGATCGAGCTGACCGAGAACGGCATGCGCCGCGAACTCGGCCTGCCGGATCGTCCCAACTACTCGCTGTAGGGCGGCCGGTTCGACCCCGTTCGACGTGAAGGATTACGCGGACCCCCCGTGAAGGAATATGGGGAACGGGCGGCGCATGCCAATCATGCGCCGCCCGTTTTTCTTTGGAGGCGACAATGAAACGCTCCCGTTTGCCGGTGTTTCCGCTGACGCTGCTGCTCTTCGTAGGCGCTGCTTCAGCCGCGAGCGCTTCCCGAACGCCGCAAACCGCCACGGATCGGCCCACGTCCGGTAGTAGCGTCGGCGCACAGACATCGGCGACCATGCCAGCCACGACAGCGACAACGGAGAACGCCGGGATGCCAGCCGATGCCAGCAACGCGACCTTGGTCGCGGGCGCGGATGCCCGCCTCGAGGTTCGCTTCGATTACGCCGGGTCCCGCCCGCTGAAGGTGTCCTATCGTCTGCACAACGACGGCAAGGCGCCGTTGATGGTGTTCGATCGCGGCAACCGCCATGCCGTCCTGACCAAGAGCCTGGTACAGGGCGAGATCGCCGCGCCGACATTCTCCGACGAAGACGGCGACGTAACGTTGAGCCATCGCGTGCTGCCGCTGACCAAGCCGACGCCGTTCATCCCGCCGACGCCGCTCGCGGCGCGCGTGGAGCCGGGTGCGGTGCTGGCCGGAGAATTCGAGTTCGCGGTGCCGACAGCGCAGGCGCCCAGGCGGCTGCGCTGGTGCCTGGGCGTGATCCCGTTCGCCGGCGATTTCAAGGCGATCAAAGGGGAGCCACCAGCGAAAGAGGTATGGCTGGGTTCGTTGAACGATGCCGAACGGCAGCAGTTGATCTGCACGCCGTGGTACGACGTGGCGAAGGCGGCGTTCGATCCCGCCTGAGCGCCGGACCTGCTCCCTCTCCCGCTTGCGGGAGAGGGCTGGGGTGAGGGCGCGCGACACCGCACGCAATCCACGCTCCTTTATTTGCTCTTCGTAGGGGCGGCTTCAGCCGCGAGCTCTTGATGTTGTTCTTTCGACTTTGGAAAAGCTCGCGGCTGAAGCCGCTCCTACGAAAAGCACAGGTCGCCGCACTCGTTTCTGCGCCGCGAAAAAAAGCCCCGCATGTGCGGGGCTTTCTGGACCTTATGACTTCGGAGACTTACAGCAACGGCACCAACAACAAGGCCACGATGTTGATGATCTTGATCAGCGGATTCACCGCCGGCCCCGCCGTGTCCTTGTACGGATCGCCGACCGTGTCGCCGGTAACCGCGGCCTTGTGCGCCTCGGAACCCTTGCCGCCGTGATGGCCGTCCTCGATGTACTTCTTGGCGTTGTCCCACGCGCCGCCGCCGGTGGTCATCGAGATGGCCACGAAGATGCCGGTGACGATGGTGCCGATCAGCACGCCGCCGAGCGCGCGGATGCCGGCGCCCGGGCCCATCAGGAAGTTCATCACGAATGCGACCAGCACCGGCACCAATACCGGCAGTAGCGACGGCACGATCATTTCCTTGATCGCCGACTTGGTCAGCATGTCGACGGCGCGCGAATAATCGGGCTTGGCCGTGCCTTCCATGATGCCGGGGATCTCGCGGAACTGGCGGCGCACTTCCTCGACCACGCTGCCGGCCGCGCGGCCGACGGCTTCCAGCGCCATCGCACCGAACAGGTACGGAATCATGCCGCCGATGAACAGGCCGATGATCACCGCCGGATCGCTGAGCGAGAACACCGTGGCTTTGCCGGCCGCTTCCAGGTTGTGCGTGTAGTCGGCGAACAGCACCAGCGCGGCCAGTGCGGCCGAACCGATCGCGTAGCCCTTGGTCACCGCCTTGGTGGTGTTGCCGACCGCATCCAGCGGATCGGTGACGGCGCGCACTTCCGGCGGCAGTTCCGCCATCTCGGCGATGCCACCGGCGTTGTCGGTGATCGGGCCGTAAGCGTCCAGCGCCACGATCATGCCGGTCATCGACAGCATCGCGGTCGCCGCCGTGGCGATGCCGTACAGGCCGCCGAGCGAGTACGAGATCCAGATCGCCAGGCACACCGAGATCACCGGCAGCGCGGTCGACTTCATCGACACGCCCAGGCCGGCGATGATGTTGGTGGCATGGCCGGTGGTGCTGGCCGCCGCCACATGCTGCACCGGTCCGTACTGCGTGCCGGTGTAGTACTCGGTGATCCAGACGATCGCGCCGGTCAGCAGCAGCCCGGTCAGCGCGCACAGATACAGGTTACCGGCGCCGAGCGGCGAATCGCCCATCAGCGAGGTGGTGATCGGATAGAAGAACGCCGCGGCGATCACGCCGGACACGATCACGCCCTTGTACAGCGCGCCCATGATGCTGCTGCCGTCCTTCGCCTTGACGAAGAAGGTGCCGATGATCGAGGCGATGATCGACGCGCCGCCGAGCACCAGCGGATACAGCACCGGATTGCCGCCGATGCTGGAGGCCATCATGCCGCCGAGCAGCATCGTCGCGATCACGGTGACCGCGTAGGTCTCGAACAGATCCGCCGCCATGCCAGCGCAATCGCCGACGTTGTCGCCGACGTTGTCCGCGATCACCGCCGGATTGCGCGGGTCGTCCTCGGGAATACCGGCTTCGACCTTGCCCACCAGGTCCGCGCCGACGTCGGCGCCCTTGGTGAAGATGCCGCCGCCCAGTCGCGCGAAGATGGAGATCAGCGAACTGCCGAACGCCAGGCCGATCAGTGCGTGCAGGGCCTGGTCGGTCGATTTGCCGCTGTAGGTCAGCAGGCCGTAGTAGCCGGCCACGCCGAGCAGGCCCAGGCCGACCACCAGCATGCCGGTGATCGCACCGCCGCGGAACGCGACGTCCATCGCCGGACCGATGCCCTGGCGCGCGGCTTCGGCGGTGCGCACGTTGGCGCGCACCGACACGTTCATGCCGATATAGCCGGCTGCGCCGGACAGTACCGCGCCGAGCAGGAAGCCGAACGCCGTCGGCCAGCCGAGGAAGAATCCGATCACCAGCAGCAGCACCGCGCCGGCAATGCCGATGGTGGTGTACTGGCGGTTGAGGTAGGCGCGGGCGCCTTCCTGGATCGCCGCAGCGATTTCCTGCATGCGTTCGTTGCCGGCCGGCTGGGCGTTGATCCAGCGGGCCGAGAAAATTCCGTAAAGGATCGCGATAACGGCGCAACCCAGCGACAACCATAAACCGTGCTCAACCAGCATGAACCCCTCCCGTGGCGATACCGAAAATTGGCAACCGGCCGACTATGGCATAGGCGCCCGGGGTCAGCCAAACCGGGACTTTGCCCGGTTTTTGTTGCGCTGCCGCGAGCGGCCGGCCCCGGTTCAGCGGCTCCATGCCAGCCTGCGGCCCTGCTTTCGAGGAGAATCGCCATGCGCCTTGCCCCGCTGTTCGTCCTTTCCGCCGTGCTGGCGTTGCCTGCCGTCGCGGCCGACCCGCAGCCCGAGATCAAGCGCGAAACCGGCAAGCCGCAGGCGGTGGGTGTGGTCCACACCCTGCGCCAGATTCCCGAAGCCTGTGCGCGCGTCGAAGGCGCCTTCACCGGCCAGGCCGCCGAGCCCTACAAGTTCGCCGTGGTACGCACCAGCCCCGACTGCCAGGCGCGCGCCCGCTTCGTCGATGCCGCCAAGGCCAAGGCCAGCGAGAAAAGCGGCTGGATCTTCAACGATGTGATCCGCATACCGAGCGCGGCCTGTCCGTCGCAGATGGCGGTGGTGCGGATCTGGCGCAAGCCGGCCGAAGGCGCGCCGCCCAAGCTGGATGCGCAGGGTCGTTCGCGCATCTATCTGAAGGAATCGGTCGACGCCGCCAAGAAGGGCGACCTGGCCGCGCTGCCGATCTACGCCGCGTCGATGGGCGTGGAGGGCAAGGCCTGCAACTGAAGCTTCGGTCGGCTAGCCCGGCACGAGACCCGCTCTTCGTAGGTGCGAATTCATTCGCACGCTTTTCGCGCAGGAGCGTGCGAATGAATTCGCACCTACGAGAATCAGGCTTTCTCTGGCCGCTTTTCGAGCGGCTGGCGTTTATGATCCAGGTACGGGGCCCGTCCCCATCCTGCGTGAGGACACCTGCATGGAAGAAGTCGAAAACAGCATCCCGGCAACCGCCAGCGAGCGCGAAGTCTGGAGCGGCACGCCGTCGCAATGGGAAAACCTGTGGTACTGGGCGGCCTGCGTGCTGGTGATCCCGATCCCGTGGGCGCTGTGGCGCTGGCTGGTGACGCGCAATACGCGCTACACGCTCACCGACCAACGCTTGAAGACCACGCGCGGCGTGTTCAACCGCGTCACCGACGACCTGGAGCTGTACCGGGTCAAGGACACGCATTTCCAGCAGAACGTCTGGCAGCGCATGGTCGGCATCGGCGACATCGTGCTCAGCACGTCCGATGCCACCACGCCGACGATGGTGCTCGGCGACATCAAGGCCGCCGAAAGCGTGCGCGAGCGCATCCGCGCGCTGGTCGAGCAACGGCGCGACGCCAAGCGCGTACGCGAGCTCGATCTGGGGCACGAGACGCTCTGATCTCGTGGGGGCCCGACCTATCGCCCGGGCCTTCTGCACGGGAGGCGGCACGGCGTTCCGCGCAGAGCTTGAACACCGCCGGCCCTCCCGTTGTCGGCGCCGATCCCTGTAGGTGCGAATTCATTCGCACGCTTTGCAGCAAGAGCGTGCGAATGAATTCACACCTGCGAGAATCACACGAGACCATGCGAAACGGATGGCCGCTCAGCTGCCCAGCAGTTCGTTCCTGCGTTTCCTGCTGAGCTTGCCGAGCGCATCGTGATAAGACCATTCGACCAGTTCGCGCAGGTATGCGGCCGGCACGGTGCGCACGTCGACCACGGTCACCCAGCGATGCCGGCCCATCCACCGCGCGGGCTTGATACCGGGCACGTCGGTGAGTTCGAGGAAACGCTCGGGCGAGGCGCGGAAGCTGAAACGCCACTGCTCCGGCTCGCTGGTCTTGAAATAAGCGAACGTCTTGCCGCCGACCGAATAGACCAGCACGTTCATCGGCGCCTCGAGTTCCCGTACGGCCGCACCGGGCAGCGCGGCGCAGAATTTCTTGAGCTGGGGCGTATTCATCCGTACCTATTCTAGGCCACGCTCTTGCTGTCTTCCCGAGCGCAGCGAGGGACCTGCTTGGTCGTGCAACGGCAGATCCCTCGCTGCGCTCGGGATGACAAACGAAAGCGCGCGGCTAACGCTGCTCCTGCAAAAGCACCGATGTACCGTCAGATCGGCGTCTGCTGGTTGAACGCCAGCTTCCAAACGTCGTCCTGTTTTACGTAAACGCTGCCCACCAGGGCCCGATACGGCTTGTCGATGCCAACGCGAGAAGCGGTAGCGCGATACACCAGCATAACCACGCCCGGCGCCGGCTCGGTCATCGCCATATCCTCCAGCTCGACCTGCTCCCAGCGGGCGCCGTCGTCGATCGATTGCAGGATTTCATCGCGAGACAGCATGCCGGCCGGTTCCGGGTAGACGGCGACGGATTCGTCGGCCAAGTGCTCATCGTAATAGTGGCGTGTGCCGCGCCAGAATCCGAATTCCAGTTTGCCGAGCTCTTTGGAAAGGCTCATTCCCATCACTCCTTGGTCGCTTCGAACACGGGGCGGAAGAAGCTGCGCTCATAGCTGACGAAGCAGCGCGTGTCGCGGCCGTACTTGTTGGCGTCCTGGCATTCCGGGTCCACCATCATCTGCGCGCGATATTGCTCGTAGGCGGTGAGGCTGGGAAAACTGAACATCGCCAACGCGATGTTGCTGGCGCCTTCGGACGGCATGAAATAGCCGTGGTGGGTGCCGCCCAGCTTCTCGACCAGCCCGATCCACAGGCGGCCGTAGCGTTCGAATTCGTCGAGCTTGTACGGGTCGATGACGTAGCGCAGATAGCAGGTAATCACGGGTCTATCCTTATGGCCGAACGACTGGATCGCATGGGATCGCTAACCGGCATCTTCCGGTCCGAACAGCTTGGCGATCTCTTCATTCCCGGATTCCTGCGCAAGCTGCCGAAACGGTTTGCCATCCTTGTAGCGCGCCTGGCGAAGCAAAGGGAATCGCTT
>Ga0193753_10000238_pt1 | contig 54596 bp, 48 predicted proteins | sample H1c2metaG_FD_144925 | JGI IMG/M metagenome (GOLD analysis project Ga0193753, IMG submission 144925) | Soil microbial communities from a riparian zone of the East river system, Colorado, United States - H1c2 | ecosystem: Environmental > Terrestrial > Soil > Riparian zone | place: USA: East...
ACGGTATTGGAGATGGCCGCCAACAGCACCTTCTTTTTCCGGGCACCGGCGGGCTACGATGAAAAGGCAGTGCGCAAGAACATCACCGCGGAAGTACCGGCCTTGCTCGCCGAAGCTGCGCGCCGCTTGGGCCAGTTGACGGATTGGTCAGCTCCCGCCATTCACGCCCTCATCAGCGACGTCGCGCAGGAAAAGTCCGTCCCCCTCGGCAAACTTGCGCAGCCGATCCGCCTCGCAGTGAGCGGCGGTACGGTCTCGCCGCCGATCGATGCGACACTGGCGATTCTCGGGAAATCCGAGACGCTGTCGAGGCTGACGCGCGCTCTGGCGGCCTGGAGCGCGTAGCCTACGCCGTGTTCCCCGCATCGATGGTGATCACGGTGCCCGTTATATTGCGGCCGCCCTCGCTCATCAGATACGCGGCGCTGCGGGCCACGTCGATCGGTTCGGGCATGCGGTGCAGGGCGCTGCGCCGCGCGATCTTTTCGCGTTGGGCCTCTGTGAGCGCGTGCGTCATTTCAGTGTCGACGAAGCCGGGCGCCAGCGCGTTCACCGTGATGCCGAATTGGCCGACTTCGCGCGCCAACGAGCGGGTGAAACCGATCAACGACGCTTTTGTCGCGCTGTACACCGACAGGCCGCTGTAACCGGTGGCGGCGACGATGGAAGCGATATTGACGATGCGTCCTTCGCGTTGCAGCATCATCGAGCGCACCGCATATTTCGACAGCAACATGGGCGAGACGGTATTGAGCTGAACCAAGCGCTGCACGTCGCGGTCGAGCATGTTGCTCAGCATTCCGCTCGTGCCCAATCCCGCATTGTTGATGAGCCCGTACAAAGGACCGAAGTCCTTGCGCAGGCCTCTGACCAGCGCGCCGATCCCCCCAAGATCGGATAGGTCGCAGGCCCGAAATTCAATGGCGCCGGCGCCGGCATCGAGCGACTCGGCGGCCGCAGCGAGTTCAGCGCTCAGCTTGCGCGCAATGGCGATGACGCGATAGCCGCTGCCCGCGAGTTCCCGCGCCATGGCCAGTCCCAGACCGCGGCTGGCGCCGGTGACGATGACGTTACGCACCGGGACGCACCAGTTTGCCGGCGGCGGTCATTTCCAGCGCCGGCACGAAACGCAGCATCGCCGGTACTTTGTGCGCGGCGAGCGCCAGCCGGCACGCCGCCAGCAAATCGTTTTTCACGGCTTCGGTGCTTTGCGCATCGGCGCCGCCGCGCTCATCGGCCAGAACCACCTCGGCAACCACGACTGAGCCCGTGATGGGATTGCGGCGTCCTTTGACCAGCGACATGCGCACACGCGGATCGGCGTTGATCACGGCTTCCACCTCCTCGGGATAAATTTTCAGGCCGCCGACATTGATGATGCCGCCTTTGCGCCCGCGAAAGTAGTAGCGTCCGGCCTGCAATTCGACCATATCGCCCGTATCGATGAATCCATCATCGCTCGTCAATGATGCTGCCGCGGCGCCCAGGTAGCGATTGGCATTGCGCGCGGAGCGGATCCACAAGCTGCCGTCCTTCACTCTCATTTCGATGGCGCCCGGCTTGTCGACGAACTCCGCTGGAAAGCCCGCGAGCCCGTCGTTGACATCGAATGCCACGCCGGCTTCGGTGGAGGCGAATGCATGCGCGATCCGGGCGTTGGGGTATGCCGAGCGCAAGTTGTCCAACAGGGTTTGATCCGCCACTTCCCCGGATAGACGCACGTACTCAGGGGAAATCAGCGCCGTGTCGCCGCTCATCAGCGCCCGGCGCCAATGCGAGGGGGTACCCGAGATGTGAGTGACGCCGGCGGCGCCTGCGCGGGCAAGAAACTCGCGCACCGGCTCGCCGCCGCTCGACAGCACCAGCTGCGACCCGGCCATGATGGCGCGAAGAAAAATCTGCAAGCCCCCATAGCGGCGGATATCGTAAAACGTGCTCCACACCATGGGCTTGGTCGCGGCAGGCTGGCGCGGCAGTGCGCCTGCGAGGCTCTCGAAGCTGTGCACCACGAGTTTGGGCAATCCCGTCGTGCCCGACGTCAACAAGATCCATTCCGTGACCTCGCTGCTGCGGCGGTCGGGACGGCAGGGAACCGGCGGCTGCGCAATTTCATCCTTCAGCATCACATCGGCTTCAGCCGTCGCCGCCACCCCGGCCACTGCCTCCGCGGTCAGATCGGGGGTGCAGAGCACCACGCGCCGTGCAATGCCGTCGAGTTCGACCAGCGCGATGGCGCTCGGCAGTTGATCGTACGTTGCCAGCACCACCGATCGGCCGCGATAGGATTCGAGTTTGCCGTGCAGGGCCGAGTGGTTCGCAAGACTCGCCAACGCCACGGACGCGCCGCGTGCATGCAGAGAACCCGCAGCCGATCCGTCCGAGCGTGCAATCGATTCCCACAGTGATGCCATCGGCTCATTCTAGCAGCGGCAGGCGGCGCCCCGGCACGCAGCGCCCCATTCTGTCAAAATGATGGTTTGCTCCGCCGGTGTCCGCCATCCGATCGCAAGCCGCCACATTGTCAGCAAGACTGAGTGATCTTTTCCCGCCCACAACGCTGGCGGCCGAACTGCCCGGCGCGGGCGATGTAAGCACCCTGCTGCCCGCAGAGGCGCAGTACGTCGCACGGGCGGTTGCGAAGCGGCAGCAGGAGTTTGCGGCCGGCCGGGAGTGCTCTCGTCTGCTGTTGGCGCAATTCGGCATCGTGGATTTTGCGCTGCGCATGGGCGATGACCGGGAGCCGCTCTGGCCTGACGCGCTGGTCGGCAGCATTACTCACACCGAACATTTTTGCGCCGTCGTGGTTGCCGAAAAGACGCGCTTGAGCGCGGTCGGCATCGATTCGGAGGTCAGCGGCAGCGTGAAGCCCGAACTGTGGGAGAGCATCTGTACCGACGCGGAGAGAGCCTGGCTCGATACGCTCGAAGTCTCGCAGCAGGCCGCCGCGGCGACGCTGATCTTTTCCGCCAAAGAGGCATTCTATAAATCGCAATATCCCTTGATGCGCCAAAAACTGCATTTTCACGACGCGACGGTCGAGGCGGAATGGGGCTCGCAGCGGGGCTCGTTCACGGTGCACGCGCCGGGCTCATTGGCGGTTCGACGCGAAGGCGGCGTGCGGGGCAGTTATCTATTTCACGAACGGTTCGTGACGACGGGCATCGCGCTCGCCTGATCAGTACGCCTTGTCGTCGCGGAACACCTTGACGACCGTCAACATGAGAATCTTGATATCGAGCATCGGCGACCAGTGCCGCAGGTAGTCGAGATCGTAGTTGACGCGTGCTTCCATTTCTTCCAGCTTCGAGGTTTCGCCGCGGCAGCCGTTGACCTGCGCGAGGCCGGTGATTCCCGGCAGCACCTTGTGGCGCACCATATAGCCTTTGATGAGCTTTCGATATTCCTCGTTGTGGGCAACCGCATGGGGCCGCGGACCCACCAGACTCATCCGACCCTGCAAAACATTGATCAGCTGAGGCAGCTCATCCATTGACGAGCGGCGCAGCATGGCGCCGACCGGTGTAATACGCGCGTCGGTCTTCGAAGCCTGGCGTATTTGTGCGCCGTCTTCGGTGACATGCATGGTGCGAAACTTGTAGACCGCGATTTCGCGGCCGTCCAAGCCATAGCGGCGCTGCTTGAAAATAATGGGGCCGGGAGATGACAGCTTGACCACGAGCGCAATGAGCACCAGCAAGGGCAGCAGCAGCAGCAGCACGAGGGCGCTGAAGCCGATGTCGGTGAGCCGCTTGGTCACGCCGCGATAGCCATAGAACGGCGTTTCGCACATGGCCACGACGGGGATGCCGTGAATCTCGCCGGAGCGCGCCTGGATCAGGTCGAACACGAAGATGTCGGGTACATAGTAGATCGATGCAGTCGTGTCGCGCAGGTCGTCCAATAGGTTCATGACGCGCTTGACGTGCCGGATCGGCAGCGCAATAAAAATGACATCGGTGCGGTTGTCCTTGACGTACTGCGACATGTCGCTCAAGGAGCCGATGAGCCTGGCATCGGTTTCCATGCCGAGGCGGTCGCTGCTGCGATCGTCAAAGAATCCGGAAACCTCCACCCGCATACCGGGATTGTTCTTCAGGCGCCGCGCAAGCTCCAGGCTGCTCTGGTTGTAGCCGGCGATAATCGCGCTGCGATTGTCGAACGCGTTCATCAGAAAGCGCCGCATGAGCTCCTGCATGGCCAGCGTTACCGCGATCAGAGCGACCGGGGTGATCGCCGCCCAGGTGAGGAATACACGCCGCGGAAATCCATTGAGGGTCTTGGTGACATAGCCGACCGCCAGCAGGACCGCCAGCATCAGCAGCCAGCGCAGTATCACGTCGGCGACCGCCGAGAGGCGTTGGGAAGTCAGCTGCGTGCTGACCTCGCGCGGCGGCTGCACCAGAACGAGGCATAACACTCCGACGATGACCATCGAGGCGGAAGAGGGGTCGAAACGATGCCCGAACAGAATGACAGTGAGATACAAAAAAGCGATGGCGACAATCGCCGGCACCAGCGCCTGTACGCCGGTCAGTAGCGCGATCAGAAAACTCTGTTTTAGCAAGACCGGTTGGGGCATCTGGTATCCGTTGAAGCGCGCACGCCTTTGCCTATATTCTTCGGGCGCGATCCGCGCGCAACATCATCACCCTGCATTATCGGTCAAATCCATCGGAAATGAGCGTGATCTGAATCTACAAAGGTTAAATAAGGCTGTCCGGGCTCTACGCCGGCCGGCTCGTCCATGGATGATATTCTAGGCACCTATGACTAATGTTCCATTACTCGATCTTAAGGCCCAGTACGCACAGATTCGCGCTGAAGTCATGCCCGTCATCGAGGAGGTGTGCGCAAGCCAGCGCTTCATCCTGGGGGAGCATGTGCTGGCGCTGGAGGCGGAGGTCGCCCGGTATTGCGGCTCATCCGCCGGCATCGGGGTCTCCTCGGGAACGGATGCCCTGCTGCTCGCCCTGATGGCCTTGGGGGTGGGCGTGGGCGATGAAATTATTACAAGCCCCTTCACTTTTTTTGCAACCGCGGGAACCGTGGCGCGCTTGGGCGCGCGGCCGGTGTTCTGCGATATCGACCCGGTTTCGTTCAATTTGTCGCCGGCGGCCGTCGCCGAATTCGTGGTGCGGCATTGCAAGCTGCAAAACGGGGAACTGATCAATCGCCGCACGGGCGGGCGCGTCAAGGGGCTCATGCCGGTCCATCTCTACGGTCAGTCGGCCGACATGGATCCGCTGATGGCGACGGCCAAGCAGCACCGGCTGAAGGTGATCGAGGATGCCGCGCAGGCCATCGGCACCGAATACCGCGGTGTGCGCGTGGGTTCGATCGGCGATATCGGCTGCTTTTCATTTTTTCCCAGCAAGAATCTCGGCGCTTTCGGCGACGCTGGCTTGTGCACGACCGGCGATCCGGACCTCGCAGAGAGCATGCGCGTGCTGCGCGTGCATGGCGGCAAGCCGAAATATTTCCATGCCGTGATCGGCGGCAACTTTCGAATCGATGAGCTGCAGGCGGCAGTGCTGCGCGTGAAGCTCAAATACCTCGACGGCTGGACCGCGGCGCGGCAGCGGAATGCGGCATTCTATGATGCGGCCTTCGGGGCGGCGGGGATTGCGAACGAGGTCATCACGCCGAAAGCCTTAGGTCAGGGCCGTCACATCTTCAATCAATATGTCGTACGCGTGCAAAACCGCGACGCCCTGAAGGATTTCTTGACGGAGCGCAACATCGGCACGGAGATTTATTATCCGGTGCCGCTGCACTTGCAGCAGTGCTTCGCCTATCTGCAGCACGTTGCGGGCGATTTCCCCGAGTCGGAGCGCGCCGCCAAGGAAACGCTGGCGCTTCCCATCTATCCGGAACTCACCGAGGCGCAGCTTGCGCACGTCGTCGCGTCCGTCACCGAGTTTTACTCGAGTGCGCGGTCGCGCAAGGCCGCGGGCTAGCCTTTCTTGAAGTCGTCCGGCAGCAGTTGGTGACGCGACAGCAATTTGTAGAAATCCGTGCGGTTGCGTTTTGCAAGACGCGCCGCCTGACTCACGTTGCCGGTCGTGATCTGCAGGATCTGCGATAGATAGTTGCGGGTGAATTCATCGCGCGCCTCGTCGAATGAGGGCAGGCGCGTGGGATTGCCGCCGAGCGACTGCTGCACCAGTTCCGCGGTGATGATGGGCCCATGCGAGAGCGCGACGTTTTGCCGCACCACGTTGTGCAGCTGCCGCACGTTGCCGGGCCATTCTGCTGTGGCGAGCAGTTCCACCGCTTCCGGCGCATAGATCTTGCGCTGGCCGCTTTCCTTGGCGATCTGTTCCAGGAAGTGCGCGACCAGCAGCGGAATATCCTCTCGGCGTCGGCCGAGCGAAGGCACTTCAATGTGCACCACGTTCAGGCGGTAGTACAAGTCTTCGCGAAAAGTTCCAGCCACCATCAATTCGTGCAAGTCGCGATGCGTGGCGGAAATGATGCGGACGTTGGTCTGTACGGCATCGGCGCCGCCCACCGGGCGAATGGTGTTGTCCTGGAGCACGCGCAATAATTTGACCTGCAGCCGCATCGGCATGTCGCCGACCTCATCCAGCAGCAGGGTGCCGCCGTCGGCGGTTTCGAACAAACCTTTCTGCGCGCGGGTTGCGCCGGCAAATGCGCCGCGCTCGTGTCCGAAGAGCTCGGATTCGAGCAGGTTTTCCGCCATCGCGCTGCAGTTGATGGAGACAAACGGCTTGTTGCGGCGGGGGCTGGCTTCGTGAATGGCGCGCGCGAGCAATTCCTTGCCCGTGCCGCTCTCGCCGGTCAGCAAGACCCGCGCATCCGTACCGGCGACCATGTTCGCCTGTGCCAATTTGTCTTCCATGAGCTGATTGCGCGTCACGATGTTCGCGCGCCAATCCTCGTCCACATGCGCAAAGCCGGAAACTTTCAGGGCCTTCTGCACATGATCGAGCAATTCTTGTTTGTCCACCGGTTTGGTGAGGAATCCAAATGCACCGCTTTGCGTGGCATGCACGGCATCCGGGATCGTGCCGTGCGCGGTCAGAATGATGACCCGCAAACCCGGCCAGCGGCTTTGCAGCTCTTTGAGCAGCCCAATGCCGTCCATTTGGTCCATGCGCAGGTCGGTGATCACCAGATCCGGCCGAAAGCGCACGCAAGCCGCCAGCGCTGCCGCCGCGCTCTCGACCGCTTCCACTTCATAATTCTCGGCGCGCAGCCGGATGGTCAATAGACGCAGCAAGCCCGGGTCGTCATCGACCACCAGAATGCGCGCCTTGCGCTTTTGCGGTGACTGGGAATCGCGTGTACCCGGTTGGAGGCCGAAGGACAGCGGGGTGGTGGCAGCAATCGAATAGGCGTTCAGTGCAGTCTCTCCGGTCAGGCGTCAGGGCGTACGGGGCGCGCCGGTTCCGCGGTCGGTGACAGATCGTTGCTCGATGTGTGTTACCGCCTCGAGTTTAGCTCTAGCCTCGTCCAAGGCCTTGCGCAACTTCGCATTTTCATCGGTCTCGGCCGCGAGACGACGATTAATCGCCTGCAGCTTGTCGTGCGAATCGTTGGGCACTGTGTCGCGCATCCGCGCGTTTTCGGCCTGCAGGATCAACCGCTGCTCAACCTCTTTGAGCTGAACGGTGGCCAATAATCGCTCGACTGGGAGCAGAGTTTCAGGCCTCGCCAGCAGTTCCGCCAACTGTCGCTGGGCGGCGACGGGATTCGCGCCGCTGTAGCCGGGCGTCGCCAGGGCCAGCGCATAGCGCAGGCGATTGCTGGTCGTGGGCTGCAATTCAGCGGCATCCTTGGCCTGCTGAAAGACCTCTGCCTGACGGGCAGGATCGCCCTGCGGCAGGTTGCTCATCATTTCAAGCAGGGGTGCCACCGGGCTCGAGTCCTGCTGTGGACGCTCTGCGACCGTCGCGGGCGGTGTTTTAGGACCGCCCAGCATGCTGCAGCCGCTGATCCAGCCGCAGATGAGGAGACATGCTGCAGTGCGATAAGCCTTAAGCGGCATGGGCTTTTTCGCGCGTCGCCGAAGGGAGCGGCGCGCGCAACGGGAGGCGTACGCGAAAATGCGCACCGCCGGCTTTGGATTCGAGTATCTCGATGCTCCCGCCATGGGCGTTGACGAATTCAGTGACCACCGAAAGGCCGATTCCAGTGCCTTTGACATGCCCGCCTTGCGGCGTTTTGCCCTGGTAGAACGCCTCGAAGATGCGGTTGCGCTCGTCGGCGGGAATGCCCGGGCCGCTGTCCATGACGTCCAGGATCAACTGCTCGCGCTCGGCGCGCGCGTGCAGTGAAATGGTCCCGCCTCGCGGCGTGAATTTCACCGCATTCGACAGCAAATTGTCGAGAATCAGGCGCACCTTGCTGCGGTCGGCCAGGGGCGTCAGGTCCTCCACTTGCACGTCCAGACGCACGCGCTGCGCCACCAGCGTGAGCTGTTGATTCTCCAGCACGCTCTTGATCAGGGGGCGCAGCTTGAATTCGGAAATCTCCAAGCCGACACTCTTCGCCTGCCAGGCGCTGAAGGACAATAGGTTTTCGATCAGCCGCTGAAGCTTCATGCCATTCTCGCGCAGGATTGCCGTGACTTCGCGTTGGCCGCTCTGCAATTCGCCGACCGCGCCGTCCATCAACAGTTCGGTTCCTTCGCGGATATTTGCCAACGGTGTTTTCAATTCATGCGACATATGTCGCAAAAATCGGTTCTTTTCCTGCGCCAAATCCAGCAGCCGGCCCCGCAGCCATTCCAATTGAGCGGCCAGGCGCTCCAAGTCCGCCGGACCGCGGATGGCAATGGGCCGCGAGAAGGTGCCGCGGCCAAGCTCACTGATGGCCCGGTCGATCGCCCGGATGGGCCGGCCGAACAAGTAGGTGAAGACGCCCACCACCGCGAGCGTCATCGGGACGAGCAGCAGTGTCTGCCAGAGCAGATTCTTTTGCGCGAGCAGGGTCGCTTCTTCGAGGCTCGCCGTTTCCTGATCGATTTGCAGACTGATCCGATCCGAGATATTCGATGCGGCCTCCGACAGCTGCGGGAAGCCGGCGATCACATCCGCCATGGGTTTCGAATTCGGCGCCGCGTGCCTCAAGTCCTGCAGCAGTTGCTCCGCCTTGGATTCCACCGCACGCACGCCCTCCTGCGATGCTTCGTCCAGCGGCAGCGTGAGCAGCTCGTGCGTGGCGGTGATCAACCGCGCGTGGTGCTGCGCGTAGGCATTCAGCAGGTCCGCGCTGCCGATGGCTTGATACAGGCGCGCTTCGCGACCCAACGTCTCGATCTCCTCGAACATCCGCTGATTGTTGCGAGTACCCTGCATGCCGTGAACCACGAGCTGCTGGCTGCGGATCGACAGGCGATTCATTTGCACGGCCGCGTTCACGATGGCAAACAGCAGCGGCGCGGCCACAATAGTGAAGCCGATCAGCATGAGTCCGCTCAGGGACTTGGGTCGGGGCAAACGCATGGGCCGCATTCTAGCAGCGTGTAGGAGTCAAAAAGGAGTGACGGGATCGTAACTGTAGAATTGACCGCATGACGCGCGAAGCACCGTATTCCGAACTTTCTCCCGAGACCGTCCTGGACGCGATCGAGGCGGTAGGCTTTCGCAGCGACGGCAGGCTGCTGGCGCTGAATAGCTACGAAAACAGGGTGTATCAAATCGGGATTGAGGATGGCGAACCGGTGGTCGCCAAGTTCTATCGCCCCGGTCGTTGGAGCGATGCCGCGATACGCGAGGAACACGCTTTCGCCGGCGAGCTCGCGGCGCAGGAGATCCCGGTGGTCGCGCCGCTGCTGCAGGCGGGGGAGTCCATGCATGTGCATCACGGCTATCGCTACGCCGTGTTTCCACGCCGCGGCGGACGCTGGCCCGAACTCGGTACCGCCGATGAACGCGAATGGGTCGGCCGCTTTCTCGGGCGAATCCACGCAGTCGGGCGAGCCGGCCGATTCCGCGAGCGCGGTGCGCTGAATATCGACGATCTCGGGCGCGATGCCCGGGATTTCGTGCTCGACGGCGATTGGATGCCGGACTACTTGGCCGACAAGTACGCGGAAGTGACGGACGAGCTGTTGGATGCCGTGGAGGAGCGCGCGTTGAACTGGGGAGGTGCCGCGGTTGGGCGCATCCTGGGCGACTGCCACCGCGGCAATATCCTCTGGACCGACTTGGGGCCGCACTTCGTCGACCTTGACGATTGCCTGACGGGACCTGCCGTCCAGGACTTGTGGATGCTGCTGGCCGGCGGCGCGCAGGAAATGCGCACGGGGCTTAACGATCTGCTCAAGGGATACGAGCAATTCCTGCCGTTTGACCGGCGTGAGATCAGCTTGATCGAGCCGTTGCGTGCGCTGCGAATGATTCACTACTCCGCGTGGCTGGCGCGGCGCTGGCACGATCCGGCATTTCCGCAGGCGTTTCCCTGGTTTGCGGAGCCGCGCTATTGGGAGCAGCATCACCGCTCGCTGCAAGACCAACTGGCGGCGGTGCTCGAGCCGCCGCTGGAGTTGTGACGCGCGACGAGTTGTGAGGTGCGGCGAGTTGTGATCGCCTGAGGTTTTGGTGATGATACGAACATGACAGTCAACAAGGTAGGGATGACCGCGGCTTGGGTGCTGTTTCTGTGTGCGGCGGCTGGGTTGAGCGGCTGCAACCGGGATTCGGGTTCCGCGCCGGCCGCCGCTCCCGTGACGCGTCTCAAGCCGAAGGCGCCGGCCGCCGTGAAGCCCGGCGCGACCGCGGCGGAACAAACCGCGGGCATGGTGCAAGCCTCGAGTCAGGGAAAGTCTCAGATTCCGGTGGAGCTGAAGTTCGACCTCGCGCAACGCCCGAAGGTGGGTCAGCCGCTGGAAATCAACCTGGCGCTCATCGCGCAGATTTCAGCCAGTCCGGCCACGATCCAAGTAAGCGGCGCCGATGATGTGTCCGTGGCGCCCGGCGCCGGTCAATATGAGATCCCCACGGAAGAGGCGGGAGAGGTCTATCGCCACACGGTGAGTGTCACTCCCAACGCCGAGGGCGTGGTGTTGGTCGGCGTCACGGTGGTGTTGAAGCACGACGAACTGGTCGATCAGCGGGCTTTTTCGATTCCCATCATCGCCGAACGCTGAAACTACGACGCGAAGCGTCCGAACGTCCTATAATGGTGAGTTTCCTGTAAGGGCCTCACCGTGACTCAGAAACTCCGCAACATAGCCATCATCGCGCATGTCGATCATGGCAAGACCACACTCGTCGATCAACTGTTGCGACAGTCCGGCACGCTCGATGCGCGCAAGGATTTGCAGGAGCGGGTCATGGATTCCAACGACTTGGAACGCGAGCGCGGCATTACCATTCTTGCGAAGAACACCGCCATTACCTGGGGCGACTACCGCATCAACATCGTCGATACGCCGGGGCACGCGGACTTCGGCGGTGAGGTCGAGCGGGTTCTCGCCATGGTCGACTGCGTGCTGCTGCTGGTCGATGCAGTGGACGGTCCCATGCCGCAGACCCGCTTCGTGACGCAGAAGGCGTTCAAGCACGGTTTAAGGCCGATCGTCGTCATCAACAAGATCGATCGCGACGAAGCCCGCCCCGGCTGGGTGCTCGACCAGACCTTCGATTTGTTCGATCGTCTGGGCGCAACCGATGAACAATTGGACTTTCCCGTCATTTACGCATCGGCCTTGCGCGGCTTTGCCGGACTCGAATCGACGGTGCGCGACGGCGATATGCAGCCGTTGTTCAAAACGATCGTGGAACACTGTCCGCCGCCGGACGTGGACGTCGACGGTCCGTTGCAGCTGCAGGTCACCCTGCTCGACTACTCGAGTTATGTCGGGGCCATCGGCATCGGCCGCATCAAGCGCGGCACCATCAAGCGCGGCATGACCGTTACCGTGGTAGCGCGCGACGGCAAGCAGCGTTCCGAGAAAATCACGCAAATTTTGGGATTCCACGGACTCACCCGCATCGAAGTGGAATCCGCGGGCGCCGGAGACATCGTGGCTTTCGCCGGCATCGCGGAGCCGAAAGTCTCGGACACCCTGTGCGACCCGGCCACCGTCGAGCCGTTGCCCAGCCTGACGGTCGATGAGCCGACCATCAGCATGACCTTCGAGGTCAACACGTCGCCCTTCTTGGGACGCGAAGGCAAATTCGTCACCAGCCGCCAGATCCGCGAACGCCTCGAGCGCGAGGCCATACATAACGTGGCGTTGCGTGTCGAGCCGACCGCCGATCCCGACAAGTTCGTGGTGTTTGGCCGCGGCGAGCTGCATCTCGGCGTGCTGCTGGAGAACATGCGGCGCGAAGGCTACGAAATGGCCGTCTCGCGGCCGCGTGTGGTGGTCAAGCAAGTGGATGGCGCGGCGCACGAACCCTATGAGCAGGTGACGGTGGATGCGGATTCGGCCGCACAGGGCGACATCATGTCGGCACTCGGTAGCCGCGGCGCCGAACTCAAGGACATGCAGGCCGACGGCCGCGGCCGAATTCGACTGGATTACATGGTGCCGTCGCGCGGCTTGATCGGTTTTCAAACCGAATTTCGCACCATGACGCGCGGTACCGGACTGCTGCATCATGTTTTCGATCACTACGGTCCCGTGGTGCAGCGCGAACTGGGACAGCGTCCCAACGGGGTGCTCATTGCCAACGGCCAGGGAACCGCGCTGGCTTACTCGCTGTTCACCCTGCAGGAACGGGGCAGGCTGTGCATCGGTCCCGGCGAGGAAGTTTACGAGGGCATGATCATCGGCCTTAACAATCGCGAGGACGATCTGGTGGTCAACCCCTTAAAGGGCAAGAAGTTGACCAACATGCGCGCCGCCGGCAAGGACGAAAACGTCGTGCTCACGCCGCCGATACGCTTCACGCTGGAACAGGCCATGGAGTTCATCGATGACGACGAACTCATCGAGATAACGCCGACTTCCGTGCGCCTGCGCAAGCGCAATCTAAAGGCGACCGATCGCAAACGCTCCGAACGCGAAACGGCCGATCAGGGTATTTGACGAAATATTGGCCGAACCGAGACGCGCGTCACGCCGCCTATCCGGGATCTCCCTAACATCTAGGCCGTTCAGGTGCCGGGATACACCGGCTCAATGGCGGGAGATCATTGGCCTTGTCACGCGATACCGCGGCTGCAATCCGCAGCGAACCAGCGCAACCAGCAGATCGCTTCAACCCTCTGCTGGAGCGCCAGATTGCGGAGACGCGAGCGCGCGGCGGCGAGCCCGATTTCGAGCGGCTCCTGAAAACCGTCAGTGCGCACTACGATCGGCTCGACGCCGAGCGGCGCGGCGTGGTGCGCTCCATGCAATTGATGTCCGACGAGGCGCAGGCCATGACTCGCGAGATCCGCGAGCAGACCGCCCATCACTTGCAGGCAATTCTCGACAACGTCAAAGACGCCATCATCACCGTTGATGATTCCGGTCATATCGAGACCTTCAATCACACCGGCGAGCGGATCTTCGGTTACGTGCCGGCTGAGATTCTCGGCCGCTCGGTGGGCATTTTGTTGGCCGACGTGGATCCGAGGCATCCCTGCGAATACCTGGAGCGCCTGGCAACCAAGATCGACGACACGCATGTGGATCTGGCTGCCACGCAAACCTGGGGCCTCGCCAAGGGCGGCAGCCGAGTTGCAATCGAAGTCGCCGTCAGCAAGGCCAAACTCAATTCGCTGGACGGCTACATCGTCAGCATTCGCGACATTACCGAGCGCCACCTCGCCGAAGTGTCGGTGCGCGAAAGCGAAGGACGCTACCGCACGCTGGTGGAACACGCGCCGGAAGTCATCGTCGTGTTCGACGTGGATTTGGGCACGTTCATCGATGTCAACGACAACGCCTGCCGGATTTTCAAAATGAGCCGGGCGCAACTGCTCGGCAGCGGATGGGAGAAAATCAGCCCGCCGATCCAGGCCGATGGCGCGCCTTCATTCGGCGTGTCGCGCGGCTATATCGAAAGCGCACTGGCCGGCGCCGTGCCGGTGTTTGAGTGGGTGCACTGCGATTCGGCCGGCCAAAATTTCCCCTGCGAAGTGCGCTTCGTGCGCCTGCCGAGTTCCAATCGGCGCCTGCTCAGGGCCAGCATCATCGACATCAGCGAGCGCAAGCGCGCCGATGCGATCGCCTCGGGCGAACGGCGGCTGTTCGAGAAAATCGCCGCCAATGCACCTTTGACCGCCGTGCTCGAGGCCATTTGCGAGCTGATACAGCGAGCCGCCGCGGAGAGCTGTTGCGCGATCAACCTCCTGGACCGCGAGAAGCAGGCCTTGAGCGTCGGCGTGGCGCCGAATCTGCCGCGCGAGTTCGTACAGGCGATGGACTATGCGCCCGTCGGTATCCGCTTCGGCTCCTGTTCGGCGGCGGTTTACCTGAGCCGGCTGGTGACGGTTGCCGACATTGAGACCGACGCTCTCTGGGAGTACCGGCGCGTCGCGGCGCGCCACGCGGGATTCAGGTCCGCCTGGTCCGCTCCCATCGTGGCTTCGGACGGTCAAGTGGTTGGAACATTTGCGGTGTACCGCCGGCAAGTGGGCATTCCCTTGTCGCGCGACCATGAACTCATGGTGCGCATGGCGCAGATCGCCGGCATCGCCATCGAGCGCCGCACGGCCGAGGACGCGCTGCGCAACAGCGAGTCGAAGTTTCGCGGCCTGTTCGAAAGCGTCATGGAGGGCGTCTATCAAACGACGCGTGACGGACGCATTCTCGTCGCCAATCCCGCCTTCGTAAACCTGCTGGGCTACTCGTCTGCGGAAGAGCTGTATCAGATTCCCGCGGGAGCCCTGTATTGGTATCCGAACGACCGTGAAAACTTCGCGCGGCGCGCTGAAATCGAGGGCGAGCTGCGCAACGAAGAGTACGTGATGCGCCGCAAGGACGGTTCCATGCTGGTGGTGGTCGACAACACCCGCGTCGTGCGCGACGCCAACGGGCGGGTGTGCGGATTTGAGGGCACGCTCACCGACATCACGGAGCGCAAGAAAGCCGAAACCGCGGTTTTCCAGGCCAAGGAGCGCGCCCAGGTCACGCTGCAGTCGATCGGCGATGCCGTCATTACCACCGATTCCGAAGGGCGCATCGATTACATGAACCCGGTCGCCGAGAGTTTGACCGGTTGGGAGAACCGCGAGGCGCAGGGTCAGCTGATCGGCAGCGTCTTGACCGTGGTGGACGAAAACACGCGCGTCGCCGGCGAGAGCCCGGTGGCCCGCTGTTTGCGCGAAGGTCAGATCCTGGGCCTGGCCGAACACACGGTGCTGGTCAACCGCCGCGGGCAGGAGATCGCCATCCAGGATTCGGCAGCCCCCATCCGCGACCGCGCCGGCAATCTGATCGGCGCGGTCATGGTGTTCCACGACATCAGCAAGGAGCGCCGGCTGCATCGCGCGCTGCACTACCAGGCCAGTCATGATGCGCTGACCGGCCTCATCAATCGACGTGAATTCGAAAACCGCCTGACCGTCGCCGTCGAGGAGGCGCGCCAGAACGCGCAGGCTCTCCACGTGCTGCTGTATTTGGATTTGGATCAATTCAAGCTGGTCAACGATACCTGCGGGCATCCGGCAGGCGACCTGCTCTTGAAGCAGATCACGGGCGTGATTCAATCGCGGGTGCGGGGCGGGGATACGCTCGCACGCCTGGGAGGCGATGAGTTCGGGATTCTGCTGCAGGACTGCGCCCTGGATCAGGCGCTGCGCATCGCAGAGAATCTGCGCCAGGGGATACGCGACTATCGATTCACGTGGCAGGGCGGTGTGCTCGCGGTCGGCGCGAGCATCGGCATCGTGCAAATCACCAATGAAACACCGACCGTCGCCAATGTCATGAGCGCCGCCGACGTGGCGTGCTATTCGGCCAAGGATTCGGGCAGAAATCGCGTCCAGCTCTACAAGCCGGACGACATGCCGGAGCGCCATCGAGAAATGCACTGGGTCTCCAAGCTGGCGCGCGCCCGCGACGAGAGCCGCTTCGAATTGTTCTACCAGCCCATTGTGCCGATCCAGCCCAAGGCACAAGAGCGGGAGCACTTCGAGCTCATGCTTCGATTGCGTGACGAGAGCGGAACCATCGTGACCCCGGCCGAGTTTATCCCCGCGGCGGAGCGCTACAACATCATGCCGTCCATCGATCGCTGGGTGGTGCGCCAGGCCTTGGACCGGTTGGTTCATCGGATTGAATCCGGGGTCAAACCGTTTACCATCGCGGTGAATCTGTCGGGTACCTCGCTCAACGATGAGCGGTTTTTGGAATTCCTCATTGCCGAGCTCAGCGCAGGCCAGCTGGCCGCCGGCGCGATGTGCTTCGAGATCACCGAGACCGCGGCGATCGAGAACCTGAACAACGTGGTGTACTTCATGCGCGAACTGAAGAATCGCGGCTGCCACTTCGCGCTCGATGATTTTGGCAGCGGCCTGTCGTCGTTCATGTATTTGAAGACACTGCCGGTCGACTACCTCAAAATCGACGGTCAGTTCGTCGAAAATGTCACCCGCGATCCGGTCGATCGCAGCATGGTCGCAGCCATCAGCCAGATCGGCAGTTCGATGGGGATTCAAACGATCGCCGAACGGGTTGAGTCCCCGGAAGTCCTGGCCGAACTGGGGCGCTTAGGGATCGGCTTTGCGCAGGGCTTTTACATCGCCAAACCCCGATCCACCCAAGAATTTCCCTATCTACGCTGACGATTTGCGCGGAACGGCGTAATCTCTGCCTCCAGGGCGCCGACTTAGAACGGCAGGGGGAGGGATTCATATGATTCTTGGGATGTCCTTGTCAACCTTCACGCAGCTTCACGTGATCATCAGCCTCATCGCCATCGTCAGCGGTCTCCTCGCTGCAGCGGGCATGCTGAGCGCGAGGCGCATGCCGGGCACGACCGCGCTGTTTTTGTTCATGACCGTCGCGACCAGCGTCACCGGATTCATGTTCGATACGCCGGCTGAGGCCCCGCGGGTGATCGGCTCTCTTGACCCGCCGAAGGTGATCGGGTTGATCTCGCTCATCGTGCTGGCGCTGGCCTTGGCAGCACTGTACGGCTACAAGCTCGCGAGGGGTTGGCGCGGCACCTATGTCGTTTGCGCGGCCATTGCGTTGTACTTGAACTGCTTCGTGCTGGTGGTGCAGTCATTCCAGAAGATTTCGTTCGTGCATGCGCTGGCGCCGACACAGAAAGAACCGCCGTTCGCCGTTGCGCAGGGCGTGCTGCTGATCCTGTTCATCGGACTGGGCGTCGCGGCGTTCAAAAAATTTCGCCCGATGGCGCAGGCGCCCAGCCCGGCGTGAAGACTTTTGAGCTGCAGCCTCGACTGCAGAATGACCTGATCAAGCTGGAGCCGCTGGAGGCGGGTGATTTTGAGCGCCTGTACGCGGTGGCGGCGGATCCGTTGATCTGGGAGCAGCATCCCAGCAGCGACCGCTATCAGCGGCCGGTGTTCGAGAACTTCTTCAAGGGTGCCATGGAATCCCGCGGTGCCTTTCGTGTGTTCGACAACACCGACGGCGAATTGATCGGCAGTTCCCGGTACTGCGACTATGACGAGCCGCAGCGGCAAATCAGCGTCGGTTACACCTTCATCGCGCGCAGCCGCTGGGCCCGTCACTACAATCTGGCCCTGAAGACGCTGATGCTGGACCATGCCTTCAAGTTCGTGGATCGCGTGACATTCAAGGTGGGCATCAACAACTGGCGCTCGCGCAAGGCGATGGAGAAGCTCGGCGGGATTTACATCGGCGAGGAATCGGTGAGCTACTCCGGCGAGCCGAGCCATCCCAATGTGGTTTTCAAGATCGATGCCAAGGATTGGGCCAATCGGGCGCGATGATCGCAAGGATCGCAAGGATCGGGATGATCACACCGTGATTCGCTGCAAGGTCACCTGCAAACCATCCTTGGGTTTTGCGATCGGCACCAGCTGCTGAGGCATGACATACCCCGGCGCGATGCTCCAGCGGTAGCGCAGCAACAGTTGATGCATGATGGCCTTGACCTGCAGCGTGGCGAAATGCTGGCCGATGCACATATGCGCACCGCCGCCGAAGGGTACCCAGGCGAACGCGTGACGCTTGTCCTCCTGACGTGCCGGACTGAAGCGTTCAGGATCGAACTTGAGGGGATCGGTCCACAGAGACTCCATGTAGTGAACGTGGATCGGATAAACGCCGACCAGCATCCCGGCGGGAATCTCGTAACCCTGAAACGCCGTATCCTTGACGCACATGCGCGGCATCGAGGTCAGCGGCGGCGTCAAACGCAGCGCCTCGCGCATGGCCCACGATAGTTCTTCGACCTGATCGAGATCGTCGAATTCGAGCTGTGTGCGGCCCAGCGCGACCGCCTTGGCCCGCAGGCGCTCCTGCCATTCAGGATGGCGCGCCAGCAGGTACATCATGGTGGTCAATGTGCTGGTGGTCGTGTCATGCGCCGCCATCATCAGGAAAATCATGTGATCGATGATTTCTTCATCCGTGAAGCGTTCGCCCTGTTCGCTTTGCGCGTGACAGAACTCGCTGAAGAAATCGCTGGTATGCGTCGCGCGTTTCTGCGGCAAGAGTTCGCGGAAGCGCCTCACCAAAAGCTCGCGCCCGCGTATACCGCGCCACATCGAGAAGCCCGGGATCGGCGCGCGGATGATCGCCAATGACGCCGCTACCGTGGCCATAAACGCCCGATTCAGTTCCTTGGCGCTGCGGCCGAGTTCGACGCCCATGAAAACCGAAGCGGCAAGATCCAGGGTGAGCTGCTTCAAAAGAGGAAACATCCGGCGCTCGGCTGAAGCTTGTTCCGGCCGCATCCAGGCGCCTGACCCTAAGTCGATGGCGGGACTCATCTGTTCAAGGTAGGTGCGCAGGACGGGCTTTCGAAACGCAACCTGCATGATGCGCCGCTGATAGCGGTGCTGATCCCCGTCCATCGCCATGATGGCGCCGGGAAATACCTTGCCGATGTAGGGCTCCCAGCCGCGCGCACTCGAGAATGCCCCGTCGCGATTCTTCCAGACGAACTCGAGTGCATCCGGACCGAGCAGGCTGATCATGCCGCCGCGTCCGATGGCAATCTTCCAGACAGGTCCGTGAATCTTTTCGAGCGCCATCAAATGGCCGACCAGGTCTTTGCGCATCGCCAGTATTTGACCCAGCACGGAGGATCGCTGAACCGGCATGGCTTTACGGGCGAGGGCGCCGGCGCCCGGCAACAGCTGGGTTACCTGTTCGTTCACGGCCGCATATTAGCAGAAGCTAATTGAAGCTAATCCGCACGCCGCCAAAATACGCGCGCGGCATTCCAGGGCTTTGGAAACGGTTGTCCACTCCGGGTCCGTTGGAGTCGGCAAGTGCGGGTACGCCGGGTGCCCCGACGCCCGTCGGATCGCTGTACAGTCCGAAAGTTGAGTAGCGTTCGTCAAACAGGTTTTGCACTCTGGCGAACAGCTCGAAATGCTGATTGAGGCGGTAGGAGGTGCGCAAGTTCACGATATGGTAGCGCGGCAGCTGCGGATTCTGATTCGACTCATCGCCGCGATAGAACGATCCGCTTGCCAGCACCAATGAGCCGCCGACCGACCAGTTGTGCGAGACAGAATAATCGGCGCCGAGTTTGACGCGGCTCAAGGGGATGAGAGGCAGACGGTCGCCGGGCTGCACTTGAATATCGCCGTTCTCGTCTTGCAAAGGATTCGACGGCGAGTAGAGCAGCAGCGGCGAGCGGAAAGTCGCATCGATATAGCTTAATTGCGCATAACCCGACCACGTTTGATTCCGGTAATTGAGGCTGGCTTCGAATCCTTGGCGGCGCGTGGAGCCTATGTTCTGAAAGAAGCCGGTGCTCACGGAAGTCGCGACGCCATAGATGTCATCGTCCGAATCAGTTCTAAAGACGCTGGCATTCCAGGAGAGCTGCCCTCCCAAGCTCGATCCTCGGCCGCGCAACCCCAATTCCATGGTGTGTGCGATCACCTGGCGCAGGTTCGGCGGATCGCCGGCGAGACTGGAGGGCAGCAGGCAGGGCCGCAACGGGTCGGAGCACTCGATTTCACTCGCCGTCGGTGCGCGATTGTTGGTCGAATAGCCCGCATAAGCGGTGATGGCGGGCGTGAGCTGGTAGGTGGCGCCCAGGGCGGGATTGAAGTGCATGAATCGGCTGTTGCCGCTCAACGCCGTGCCCAGTTGATCCGTCAGGTCGATTTTTGCGACGTTGTATCGGCCGCTGGCCGTCACCGACAGCAGCGATGTCACGTCAAAGGTATCAGTGACATACAGGCCATAGTATTTGTTGTTGGCGTTGAGGTTCACCGGCGTCGCCGCAAAGTCCGTGCCTTCTGGCGTGTCGATGAAAAGCTTCGAGGGCAGCACGGTCAGGGATGAATCCAGAATGCCCACTTCAGTGCCGGAAAAGAAATTCGTCTCCGCGGTATCGAAGGTGGCGCCGATGGCAAAGCTATTGCCGTGCCCGAACATTGGCGCAACCTCGGTCAGCTGCAGGGATGCGCCCCAACCGTCGGAGCGGATGCGCTCGAAGTCATTTTGCCCGATGAGCGTATTTCCGCCGTTGGAGATATCGGGAATGGGCGCGCCGGCGGAATTGCTCAAGGGTGTCTCTCCGTCGCCCTGGCACAAAGACCCCGCCGCCTCATCGGTCGTGCAGGCGGTGTAGTCGGAGCCATCGCCGTTGGCCACGGTCTGCCGGTAATTTCGCGAATAGAGCACGGCTTGTGCCGCGAGCGTCTCGGTCATTTTCAAATCCGCATTGAGCGTCACAAAATTCAGCGTGTTGAAGTTGTTTTGCGGACCTGTGAATACGTTCTGCGTATTCAAGGCGAGGGACTGCACCGGCGCCGCGCCCTGACCGAACAATTGATTGTCGGCATGCGCATAGCTCAAATCGAGGGTGGCGCTGCCTTCCCGGAAACTTAAGTCCATATAGTACTGGCGCACGGAATCGTGCGAAAACAGGCGCCAACCGTCTTGGTCGAGGATTCTTGCGGCAGCGTAGAAGCCGAGCACCCCATTGTTGGTGCCGAATTCCGCCTCCCCTTGCCGTTGGTTGAACGAACCGCCGGACAAGGCGCCATCGGCGCCTTTAAACGTAAATCCATTTTTCATGGTTACCGAAACCGCGCCGCCGAGGGCATTCAGGCCAAAGAGGGGGTTGGCGCTGACGATATCGACTCGATCGATTGCAATATCCGGAAACAGGTCCCAGTTGACGGTATCGCCGAAGGCTTCGTTGATGCGTACGCCGTTCTGGTAGACCGCGAGGCCCTGGGGCGTGCCGAGCACCGGCGAGGCCTCGAAGCCGCGGTAAAGGATGTCGGGCTGGAACGCGTCGGCCAGCGTGTCATTGATGTTGATGCTGCCGATCCGGGTGTTCAGGGCATCGATGAAGCTGGCACTGCCGTCCTGTGCCAGGTCGCGGGACCGAAGCGTCTGCACGTTTCCTGGCACCTTGTCGACGCTCACCGCCAATCCCGGCACGGGTGTGGTGCCGACGACCACGATCTCGTCAATCGCCCATGCCGGCGGTCCGGCGGCAACGCAGGCCAGGCTGCCGAGCAGTGCTGCACGCCGGCGCTGCGGCTTATGTCGAGGGTTTTTGATCATCAGGCCGCGTTCCAGAATTGGCAGCGATGCTTCCATAGGAGCGCGGCATTGAAAATAGGAAAAATTCCCGTTTTTTCCCGATGGCGAGCCGGCGCGCTATGCTGTGGCGGTGCGTATGAATTCTGCAAGGCGGGATATCGCGATCGTGATCGCGGCGGCGGTGCTCACAACCATCGTCTGCGCGAAGTTCGATATCGGCGAAGCGCTGGAACGTTGGACCCGGCCGTACGAAAGCCTGCAGCTCGATGAGCTGCCGGTGATTCTGCTGGTGATTGCCATCGGCCTGATCTGGTTCTCGACCCGGCGTTATTTTGAGGCCAGCAGGCAGCTGGCATTGCGTAGAGCAGCCGACGCCAAATTGACCAAAACCTTGGCCGAGAACCAGCAGCTGGCCTTGAAGTACGTGGACATGCAGGAGCATGAGCGCAAAGCCCTCGCCCGCGATCTGCACGATGAGCTGGGACAGTACGTCAACGCAATCAAGCTTGACGCCGTGTCGATGCGCGATGCATCCGCAAATCAGCCCTTGATTCACGAAACCGCACGCGCCGTCATTGCAAACGTCGATCGGGTTTACGATGTCTTGCGGGGCCTGATCCGCCAGTTGCGGCCCGTCGGCTTCGACGACCTGGGCTTGGCCGCCGCCCTCGAGCATTGCGTCAACGAGTGGCGTTTGCGATTGCCTGCAACGCAGATCGAGTTGGCCTGCGGGCCGGAGTTGGAAGGGCTGGCCGAATCGAACAGCCTGGTCCTTTTGCGGCTGGTGCAGGAAGCACTGACCAACGTCGCACGTCACTCCGCGGCGACGCGCGTCCAAGTCCGGATAGCGCGCTCGGAGTCTGGTCGTGGTATCGATATCGTCATTTCCGACAATGGCCGCGGCGCTGACCTGAATTTGCCGCGCACCGGGTTGGGATTGGTGGGCATGCGCGAGCGCGTCGCGGCGCTGGGTGGCTCGATCACGCTGACGAGCGAACGCGGCGCGGGGGGCTTTACGGTTCGGGCATTCATTCCGCCGGCGGGCGGTCATGGCGCCTAGTCCTGCCCCGGCGCAAATCGGCGTTCTGCTCGTCGATGATCATGCGGTCGTGCGCGAGGGATATCGGCGACTGCTCGAGCGCGACGTTCGCCTGAGCGTCGTCGGTGAGGCTTCCGGCGCCGCGGATGCCCTGCGCTTGGATGCCCAGCTGCGCCCTGATGTGATCGTGCTCGACATCGCGCTGCCCGGGGTGAGCGGCATCGAGGTCCTGAGGCGCATTGTTTCGCGCCGGCAGGACGCCTGCGTGCTGATGTTCAGCATGTATCAGGACGGAATTTATGCGGCTCGAGCGCTGCAAGCCGGCGCACGAGGCTACGTCAGCAAAGCCAGTGCGCCGGAGCTGTTGGTGGAAGCGGTCCGTTCGGTGGCGTGCGGCGGGCGCTATGTCAGTCCCGATGTCGAAGCGGCGATGTCCAAGCAGAGCTCGGCGACCGGCCAGCTTGCCGATTCATTGTCGACGCGGGAGCTGGAAGTGTTGAGCCTGTTGACCCAAGGGTATGGTATGGATGAGATCGGCGCACGCCTCGGCTTGAGTCCCAAAACCGCGGCCAACCATCAGTCCTCCATCAAACAGAAACTGGGGGCGAACAGCGCGCTGCAATTAATTCTGATCGCGCAACAGTACGGGCTTGATTCGGGCAAGTGAGCCGGCCAGCCGTCTATCCGATAGTGGTCATCCTACACAAACGGAAATATCGTTTCGGCATAGGCATATATCCCGCGGCGACTATGCTGTTGCGCTCGATGTCCGGATAATAGGCGGGATGGCTGCCATCGGAACAGAACGCGTACTCACCGTCCATCATTGGAATGAGTCGGTTTTCAGCTTCACCACGACGCGCGATCAGGCTTTGCGATTCGAGAACGGGCACTTCATCATGCTGGGCCTCAAAATCGATGAGAAGCCGCTCATGCGCGCCTACAGCATTGCCAGCGCGAACCACGAGGAGCACCTGGAATTCCTGAGCATCAAGGTTCAGGACGGTCCCTTGACGTCGCGCCTCCAGCACATCAAGCCGGGCGACGAAGTCCTGATCAGCCGCAAACCGACCGGGACGCTGCTGCTCCACGATCTCAAACCCGGCAAGCGCCTATATCTCTTGAGTTCCGGCACCGGACTTGCGCCGTTCATGAGCCTCATCAAGGATCCGGAAGTCTACGAACGGTTCGAAAAGGTCATCCTGGTGCACGGGGTGCGCTATCGCAGCGAACTGGCGTACCGCGATTACATCGAATGGGAATTGACGCACCACGAATATCTCGGCGAACAGGTGCGCGAGAAGCTGGTCTATTTCCCTACCGTGACGCGTGAACGCTTTCGCTATCAAGGCCGCGTCACCGCGCTGATCGAGACCGGAAAACTGTTCGAAGATATTGACGTGCCGGCGCTCGATCCCGCCGAGGACCGGGTCATGATTTGCGGCAGTCCCGCGATGCTGGCGGACCTGTCCGCGATGCTGGATCAGCGGGGCTTCCAGATCTCCCCCCACGTGGGTGAGCCGGGCGACTACGTCATCGAGCGCGCGTTCGTCGCGCGCTAAGGCTTTCGCGGCGAGATTCAGGCTTCTGCGGCGATATACAGTAGCCCCGGTGTCCGACTACTGGATTTACGAGGGCTACGCCGGCGCGTAGAGTTTCAGGATGCCGCGCCACTTAATCGGTCATCAATCCTTCAAAGGCAGAGGATCAACGTCCAATGTTGCGGGACGATTCGATTCTTTGATTCTGGAAAAGGCCGATGACGGCTGGTACCAGGACGAAATTGTCGAGAACCCAACGGAGACAGTGCTGCCGGACCGGGCACGCAGCGTGATCACATCGAATAATTCGCCCGACGTGGGTTTTGATGTCTCCATCAACCCCTACCGCGGCTGTGCGCATGGCTGCGTTTATTGCTTTGCCCGGCCGACCCATTCCTATCTTGGACTTTCGCCGGGACTGGACTTTGAAACCAAGCTTTTCTACAAGGCCGACGCCGTGAGTATCTTGGAAGGCGAGCTGTCCAAGCCAAAATACGTCTGCAAGACCATCGCGCTGGGTATCAACACCGACGGCTATCAGCCGCTGGAGAAGCGCTTGGAAGTGACGCGGGGCATTCTCGCCGTGCTGGCCCGCTGCCGTCACCCGGTCACCATCGTCACCAAGAGCGCCTTGATCGTTCGCGACCTCGATCTGCTCACCGATCTTGCGAAAGATCACCTGGTGTCGGTCATGGTGAGCGTTACCTCGCTGACCAACGAAATCAAGCGCACGCTGGAGCCGAGAACGGCATCGCCGGCTGCCAGGCTGAGGGTCATCGAGCAATTGTCCGAAGCCGGAGTCCCCGTCGGCGTGCTGGTCGCGCCTGTGATTCCAGCCATCACGGATCACGAGATCGAAGATATCTTGAGCGCTGCGAAGGGAGCCGGCGCGAGCCGTGCCGGCTATGTGCTGCTGCGGCTGCCGCACGAATTGAAGATCATTTTTCGCGACTGGCTTGCCGAACACTACCCGGATCGGGCCAAGCACGTCATGTCGCTGATCAACCAGTCGCGCGGCGGAAAGGATTACGACTCGCAGTTCGGGACCCGCATGCGGGGCACGGGTCCTTATGCTGAACTGTTGCGCACGCGTTTCGACCTGGCGAAACGCAAGCTGGGATTTGCCGGCGCCGAGGAGCGCTACGAGCTCAATACAAAATTGTTTCGGCCGCCCACGCCCGATACGCCGCAGCTGTCACTCGGTTTTTGAGCCGGCCGCAACCAGATTCGCAAAGATCGTGGCCGTGATGCGACGTGTCATAATGCGTGCACACAACAATACCGGAGACTCCTATGGCAACCCGTCGTCGCGTACTGCAGATCGGCGCCTATCTTGCAGCGGGGAGCGTGCTGCCGGCTGCATTTGCAGCTGACACCAAGCCAAAGACTCTGCTGATACTGGGCGGCACGGGCTTCATCGGCCCGCATCTCACGAAAGAAGCACTGCGGCTCGGGTGGCGGGTGACGCATTTCAATCGCGGCAAACACAGCCCCGACGGGGTGCCGGATGTCGAGACGCTGATCGGCGACCGCAAGGGTCAGCTCGACTCGCTGCGCGGCCGCAAGTGGGACGTGGTCATCGACGACACGGGCCAGATTCCGAAGTTCGTCAAGATGTCGGCCGAGCTGCTGGCGCCCAACGTTGGTTACTGCCTGTACATATCGAGCATTTCCGCGTACGCAAGTTTTGCCAAGCCCAATGACGAGGACTCGCCGACGGGGAAACTCGCGAATCCCGACAACGAGGAAATCACGGACGACACCTATGGACCCATGAAGGCGTTGTGCGAGAAGTATTCGGCGGACGCCTTCAAAGGGCGGGCCAGCATCGTTCGGCCCGGCTACATCGTGGGACCGCTCGACAATTCCGACCGCTTTACCTATTGGCCGGTGCGCGCCTCCAAGGGCGGTGAAATGCTGGCGCCGGGTACGCCGCACGATCCCATTCAAATCATCGACGTGCGCGACCTCGCGGCGTGGATGATGAAGCTTGCGCAGACGCGCACGACCGGCTATTTCAACGCCATCTCACCGCCGCGCGCCTTCACCATGGGCGATATCATCGCCGCGAGTCAGCACGCCTCACCTACTGCCGGCACCAAAGCAACCTGGGTGCCCGAGGACTTCCTGGCGAAACACTGGAAGCCGGAGGAACTGGATCTGCCGCCGTGGTCGCCAATGTCCGGCGATACGGCCGGCGCGTCGCTCACCTCCACGACGCGCGCGCAAAAGGCGGGACTGAAAACGCGGTCCATGCAGGAAACCGTGCATGACACGCTCGAGTGGTTTCATTCGCTGCCGGCCGAGCGCCAGGCCAAGCTCAAAGCGGGATTGGACGCACACAAGGAAGCCGAAACGCTGCAGGCGTGGCACACTAAAGCACCCAGTGCTTCACTCCCTGTCCATTGAGAAACTCGCGTGCTCTCGCGCCATGCAACATCGCAAGCGTCGAGAGCATCCCAGCTTCGGTGCAGCTGCCGGCGGCTACGGTCACGGACCGGGGCGCGTGCAGCACCGGCCATCCGGTCCTGGGATCAAGCACGTGTCCGTAACGAACCCCTTCGCGCAACACGAAGCGCCGCGAGTCGCCGCTGGTTGCCAGCGCGCCGCGCTCGAGATGCAAAATCAGGCTCGCTTGCTGCCGCTCATCGGGCCGTTCAATGCCGACCTGCCAGAAGCCATTCGGCGGTGGACCGCTGGCGCGCAGGTCGCCGCCAAAGTTGACCAGGAAAGGGCTCACGGCTTTCTTGGCCAATAATTCGTAGGCGCGATCCACCGCGTATTCCTTGCCGATACCGCCCAAATCCAGTTCCATGCCGGTGGGCAACTCGAGTGTCGGTGAGCGCCACTTGAGTTTCTCAAATCCGATGTACGGGAGCAGGGCCGCGATCGCTGCCGGCTCCGGCAGACGGTCTGAGCCGTCAAACGTCCAGGCACGACGCAGGATTCCTGAGGTGATGTCGAACATGCCATCGCTGATGCGATAGCAGCGCTGCGCGAAGTCGAGCAAGGAGGCAGTTTCCTCGTCCACCTCAATCGGAATGCCGCGATGTGCATGCATATGCGAGATGATGCTGTCGTCGCGATAGCGGCTGAATTTTGCTTCAATGCGCCACGCCTCTGCGGCGGCGCATTCGCCGAACTCACGAGCCGCACCCAAATGTGCTGCGCGCAGCAGCACCTCGCAATGACTGGCCATCGCGTTGAAGCAGACCGCCACGAGATCCGCGCCCCGGGGTTCGACATGGATTGGGCCTAGAAGCGCCATCCGAATTGCACCAGGATCGCTTTTAGGCCCGGGTACAGGTCGAGATTCTGCAGCAGCACAGGGGCCGCCAGGCGATGATCTTGAATTTGCTGATAGTACTCGAGCCGCACGCTGAACTCGGAGCCCGCCAACCCGGCGTCGCTTGAAAGCTTGTACGCATACTTCACGCCGTAGGTGAACGCGTGGAACGCAGCGAGTCTGGAATCCGATGCTTGGAATCCGATCGAGGGTTTCTCATCGGTCAGCCAAGGCGTGTAGAAATCCGCGGCCGTCTGCCGGTACCACCGGATCGAGGGCTCGATATACTGCTGCCGATTGGCAAACGGGAAGTGCACATGCGCTTGCGCGGTGTCGGAATGAATTCCCCAGTCATCCTGCATGTAGCGCAGCGCCAATCCAGCCGAGCCATTGCTCCACGCAACGCGATTTTCCAGGTAGGCGCTCTTTCGGGTGCGCTGGTCCGGTCGACTCTCATATACATAGCTGAGAGTATTGCCGGCATTGTCGAGCACGGAGGTGATCTTGTATGGATCATTCAAGTAGCCGTGAAAGCGATCCCACGAAAGATTCAATTCGCTCAGCCAATGCCGCGTCATCACCTGCGTCAGCCCCAGGAGCAGGCCGACGCCGTCCTTGGTCTTATTGCCGTCTTTATCAAATGCGGCGTAGTTGCTGTCCGCCGCAGGCGCCCCGCCAATCGGCCGCAAAGAATCGAATTCATTGTTGATGCCCAACAACAGTGTCGTGTTCCTCTCATTGAAATCCTGCGCGATGGAAGCGCTCACGGTCGCCGAGATGAAGTCATCCTCGCCCGACACCTTCCCGCCGAGACTGAGGTGCGTGAGCCGGGACAGGGGCAACTGCCATTCGCCGGCCACCGCGATTCGGTCATCTTGATAATTGGGGTCCGCCGGCAGCCGGCCGGGCGCTATGGTGTAGAGATGGCGGCCGTTAGTCAGGCTGGTACCGGAAGGCGAAGCAAAGGTTTGCGGCACGTTGCTGGGTACGGCGCCGTTGGGGCTGGCGCCGGAGAGACTGTCGAACGTGACATTGAGAGAGGCAACATCACCGCTCGCAAAGGTCTTGCTGAGATTGACGACCGGTTCAATGGCCTGAATTCGGCCATCCTCGCGGTAGTACGCCAGTGCGGAGTCGAAAGATACGCCCTCGAGCATTCGACTTAAGAGACCTTCCTCCTTTTGAGGGCCGCTCGTTTCTTGGGCCGGGGCCGTGCTCGCGCCCAGCAGCGCGCAGCTCGCAGCCATGAGTTGGAGCCTCACCGGGCCGGCTGCACGCAGGGCGGGCGGTTTTTTCAATTGCAGCCGCAGCCGCCGCCGGCATAGGAGCGGCCTCCGGAGGAGGCTTCCTTGCTGAAGTACATATGTTCATCGATCGCGGCATCCACGGGATTCGCATCGAGGCGCATCTCATCGCGTGCCAGCAAATCCCGATCCCAAGCCTTGACCCCGAGCGAGGCGCAGCCGCTGGTAAGGAGCGGCACGCTTAGGGCGGCAATCAGATGGAGGTACTTTTTGCGCATCGGTTTACTTCCGCATTGACAAGCGTTAACTTTGTATTGCAGAGTAACAACTGTCAAGTCGGCGTCCGCCTCCAAAACCACGAAGCGCGGTTCATTCCTAAATAGCCATCTCGGAGAAGGTGCTGCTCAAGCGCATTAGTCCCCTAGGGCAGCTCTTCGAACACTCAAGGCGCCCGACGGCAGCGCTGTTGCTTGCCGTGCTCCTCTGGCCGGTCGGCAGCACGGCCGACTCGTTTTCTCTTGGTGACTTGGCCAATGACGCCAAACTCTACTACACGGCCCCGTTGCGTTGGGATGGTCAGGACTGGCTGTACCTTGGAGCGACGCTGACCGCGATCGGCGCGGCGCATGAATTCGACAGCCGGGTACGGATGCATTTCGTCAATCCCAAGGACCCGTTGAACGGCGAGGACAAAAATTCGTTTCGCGATGCGCTGCCGGCGGTAGCCCTGATTGTCGGCAGCGGCTTATACGCGGGTGCGATCGGTGATCGCGACGGATATCGCGAAACATGGTCCTTGCTCGAGGCGGGAGTGTTCAGCGCCACGACCGCCGAGGTCTTGACGCTGGCGGCTGGACGCGAGCGGCCTGACGCAACAACATCGCCAAACAAGTGGCGTCAAGGCGGCGATGCCTTTCCGTCGATTCATGCGAGCGCCGCCTTTGCGATCGGCATGGTCTTCGCAGAATCCGGCAACGATGATTATCGATGGATCCGCCGCATCGTTGGCTACGGAATCGCCGCCGGAACAAGCTATGTGCGCGTGCGCGAAAACGTTCATTGGCTCTCCGATACCGTCGCGGGGTCGGCATTGGGAATTGCAACTGCGCGATTTGTCCTGAACAGAAGGGACGGCGACCAGCATGCAGCGCTTCAATTTCAACCGACCAAGGACGGGTGGCAACTCGGCTATGCCGTTCGTTTTCAGTAAAGCCGGCAGGCTCGTCTTATTGTTAATCTTGAATTCGGCAGGAGTGTGCGTGGCCCACGCGCAAACGGACGAGATCCAGGTTTATAACGGCGAGATTGCGGCGCCGGGTGTATTCAATTTGACGCTGCACAATAACTACACGCTGAATGGCCGTACGACGGCGGAGTTTCCCGGCGCCATCGTCCCGCGCCATACGCTCAACGGCGTTTCGGAATGGGCCTACGGAGTAACAGATTGGTTCGAGGCTGGACTGTATCTGCCGCTTTATAGTCTGAGCGGAAACGGCAGTTTGACCTACGATGGCTTCAAGGTACGCACGCTATTCGTCGTACCGGATGCTGCAAACCGGAAATTCTTCTATGGCGTGAATTTTGAATTCAGCTGGAACACCGCGCATTGGGATCAACGGCGCAATACTCAGGAGATCCGGCCCATAGTCGGCTGGCACCTTGGCGCGCTTGAGATCATCGTGAACCCGATTCTGGATAATTCCTATACCGGGTTCTCCCGTCTGGACTTCGCTCCAGCAACACGTGTTGCTTACAATTTCAGCAAGAGCTGGGCGGTCGGCGCTGAAGAGTACGACGATTTTGGTCCGTTGCGAGGATTCAATCCTGCCTCGCGCCAGGAGCATCAACTATTTGGGGTCTTTGATTTTAAGGGCAAGGCCTGGACCATCGAGGGCGGGGCAGGTGTGGGCCTGACGGGCAGCACGGATCACCTTGTCTTCAAGCTCATCCTATCGCGGGACTTAAACTGATCGAGCCGCCACGACGCCTGCCTCCCGGCCGCCGCGCTCGTGCGATTTTCCCAGCGCCATCGCGATCACCAGCCAGACCGCAGATATGAATGCGCCGACCCAGCCGACGCCGGAGGGGCCCAAGCCAATCCCGGTGGTCAGCAGTTGGTATATCGATGCGCTGGTTGCATCTCCGCCGCGGTAAATGAAGGTATCGATCAAGCTCTTTGCCTTGTACTTCTCTTCGCGGGTACAGACGGTGTACAGCGAGTCGCGGCAGGGCCGGGTGATGGCATATTCGCCCACCCGGCGTACGGCGAGCACGCCGACGAGAACCGCGAACGTGGGCAGCAGCGCGAAAATCGCATAGCCCGCGGTCATGATCAGCGGCACGGACACCAGCATCGCGCGCAGTCCGACCCATTTAAAGAGCCGACCGAAGAGAAATAATTGCGTGACCAAAGAGAAGCTCTGCACCCAGAAATCCACATCCGAGAAGAAGCGCGTGCGCTCATCGCGGGTCGTAAAAACTTTGGCGACGAAGGCCTGCTGCTCGAGATATAAGAACGTCGACACCCACGAGAGCAGGATCACGAACAGCGCGATGCCGAGCAGATACGGCGAGCGGATCACCTGCTGAAAGGCCGCCAGCATGTGGCCGCCGAGCGGCGAGTTCACCTCGGCGCCGCGGGTGCCGGAGCCGAAATGCTGGTGCCAGCGGATGACGCGCATCATGAAGAACAACGAACTCGCGAGCAGCGTGGCCGAAATCAGCAACAGATTGATCGTGCCCAAGGGTACGGCAAGACGGCCTGCAATCAGCGGCCCGACCAATCCACCGGTGCTGGCGCCGGCCGCGATGAAGCCGAACATGCGGCCTGCCTGCTCGCGGGTGAACACATCCGCCATCAGGCTCCAGAACACGGCGACGATGAAAAAATTAAAGACGCTGACCCACACGTAATAAGTGCGCGCGATCCAGGTGTGATCCTGCTGAATGTTGAACCAAACATAGAACGCCAGCAGGTTCGCGGTGAAGAATGCGTACACCCAGGGCAGGAACACCGGGCGGCGCAAGCGCGAGGTCAACCAACCGTACACCGGCTGCAGAGCCAGCATCGCGACGAACGTGCCCCAAAAGAGGTACGGCAGCTTCTCGACGCCGGAGGTGATGCCCATGGTGTCGCGAATGGGCCGTAAAATCGTGTAGCTGGAGAACATGCAGAACAACGTGGCGAAGGCTGCCAGCAGCGCCGGCAGCTCCTCCGGCTGCACCACCACGAGTCGGTGAACGACGGTCGCGAGCCGAGAGTCGCGCCTCAACGTCCACTGCCCGAGGCGGCATTCCAATCGCTGAGCAGCGCCTGTTCGCGTTCCGGTGTGAGCCCCGCGCCCAGTTTTGCCCGCTCCGCCTCCGGGCGTTGCAGGTGCCAGGCCAATGTGTCGTTGACCGTGGGTTGGATCGGCCTGAGGGTGAGGCCGGCGCGCAGGGCCCGGGCGACATTTGCTTCGGCAAAGGCGCCGTATTCGCCCGTTTCTGGAATCCAAACGGGCATGTCCGACCACGGCTGCACTTTTTGCTTCTCGAGAAAATCAGCCGGCACCCACACGGCGCGCGGCGCTGGGACGGGCTTCACCGTGGCATTGGCCGCCGTGTTGCTGGCTTGGATGAGATCCCCCATGGCGAACATTCCCGGCGGCGAGGTCGCATTGAAGATGCCGACGGTTTGACTCTCCACCAGGCTGAGTACGAATGCGGCGAGATCACGCGAATCTATGAATTGGATGCGATCCTTCGGTGTTCCGGGGGCGGCCAAGTCGCCGCCTCGCGCGGCGCGAGCGGGCCAGTAGGTGAATCGGTCCGTGGGATCGCGCGGACCGACGATCAGCCCTGGGCGCACCACGGCCACGCGTCCGGGCATCGCGGTTTCGGCCGCCTTCTCGCACAGTGCCTTCAACGGGCCGTATGCGCCGCCGTCAACTTTTTCGGTCGATTCGTCCGCAACCTTGCCCAGCGGGGAGTCTTCCGAATTGGCCTGCGCGAAACTGGCGTACACCGAGATGGTCGAGATGAAAAGATATCGCTGCACATTCGGCGCCAGCAGTTCCGCCGAGAGTCGCACATGGCGCGGCACATAGCCCGAATCGTCGATGACCGCATCCCATTTGTGGCCCTTGAGCGAGTCGAGCTGCGCATCGCGGTCGCCCTTCAGATGTTCTAGCTGCGGGAACAGGTCGGTATTCGTCTTGCCGCGATTGAACAACGAGACGGTGTGTCCGTGTTGGAGCGCCAGCTCCACGATGTGCACGCCCAAGAATTTCGTCCCGCCGAGGACCAGGATGCGCAGCGGTTTGCGCGGCTTGTCCTTGGCAGAGGCAGCTCGAGAGGCGGCCAGCGCCGCGGCCGACACGGCATAAACGAATTGTCGTCTGTTCATCATGCTTCCCCGGTGGCTTATGTTTATAGGGCCGATACTACGTTGCTCGCGCGCGGGTTGCGAGAGTTTGTCGCGGTCACAGTCTTCGGGCAGACTGTCACGCGTACCATCTTCCGCGTATGCACATGGACCATTTTTCGCCGCACCTCGAGGTTCTTCCTGCGTCTCAGCGGACGCTTTGGAACGAACTGTCCGAAGTTTCCCGCGAATTCGTGCTCTACGGAGGAACGGCGCTGGCCCTTCACTTGGCGCATCGGAACTCCGTGGATTTCGATTTGTTTGCCAGTCGCGAATTGGATCTCTTGCGGATCGAGCAGGAGATATCCTTTATGAAGGGTGCCAACATTATACAGCGGGACAGGAACACGCTGAGCGCGATTGTTGATCGCGGCGGGCCAGTTAAAGTGTCGTTCTTTGGAGTACCAAATTTACCGCGACTTTCCCCCGCGGTGGTGGCCAAGGACAACGGACTCGGCGTTGCCTCACTTCTGGATCTTGCGGGCACGAAGGCATCGGTAGTTCAGGTGCGCGCGGAGGCCAAGGATTACATCGACATTGATGCGCTCATCACGGCGGGCAAGGTGGATTTGCCTCTCGCTTTGGCTGCCGCACAACGGCTCTATGGTTCGACTTTCAATCCTCAAATCACTCTTAAGGCCCTTTCGTTTTTCGCCGATGGAGATCTTTCACGACTTCCCGAGGACATGAAATTACGCCTTGCCGCAGCGGCTCGCGAAGTCGACCTGGACCGATTGCCTGATATCGACAAGTTTACCCGACAATTCCAACAGGACCGCGGCCACACGTTATGAAACCTATTCCTGCGACAGCACAAATGTTGAGTGTCGCGCCGAGAATCGTCTGGTTTGAGCCGCCCGAGCGGGCACTCGCGGATCCAGTCCGATTCATGGCGTATGCCATGACATACGCAAGGCATGAGGACATGAGACTGATTCGCGAGCATGTTTCGGATGACGACTTCCGCGATGCGTTGGACCGGGCACCGCCAGGCATCATCGATCCGCGGTCATGGGCTTACTGGAACTCCAAGATGGGCCGCTATCCGGCGCCGCCGTTGCCAAAACGGCATTTTGGAGATCACAAGCCCGTAACGACATTGGCAGGAAGTGCGGGTCAAAGCCCTCATGCAAATCCGTCATCGCATATTGCACTCGAAGAGACACGGCGCGCGGGCCGCGAAGCATGGCTCAGGATGCGCGAGCAACAACCTAAAGAGGACCTGGAGGAGGTCCAAAGGCGCGCGCGAGAGGACTGGCTCGCGAGGCACGGACCCGGCAGGAAGTAACAATCGCCTGACGTACTCTGGGAGACAAGGTATTCTTGCTCCCATAAGGCCTTTGCAGCAGGCAATGCACCCGCACGAATATCCGGAAATATCGAAGCAATACTCGCATGCCAAGCACTCAAAAATTAACCACTTCCTCCGAGCCCCGCAGGGGCTCGATCGACCGGAGGCTGTCGGTGGCGCCCATGATGGATTGGACGGACCGCCATTGCCGGTTTCTACACCGGCTGTACTCGCCCCATGCGCTGCTTTACACAGAAATGATAGTGGCGGCGGCCATCGTACGCGGCGACGTGCGGCAGTTGCTCGACCATGACGTGGGCGAACATCCGGTTGCCCTGCAGCTCGGCGGCTGTAATCCGGCGGAACTCGCCAAGGCCGCGCGCATCGGCACCGCCGCCGGGTACGCTGAAATCAACCTGAATGTGGGCTGTCCCAGCGATCGTGTGCAGAACGGCTCCTTTGGCGCGTGCCTGATGCTGAAGCCTGCCTTGGTCGCCGACTGCGTGCGCAGCTTGCGTGATGCCACCCATTTGCCGGTGACGGTGAAATGCCGGATCGGCATCGACGAGCGCGATGACTATGCCTTCTTCTCAACCTTTGCCGAGGCGGTCTGCGCGGCGGGCATCGATGCGCTCATCGTGCATGCCCGCATCGCGATCCTGGGCGGCTTGTCGCCCAAGCAAAATCGTGAAATACCGCCGCTCAAGCACGATGTGGTGCATCGCCTGAAGCGCGAACGGCCTGACCTCACCGTCATTTTGAACGGCGGTCTGTGCGATGTTGCCGCGATCAGTCCGCACTTGCGCGAGGGTCTGGACGGCGTCATGGTTGGCCGGGCTGCTTATCATCGGCCGACATTGCTGGCCGAGCTCGAGCAGAGTTTGCTTAACCCTGAATGGCCGATCCCGGAACCCTGGCAGATCGTCGAGCGCATTGTGCCGTACGCCAAGGCCTGCGCGCAGCGGGGTATGCGCCTGCATTCGATAACCCGCCACATGCATGGCGTCATGGCGGGCCGCGAGGGCGCTCGGGCTTGGCGGCGGTTTCTCTCTGAAGTGGCTGCACGGCCCGATGCGGTGCCGGAAACGCTGTTTTCAGCCCTCCCCATAATCAAACAGGGTATTGCAGCCTAAACGCCCTAAGCGGCTGAACCTTGCGTTAAGTATAATAGGCTTGGCAATGGGCAAAGAAATCGAAGTAGCCATCCTATTTGCCGATGTCGTCGGCAGCACCAAGCTCTACGAGTTACTGGGCGACCTGCGCGCGCGCGACATGGTGGGCATCTGCATCGACGTGATGCGGGCGGCAACGGAGCAAAATCACGGTACCGTCATCAAGACGATGGGGGATGAGGTGATGGCCACCTTTCCCACGGCGGATGATGCCCTGAATGCCGCCGCGCAAATGCAAAAACAAATCGTGGCGCATCCGCAGCTCAAAGTTGACGAACAGACCGTTGCCATCCGCATCGGCTGCAACTTCGGTCCGGTTGTGCTCGAGAACCGCGACATATTCGGATCCGCGGTCCACACCGCGAACCGCATGACCAGCCAGGCAAAGGCGGGCCAGATCATGACCACGGCCACCATGGTGGAACGGTTGTCTTCCGAATGGCGCGCCTTGGTGCGTCAGATCGACGTCGCCACGCTCAAGGGCCGCAGCAGTGAAGTCGCGTTGTTCGAAGTGTTGTGGCAGCCCGAGGATGTCACCAGCATGGTGCCCTCGATCCAAATTGCCGCACGCGAACGCGAGAAGGGCGGCAAGTCTCAGCGGCTACGCCTTCGATACCAGGGACAGGAGGTCTTGGTCACCGAGGGCCGTGCGAACATCACCATGGGCCGCGCCGAGGAGAACGATCTGGTGGTGAAGGGCAACCTCATCTCGCGCCTGCACGCGCGGATCGAAATCAGCCGCAACAAATTCATGCTGATCGATCAAAGTACGAACGGCACCTTTGTGCTCACCAAAGATGGCGAGGAGGCGTTCGTGCGCCGCGATTCGATGCAGATCCGGGGCGAAGGCCTGATCGGGCTCGGCAAGGCGCCCGACAGCAACTCTTCCCAGGTGATTCGCTACACCTGCGAGGAATGAACGCGTTGCACCGCGCCGCTCAGCTCGCTCTTGAGTGCGGCCGGTACGCGCTCGCCGAATTCACCCAGATACCGATCGATTCCGGCAAATTCCTCCTGCCAGAGCTCAGGGTTGACGGCCAATAGCTCTTCGAGCGCTCCCGGCGTCACTTCCAATCCCTGCAAATCCAAATCCTTTGGATTGGGCAGATGGCCAATGGCGGTTTCGCGGGCGGCGGCTTTGCCGTTGCAGCGGTCGATGATCCAACGCAGAACGCGCAGATTTTCGCCAAACCCCGGCCACAAGTACTTGCCGGCGTTGTCCTGGCGGAACCAGTTGACGTGAAAGATCTGCGGTGCAAATTTCAGTTTGGCGCCGACATTGATCCAGTGCGCCCAGTAGTCGCCGAAGTTGTAGCCGGCGAAGGGCTTCATGGCCATCGGATCCCGCCGCACCACGCCGATCGCGTCGGTTGCCGCGGCGGTGGTTTCCGAAGCGACGCCGGCGCCGACCAGCACGCCATGCAGCCAATTGCGCGCCTGATACACGAGCGGCGCGAGCGCACGCCGCCGGCCGCCGAACACAATGGCCGAGATCGGCACGCCGCCCGGGGCATCCGCCAGTTTGGAATAGCTCGGATTTTGCTTGGCCGAGACGGTGAAGCGTGAATTCGGCTGGGCGGCGGGGCCATTGGCCGGGTCGTACGGGCGGCCCTGCCAGTCGATGACGGGCTTGCCTTCGGTCAATCCCTCCCACCAAGGCTGGTTGTCGGCCGTGAGGCCGACATTCGTGAAGATCGTATCCTTGCGGATCATCTCGTAGGCATTGCGATTGGTCTTGGCATTGGTTCCAGGCACCACGCCGAAGTAGCCCGACTCAGGATTGATGGCGTAGAGGCGGCCATCTTTCCCCGGATGCAGCCATGCGATGTCATCGCCCACGGTCCATACCTTCCAGCCCTTGTAGCTCGCCGGCGGAATCAACATCGCCAAGTTGGTCTTACCGCACGCCGAGGGGAAGGCGCAGGCCAGGTAGTGAATTTCACCCTGAGGATTTTCGATGCCGACGATGAGCATGTGCTCAGCCAGCCAGCCTTCAGTACGGGCCTGCCAACTGGCGATACGCAGGGCGTGGCATTTTTTGCCGAGCAGGGCGTTGCCGCCGTAGCCGGAGCCGAAGCTCTTGATGGAGAGTTCTTCCGGAAAATGCATGATGAAACGGCGTTTGGGATTGAGGTCCCCGGTGGAATGCAATCCGCGGACGAACGCGCCATCGCGCGTCATGCGCTCGAGCGCCGCCCGACCCATGCGCGTCATGAGGCTCATGTTCAGCACGACATAGGCGCTGTCCGTGATCTCGACTCCGCATCTCGAGAAGGGCGAGTCGATCGGACCCATGCAGTAAGGGACCACATACAGGGTGCGCCCCTGCATGCAGCCTGCGAACAGCGCGTCCATCTGTGCATGCGCTTGGCCGGGCTCGATCCAGTGGTTGTTGGGACCCGCGTCCTCTTTGTTCTTGGTGCAAACGAAGGTCAGATGCTCGACTCGCGCCACGTCCGAGGGGGCCGAGCGCGAGAGCACGCAGCCGGGAAAACTTTGCGCATTCAAGGGCAACAGCTGCTTGTCGGCGATCAGTTCCCGCTGCAGGGCCTCGAACTCTGCGTCGCTGCCGTCGCACCAATATATCTTTTGCGGCTGCGTGAGTTTCGCGACTTCATTCACCCAGGCCGCGACATCATGATTCATGGCGGCGAGGGTTACGTGCTGCGGTGCTGTGGCCATTGGCTGTCCTAGAAGAAAGCTTGATAGATCGATAAGGATGACAGATGGGTGTTGGCCCGCCAACTCCCGTCAGCGCGTGAGATTTCTCCGACAATGAAATTTATTTTGCGATGCATGAAAATATCTAACCGTTGGTAGAATTTAACTGCGATGTCATCAGTAAGATGTTGATTATAAATATTTTATTCTCACTAGAGCGGCTGACCTGAGGTACACTCACAATATGTACAGGCAGCTCTCTTTGCGTGCGGCGGGATTGCTAATTGCCGTCGGTATGGTAGCCGCTGCTGCGGCGGACAATTCGAAGGATCCAATTGCCGTCAAGGCCATCGCGGAGGTCGAGCGGCCCGTCCACGAGCGCGGCCGCGACACGAACAAATTGGTCCCCGCGGAGCGCGTCGTGTCGGGCGATGCGGTCATCTACACCCTCGAAGTGCGCAACACCACCGCGGCCACCGTGCCGCCGCCGACCGTAACCTACCCCGTTCCCGAACACATGATTTACACCGCCGACTCGGCGGTCGGCCCCATAACCCAGGTCACCTATTCGGTCGATGGCGGCTCGAGCTTCGATGTGCCGGAAAACTTGACGATTGCGGTGCCCGGCGGTGAACCCCGCGCGGCCACCGCCGCCGACTACACTCATATCCGCTGGCAACTCAAGAACGCCTTGAAGGGCAATTCTGTGGCGTTCGTACGTTTTCGCGCACGAGTGAAATAGCCGGCGCCGTTTCGTCGTAGGCTATGCGACGACAGCAACCCGAATGAATACCGACTACAAAGATGTTTTCTCGATGGGCGGGCCCCTCGCGCGGGCGCTCCCGGACTACGCCTATAGGCCCGAGCAGGCGGTAATGGCCAAGGCCGTCGGCGCCGCGCTGGCACGTCTCGAGCCGTTGATCGTCGAGGCCGGCACCGGTACGGGGAAGACATTCGCCTATCTGATACCGGCATTGTTATCGGGGCGCAGCGTCATCATTTCCACCGGTACTCGCACGCTTCAGGATCAGCTGTTCCGCCGCGACGTGCCGATGCTGGCCAAGGCGCTGGGTCTTCCGGCCAAACTTGCGCTGCTCAAAGGGCGCACCAATTATCTTTGCCGGCATCGCTTGGAATTGGCAACGCAGCAGGACCTGATCGGTCCGGAACGCAATGTTGCCCGTCTGCTCGCCAAGGTTTCGCGCTGGGCTGCGACCACCAGGACGGGTGACCTCGCGGAGCTCACGGATCTCCCGGAGCAGTCGCCGATTTTGCCGAGCATTACTTCCACGCGCGAAAACTGTCTCGGCCAGGAATGCCCGCAGTTTTCGCGCTGCCATGTACTCGAAGCACGCCGCGCTGCGCAGGCGGCCGATATCGTCGTTGTCAATCATCATTTATTGCTGGCTGACCTGGCGCTCAAGGACGAGGGATTTGGCGATCTGTTGCCCGGTGCCGAGGCCGTCATCCTGGATGAAGCGCATCAAGTGCCCGATATCGCCGCGCAATTCTTCGGCCAGACGTGGTCTGTGCGTCAGGTCCAGGTGTTGATGCGCGACATTACCGCCGAATTGGCCGCGGCGGCGATCCGAGCACCGGCCGTGGTCGAAGCGGTGCTGGGTGTGGATGGCCAGCTGGAGGGATTGAGATTCGCGTTGCAGCGCGGAGCCGGGCGCTACGACTGGTCGGAGCTGCCGGATACTTTTCTCGACTCCCTGCCGGAAATAGAAACTGCCCTGAGCAGATTGGCCGCGCAACTCGAGGGCTTGGGCGGCGGCGCGGGCACCGCCAACTGCGCGCGCCGGACGGCGCACCTGGCCAATGCGCTGGCGCAGCTGCGCGAACTCTCGGACGATTCGGGGCTGCGATGGGTCGAGGCGGCCGCGCATGGCATGACGCTGCAATTCACGCCGTTCGAGATCGCGGAGCGCCTGCGCGAGTACGTCGAGTCGCGTCCCTGCGCGTGGATATTCACCTCGGCGACGCTGGCGATTGGCGATGATTTTTCGCATTTTGCCGCACGCATCGGTCTTGGCGAGGCGCGCACCCTGCGTATCGACAGTCCATTCGATTATCGCGAGCAAGCCCGCCTGTTTCTTCCGCCGGGCATGCCCGACCCGCAGCACCCGGCATACGCCGAAAAATTCATCGAGGTCTGCGCGCCGCTCATCGAAGCCTGCGGCGGGCGCGCGTTCCTTCTGTACACCAGTTATCGCGGATTGGCGGAAGGAGTCCGCGCGCTCAAGGCGCGCTTTCCCAATCCGCCATTTCCCGTGTTGGTCCAGGGCGAGGCGCCGCGCGAATCCCTGCTGAACCGGTTCCGCGAACTCGGCAATGCCGTGCTGCTGGCGACGGGCAGCTTTTGGGAGGGCGTGGACGTGAAGGGCGATGCGCTCTCCATCGTCGCGATTGACAAGCTGCCGTTCGCCGCGCCTGACGATCCGCTGCTCAAAGCGCGCCTCGAAGGCATTCGTCGGCGCGGCGGCAATCCGTTCTTTGAGTATCAATTGCCGCAAGCGGTGCTGGCATTGAAACAGGGTGTCGGACGGTTGATTCGCGACTTCGACGATTTCGGCGTGATCGTCTTGGGCGATCCACGTCTCAAGACCAAGGCCTATGGTCGAGTTTTCCTGGAGTCGATGCCGCCCAGTCCCATCGCGACCGAGAGCGCGGTACTCGTCGAATTCCTGAACGATTGCATGCGCACCCGCCGGGCTTTGATGCCGGCGGTACAAGCGACCTGATGCGCATCCTCGCCTTGGATGCGGCCACGGAGGCCTGCTCGGTCGCGCTGCTGGCAAACGGCGAGCTCGCGGTTCGAACGCTTGAGTCAGGCAGGAGCAGCGCGCCGAAAATCTTGAAGATGGCCGAAGAGGTTTTGGCCGAAGCGCAGGTGTCACTTTCCATGCTGGATGGCATCGCCGCGAGCATTGGACCAGGCTCGTTCACCGGCGTGCGAATTACCGTCGCAGTCGCGCAGGGTTTGGCGTTCGGTGCGGGGCTCAAGGTGGTACCGGTCACGACGTTGGAGGCATTGGCGCTGCAGGTCTTGAGCGATCCCGCTCTTCGCGCCATCGCCTGCCTCGATGCACGCATGGGAGAGTTGTATTGGGGATGTTTTGCGGCTGATGCCGTTCGCGGCGTGATTGAAAGCAGTGCCTCTCGGGTGGGACCTCCCGACAGCGTGGTGCTCGAGCCCCCTGGCCGCTATGCGGGCATCGGCCGGGGATTCTCCGCGTACCCAACGCTTGCGGACCGGCTGGCGATTGAACTCGGCTCGGCGCACGCCCAATCCTTGCCGAATGCACGGGAGATCGCGCAGCTCGGTGCATTGCGGTTCGCGGCGGGCGGCGGAGTCGATCCGGCTGAGCTGATGCCGCTGTATCTAAGAGACAAAGTCGCGCTCACTGAAGCAGAGCGTGCGCAAGCCTGATACATCAGATACGTATTGTCACGGAACTGTCACAATCGAAGTCTGTAATAGCCGGCTTTGGAATCAAGGGACTATCTATGTCTGCCAGGCGCATTCTCATCGTCGAAGACGAAAAGCCCATTCGCGACATGATCGCCTTCGGTTTGCGGCGCGCGGGCTACGAGGTGCGTGAGGCGGAGGATTGCAGGGAAGCTCGCGCTCGCATCGTGGACGTACGGCCGGATCTCATGCTCATCGACTGGATGCTGCCCGATATGAGCGGCTTGGAGCTGACCCGCTCGCTCAAGCGCGCCAAGGATACCGAGGAGATCCCCGTCATCATGCTGACCGCGCGCGCTGAGGAGCAGGACAAGGTTAACGGTCTCGAGGGTGGTGCGGACGACTACATCACCAAGCCCTTCTCGCCGCGCGAATTGCTGGCGCGGATCCAGGCGGTGTTGCGCCGGGCGGCACCGGCCGGCGCGGACGATATTGTCGAGGTCGATGGCCTGAAGCTCGACGACTCGAGTCACCGGGTCAGCGCGGGGGAGCGGGAAATCGCGCTGGGACCCACGGAGTATCGACTGCTGCATTTCTTCATGACCCACCCCGAACGGGTGTTTACGCGCGGTCAGTTGCTCGATCGCGTATGGGGGGGTAATACTTACGTTGAGGAGCGCACCGTGGATGTGCACATTCGCCGGCTACGCAAAGCGCTCGAACCGTTCTCACTGGAAAAGTTGGTGCAAACAGTGCGCGGCGCCGGATACCGATTTTCGACGCGGGACGCTTAAAGCACTTTAGGAGCCGAGCTCTAGCCCATGGCTGCGATGTGGACCTTCGCGCTCGCGCGGCTCGCGGGAATTTTGCTGTTGGGCCTGTGCGCGGGCCTGCTGATAGGGCCGATTTGGCTGTGGATTGTGGGAGCCGCTTGGGCGTACCTCGGCTGGCAGCTGCTGAACCTGTACCGGGTGGACCGCTGGCTGCGGTTGCGATCGCAAATCGATCCGCCCGCGATCGGCGGGATCTGGGGCGACATCATTGCCCAGGTCATACGCCTGCATCGCCGCAAGCAGTACCACAAGCAGCGCTTGGTGCAGCTCTACCGTGAATTGCGGCGTTCCACCGCCGCGCTCCCCGACGGCGTCATCATCTTGAGCACGCAGCGCGAGATTGTCTGGTTCAACCGTCAGGCCGCGCGCCTGCTCGGACTGCGGCGGCCGGTCGATGTGGGCTTGCGGATCGACAACCTGATCCGCTCCCCTGAGTTTGCGCACTACCTGCACAGCGATGATTTTGCGATGCCGCTGGTGATCCGGCCGCCGGTGCAGCTCGACATGTATCTGGCGTTGCAAATGGTGCCCTATGGCGGCGGCCAGTCGCTGTTGCTGGTGCGGGATGTGACGCGGCAGATGCGCCTCGAGGCCATGCGCAAGGACTTCGTCGCCAACGCCTCGCATGAATTGCGCACGCCGTTGACGGTGATCTCAGGATACTTGGACACGCTCGCGGAAGATCCCTCGATCGACCCGGCCTGGGGAGGGCCCATCAAGGACATGCGGGCCCAAGCGCAGCGCATGAATGCCATCATCGCGGACCTGCTCGAGCTGTCGCGCCTGGAGTCCGCCGACGGCGAGGCCGTGCGCGACCCCATCGACGTGCCGCGCATGCTCGAGCGGCTGCAACGCGACGCGCTGATCAGCCCGGATCGGCCGCGGCAGATACTCCTCGAATTGGACAGCAGCGACGGACTGTACGGATCGGCCCACGAGATCGAATCCGCCTTCACCAATGTGCTGGTGAATGCCGTGAAATACACCATGCCGGAAGGCACGGTGCGCATGCGCTGGTGGACGGACGAGGAGGGCGCCTACTTTTCCGTGATCGACAGCGGCATCGGCATCCCCGCCGAGCACATCCCGCGCCTGACCGAACGCTTTTATCGGGTTGATGCGGGGCGCTCGCGCGATCAGGGCGGGTCCGGATTGGGTCTCGCCATCGTCAAGCACGCCTTGCAGCGCCACGGGGGATGGCTCGATGTGCAGAGTGTCGAGGGCAAGGGCAGCACCTTTACCTGTCACTTTCCGGAGCAACGCATCTGGCGGTTGGAGATTCAGAACGCCGCGAGTGCATGAAAGTCACAAATATGATGTACACGGTTGACGTACGCTACAATCGGATGTAAACGAACGCTGCACCCCTATAAGTGGAGTGCCTCAAGGTCAAAACTATGGAAACCGCCGATCTCACCCACCACATATCCCGCCGCTTCAATGAAGACTTGGAGAAGGTGCGCAATCAGGTGCTGCAGATGGGCGGCTTCGTCGAGCAGCAACTGCACAAGGCGATCACGGCCCTGGTCGAGGGCGACAGCCGCCTGGGTGAATCCGTTGCCACGGACGACTACAAGGTCAACGGCATGGAATTGTCGATCGACGAGGAGTGCAGCCGCATCCTGGCGATTCGAGCGCCCGCGGCGGGCGACCTGCGCGTGATCGTGGCGATCATCAAGACGATCACGGACCTGGAACGGATCGGCGATGAAGGCGAAAAAATCGGCTACATCGCCTCGCGTCTGGCGACGATGGAACGCCCGGCAGACAAGTACCGCGAGGTCAAGCACTTGGGCCGGCAGGTCGCCCAAATGGTGCACGACTCCCTGGACGCCTTTGCCCGCATGGACTCTCAGGCGGCGCTCAAGACCGCCCAAGAAGACAAAATGGTGGACGAGGAGTACGAGTCCATTCAGCGGCAATGCATTACGTTCATGATGGAAGACCCGCGCACCATCCGCCGCGCGCTGGAGATCATGTGGATCGTGCGTGCGCTGGAGCGCATCGGCGATCATGCCAAGAACATTTGTGAGTACGTGATCTACATGGTGCATGGCAAGGACATTCGCCATTCCTCGCTCGAGGATGTCGCCAAGCAGATCGACGCGGCGCACGCGCTCATGCGTCGCTGATGACCGCACGGCGCGGGAACCTCTTAGGATTTCTGGTTTGCGCATGCCTGCTGGCATACGCCTACTACGTCCAGTACGTGATGCATTTGGAGCCCTGCCCGCTGTGCATATTTCAGCGGATCGGCGTCTTCATCCTGGGCGTGATGTTTCTGATCGCCGCGCTTCACGACCCCGTCGCCTTCGGGCGGCGCGTGTACGCGGCGCTCGTGGCGCTGGCGGCATTGCTGACAATCGGCGTGGCCGCGCGGCACCTCTATATCCAGAGCTTGCCTCCTGACGCCGTACCGGCCTGCGGAGCGTCGCTGGATTTCATGCTCAAGATATTTTCCTTGAGCGAAGTTCTGGTCAAGGTGCTCACTGGCTCCGGCGAGTGCGCCAAAGTGACCTGGGAATTTTTGGGACTGGCCATGCCGGCGTGGGTCCTGATCAGCGCCGTCGTCCTGGGCGCCTGGGGAGTATGGGTCAACCTGCGGCGCCAGCCGCCGGTCCTGCGCTTCTGATGTCCAACACCTTGGAATTGACACAAGCGCTGATTGCACGCCAATCGGTGAGTCCCACCGATGGCGGTTGTCAGGCACTCATGATGGAACGGCTCGCGGCGGCGGGGTTCTCGATTGAAAGCCTGCGTTTCGGCCCGGTCGACAATTTTTGGGCCAAACACGGCAGCGGCGGTCCTGTGTTTTGCTTCGCCGGACATACCGATGTCGTGCCCTCGGGGCCTCTGGACGAGTGGCGCTCCGATCCGTTCGAGCCGGTGATCAGGGACGGGCTCCTCTATGGACGCGGTGCGGCCGATATGAAAAGCGGTCTCGCGGCCATGCTGACCGCCAGCGAGGAATTTGTCGCCCAGTACCCCAAGCACCGCGGCACGATTGCATTCCTGATCACCAGCGACGAGGAGGGACCCTCGGTCGACGGCACCCGCCGCGTGGTCGAAGTGCTGCGCGAGCGCGGCGAGAGCATCGATTGGTGCTTGGTCGGCGAACCCTCGAGCGAAAGCACCCTGGGAGACACGATCAAAATCGGCCGCCGCGGCAGTTTGAGCGGGCGGCTCACCGTGCATGGAGTTCAGGGGCACATTGCCTATCCGCATCTGGCGGACAATCCGGTGCATGCATTGGCGCCCGCACTCGCGGAACTGACCACGCGCCACTGGGATCGGGGTAACGAGCATTTCCAGCCCACCAGTTTTCAGGTCTCGAATATCTCCGCAGGAACCGGTGCGCCGAATGTAATCCCGGGAGAATTGCGGGCGCGCTTCAATCTGCGCTTCTCCACGGAGCAAACCGTTGACGGACTGAAGCAAATCGTCGAAGAAATTCTGCAGCGCCACCGCGTCAAGTACAGCCTGGAATGGTTCATCTCCGGGCTGCCGTTTCTGACCGCGCCGGGAACGCTGTCGCTGGCCGCCGCGCGTGCCGTGCAGGAGCAATTGCAAATCAGTCCCAAGCTCACCACGGGCGGGGGCACCTCGGACGGACGATTCATCGCACCCATGGGCGCGCAGGTCATCGAACTGGGCGTGATCAATGAATCGATCCACAAGGTGAACGAATGCGTGCGGGTTGCGGACATTGATCGCCTGCACGCGGTCTATCGGCGTACCCTGGAACTCTTGCTGGTCTCGTAGTGTCTAGCAAGGACCTAGGATGAACAACGCAAGAATATGAACAACGCAAAAACGCTTTCCGCTGCCACTCTCGTCATGATTCTTGCCGCCGCTCTTTCCGGCTGTGCGGCGTTCGGTAAGTGTTCGCCCGAGAATTGCGCAACGGATGCGAAAATCACCGCCGACGTTGGCGACATGCTCGGTGCGCACAGCGAATTCGGGCCGCCCGGAACCATCCAGATTCAGACCATCAATGGCGTGGTGTACTTGAATGGCCTGGTCAATTCCGACATGGAGCGGCAAACCGCGGAGACGCTGGTGCTTAAGGTGCAGAACGTGAAAGACGTGGTGAATTCGCTCAGCTCGCGCACCAACGCTCGCTGAAGACCTAAGTCTCCCTAGAGCGCTTCCGGCGCGATTCGCAACAGGATTTTCAGGCTCGTGCCGTGATTGGGCCGGCTGTCAATTTGCAACTCGGCGTTGATGAGCCGAGCCTGCTCGCGCAAGCCGATCAATCCGAAGTGGCCTGGGCGCACCGCGCGCACATCGAACCCCACGCCATTGTCTTCGATGAGCAGCATTAGCTGCGTGCCGTTTTCGCTGTGCAGTCCAATGTTGATTCGCGACGCGCCGGCATGCCGCTCGATGTTTCGCAGCGCCTCCTCGGTCATGCGAAAAATCACTTCGGCGCGCTCGTCGCCAAAGCGGGCTGCCTCCCCGTCGCTGGTAAATTCCACCGTCAGGCCCGTTCGATTTTCAAAGCGTTCGATGGCCTTGGACAGCGCAGGGCCCAAGCCGATATCGCGCACCGAATTGCCGCGCATTTGCGTAATGGCGGATCGCGCTTCGTTCAAGCCTTCCTGCGCGACCTCCTCGGCCCGTGCCAATTCACCTGGCAACGAATTTGGATCATGCACCTGGAGCTTGCGCAGCAGGCGCACCTCGCTCAGCATCGCCATCATGGAATGCGCCAGGGTATCGTGCAGATCGCGGGCGATCTGCAGGCGCTCGCGCACGATGGCCGCATAGCGCGACTCCTCGGCCAGACGCTCCACCTCACGCGTGCGGACGGCGACGCGGCGCTCCAGTTCGCTGCTCAAGTTCAGCAGTTCGGTGCGCTCCCGCCGCAAATCATCGAGCACTTTCGCAAATGCGCCGGCGAGCTGCGCAACCTCGTCGCGGCCGCTCGGCACTTCGATGCGCGCGGTCTCATTGCGGCCCACGGCGGCGGCCGAGCGCGTCAGATTCTTTAGCCGGTTGGTCAAATGCCGCGCACCGAGTGCGCCGAGCAGGGCGGTCGCGGCGCCAAGACAGATGGAGATCCACCAAATGCGAACCGCAAGCGCGTTGGCGCGCTGATAGACAAATTCCTTCGGTTCGCTCAATTGCACCGACCAGCCGCGCGGATTGGCGGCGCCGATGATCTTGACCGGCGCGCGAATCACCAAAACGGTGTCCTTGTTGGGCAGACGCTCGAAATGCGCCGAGTCAGACTCCAGCGGCGCTTCTTCGACGCGTACGCCCTTCCAAACGGTATCCCGCAGCCACGCAGGACCGACCGCAACCATGCCCGCGTCGTTCAAAATCAGCGATTGCGCGGTCCCATGCGAATCAAGCGCAGCTGCCCAGGGCCAAGTCAAATGCGCGGCAATCACGCCGCTGAGCTGGCCGGACGAATCTTTGAGCGGTACCGACAGGTCCCCATAGAAAGGCGCGCTACCTTTAACGGTGGACTCCTCGATGAGACCGATCCACAGTCCCGAGGCTCCTTGTGAAAGCCAGGGCTTGGGCCTGGCGCCCTTGTTGGTGCCGACGACTGCATTGCCCGCGACGATGGCGCCCGTCGCGTCAGCCACGGCAATCCATCCCAGGCCCGGATAGGAGTTCTTCAATCGCGCGAACAGCTGCTCCGGGGGCAGGGCGCCCGCGGATCGGACCGCTTCGATTCTGGCGCTGATCGCCTGGCCAACATCCGAGGCCAGTTGCTGGGTTTCAAGCGCCAACCTCCGGACGTGCTGCTGCACCACGATTTCGCGCGCAACGCTGCCCGCCCAGACGGATGCCGCGACGGCGAAGCTCGCGGCGAGCGCCACCATCAGCCAGATGATGCCGCCGGCTAGGCTATGTCGCGGATCGAAATCTCGAAGCATTGTTCGGTGCGCTCATCAGGCTGAAGTGACTTCCAAATAGTGCACTGCCTGATCACCACTCGCATGAGCAATCGGTAAATCACCGCGATTTACTTATTATGTGGCTAAAAGGCAACATTGCTGGACGCATGTTTGTCACGTATGTGATATATATGGCATCGTGTCCGAAAGGCAGTAGAATCGCCGACCAAAGCCACTGTCATATTGATGTAACAATACGTCGATTAAATCCAACAATTGAATAACCGCGGGAGTCAATGCAATGCAAAAGTTTGAACTGCGCAAGCCCATCCTGGCTGCGATGGGGGCGTGCGCCGCCATTGGCATCTCGCCGGGGATTGTCCTTGCCGATAACGCGCAGGATATCCAGGCGCTGAAGGATCAAGTGCGGGTCATGCAGCAAAAGATCGACCAATTGAGCACCACGCCGAGCACGCCATCCGCTGCACCGGCATCGGGCCCGAAGAAGAGCGATTCGGGCGCGCTGACTTGGAACGGTATCACGCTGTACGGCACCGTCGATATCGGTGTGGAGTACGTGTCTCACGGTGCCCCGTTAAGTCAAACGTGGGGACCGGGTCTGCCGTCCTTCATTCAGAACTTCAGCAACCACTCGATCACTTCCGTCAACGGCAATGGCCTGAGCCAGTCGAAGATCGGCATCTCGGGCGTTGAGCCCATACCCGGCTTGACCGACTGGAGCGGCATTTTCAGAGTTGAAACCGGCTTCAATCCCTGGTCGGGCCGGCTGGTCGATGGACCTGCCTCGCTGGCCGCCGACAACGGCAAAGCCGCCGCGGTCAAGACCTCTGCCGGCGACTCGAGCCGCGCGGGTCAGGCCTTTAACGGCGTCGCCTTTGCGGGCATCAGCAACAAGACATTCGGCACGTTGACCTTCGGCCGGCACAACGGCCTGATGCTGGACCTGCTGAGCAAGTACGATCCGCAGCTGCAAGCGCAGGCATTTTCTCCCATTGCGCTGTCGGGCACGGCGGGCGGCTTGGGCGCCACCGAGAGCAATCGTCTGGACAACTCGATCAAGTACAACCTGTCGGTGGGCCCGGTGCGGGTGGCAGCCATCCATGCCTTCGGCAGCGACGGCTATTTTCCGCAAAACGCCAACGAGTTCACGGTCGGCGCGGATTTGGGCGGCTTCTCGATCGATGCCCTGTACGGTCTGGTGCACGGTGAAGTGGCGGCAGCCTCGTTGAGCGCGGCGAACGTCACCACGCTCAGCACGGCACCGCAGCCGCTGCCGGGATGGAGCTTGGCGAACACCCTCGCGGGCACCGTGTCGGACAACACCGGCTATTCGGTGCAAATGAGCTACAACGCGAAGGAGTTCTTCCCGGTCAAGGTGTACGCGGGCTGGGAGCGGATCAAGTACAACAATCCTTCTCATCCGATTCCGGTGGGCACGCAAATTCTTAACGGCTACATCCTCGGCATCGTGAGCAACACCGGGTTCAACATCCAAAAGATCCTGCAGATCTCCTGGGTGGGTGCGCGCTGGTCGGTCACGCCTGATTTCGACCTGACTGGGGCGTTCTACGGCTACAACCAAAAGAGCTTCGCGGCCAATGGTTGCTCCGATGCCAGCGCCACGTCTTGCGCCGGCACGATGGCGGATGTCTCCTTGGTGGGCGACTACCACTTCACCAAGCGGTTCGACGCCTATGCCGGTGTCAACTGGTCGAAGGTGCAGGACGGCTTGGCCAGCGGCTTCCTGTTCACCTCCGAATACAGCCCGATGGTGGGCGTGCGTTACAACTTCTAAATCGATGGTCGGTGCGGTTCATGGCTTGACGGCCATGAACCGCCTTTTCGCGCGGCCCTCGCGTTCTCGACACACCCCGGGCTACGCGGGTAGGATCTGCCTCTTGAGCATAAAAAAAGAGGCGACCTCGCGATGAATACCACAGAAAAAAAACGCGGTGGTTGGAGCTGGTGGTACCTGCTCTTCGTAATCCAATTTGCCGTCGCCCTCTGGCCGCCTTTCTACAACAAGGCCGAACCCTACCTGTTTGGAATCCCGTTCTTTTACTGGTTCCAGCTGCTCTGGGTCCTTGTGAGTGCCGTATTCACGGCCATCGTCTACTTCGCCGTGGAAGAATAAGAAAAATTTTTAGGAGCGTCCGTGCCGCAACTCAACTGGACCGCGCTGATCATTTTCGTCCTGCTGTTTGGATTCATTACCTGGTTGGGTTTTGCCGCGGCACGCTGGCGCCGCGGCGATCTGGATCTGCTCCATGAATGGGGCTTGGGCGGCCGGCGCTTCGGCACCGTGATCACCTGGTTCTTGGTGGGCGGGGATGTCTATACGGCCTACACCTTCATTGCGGTTCCCGCGCTGGCCTTCGGCGCGGGCGCGGTGGCATTTTTCGCGGTGCCGTACACCATCATTATTTATCCGCTGATGTTCTTGATCTTCAGACGCCTGTGGAATGTGTGCAGCAAGCACGGCTACATCACCGCGGGCGACTTCGTGAAGGGCCGTTTTGGAAACCGTTGGCTCGCCCTCGCGGTGTGCATCACCGGCATTGTTGCCACCATGCCCTACATCGCTCTGCAGTTGGTCGGCTTGCAGGTGGTCATCGGCGCACTGGGGGTGTCAGGGACCGGATTGATGGCCGATATGCCGCTGTTCATCGCCTTTGTCATTCTGGCGGCCTTTACCTATTCCAGCGGTCTGCGCGCCCCGGCCTCGATCGCCATCGTGAAGGACATTCTGATTTACGTGACCGCGTTTGCCGCCGTCATTGTGATTCCCTACCAGCTCGGCGGATTCGGCAAGATTTTCGCTTCGGTGCCGGCGCAGAAGCTCCTGCTCGCGGTTCCAGGCCCCAACACCACGGGTGCGTACAGTGCTTATGCCACCCTGGCCTTGGGATCGGCATTTGCCTTGTTCCTATATCCGCACTCGCTGACCGGCATCTTGAGCGCGAGCAGCGGCAAGGTCATCCGCCGCAACGCCGCCATGCTGCCCGGCTACACCTTCATGCTCGGCCTTCTCGCACTGTTCGGCTTCTTCGTCATTGCCAGCGGCGTGGATAAGCTCCCCGAATACGCGGCCGGCTTCAAACAGTTCGGCAATAACTTCGCGGTTCCCGCGCTGCTGCTGCACAGCTTTCCGGCCTGGTTCGCGGGCGTCGCATTCGCGGCGATCGGCATCGGCGCGCTGGTGCCGGCGGCCATCATGTCGATCGCGGCGGCCAATCTGTACACGCGCAATATCCATCGCGAGTTCATCAATAAAAATCCCACCGACAAGCAGGAATCGCGGGTTGCCAAATTGACCTCGCTCATCGTCAAACTCGGCGCGCTGGTGTTCATCATCTTTGTACCCACCCAATACGCGATTCAATTGCAATTGCTGGGGGGCATCTGGATCATTCAAACGCTGCCGCCGGTGATGCTCGGTGCCTACACCCGTTGGTTCAATTCGTGGGCCATGCTGGCGGGGTGGGCGGTCGGCACTTATGTGGGAACTTGGATGGCTTTTTCGGTGAAGCTGACCAACACCTTCCCGCTGCACATTGGCGACCATACCTTTCCCGGTTACAGCGCGGTGTACAGCGTCATCCTCAATCTCGCGGTGGCGATCGTTTTGACGCCCGTATTCAACGCCATCGCGGCGAACAAGGCCGACCAAACGGTTGCGGCCGACTACCACGCCTGAGGCATTTTCGACGCTTTTGAGATGACGCAAGAACGGCCTTGGCGGCCGCTAAGCCCTTGTTCTCATTTGGCTGTAACAAAATCGTCATAATTCATCCTGATAATCCCAGCAACCCAAAGTCTCAGGCCCGAAGAGCGCCGAGGCGGGTACCAACTGGAGCTACACCTATGAAAACACTCAAGCGCCTTCTGATACTCGGCGTCGCAGCCTCCTTCAGCGCCGCGGCACTCAGCGCGGATATTTCCGGGGCTGGGGCCACATTTCCGTACCCGATCTACGCCAAATGGGCAGATGCCTACAAGAAGCTGACCGGGGTCGGTCTCAACTATCAGTCCATCGGCTCGGGCGGCGGCATCAAGCAGATCAAGGCAAAAACCGTGACGTTCGGCGCCTCTGACATGCCCTTGAAGCCTGACGACCTGAAGGCCTCCGGATTGATCCAGTTCCCCATGATCATCGGCGGGGTGGTGCCGGTGGTGAACGTCAAAGGCATTGGTCCGGGTCAACTGCACCTGGACGGCGCGACGGTCGCGGGCATGTATTTGGGAGACATCAAGCTGTGGAATGACCCGGCCATCAAGAAGCTCAATCCCAAGCTGACGCTGCCGAGCACGGCGATCGCGCCGGTGTACCGCTCGGACGGATCGGGCACGAATTTCTTGTTCTCTGATTATCTGTCCAAGGAGAGCCCCAAGTTTCAATCCAGTATCGGCGCCAACACTTCGGTGCAGTGGCCGGTCGGGATTGGCGCGAAGGGCAACGAGGGTGTCGCGAACATGACCACCCAAACGGACGGTGCCATCGGGTACGTCGAATACGCCTACGCCAAGCAGAACAAGATGTCTTACACCTTGCTCACCAACAAGGCCGGCAATGCGGTGGCGCCGAGCGCGGAGTCATTCCAGGCGGCCGCGGCAACGGCCGATTGGGCCGGCTCCGACAGCTACTACCTGATTTTGACCGACCAAGCCGGCGCGAAAAGCTGGCCCATCACCGGTGCGAGCTTCATTCTGGTTTACAAGCAACCCGAAGATGCCGCATCGGTCAACGAGGCGCTGAAATTCTTTGCGTGGGCGTACAAGGACGGCGCTAGTATGGCAGCCGAACTGGACTACGTGCCGTTGCCCGCCGCTTTGATCTCCCAAGTGCAGAAAACCTGGACTTCGCAGGTCACCTCGGGCGGCCACCCGGTCTGGAGCGGCAAGTAAACGCGTCTTCGCGTATTAGCCAGCCAACATTGAGGTAGTTAAGATACGGTCGAGCCCGGCGTGGTCATACGCCGGGCTCGACGTACATTAGCGCAACGCGGAGCGGAACTGACATCGTGGCGATCATAGATCCGGGGCACGCCGCAAAGCAGCTGATTTACGAGAGAATATTCCGTTCCGCCACGTTGATCGCGGCGATATTGGTTCTGTTGATACTGGGCGGCGTCGCCGTCTCGTTGTTGCGCGGCGCGTGGCCGGCCCTGTCGCACTTCGGTTTCTCTTTCGTCAATCGCGAGATTTGGAATCCGGTGACCGATCAATTCGGCGCGCTGGCGCCGATTTACGGCACCGTGGTCACCTCTCTGATTGCCATGCTGATCGCGGTACCGACGGGTTTCGGTATTGCGTTGTTTCTGACCGAGATGTGCCCGCCGCTGTTAAAAAGGCCCATTGGCGTTGCCGTCGAGCTGCTCGCCGCGGTGCCCAGCATCATCTTCGGAATCTGGGGGCTGTTCGTGCTCGCGCCCGTGCTGCAGCGGCACGTGCAGCCCTGGCTGATCCGCAACTTGGGCGACATCCCCGGCATCGGCCACTTGTTCAGCGGTCCGCCTTACGGGATTGGCATTCTCTCGGCCGGAGTGGTGCTCGCCATCATGGTGCTGCCGTTCATCGCGGCCACCATGCGCGATGTGTTCGACACCGTCCCGTCCATGCTGAAGGAGTCGGGCTATGGACTCGGCGCCACGACGTGGGAAGTCATTTGGAATGTCGTCGTGCCGCATTCCCGGGTGGGGATTGTGGGCGGGATCATGCTGGGCCTGGGGCGTGCGCTGGGCGAAACCATGGCAGTGACCTTCGTAATCGGCAACGCGCACCGCATCAGCTCATCGCTCCTGGCGCCGGGCACGACCATCTCCTCGGCCATTGCCAATGAGTTCACCGAGGCGGTGGGCGATTTGTATACCTCCTCGCTCATCGCGCTGGGCCTGCTGCTATTCCTGATCACGTTCACCGTGATCGCCGCGGCGCAGGCCATGCTGCGCCGGCTCGAGCGGCGCACCGGGGCCGTCGCATGAATCGGCGCATGCTGCGCAAGTTCAAGAACGGAGCGTTTCTGCTGCTGTCGCTCATCGCCACTTTGACGGGGCTGGCGTGCCTGGCTGCAATCCTGTGGACCTTGATCTCGCACGGCGTGTCGGGTCTGTCGGGCCGCATCTTTACCCAAATGACGCCGCCGCCGGGCAGCCAAGGCGGGTTGCTCAATGCCATCTACGGCAGCGGCGTGATGACCTTGCTGGGAATTCTGATCGGTTCGCCCATCGGCGTGCTTGCCGGCACTTATCTGGCG
>Ga0193753_10000239_pt1 | contig 54391 bp, 64 predicted proteins | sample H1c2metaG_FD_144925 | JGI IMG/M metagenome (GOLD analysis project Ga0193753, IMG submission 144925) | Soil microbial communities from a riparian zone of the East river system, Colorado, United States - H1c2 | ecosystem: Environmental > Terrestrial > Soil > Riparian zone | place: USA: East...
GGCGTTGGGCGGATCACACAGCTCCCTTCTAACTACAGTCGTCAGTGAAGATCACGCGACGCCTTGCAACAACAGCCGATACCGATTCTGCGCGACGGATTCACCACGCTGCCGTGCGCTCCGTCGTCGAGCGACAATTCGGCACCTGGGATCAGCTGCGGCAGGACAGCTTCTTTGCGGCAGACTGGGCCTCCGCCGTCTTCGAAGTCATTCTCGTCGACGGCGCCATGGCAGGATACTGCGCCGGCTTCCAGGTTGTTGGCGCGACAACGACCCACGTCCTCTTCGAGTGGCAGCCTGCTCCTGCTCCAGTCGATCGCCCAACGGTTTAGGCACGACGGATCGTCGCACCGACCGCGACGCAGATGACCTTGCGTGCGCCGGGCAGAATCGTCGCCGTGCTCTCCGTCCTCACGGGCGAGCACGAATGACCGTTTTCCCCGCACGCCGCTCGGTCGAGTTAAGCGCGGCGACGGCGTCGTCGAGGAGCACGACGGTCCCGATATTCGTCCGCAGTCGTCCGTCACGCACCCGCTGGACGATCTCACTCAGTTGGGCACGATCGGACTCGACAACGAAGTCGATTGCAAGGACGTCAACGGGCCGCACCGCAGACGGCCCGACGATGGACACCAGCGTTCCTCCGGGTCGAATCAGGCGCGCGGACCGCGTCCCGATGTCGCCGCCGATGACATCGAACACCAGATCGACGCTCCCGATGTCTTCCAGCGTGCCGCTGTCGAGGTCCACAAATTCTTGCGCGCCGAAGTCGAGCGCCTTCTGACGGTCGGCGGCGCGTCCAGTACCGATCACGTGGGCGCCGGCCGATCGTGCGAGTTGCGTCACCATCGAGCCGACTGCGCCGGCCGCGCCGTGCGCGATGACGCTTTGCCCCGCCCGAAGGCGGGCGTGCTCGAACAGTCCCTGCCATGCGGTGAGGCCCGAGATTGGCAGGCTCGCGCCCACTGTGAAGTCAACGTCGCCCGGCAGCGGCGCCAGGTTGCGTGCCTCGATCGCGACATACTCGGCCAGGGTGCCGTCGCGATGCCAGTCCGCGAGGCCGAACACGCGCTGTCCTACCGAGAGTCCCGTCGTGCCGTAGCCGAGGGCGGTCACCACTCCGGCCAGCTCGTGGCCGAGGATCGACGGTGTTCGATCACGGTCGCGGCGATCGGTCCAGGTCGAGGGCCACGCCAACTCAGTCCCGACGAATCCCGACGCATGAATCTGAACGACAACGTCATTTATCGCTGCCGACGGCTCGGGGCGCTCCGCCAACCTCATCCCCGCGGTTCCCGCCGCTTGGTCCGTCACCACGATCGCCTTCATCGAAATCGTCTCCTGTGTCTTTGTATCTCTGGTGGGAAAAGTACATCGACGGAAATCCGCCCGGGCCATCGCCGTTTGGTGTCCTTACGCCACGCGGGTCGCGCTCCGCCGCAGCGCACGACGCCTTGTGCACATCCACGCTGAGATAGATGATTGAGCGAGCGGTCGGAATTGATGTAGGAACTGGCAAGACGGCGGCTGCTGATGACGTGGGTTGGTCTCCGCAAAATGCGACATGCGAAATCGTCGCAGGTGGCTAGCCCAGTCATACTTTCTAGCTGGCTCCAGATCACTCATCCAAATCGCGCCGTGTACCGTCGTCTGTCGCTCGCCGCTCTGGTGACGTTCGCGTTACTGGCCGCTTTCGGAGTCCGAAGGATCGCCAGACCGGCCGGCTCTGGGACGGCCGCCGAACGACCAATCGTCATCGTTGGCGCCACGGTTATTCCAATGACCGACGCTCCGGCGACCGCAACCTCGGCATTGGTGCGTCTGTCGAACCACACAGTCGTCATCCGATCTGGGCGGATCATCGCTGTGGGACCGAGCGACTCCGTCACGATTCCAGTAGACGCCATTCGCGTCGACGCGCGCGGCAAATTCGTGATGCCAGGGCTGGTGGACGCTCATGTGCATCTCTTGGGACAATCAGCGGCAAACGATCCCCCCTGTATCTCGCGAACGGCGTTACGACGGTGCGTAACATGTACGGCGAGTTGTACGATACGCCGACCGATCGAGGTCTCGTGGACGTTGTGACCATCTCCCCAAAATTCCAAGTCGTTATCCCCCGCGAGATTCGCGAACGCCTCGGACTCGAACCCGGCCAGAAGCTCCAAGTGCTCGCGTACGAAAACCGCATCGAGTTCATCCCGGTGCGGTCTCTCAAGAGTATGCGCGGATTCCTCCACGGCATCGACACCACCGTGCACCGCAACCGCGATCGGGTGTGATCGCTTCCGCGAAGCGGGCCGGGCCCAATGTTGAGTATTTTCCAAAGGCTGCGAGCGCGTCCTAGTCCGCGGAACGGCTTCCTACCGAACGCAGAACCTGTCGACGAGGCTGTTATTTCTCCTCCGCCAATTCCAGATCCTGCAACGCCAGCCACGGCGTGAACAGCTTCGGTTCGCCCTTTCCGAGTTGCGCTTTCATCTTCGCGTTCGGCGTTCCCAACACTTCGCCAGTAACGGAGGCAGTGGCCATGATCGGCGCCATCAAATGGCCGATGTTCGCAAAGTGCTCGAGCGCGGCGTCGGCGTCGCGGTAGCGCTCGAACACCAACGCCTCGCTCTCATCCTCGTTGAAGAAGATTTCGTACTGAAGCGTGCCCCGGTCCTTGGTCCGCACGATCTCCATCGCCGCTTCCGTCAGGCGCTTCCATTCCTCGAGCTTGCCCGGATGAAATTTGACGCGTGCGATTCCTTTTATCTCGTCCATTGCTGCTCCCTTTCGAAGTGGCCAACCCGACGGTTTAGGGGGCCGTTTGGTTCCGGCTGCCCAATTTCGCGAGATGGCAATTTCGATTCCCAACCTCGACCTACGCGGTCTTCAAAGGCCCGACGACCCTGTACGTATTGAGGAGGACGCCGGTTGGCGTGGCCGTCGTGCTCACGAGCTCGAACGCGCGCGCCGGGGTGCCCTCTGCAAAGAAGCGCTTCCCCGTCCCCAATAGCACCGGGGAGACGATCAACACGATTTCATCCGCAAGCCCATGTTCGAGCAGCGTCGACGTCAGCGTTGAGCTACCGGAGAGGACGAGGCCCGGCCCGTCCTGCGACTTGATGCGGCGAATGCCTTCGACGACGGCCGGTCCAACGCCCTCGAATGGCCCCCACTCGAGACTCTCCGGACGGTGGGTCACCACGTACTTCGTTGCCGCATTGATGCGATCCCCGATCGGACTGCTGGGCGCCTTCCCCCACGCGACAGACCAGAGATCGTAGGTGCGACGGCCAAGCAGCAGATCAAAGCGCTCCCCGTGCGCGGCCATGACCAAATCCCGGCCGGCGGGGGTCCGATAGGGCGCGGTCCAATCGCCGTAGGGGAAGTCGCCGCCATCGGCGGAGTGCTGGATCACGCCGTCCAGCGACATGTGTTCGATGATTTTTAGTTTTCTCATGTGAATTTCCTCATTGACTTCGACTCTGGCTCGGCTCCGTCGGCATCGGGAAGCGTTCCTCGAACCACGCTTGCCACAGCGGCGTCTCACGCGCGACGGTTTCGGCCGCCTGATCGCCGTACATGTACAAGTTCATCGCCACCATACTCTGGCCGCCGGGATAGGTGACGGCGCCAAGAGCGGCTACGCCTGGCCCCGGCTCGTCGAGCCTCAACAGAGCATCGTAGGGATCCTCTGTGAAAAGCTCCACCACACCGCTGAGCGGTGACACACCCGCGGGCGTCGTCCAACGCTGCCCGACGCGCACTCCTTTCACTCCCAATGCCGTCGTCAGCGTCTCCCATGACTCGGCGTCCGGACCCGGGACGGGAGCCGTGACCTGCATGATCGCCGAGCGTTGGCCGCTGAAGTGCTTGAGATAGATCCGCAGGATGTTCAAGAAACCTGCCCATCCGCCCTTGGCACTTTCCAGCTGGTTGTCCCAATCGTCCGTGCTGGCGAACAGGCTATGCACAAAGCGAACGATGCAGATCCCGCCTGCGCGCGCTTCGATGCGCCACTCGGTCGCGATCGGCGGCGAGCCCGGGGTCATGCCTTGTCCCTCTTGGGCGAATGTCCGAGGCGCATCATAGGCCGTCACCACGGAGCGTATTTCCATGCCCGGACCGAAGTGGTAATTCACGGCGACGGGCTTCCCGTCGCGCTCGTCGATGTCGGTTGGCACGAACCAGGATGAAATGCCCGGCCCGGTGGCGAGCGCCTGCCAGACTTGCTCCGGCGTGCCGGGGACTTCGAATTCGACCTCAACGGAACGGCGACCGTTGGCTTCTTGCTTCACGCTCATTGTAGCTCCTTGAGATTGGATTTCTTCGGCAGAGGGTGCGCCACGACCACGAGTCGATGCGCGCGGCCGCCGGTGGCGGATTCGTCGTGATATTTCGAAACGAGTTTCGCGATGGCTTCGGTGAGCTCGTGCGTGAACGCCGCGCGGTCCGTCGGCGACCGGAAGCGAACCTCGGTGTCCACCGACAGGGTCGCGAGACGTTTGCCCAATGCATTCGCACGACGAACGAGATCGCCCACTTCGCGGACCATGCGTGCGCCCAGGGCGATGAGATAGCTCGCGGAGAGCCGATCGACTTCCCGATTCGGATCGACGGCGACCGGGCCCAACGCGCCGGGCGAAACGACATAGGAAGCGGCCGTCGCGACGAGCAGCCGTTCCGTCAGCCCGCCCCACTTTCGTTCCTCGGCCAGGCGCACCAGGCCGTGCGCCTCCAGTTTTTGGAGGTGGTAGTTGACCTTCTGCCGAGCGAGGCCAACTCGCGCGGCCAACGTTGCCGCCGAGGCGGGCGCGGCGAGTTCGGAGAGGAGTCGGCTTCGCATTGGCTCCAGGGCTACCGTCGCCGCCGCGGGATCATCGATGACTTGGATGTCGAGCATGAGGAGATTGTATCATTGACAACTTTTCTTGTCAAGCACGAATCCGAAGCCTTTTTCTGCCGAATTCGCGGAGTCGATGGCGTGCCCTAGTATGCTCTGCGGTAGTCAGACCCAGAACGTCGTCATCCTGAGTGCTCAGCGCCCATGCGAGAACTGATTCGGTCCGAACTCACGGGGATTGAACCGCTCGATGTACTCGAGCACACGCACCTAACCGACGCTTTGGCCTGGGTCGATTCTGGCGCCGACATTTTCCGCGTCGCAAAACCTGCGACGCCGCCAAAACACCTCGTGTCCTACTTCGCCGTTGTGGATGCGGACCGAATCCTCTTGGTCGACCACAAGAACGCGGGTTTGTGGCTCCCAACGGGCGGCCATGTCGAGATGGACGAGCATCCGAGGGCCACGGTCGTGCGTGAGTTGGAGGAAGAGTTGGGATTGCGGGCCGAACACGAAATCGAAGCGCCGTTGATGATCACGTGCACGACCACGGTTGGCGCTACCGCGGGGCATACGGATGTCTCGCTATGGTACGTCGTGCGCGGAAATTGCGCGCAAGAGCTGACGTTCGACGAGACGGAGTTCAATGCCGTGCGATGGTTTCAGTTCGCCCAAGTCCCCTTTGAGCGGAGCGATCCACATCTGCGCCGCTTTATCAGGAAGCTCGAGTTGGCGGCGGCCGGCTAACGAGCGCGGATTTGACTGCAACATCGGACCGTCGAACGACCTGCGCATTGTCAACGCTGATGGAACCGGGGATCGGGCGTTGGCCCCGGAGGTCGGGTTCGGCGGACGCATCGCATGGTCGCCGGACGGCATGATCGGTCTCTCGGTCAGCTTGCTGAATCCGTCGTGGAAACCGTAGAGTAGGCTCCCCTCCTTGGGCGGGGTGACGTGAGCATTTTCTCCTATCAAACCATCCAGTACCTGGACGCGCCGGTCTACTGATCACGCTCGAGAAGACGTACGACGATGTCTCTCGTGGGCCTCGGCGAAGGGCATCAAGACTCAGTCGAACTAAGCCGCGACGGTTGTGTGGAAAGACGAGGCGGTCGCCGTTTGAAGAAGCTCTAAATACCCCGGCGATTCGCGGGACGGCAGCGAGTGAACGAAGAACTCGGGGATGATCGGCCGCCGACTCACGAGTGTCCGACGCAACCGTCTCTGCCGGCGGAGGGATTGCGGTCATGGAAGCACACGCTCCGGTGATCGAATGCTGAACGCCCGGCGGGCAAGCCGACCAGCGTGGCCGCGGCGGCGTATCCTCCTGTTAGAATATCGGCATTGAAATTCCGCGAGGGAGAACTCCAAAATCCAACAATCGCTGGTCGGCGAGTGAAACTGGAACCCTCGGTCGTGAATCCGGCGGACTCGCAAGGTAAAGGCACCCCTTCGAGTGGTAAGGACAGTTCGCAAAAATTCGAGCGGTATCGTCATCGGGGCGAGACCGCTCGTACCGACCGCGACACAAGACTGTGCGATTCGACGGAGGCCTTGGCTTTGTTTTCGAAGGATCGACTCACCGCCGAGACGAGTCGTCTCCGGCGCGAGATGACTTCGCACAGTTTGCAGCGAGCGTCTCGCGAGAACACCCGTTTCGTCTCGCGAAACGCGGAACGGATTCCGCCCGAAGCTCCGCCGTCGAACGTCGAGACCACTCGCGTCGAAAACGCGCCCAGTCATCTCATTTGTCCTCGGTCCTGGCGGAGCCCCGTGTCGATCGAGAAGAATTTGAGCCGACTGGTCTCACGTTTTTCGCCAGGCGTGCCGATTGGTCTGACGCTCGTCTCGCCCCAGAGAGTAGTCGTCTCATTTCTCTCAGCAGCGCGAACAATCGGAGACCAATCGTCGGCTTCGGAAGGGCGTCGGTGTTGCCCGCTTGAGCGGTGCCATGAAAAATGAGACGAGTCGTCCGAGTCATTGCGGTGGTCGTCTCCGCGCGAGAGACGGCGCCCGCGGCTTGCGAGACGACTCGTCTAAGAATTTGCAGCGGTCGGATTTTCGCGCACGGCACCGCCGACTCGAACGAGACGACTCGCAGCGATCTTGATGGGGCTGCAATGAAAACCTGGGGAGGTTGCCTCGGTGGCGAGCGAGACTGGCGTGCCTCGAACGCCGCCGCGACCTTTTCGGAGGCCCCGACAGCTTTTTTGAAGGCCATCGCACCTTTTTGAAGGCCATCGCAAGTTTTTTTGCAAGACTTCGAAGAGTCTGATCGGCTATCGTACATTTGTGCTCGCTACGCGAGCATTCTCATATGATCCGCCGCGTGAGCTGACTACCGGCGCAAGCTGTCGTTGGACTCAGTGGCGGAGGTGCGGCGCCAGCAGGAGGGGGACGCGGAGGAACGGGGCCAAACCCGCGAAGACTGGGTTTGCGTGGCGGTGGTGGTGATGTACCGTTGTGAGGTCGATAGATGTGTGTCATTAGTTTCGCGGATCTGGCCGATGTGCGTTGAGTTCCTCACTCGGGACGCCGCCGCATAGCGCAGTGCCGCAGCACGGCCGCGACTGGCGAGCATTCGACACGGCATTCTCCCACAAGCACTCTACTTTCCTTTGGCCATCCGCGCCGTTCACTTCCGAGCCCTCGCCCTCGCACTCGCATCCCTGACGATTGGCGGCCTCTCCGCGCGTCCGTCCACCCAGCCTTTTGCCAGCGGGGAACGTGCCGAGTACGACGTTCGTTTTGGCTTCGTACACGCGGGAGCGGGAGCGCTGACCGTCGTCGGGATCGACACGATCCGTGGCCGCGATGCGTATCGGTTTCAGATGACCTTCTCGGCCGGCGTCAATCTTGTCCTCTATCGGTACGCGACCCGTGATACGATGGAGAACTGGGTCGATACCGCGACGTTCCACAGTCTTCGATTCAACCAAGACCAGCTCACGCAGGGTAAACGGCGGACCAAGCGGTACGAGATCTTTCCAGAACGTCGTACCTACTCTGATGGTGGCAAGGCCGAGGAGGCCTCGGTTGCCGATCCGCTAGACGACATCTCGTTCCTCTATTTCGTGCGGACCCAGCCACTCGTCGTCGGAACGACGACGGACTTCTCCCGACACTTCAAACCCGGGAGCAATCCGGTCACGCTCAAAGTGGTCCGGATGGACACCATCGAAGCGGTTGGCCGGAAGTGGCCCACGATCCTCGTGCAGCCCGTTATCAAGACGTCTACGCTGTTCGGCGCCGGCAGCGAGGCCAAGGTCTGGTTGTCCGACGATTCGACGCGCCTCATTGTCCAGATCAACACCAAGTTGAAGGCTGGTTCGCTCACCATGACGCTGCGGTCATTCCGGCCATCTGCCGTTCCGCAATGACACGAGGCGTCCGCCTCGGGACGCCGCCCGGGACCGCGAGCACGCCCTCGACCCTTCTTCGCCTCGGTCTTCCATCAAGTAGCGCGTTCGATGCATGCGGTATGACACACGCCGCACCGGACGGGCGGTTGACGTCGCCTCATGCACTTCAAACCGTCGTCGGTACGGCGCTGTCCAAAGTCGGTGGATGACCATCTGCCGTCTTGCCCGACACGCGCCTTGCGCGCAGGAGAAGCCCATGCCTGACCTCGTCCGCTTTCCGTCTCCAACCCGCGCGCTGCTCTTCGCTGCCTGGTGCTTCGGTGCGACCGCGCCGATGGCGGCACAGCATGCTCCCGCCAGCGCATCACGATCAGAGTCCGCGCTCGTCGTTGTTCTTTCGGCGCAGGGCGCAACGCAAAGCGACGCCGTTCGTTCGTCCCGCATCACCAACGCACTCGGCGGACGCGAAGTTGTGTCCATTTATACGACCGACACCCCGGTGGCCTACAAATTCGCCGCGGGAGTGCACACCGCTTTCGGTGGATCGCTCATTCCCTATGATCGACGCGCTCAAACGGCGGATGACTTTGCGAGCCTGCTTGTTCACAACGCTGTCGATCACGCAGCGCGCCAGCACCCGGGCCAGGCAATCCTGGTTGTTGTCGAACCAGATCTCATGATTCCGTTCCTTCGCCGCGCAACGGGAAAGCCAACCGCCGGTGCGGATCGCGACGACGCTGGGGCCGACGGCTTCACGATCACGATGCCATCGAACGGAGACCGTACAGCCGCGCGCCTGCCGTTCTGAGGTGCCGCGGCAGGCACAGGTGGTCTGCTTCGGCTGGATCGACAGCCTGATCAAACGCGTCGATGACACCTGTTACGCGATCAAAGTCACGCCGCGCAAGCCGACGAGAAAATGGTCGGACCTAACCCGGAAACGATGGAAGGAGCTCAAAGCTGCCGGGCTACTGGCCGCGCCTGGCCTGGCCGCCGCTCCAACTGCCAACGCCTACGCTCCCAAGCCAGTGATCCCGGAACTATCCGCGTACGTCGGCAAAGCATTTAAGGCCAACGCCGAGGCTTGGAGATTCTTTCAGATGCTTTCTCCGCGGGATCGGCGCAACTTCGTGGTCTGGATTCACATCGCCAAGCGACCTGAGACGCGAGAGAAACGTATTCGCGAGTCCATCGCGCTCCTCTCGTCCGGAAAACGACTCGGCCTCAAGTAGAGAACATGTCCCGCCTCGTCGTGTCTTCTGGCAGCCCGCTCGAGATCATCGGGACAGCACTCGCCGAAGCGGGCGCCACATTCGCGGACGTCGTGCGCACGCGGGTGCTGCTCACCCGGATCGAGGACTGGCCGGCGGTGGCAGTGGTGCACGGCGAAGTATTCGGCGCCATCCGGCCGGCGTGCACGGTCATGCAAGTCGCCCGATTTATCGACCCGGAGTGTTTGGTGGAGTTCGAGGTCGACGCCATTGCCGACTAGTCGTCGCGCCGAGCCCCGCCCTTGAAACTCTCGGCCCAGAGACGCCGTCATATGGGAAGCCCATATAACGGACTTCTCCAATGACAGAAGTATCAACGCTTCGTCTGTACCTGCTGCGGGCGATGTACCTCCTCATATTCGTCGGGCAGGGCACGATCCAATGGCCGGTGCTCATCAGCCGCGGCGCGGTCGTCCCCTTCTGGCATGGAATCGGCGCCACCATGCTCGGCGCATTGGCCCTGATGTCGGCGCTGGGCGTTCGGTATCCACTCCAGATGTTGCCGTTAATGCTTTTCGAATTTGCCTGGAAGCTGATCTGGGTGCTGGCAGTTCTACTTCCGAAGTGGTCCGGCAATCAAATGGATCCCGCCACGCTGGAGTCGGCGCCTTCCATCCTCATGGGCGTCATCGTGCCGCTGATCATTCCGTGGCGCTACGTCTTCGCGAACTACGTGACAAAACCCGGAGATCGTTGGAAGTGAGTTAGGCGAGGCCGGTGAAACGCGGGACGATGCCCGGCAGCCGGTCCATGACCGTGAGCTGCGCCCGAGCGGCCAACCTGCGAACCCTGCAGCAGACGCGCGATAGTGGCTCCGCGAGCCTCGGCCATGCGAGGCGAAAGTTTCAGCTTGGCCGCGCTCATGGGGACGGTAGCGCGTGGCGCGCGGCCGCCGTACAATCGATAACTATGACGGAACGTCGATACGGGGACGACGAAGTACGCGAGATCTTCAGTCTCGCGACGACGGGGGACACGCGCGACCGGTCGCTGCGCGCCGAATCCGGCGCGATGACCCTCGCCGAGCTCCAGCGCATCGGTCAGGAGGCGGGCATCGAGCCAGCGCGAGTGGCTGAAGCTGCGCTCAGAGTCGGCGCCCGCGGGCGGCCGGCCCCCGTCCGGCGATCCTTTGGGCTGCCGGTCGGACTCACGCGGGTGGTCGGTCTTCCGCGAGCCCCAACGGATCGGGAGTGGGAGCAACTGATCGCTGAGTTCAGAACGACGTTCCAGACGTTGGGTCGCGCGTCGACCTCCGGTGGGCTTCGCGAATGGACACACGGCAACCTCCACATTTGTGTCGAGCCGACGGAGCAGGGGCAGCAACTCCGTCTCAGCACGCTGAAGGACGACGGCATTGTCCTGAACGGGGTGAGTGTGCTTCTGGGCGGGATGTCGGTGCTCACGAGCGCCGTGAATGCTGGGGGCGGAAATCCGGAGAAGGCGCTAGTGCTTCTCGGTATTTTCGGTGGAATGTCGCTGGCCGCGTTCGTCGCGAACGCAATCCGCTTGCCGAGGTGGGCACGCGAGCGCGAGCGGCAAATGGAAGCGCTTGCCGAGCGAGCGGTGAAGCTACTCTCCAATCCTGAGTGAATTTCGCCTCCGACGCTCGAGCGTCGGCGATGGCCGCGCGACGATGAGTGTTGGTATTGGGCGAACGTGTCGCACGGCAAGCGCGCGCGCGTGGCGGATGGCCATACCGTCACGGGATTCGTTCCGCGGCCTCTACGCTCCGTCACACCACCGGCGATATTCTTACGCAATGCGACCCCTTCGGTATTCCATCAACGTCACATTGGACGGGTGCTGCGATCATCGTGCAATGATCGCGGACGAAGACGTGCATCGTCACGCGGTCGAGAACCTCGAGCAGGCCGACGCTCTCCTCTTTGGCCGGGTGACGTACGAAATGATGGAGGCGGCCTGGCGACGGCCGGCGCCGGCGGGAGCGAGGCCTGCTTGGATGGAACCCTTCACCCGCACGATCGACGCGGCAAAGAAGTACGTCGTGTCGAGCACCCTGGACCGGGTCGATTGGAACGCGGAGCTCGTGCGCGGAGACCTGGAGAAATCCGTTCTCGAGCTCAAGCGGGAATCAGGTAAGGGACTGTTCGTGGGAGGCGTGACGCTCCCACTTGCGTTGGCGGAGCTGGGATTGATCGACGAGTACGAGTTCGTGGTGCAGCCCAGGCTCGTGGGCCATGGGCCGACGTTATTCGCTGGGCTATCCAAGCTTATCGACTTGAAGCTCGTGAGCCGGCTCGAGTTCGGCTCGGGGGCGGTCGCGATGCGGTATGAGCCGAGAAGGTAGCCGTCCGGCGAAGGCGTTATGCCGCACACACACTCCCTCGACGACAGAGTTCCTACCATGCCCGGACTCCTGCGATTTACTGGAGCTGTCAAACGCGATCCGGCGATCGCAACCTGGTTCGCCGCACGGCCAAGCGAATTGCGCTCCATCGCCGAGCCTTGGTTCGCCCGCATTCGCCGCTGCGGACCGGACGTTCGAGAACTGATGCACGACGGGTTGGCTACCGCATGTGTTGGCGACGTCCCGTTTGCCTACGTCGGCGTCTTTACCGCCCACGTCAACGTTGGCTTCTTCCATGGCGCGAGTCTGCCTGACCGCGCCGGCCTGTTGCAGGGTGCCGGCAAACACATGCGACATGTGAAGCTGACGCCCGGCGTTGTTGTGGACGACTCGGCGCTCGATGCGCTCATCGACGCCGCGTATGTCGACGCCGGCATGAGATCGATGCTCGCGGATTGAACCATCAAGCAAGTCGATCTGCGTCGCAAACCCGGGTTCTAAAGTCGGCCTCTCATGCCGGGCCACTATGGGCGGGGCCGCTCATGCCGGCCACTGTGACGAAAGGGAGACGCATGTTGAGGGATGAAAGGAATCAAACGGATTCATCCTCGGGATACGATGACTCCTCTCCCTCGCGATAGGATGGCTGATCTCTGGGAGTGAATTGATTGTGCTTACTCGGCCGTCGGTGTCGGTGGCATTCGATGCGGAAGAAATGGGGCTCCGGGCCGAAGTGTAGGAGCATGGCCGTCTGCAGGCCCGTCGCGCGCAAGTAGTTGTACGTTTGGCGCGTCGCGATCCGACTGAGCTGAAACGTTGATTTCGTTTCGACGACGAGTACGTCGTCGACGATCATGTCCAATCGCTGGCCGCCGAGCTCGAGGTCCTTGTAGTGGACAACGACGCCGACTTCTCGTCCGACGCGATGGCCGCGGGCCTGGAGCTCATATTCGAGCGCCTGCACATAAATGTGCTCGAGGAATCCGAATCCGAGGGTGTTGTACACCTCGAAGAAGGCGCCGATCACCGAATAGGTGAGTCGTTCGTCAAAGAAATCGCGTCGTTGCATACAACAATACTCATCAATCGCTGCAACGACTCCATCATCAAATCATCGCGAATTGCATCATCTTTTTTCGCGATCGATCCCATGAATCTCTTCAATCCCAGTTATCCCCCATAACCAATGACGTAGTGGCCCGATCCGGCTGTCACAGCGGTCAATTCGGCGGCCCGCCGCGCTCGGCGAACCGGGTCGTCGGCAGATGGACGACCGAGCCCATCGACCCGTAGGTTTCTACACAGTCGGTCCCTCGCTCGGTTCAGATGCGATATCAAGTCACGTCGGACGGCACGCCAATTGGAACGGCCGACATCGAGGCGTTGATCGGGCTTGCCCACGCCCAGCTGGATGCGCTGCCGGCGTATGCCGCGGTTCGCTACTTCGCTCTGGATGCCGGACAGCGATTTCAACGCATCGGCATTTGGAACGCGGCGAACGGTGACTTCGCCGAGGAGTTCGCACGCGCATGGGCCGGCGGCCGACTCGCGATCTGCGATCTGAAAGGCGCTGAGCTCGGCGTCGCGAGCGTCGTCATTATCGACTGGGACGGCACACCCAACGGCTTCCGGCCGCGTGTCGTGATCGATGCCCGTCCCGACATGGCCCGCATTGAGGCCTTTCTCCGAACGGGCGCGCGCGGTGGTGACGGTCGATCCCCCCGCGCCGCCTAGCGATCATTGCCGTCTGGTTTGAACTCCCCTGAAAGGATGATTTTGGGGGTTTTCGGAGAGATTCACCCCTTTGGGTGACGCGAAAACTCAAGTCGGCAACAATAGTACCGGACATTCGCCAGCACGTCTCACGTCCAGAGGATGCAACTCATGAAGAAGACCGTGTGGACATTCGGGCTCATTTCCGGCGCCTTGGTGTCGGCCATGATGGCCGCGACCATTCCGTTCCAGGGTGAAAACGGCTTCGACCACAGCCTCATTGTCGGTTATGCCACCATGGTGCTGTCTTTTCTGCTCATCTATTTCGGAGTGCGCTCATACCGGGACAATGTCGGCAACGGTACAGTTGGTTTTGGCCGCGCGCTCGTTGTTGGGTCGTTGATTGCCGTGGTCGCGTGTATGTGCTACGTCGCCACCTGGGAAGTGATGTATTTCAAATTCATGCCGGATTTCATGACCAAGTACGGCACGCGCGAGCTTGAAAAAGCGCGCGCCGGAGGGGCGAGCGAAGCGACCCTTGCGCAGAAAAAAGTGGAGCTCGACAAGTTTGAGAAGATGTACCGGAACCCGGCAATCAATGTCGCCTTGACGTTTGTCGAGCCATTGCCGGTGGCGTTGGTCATCGCGCTGGTTTCGGCGGGGGTGCTGAGCCGGAGGAAGAGGGCGCACCTGGAGCTTGGAACGGCATAGGGTCTTTGCACTAACCATCACCCGACCTCGGAGGTTCTATGAAGCGAGTCACTGGCATCGGCGGCATCTTCTTCAAAGCCAAAGATGCTCCTTCACTGCTGGCGTGGTACAAGCAGCACTTGGGAATCGATGTCCAAGTCTGGGGCGGAGCTGCTTTCACTTGGACCGACGCCGAGGGCAAGCCGGTTGCAGGGACGACTGCCTGGTCCATCGCTTCGATGCAAAGTGACCAATTTGCGCCCGGCACGGCGACGTTCATGGTGAATTACCGCGTCGATGATCTCCACGCCCTGATCAAAGCCTTACGCGACGAAGGGTGCAACGTTCTCGAGAAGATCGACGATTCCGAGTACGGAAAGTTTGGCTGGGTCATCGATCCAGAAGGAAACAAGGTAGAACTTTGGGAACCGCCTGCCGGCCAATGACCAGCGAGTCGGCCGGTTAGAGTCGTCGGTAACAGTCAGTTGAGACAACGACAGGATGAACTGACTGTTACAGAACACTCTAACTGGAAGACTCGCGGCTCAAGACCGTTACTCGACGAGAGTTACCAGTATTGCCAGTTCGGTCCCTGCCCGAAACGAACTGACCGCTGAGTGTCGAGCCAGCACTCAGAACGCGCGTCGCTGAGGCAGCGACGACGACTTACACGCATGATGCGCTGGGGGCTCTGCGAACGGTCGTTCTCCCCGACGGAACGCACATCGATTATGTCGTCGACGCGCTCGGACGACGCGTCGGACGGAAGGTGAACGGTACGCTGGTGCAGGGCTTCTTGTACGAGAGCCAGCCGCAGCCCGCGGCGTTGCTTGATGGGGCGAATCAGGTGGTGGCGCGATTCGTTTACGGCATACACGCGAACGTGCCGGAGTACATGATCAAGCGTGGCGTGACGTACCGGCTAGTAACAGACCATCTGGGCAGCGTGCGGCTCGTTGTGGATGTCAGTTCGGGCGCGGTCGCCCAGCGAATCGATTACGACGAGTTTGGTCGAGTCACCGCGAATACGAATCCTGGCTTTCAACCATTCGAGTTCGCGGGTGGATTGGTCGACGATGCTACAACTCTCGTTCATTTCGGCGCGAGAGACTACGACCCCGAAACAGCGCGATGGTTGACGAAGGATCCTCTCGGGTTTGGTGGTGGTGGGACGAATGTCTCCCAGTATGCACTGAACGATCCGATTAATGTCGTAGATCCGACGGGCCTTCGCCCGTTAACTCCGTGCGAAAAGGCCGTATTGGCGCCGTACATTCCTCAGCGTGATCTTGACCACGCAGAGATTTTCCCGGACGCGACACGCATGTCGCTGTTTCCCTCAAATACCTACGGCTACACGGTCGGCGACAATATCTATTTTAGGGCGGGCGACTTCGATCCATCGACCGTTGACGGCATATCGGTTCTAGGGCACGAGTTGGTCCATGTCGGACAGTACGCTCGAGGCGATCTTTCTATCGCCACTTATCTGTGGGAGGCATATCGCCACGGATATCGAAATAACAAGTATGAAGCGCCGGCGTACGAAATGCAGAACAAGATCAGGAATGACTTGAATTCGCACGGAGGAGACAGGTGCGCCTGCAAGCGGTAGTCGCTGGCCTTTTCGCCATCTGCGTCTGCATCGAGGCGTGTTACTATCCCGATGCAAATCGGATCCCGGGGTGTCGCGAAGCCCTCGCAAATCTCTTTCCTCGGCCCCCGGCAGTGCGAGAATCCCTGTTTGCCGCGCTTCCGGTGGAGCGACAGTACAATGTTTTCCTTTGCGGAACTCACGCTGTTGAGCCACCGTTGCTTGGATTTGCCGACATTCTGGCACGGTCGGGCCAGCCGGTTGCATCGCTTCTGGTTGGTAAACTTGATTCGATGCCGGATGATGCAGTCGTGGCCGATATCACTCTGATTGTTGAGGCGATGAATCGGCAGCACTCCTACGCTGTCTCCAGCGATACGAGCTTGATGCGTGCGGTAAATCGCGCGATCAACGCAATGAGGGATTCGACGTGGAGGCGGGTCGCCATGCGCAACTTCCGTGAGGTCCAGCAATGAGGAAAGTCTGATCGTTCCTACTACTGGGCGGATTCAATTCGGCTACAGCGCGCAATCCGGGCATTTGACGACGCTGACCGGAGCGAGCGGCAACCCAACGGCATCACTGGCATTTGCGTACGATGGCGCGTTCCCCACTGCGGTCACCTCGGAACGGGGTAGTCCAGAGAAGCGTGATGGCTAGCTAGCTAGACGTATCGGAGCCTTGCGGTCCTGCCTCACCGATCTGCATCGAGTTCGTGGGCGCGTACACGGACCGATGTCGGAGTCGCGGCCCGTCGCGAATCCGAAACAGGGGAACGCGGGATCCGCACGTCGGCGCGAATGACGCCAATTCGGTCCGGAGTTTCTACGCCGAATCGGCGGCAACCTTAAACCATCTTCGTTTCCGGCGACTGTCGGCTCGTCGCGGCGAGCCGCCTGGTCCCAATCCGTACTGTTACAAGGACACCAACGACTTCGCGTCCACGACGCGAGCGGACGGGTCCACACTCCCGATTATTCTCTCGGCTGATGGACGGTTGATGGATGGCGGACACCGCGTGGCCAAGGCGTGGCTCGCCGGACTCCCAACGGTTCGCGCCGTCCGCTTTCCGATTGACCCCGAGCCGGACTACCTGGTCCCCGACAGTCAGACGTCGGTTGAATCTCCGGCGGATGCGCCCTGACAATCGCTCGAATGCGATCATCGTTCTGCGCATACGAGAGTTCTCATTTCCTATGTTCTAGGTCGCCCACGCGGTCCCACTCGTTACGGCGATGGTAGGATCTCGACGTACCCGTCCGTTCCATTCACGCGAATCCGCTGACCATCCCGAATCAGCCGCGTGGCATGCTCCACCCCCACGACGGCCGGCAAGCCATACTCCCGCGCGATCACCGCGCCGTGCGTCATCAAGCCGCCGACCTCGGTCACCAGACCCTTGATCGCGACGAACAATGGCGTCCAACTCGGGTCCGTGAATGCCGTGACCAGGATGTCGCCCGGTTCGAGATTTGCCTCCGCCATGTCGAGGATGACACGAGCCCGCCCCTCGATGGTCCCGGCGGAAACCGGCAAGCCGACCAGCGCCCCGGCGGGAAAATCATCGCGCTTGTACGACCCGCTGAGCATCTCGCCCTCTGACGTGAGCACGCGCGGCGGCCTGAGCGCTCCGTACGATCTGAATGCGTCCTTGCGCTGACTGATAAGAGTTTCATCAACTTTGTTGGTACGCACGACCTCCTGCAATTCCTCGAACCGGAAATAGAAGATGTCTTCCTTCTCTCGAATCACGCCGGCCTGCACGAGGCGCTCAGCTTCTTCCATCAAAGCTTGCTTATAGACGAAGTAGCGGCTGACCATGGCGTATTTCGGATACTCGCGGTAGCCGGCGAACGTCCGGACCCGATCGATCATGCGCTTGGTTTCTTCCGCCTTCTGCTCTCCGTCCGGCAAAGCTCGCAAGCGCTCCAGCAGTTCCTGTTCTTTTTTCGAGGCCTCCTGCCGTCCTTGCTCGAAGCGTCGCTCCGCGGCGCCCGGCTCGAAGTTCTTGACGTTGCCAAGGATCAAGGGCACGAGCGTGGTGGGACGTTCGCTCCAACGCGGCCGCGTGATGTCGATCTCGCCGACGCCGCGCATGCCGTACTTGTCGAGCCAGGCCTGGATGGCGTCGCGCGCTTCCCGTCCGCCGGTGAGCCTCGGCAGCTCGTTTAGAAGATCCTCATTCTCGACCCGTTGTAGAAAAGCCACCACCTCCGGATGCGGGCGGATCGCGTCCGCGACGTCCATGAGCGCCAGCCCCATCTCCGACGTGACGTTGTTGGGGACCGATTGCGCCAGCGTGTCAGCCGCGTTCCGGGTGCCCAGCCACGCTTGCAGCCGATCGTTAAGCCACCAGGTGGCTTCGATCCCCGCCATGATCGCCTGCAAGCTTCGCGGATCGAACTGAATTCGCTTGCGCTCCTGGATGTGCGCCGCGATGAAGTCGAGCAGCGCCGATCCGGACTCGTTGCTGATGTCGTGCTTCAGCGTTGCGAGAGAATCCTCGTTGCATGCGATCAGGTCGGCGACGATGGCCGGATCGGTTTCGAGCGCGGCCGAACCAGCACCGGGCGGCACCCACGCTGGTCCCGCGTTTGGAATCGACGGGATGAAGTCGCCGCGTTCGAGGACAGCATCGAGCGCGTCCCGGATGAGCGGATCGGATTTCTCCAAGGTCCCGAGGAGGCTTGCACGGCTGGCGGTTGAAGCCAGGCCCTGCGTGACGTCGACGAACAACCTGCCGCCCGCCTCGGCCATGGGTCGAGGGGTCGTCAGCTGCCACACCGAGAGACCGAGCGGCTTCATCGGGTCGGTCATCATTTGCTGATGACCAACCGAGACGTAGACGTGATTCTCTTCGTCGCCGGTCGCTGGGATTGGGAACAGCGTGGTAATCGGCCGGCTCTGGACGATCTGAAAACTCTCATCGGCCAGACACCATTCGATGTCCTGCGGTCGGCCGAAGTGCGCTTCGATCCGACGGCCCAGTTCCACGAGACGTACGACCTGCGCATCGGTCAGCGCCGCCGAAGCGACAGTGGCGAGTCCCTTGGTGCCGATCGTTTTGGCGACGATTTCGCCCCCGCGCACTCTGTAGACATCCGCGTTCACCAAGCCGGAGACCAATGCTTCGCCGAGTCCGAAGCTGGCCTCCACGGAGGCGACCGTGCGGTTGCCCGTGACGGGATCGGCCGTGAAAAGGATTCCGGACGCGTGGGGGAAGACCATCCGCTGTACGACCACGGCCATGTGAACCTTCTGATGGTCGAAGCCATTCCGCAATCGATAGGTCACAGCGCGCTCAGTGAAGAGCGAGGCCCAACACCGGCTGATGTGCTCGAGGATCGCCGCCGGCCCAACGACATTTAGATACGTGTCCTGCTGGCCCGCGAAGGATGCTGTCGGCAAGTCCTCCGCGGTCGCACTGGATCGAACGGCATATGCGGCTGCCTCGCCGAGCCACGCGAGTGAGTCGGTGATTTCCGTCGCGAGGTCGTCGGGAATGGCGATCCCTTCTATTGCTTGACGGATCTCTGAACTGAGCGCGCGGATCGCCTCGCGGTCGTCGGGCTTCAGGCGCGACAGTCCATCGAGCTGATCGTTTATCGACGGCGCTTCCGCCATGATCCGCTGGAAGGCGTCCGTCGTCACGCAAAAGCCGGCCGGCACGTGGATGCCTTCGATCCGCGAAAGCTCGCCCAAGTGTGCGCCCTTGCCGCCAACGACCGCGGCCTGCGTCTGGTCGATCTCGTGGAAATCCAATACGTAGCAGCTCATCAGCTCCCTCCGTCGCGCATTCCATTCCCGTACGTTCGGGCCTCGACCAGACGGTCTGGCCGAAGCCGGGCACTTTACCAAACGTCCCCTGGCTTGCCGCAAGACCCCGGGTTGGCTATACGTTGAAAGTGGGTAGGAGGGAGTACGCTTTCTTGGCTTGTTTAAGGCCGCGGCCGCCAGGCGAGGCCAGTGAAACGCGGGATGATTCCCAGCAGCCGGTCGATGACCGTGAGCTGCGCCTGATGCTGATCCACGGTCCGGCAGTCCGACTCACTCGCCCGACAGGAATGCGTCGGAGAGTCCCGAAAGTGGAACGCCTCGAGGAATTCGGGCCGCCGTTCCTCATGCATCACGTGATCGGCGGTCCAAAGCCATGCGATTTGGACCAGCGTTTCCGCGACCGATCGCATCTCGGCTGCCGAATACCAGAGAGTGACCTGATTCTCCTTGCCGGCTCGTGGGCGTGTTGGTCGTTTGGGCGTCGCTTGCGACGGAATTTGTCGAGTTTGCGCGTTATGTTGTGAGGCTTCGCACGATAAGACGCGGCGATCGCGTGGGCATGTTGCAAGTCGTTGCAGCTAGGGTGGTGGTTTGGCCATCACTACACCTTAGTTATGAGACTGCAAGAATAGTTATGAGACTGGAAGAATGCGAATTGTTTGACATGGTCTTGCAGCATTTCGTGACCACCAAATTGGCGATCACGCTCAGCGCACCCGCGGCCTCGGTGCCGGGCCACTACCGGCTCGTCATGGCCATCCTGTGCGAAGCCGGCGTCTGCGCGCTTCTCGCTTAGCGGCGTCGTACCGGCAGTGTCATCGCCGCCATGCTCCTGTTCGAGATTTGGGTCGGCGGCCTTGTCGTCTGATATCCGAAATGAGTCTTTCACAACGCATTGCCGCAGCGCTCTGTCCTGCCGCTGCGTAACAAGGCATGACGGGTATAGGTCCAACTCGAATTGCCATCCGATGCACGCGAAGCTCTTCGTCGGCGCCATAGCCTGCCTCGCTCTCGCCGCCTGCGGAGGTGACAACACCACTGCGCCCAGGGAGCCCAACCAGTTTGTCGCCCAATTCGACGGACTATGGGCGAAGTACGACGCCATCTACCCGTACTTCAACTACAAGAAGATCAATTGGGACTCCCTTCGGACCGTCTATCGCCCGCGAGCCGCCAACGCAACCTCGCAGGCGGAGCTGGTCGACGTCCTGGCCGACTTGCTGGCGAACCTCCGCGATGGACACGCCTCCCTCATCGACCCAAACGGGAACTCTAGAGGGACATACCAACCCACTCTGTTTTACAATTGGAACCAGCCCGTGTGGCTCTCATCCGCGCTGCGATACAACTTGCACTTCAAGAACAACTCCTTCGCATACGCAACAATCGCCTCCGTGCCATATATCTTTATCGCAAGTTGGGTGGATGCGAACATCAGCGCGGCGGCGGTCGACAGCGTCATCGATCTCTTCCCGAATGCGCCCGCATACATCATTGATCTCCGCCGGAACAGCGGCGGCGACACCGTTCCGGCGTTTCACATGGCCGAGCGGTTTTATGATACTCCACGCGCCGGCGAATACATTCTTCATCGCATCGGGCCAAAGCACTCCGACCTGTCCCCCGCGAGCCCTGTCACCCTGACGCCGCGTGGAGCAAAGCCACTCATCAAACCGGTCCTCGTTCTTACAGGTCGCGCATCGGCGAGCGCAGCCGAAGACTTCGTCTCGGCGATGCAAGTACTTCCGAATGTCACGCTCGCCGGCGACACGACCGCGGGCGTGGCGGGATACCCAATCATAGAGACTCTCGGTAACGGATGGGCATATACTCTTCCGACCGCAATGGTTCTTACCGCGTCGTTGCACGTGATCGAATGGAACGGAATTGCGCCCTCCGTCTACATCCGCACGACATCTGACGACTTTGCCGCGGGGATCGATCCGGTTTTCGAGTACGCCGTTCAGTGGGCGATGGGTCATTCTGCTCAAACGATCGCCGGCGTCCCCCATCGACAGACATCATTGAAAAAGTGGAATAACCGTCAGCCGCGTGATCAGTAGATTGGTTCTCTAATCCAACTGCCGGCGACCCGTTTGGCGCAGTGCAGGCTTCGGTATGGTTCGCCATGACGGACCGCGCCGATCACCGATGCATTGTGCGAACTCTCACTGCTCATCCACTCGCCTGAGCAGCCAACCGGCGCGGGCTCGCCTCCCACGATCCATGAAATCGGTCGAGAAGAGCTTCGGATCGCGTGCTGCGTACTGAGCGTTGAGCCCGCGCGACTATTTGGAGATGGAATCCCGCGCCTTCTGCGCGCGTTGCCACGTCCTGACCTCATTGAGGAACCGAGCCGCTTCCCTGCTGCTCAAGTCCTGATATAGCGTGTCGGGCGCTTTGCCCTTCCGCTTCACGATGAGGAGTCCGCCCGCTGGAGCTGCTCTCCGAGCGCCGCCTCGAGCTTGGGCCGCGGCGTGGTGATGTCGATGCTCATGGTGTTCGAGTGCCCAGTCACGCACGGTGTAGGTTAGCGCTGAACGGCCACGGCGCCAGATACTCGACGCCAACACGCACGCAAGATCATGGCGTGCACGAGGACGACGCCGGACGAAGCCAGGCGGCTCCTCCCAGGTGACCCGTCGCCATTAGGACGTTGGACGCCTGATAGAGGTAGTTACCACTGTCCGTGTATCCCCGAATGCCGGTTGTCGCTGTGAGCGACCACTGCCCGTCGCCGGCAGAAAAACTGCCCGCGTTCGCAGGCACACTATCTCCCGACTCACTGTGGAATTTGTAGGTGCCGTTCCGCTCGATCGTGAGCACCCATGGGCCGCTCCGGAATGGGAGCTCCCAGGTACCGGCGAGACTGGGATCGATGCCCTTGGGTTTTGCCTGCCCTTGGTTCGAGGTGCAAGGACGCATGGCGTTTTGCGCCAGGAAGCACGGATCGACACCGATGCTCGGGCCGGATCCGCCGCCAGTGCCGCCGCACCAGCCATACAGGTCGCAGGCCGCTTTCTTGGTGGCCCGATCAATTTCCGCAACTTCCCATCCTGCAGGCCCTTGCTGCGCGCGGGCTGGGGCGCAAAACAGAAGTGCCGCCGTCGCACCGCTCGCGAACATCATCGACACCGCGCGCGCGCTTTTGCTGATGCCCGAAGTGCCTTTGCCACGACACATGCCAAGCCTCCACAGGAAATTCTCGGCGCCCGGTTACGCGACGGCCGCTTGATTGGAAGTGCAATCGGGGCGCGGACACAATTTGCGATGCACGGGTGCGCGGCAAGGTCGGCGGGCGCAGGCGGACCGCACGCTGCCCTCGGCTACCTGTCGCCGATTGCCTTTGAACGAGCCATACTATGAAAACGCTCGTGTCAACAAAACTGGAGCAAGATCCGACGCGAGCCTGAACGCGAGTCGCTAGTGAGGACGACGTGCCAAATTGGTCACGGTTTGATTCCGACAGTGTGCTCGGCCGGTGAAGACGACACGACGGCGATGAGCCAATCCTCGGCATCCATACTCGCAACGCGCTTGCGTCGCAAAATCGCGCGACGACAGCGGCTCGCCCGCTGGGGCAAGTGGCTCGTCCTCCCAACGTTGGCGGTGCTCCCGTACTTCGGCCGCTGGAATCAGTGGTTCGGCGGCGCCGTGGGCGCTTTGTTCCTATTGGAAGTGCTCGCGGTCCTGCAGGGAGAATTATTGCGCTGTCCACTCTGTGACGCGTCGCTGGTGACCGGCCGAGGCTTCCAAGAAGCGTTCGAGCCAACCTGCCCAGATTGTGGATTGCCGATCGACTAAGATCAGCATCGCTCTCGTCGAGCTGAGCACTATTCAGCGATTAAAAGAATGCTCGCTTCGCCGGCTTTTATTGGATTCGCGTGCAACTTAGTTTTTTGGCGTTAGGCGGATGCACACATTTTCGCGGCGGGTCGCGTATGGGACTTCAGTGGGTACGTCTGGTCAACTTCCCCGCGGCCTGGGAGGCCGAGTCGCTCGTAGAGCAGCTACGCTCGGCTGGCTTGCACGCGACGACGAAGGGTCATGACACCGGCATTTTCGGACCGGGGTTCAGCGGTGCTACCCCCCGTGGTGTTGACGTAATGGTCACATCTGACGGACTCGCCGCGGCCCGGGACATTCTGGCCGCCTTTCGCGGCACCGCCTGACGAACACTCACGCTCGGGCGCGGGCTGCCAATTTGCAAGGATGCTCGCGTCGCTCGTAACTAGCCGGGACGTTGGGCATCGCCACTGATCACTCCGCAGTGCAAGTTTTGGCATACACCATCCTGCCGTCTTGCCGCTAGTCGACGGACAAGACATTCGCCGTCGGTCTGTGCCGGCCACAATGCGCCGGGCCATTTGTGCCGGCCACTATGACGAAAGGGAGACGCATTTCGAGGGATGAAAGGAATCAAATGGATTCATCCTCGGGATATGATGACTCCTCTCCCTCGGGATAGGATGGCTGATCTTTGGGACTGAATTGATTGTGCTTCCTCGGCCGTCGGCGTCGGTGGCATTCGATGCGGAAGAAATGGGGCAAGTAGTTGTATGTTTGGCGCGACGCGACCCGGCTGAGCTGGAACGTTGATTTCGTTTCGACGACGAGTACGTCGTCGACGATCATGTCCAATCGCTGGCCGCCGAGTTCGAGGTCCTTGTAGTGGACAACGACGCCGATCACCGAATAGGTGAGTCGTTCGTCAAAGAAATCGCGTCGTTGCATACAACAATACTCATCATCCGGCGCGACGCCCCATCATCAAACGGTCGCGCACTGAATCATCCCCTCGCGCGATCGATCCCATGAATCCCTTCAATCCCAGTTGTCCCCATAAACCAATGACATAGTGGCCCGATCCGGCTGTCACAGTGGCCAATTCGGCGCCCGCCGCGGGCTGCGACGCATCGTCAGCGCGCATCCGGATGCGCCTGGTCCGCGCGATGGCTCGAGCGTTCGGCAGACGAAAGCCCGTTACGACCACCGCTCACACTCAGATGCGACTTCGAAGAACGCCACGGAGTGCTCAGCGAGCGTCCAACGAACAATTCGCCGTCGCCGCTCCCTTCACCGACGGTCGCCTCGGCGGGCGTGCTCGCGCGGAGAACGCCTCCCACTCCTGGAGCGCGACAGCGGCGAAGCTCGCACCATCGGTCGACGCGTCGAATACCGCGCGGAGACAGCGCGTCGTCACCGGAGCGAAGTCAACGCGGTTGTCCGCGTTGAGAATACTCGCATACGGCGAGCTCGCGCTCACGGCCCTCCAGCCTGCGCCGTCCCAATATTCGAGTCGCCATGACTTCGGCGGCGCGACGCCGGTACCGGATCCCGCGGCATGATCGCCCCAGAAATGGACGCTCGACCCGTTGAGCGTTTCGGGTTGCTCCCATTGGTACATGATCCACTGCTGCGGCGGGTTCTTCTGCGACCACGTGGCCCACATGTCGGGCGGCAACGGCGACTGACGCACCTTGCCGTCATTCACCGCGCGCAACCAATACTGCACCGGGACCGGCGCGTTCGACGCGGTGATGCGAGCATGCGACGCGATATTTGCAATGGGCGTCGGGTCATGGGAACCGCCGCCTGTCGGCACGACCTTCTTGATCCGCGGCGGACTGACACCATCGTCCCATTCGACTCGATCGACCGCGACCGAGCGGCGAAAGTGTCCGCCGTTCTTCGCATCGGCAGTGTGATACGCGATGTACCACTTTTCCTTGTACGCGACGATCCCTGGATGCGACGTGGTCGACGACACCGGATCGAGAATCACCCCACGATAGGTCCACGGCCCGAGCGGTGACGGCGACGTCCCATAGGCGATGCAGGCGTAGTACACCGCCTCCGTGCATTCCGACGTCGGACCGGCGGTGTTCGCCGCATACGCCATATAATAAGTGCCGTTGCGTTTGAAGAGCCACGCCGCCTCGAAGAAACCATTGAGCGTTCTCACATCGATCGGCGTGCCCTTGAACGTCACCATGTCCCGCTCGAGCTCGACCCCTTTCAGCCGTCCGAAGGTCCCCCAGTAGAGAAGGACGCGCCCGCCGTCATCGACGAGGACCGTCGGGTCGATGTTCTGGATGTCGTTTGCAATCGGATACGACTGGGACACAACCGGACCCGCCGGGTGCGCGTCGACCCACGGCCCAAGCGGCGTGTCGGCGACTGCGACGCCGATCGCGAACTTGTCTCTGGTCGTCGCGGCCGCCTGCATGACCGGCGCGTAGAGATAGTACTTCCCGCTCGGCCCCTGCACGATCTGCGCGGCATAGGCGCGACCGGGAGCCGCCCACTTGAAGACCTCATCGGGCTTTAGAAAATGTGGATAGTGCGCCCACCGACCGGCCATGGGGTCGGTGCTGGTCTCCAACATCTGCCACTCGGGCATCTTGAAGTCGTTGACGCCGGCGCTCGCTGTATCGCGTCCCGTGAGGATGTAGAGCTTCCCGCCGGCCACGAGCGGAGCGGGATCAGTCGTATAGTCGGCGCCGTCGGACAGGATCGGGTTCGACGCCGCGCGTACCGTTCGCGCTTCGAGCGTCGGTTGCTTCGCTGCCGGATCGGAGCCGGCAGGAGGTCTGGCCACGGGCGCGGACGACGCGCAGGCCGCGAGCATTGGCACCAGTGTGATCAGGATGACCAGGGTGAGGGAACGCATCACCGCCAACGATGGTGGGAGGCGGTCCGCCGCGCCACCCGTCCTGAATGGTACGAATTTGGCGAACGTTGACGCAAATTTCGGCGGAGCCAATGCCTTCGACTGCGAGCCCATCGTTGACGCTGGCCTCGGTGACTCATCTCAATGGAGACCTGACATGGTGAACCCAGCAAAGAACACGATTTGCCTTTGGTACGATCACGAGGCCGAGGACGCGGCCCGGTTTTACGCCAAGACGTTTCCCGATTCGTCCGTCGGCGCGGTGCACCTCGCGCCGGGAGACTCTCCGGGCGGGAAGAAGGGACAGGTGTTGACCGTCGACTTTACGGTGATGGGTATTCCGTGCCTCGGGCTCAACGGCGGACCTATGTTCAAGCACAACGAGGCGTTCTCGTTTCAGGTCGCAACCGCTGACCAAACCGAAACGGATCGCTACTGGAACGCGATCGTCGGCAACGGCGGCGAGGAGAGCGCGTGCGGCTGGTGCAAGGACAAGTGGGGATTGTCGTGGCAGATTACGCCGATCGCCCTGACGCAAGCGATCACCGATCCCGATCCCGCCGCCGCCAAGCGCGCGTTCGATGCGATGATGGAGATGGGGAAGATCGACATCGCGAAAATCGAGGCGGCGCGCCGCGGTTGAGGTTGTACTTTGGTAGCATCCATGCATCGCGATAGGTTTGGCATATGAATTTTTCAATCAACGATTGGCCACCGTTCATGCTGTTCATCCCGATCATCGCTTGGCTCGTCTCTCTCTACTTGATTCTCCGATTCCTGCGTGCATTCGAGCGCGGGGTGGACGCCCACGAGCGCATCGCCAATACGCTGGCAAAGTCGTCCCGCGCCCCGTCCACTTCGCGTTTCGATGAGGGCGCCACCTAGCCGGCACTGGAGTCGACGGGCGATCTTGAGCGGTCGCAACCTGCTCATGGTGTCAACACGTCGTTGCTCATGCCACACTTCACCGATCCGCTTGCACTCTTCCGGGCCGCGGTCGACGCGTTGAATGCGGAGGATTGGGCCGCTGCGGCCGCGCTCGTGGATCCGGTCAGCGTGCGAGTTTTCGCACGCCAGCTACTCGAGCGACTCGCCCCCGGTGTTCCACAACGCACCGTCACGGCCGATGAGTATTTGCTGAGCGATCCGCAGTTGCCGCGCGCCGTCGCCGAGCACTACGCTGCCGAGGCCGTTCGGCATGCGGACCCAACTCTGCGCCTTCCGTTGGAGTTCCCCGACGTGACCTCGGTGGAAGGCCTTCGCGCGCTGACGCCGGTAGAGATCCTGGCGCGCTGGCTCGATGGGCGATCCCTTCGACGCCAAACCGAGCGTCTCGCCGCCCACGGCCGTATTTCTCTACGCGCCCTCGAGGTACTCACTCTCGCTGGATTTGCCGGATCGTATCAGTACGTAGCGCTCGGCATGGTCGCCGATGGCGATGCAATTGCGCACGTTCTGTATCACACACACGTTGCCAAGGACCAGCCGTGGTCCGGCGATGCCGCGAACTGGCTTGCGTCCCTACCGCCCGACGAGCAAGTGTTGGCGCGGGAGATGTGGACGCGTGGACATCCAACGGTAGCCACCGTGCGACGCCAGATTGACGGGACGTGGCGACTGTTGATCGAGCACGATTTCCTCGGGATTGGCGGCATGCACATTAGCGGCATTCGGATGAAGGACGAGGAGACACCGACCGAAACCGACGCGCCTGATGGCAACATTTAGCGAACTGTGGGCGGCCTATGGTCGCGATCCTCGCCCCGCGAACATCGGAGCATCGATCAACGGCGTCTTGATCGGAGAGCTCGACGACGAGGTACAGGATGTCGCGGGCAGCTACGCTGGATTGGGCGCCGACGTAGGGGCGTGGCGCGCTGCTCGACTCGGGTTGGCGCTCGAGAGAATCACGCGCGTGCTCCCGCTCATCGAACCTGAGAACACGCGAGCCTACTTCGAACGCCTCGCGTCCTTGGCCCGGAGCGCGCTCGCCGAGATCGCGAACGAGGAGTTCCTCAACATTCCAGGCCAACTCGCCGCGCTTGCGGAACTCGCCCAATTGTTGCCAGGCGACGGCATGGATTATTGGCTCTTCGGCGGCTGGGCGGTCGATTTCCACGCTGGCCGCGTAACCCGAGAACACGCAGACATCGACATCGCCGTCTGGTCGGACGATCGCGAGTCTTTGGCCACGCTGCTTCTCGACCGCGCGTGGGTGTACCGACCCGAGGTAGGTGAAGACGGCTACACCTGCTATGAGCGGAATGGTATCCGGCTCGAAGTAGCGTTTCTCGCACGCGACGCGCGTGGGCACATATACACACCGCTTCGGGAAGGCCGAGGCGAGTGGCCGGCCGACAGCTTCGGCGATGACGTTGCGCAACTGCGCGGCGTGCGCGCTCGCGTGATAAGCCGTGAATCGCTCATCGCTGACAAGTCGATCGTCCGATCCGATGCCGTGACGGCTGCGAAAGACCACGCGGATGTCGCGAGCCTACTTCACTCCGGTGTCGAACAGTAAGGTGGCGCTATGAAAAATCGAATGAGTCTTTTAGCAAGCTCATGCTTCATACTTCTCGCGGGAACAACGATCTCATCGCTGGCGATGCAGGTTCCTGGGCAAATGCCATTTGTCTGCTACGCCTTCAGCTATCGGCCGGATTCGATCACCGCGTACGTTCCCGCTCGCATCGATCTGTATCGCGCGAAGGTCCGAGACGGTCAATTCCTGGCGCGATGGCAACCGATGCCCGGCGAGCGAGCGGCGCGCGCTCTGTTCCAGAGTACTCGCGGATTCGCCGAGTGGCGCGAACGTCACGACTCACTGACGCTTTCGATCAGCCCCAGTCTCACCGGCCCGCCAAGCGGTTCGTCGATCTCGGCCCTCGCTTCCATGACGGGCGGGATGGAACTGTTCACTATAACCCCGAGTCAGGCGGATACTCTGAATCGATGCTCGGCACCACGCACGCCGATCGAACGCCATGTGGACCGCCACGCGATAGCACGAAGACTCCTTCGCGTGTTCCGTATACGGATAGTTTCTCGCGCGGACGCGTCGATCGCGTCGCGACAGATGTCTGAGACCGTCGTGCACCGCGGCGACTGAATGGAGATCACTATGCACTGGTATGTCTACCTCGCGTACCTCTTTGGCGGAGCGTTCCTCGCCAATGTACTTCCCCACCTAATCACGGGCGTCACCGGCCAGCCGTTTCACAGCCCTTTCGCATCACCGCCATTCATTGGGCTGTCCTCGCCGTCGGTGAACATTGCGTGGGCGCTGGTCAACCTCGTCGTCGCGTATCTCTTGCTCGTGCAAGTCAGCCCGCCCGACCTCCGGAACTGGTCTGACGCCGGTATCTGTTTCGCCGGCTTCGCTATCATGGCCTTTCAGATTCCTCGTTCTCTCGCACGCACTCGCAAGAGGACCGTCACCTGACCTCCCCCTTCGCCGCCTAGCAGAATTGCGGGCGATAACAGAAATGCGATGAAACGCACGTGGACGATCATCGGCGTACGCGACGTACCTCACAGCTTCAAATGGTACCAGTCGCTTTTCGGCCAGACCGAGACGCCTCCGGCACATGACCACTTTGGCCAGATCCTGGATGCTGATGGAACCGTCTTGCTCTGCCTCCACCGGTGGGGCGCACATGAGCATCCTTCTTTGACGAGCCCAGCGCCATCGGCTGGCAACGGCCTCCTTCTATTCTTCCGCGTCGACGACTACGAGATGGCCCTGGAAAGGGCGCGCGCTCTCGTCGATCGATTTGAAGAAGAGCCCCACGTAAACCCGAATACTCTAACAAGGGAGTTTTCACTCCGGGACCCGGACGGATACTACCTGACAATCAGCGCGCTCTACTAGGCGTCACGAGTCCATCAGCAACGCTGGTCCGATCTTTGATGATGACCTCCGTCTCGACGCGGCGGAGTGGAGATCAATGCAGAGACAAGTACTGTTTATTCAGGGCGCGGGAGAGAACGTCCATGATAAGTGGGACAACCAGCTCGTCGACAGTCTCAGAGACGAGTTAGGACTGGCCTACGAGATTCGCTATCCGGTGATGCCGAACGAGGCCGATCCAAAGTATGCTCCGTGGAAACGCGCGATCCAAAAGGAATTTGCGGCACTCCAGGATGGAGCCATCGTCGTTGGTCATTCGGTCGGTGGAACGATTCTCATCCATGTCCTCGCCGAGCAGACGCCACCATCCGACTTAGCGGCAATCTGCCTGATCGCTCCGCCGTTCATCGGCACGGGCGGGTGGGAAAGTAATGATATCGATCCACAACCGAACCTCGGCGCTCGGCTACCGCACGACGTTCCCATCTTCCTCTATCACGGCCGAGATGACGACAGCGTCCCATTTGCGCACGTCGAGCTGTACGCTCGCGCTGTTCCCCGCGCACATGTGCGCCGCTTAGCAGGCCGCGATCATCAACTCAACCACCGGCTCTCCGAAATTGCGACCGACATTCGGCGGCTGGATCAAAGTTCGAACGCGGAGGCCACCGGCTGATCCGGTGATCCTGGAGCCGCCTCGAGGCTCCAACAGTCGTCAGGTTTCCTACGGAATCCCGTGCGCTGGACTCGGACGTTCGACGCGCTCCAAGCATCATGTATATTGGAGTGATCCCCGTAGGAGCTTTCCATGGCCGCCTTGCCGAATCCTTTGATCACGAACTCCCCTGAGCGCCTAGGCGGCACCGCAGTTTTCGCAGGTACGCGCGTCCCGGTCCAGTCGCTCATCGATTACCTCGAGGCAGGGCACCCGCTGGATCAGTTCCTCGAGGAGTTCCCGAGCGTCACGCGAGACCACGCCGTGGCCGTCCTCGAGGTTGCCAAGCGCGCCCTGATCACTCCCGCCGCCTAAAAGGCGCGATGCGGGTTCTCCTCGATGCGAACCTGCCGCGGGCATTCGCCACGCTCCTCCCAGGTCATCGTGTGCACCTGCAATGCTGGCAGCGCTCAAAGAGCTTCGTCCGGGAGACCTCCGCGTCGTAGGCGCTTGACCATCGCTGGAGGTGTCAAACGATTCAACAAGTGCGGATGTTGTCGCGGCCGATGTCTTTGACGCCGATCCAACCCTTTTTCCGGCGATGGTGTCAGACTCTGTACCCTTAGTCTGAGACCATCATGCCAGACCCGGCTCCGCTCCCGATCGTCAAAGGCACCCTCGACAATCTCGTTCTCAAGGCCCTCTGCTGGACCCCCATGCACGGCTTCGAGATCACGCAGTGGGTCGAAGCCCGATCCCGCGGCGCGCTCGACATCCGCGACAGCGCCCTCTACCAAGCCCTCCACCGCCTCGAAGAACGCGACCTCGTCGTCGCCGAATGGGGCGTGACCGCGAACAATCAGCGGGCGCGATACTATCGCATCACGAAAACCGGACGCGCGCACCTCGCCGCCGAAACTGCACAGTGGGTGCGCTACGCGAAGACGGTCACCGGCATTCTCACCGCGACGCCGGGACCGGCATAGGAGCCTCTCATGTCATCCGAAATCCGCCCCGGAATTCGCCGCCTGCTGCGGCTCGTCACGCGCCGCACCATGCAGCAGGACGCCGACGAAGAGATCCGCATCCACCTCGAGCTGCGCACGAAGCAATTGATTGGCGAAGGCATGTCGCCGTCGGCCGCGCGCGCGGAAGCCGAGCGCCGCTTCGGTGAAGTGGACGACGAACGCCGCCGATCGCGCGCGTCCGCCGCCCGGCAAGAACGACGTCTGCGTTGGCGCGACTCATTCGGCGTATTGCGCGGAGATGTTCGATACGCGTTCCGCACGCTGCGCCGCGACGCGGGATTCACCGTATTCGCGCTCGCGATCATGGCACTCGGCATCGGCGCGAGCGCGACGGTGTTCAGTCTCATCAACGGCGTGCTGCTGCGCCCCATGCCATTCCGCGATCCGTCGCGACTGGTCTGGATCGGCAGCGTCGGCGACAATGGCGTCGACGAATGGCGTGTCCAGGTGGCACACTTCGTCGACCTCGGTGCCCGAAGCCGCTCGCTGAGCGAGCTCGCCGGCTACTACGCTTACTATAGTATTGGCGACGCGGTCCTCCGCACGCGCGGCGGCGACGCACAGCGCCTCACCCGCGTGCCCGTCACCTGCAACTTCTTCCCCTTCCTCGGCGTCACGCCGCGGCTCGGCCGGTCATTCAGCGCGGACGAGTGTCTCGACAACAGCGCCGCGACGACGATGCTGACGGAGAAGACGTGGCGCGAACAGTTCGCCGCGGATCCGTCGATCGTCGGACGGGTCGTGACGATCAACGACCAGCCGGTGCAGGTGATCGGCGTGTTGCCGGCATCGTTCGACTTCGCGTCGGTGTTTGCGCCGGGCACGGGCGTCGACCTCTTCACTCCGTACGCCCTGAGCGAACGAAACAATCGAAACGGCAACACGCTCGGCGTCATCGGGCGGGTGAAGCCCGGCGTCTCGATCGATCAGGCGCGCACGGAGCTCGGCGCGATCGGCAAGCAGCTCATGGACGAGTTTCCGCGGCGCAACTCTATGCGCCCGCACGTCCGGTCGCTCGACGAGCACGTGAACGGCCGGCTCCGTCCGGCATTGATCGTGTTGGCGTTCGCGGTGGCGGCGGTGATGCTGATCGTCGCGCTGAATCTCGCAAGTCTCCAGTTCGCGCGCATGACGTCGCGGAGCCGAGAGCTCGCGGTGCGACTTGCGCTCGGTGCGTCGCGTGGACGACTGATTCGCCAGACACTCACCGAAAGCCTCGTCCTCGCGGCGGGTGGCGCGACGCTCGGCGTCGCGATCGCGTTGCTCGCCACGCGATACGTCTCGCACTTGCGCACGTTCGACATTCCGCTGCTCGCGCGAGTGACGATCGACCCGATTGCCCTCGGCGCGGCGACGATCATCGCGGTCGTCACCGGCGTCATCGTCGGTGTGTCGCCGGCGATGCAGGCACCGAGCGATCCCAACGATGCACTGAAAGAGGGAACCCGCGGCTCGACGCGCGGCGGACGTCACGCGCGCGTTCGTTCGGCGCTCGTCGTGACGGAGATCGCGGCGGCACTCGTTCTTCTCGTGGCATCGTCGCTCCTGCTGCGCAGCTTCGTCCGCGTGCTCGACACGAGCCTCGGCTTCGCGCCGGAGCATCTCGCGCGCCTGCGCGTCGATCCACCCGCGCAATTTCCCGATCTCGCGACGGCGTCGGCGTACTATGACGAGGTGGTGCGTCGCGTCCGAGCGATTCCCGGCGTCACCCACGCGTCGTTGAACGACATGCTGCCTTTCGCCGGCGATCGCAGTTGGGCGGTGCCCGCGGAAGGACGCGTGTACAAGCGCGGCCAGTATCCCGAAGGATTCATTCGGGTCATTGGCGACGACTACTTCCGCACAATGAGCATTCCAATAAGAGCCGGCCGTGCCTTCGCCAACGCCGACACACCCGACGCGCCGCCCGTCGTGATCATCAACGAGTCGATGGCGCGCACGCTGTGGCCCGATCGGAGCGCGCTCGGCCAACGCATCGTGCAAGGGAAGACGCTTTACACGGTCGTCGGAATCGTTGGAGACACGCGTCACACGGCACTCGAAAGCGCGTTCACCGGAGAAGCGTATTTCTCGCTGCACCAGTCCTTCACCGGCCGAGTTGATTTGGTCGTGCGCACATCGTTGCCGTTGTCGCAGGTGGCAGCGTCCGCTCGGGCGGCGCTCGATCCGGTTGCACCGGTGGCGGCGAAGGGACAGTGGCGTCCAATGCAGGAGTTGATCGACCAGATCGCATCGCCGCGGCGTTTCGTCGTCGTATTGCTCGCCGGATTTGCGGCGTTCGCGCTCGTGCTCGCCGCGCTCGGCATTTACGCGCTCATCTCGTACGGCGTCACGCAACGCCGGCAGGAAATCGGCATCCGCATCGCGCTCGGTGCGTCGTCGCGAGACGTGCGCGGCTCGATCATGCGAAACACGTTACGTCTCGCCGTGATGGGAATGGCACTCGGCGTCGCCGGCGCGATGGTTGTGGTGCCAACGATGAGCGGACTATTGTTCGGCGTGGCGTGGAGCGATCCGGTGAGCTTTGTGGGCGCAGTGGCGATTCTCTTGGTCGTCGCAGCGACAGCGGGATTGCTGCCGGCGCACCGAGCGTCGCGGGTGGATCCGAGTGTCGTCTTGCGCGACGGGTGATGGGCACACGCGTTGGCATCGAACCTGCTCGTATTCAGGGGCCTTCTCGCGAAGCACGTACTTCCCCCGTGGAAAAGATCCAATGAACAACATTGTCTATCTCGCGTCCTCGATCAATGGGATGATCTCCAATCGAGCGAACGTCCCCGGATGAGACGCCGGAAAAGATCGTAAAGATCCTCGAGGCGCGAGGTCACCGTGAAGCGGTCATCATTGGTGGGACACAAACGGTGAGCGCGTTTGTGAACGCCGGATTGGTCAACGAGGTCTACCTCGTGGTGGAACCTGTGCTGTTCGGCGGGGGTCTACCTCTACTGAGAGGCGTTGATGCAGACTCCAAGGTGACGTTAGTGGACCTGCAGAAACTCAATGCGCACACCGTGCAGTTGCACTATCGGCTGATAAAATAGATGAATGATTGGTCTTGGACGTTGGATCATCTTCATGACGAATTGCCTGCCTGAGTTTCGAAAAATGAGAATTCTAATGATGACGCTGTGCATGCTCGCTGAGAGCGGGCATGCGACGATGGCGCACGCGCAATCTGCCGGCGCGCGCCGCGTCGCCGCGTGCGAAGGACCCGCCATGAGTCTGCCGGACTCTTTGGCGCGGCGTCTTCCGCCTCGTACGGGTCGCATGATACCCGATGACAAATGGGCCGATCTCGCGCGCACGGTGCCAGGTGGGTTTGCCGGAACCCTCCGTGACTCGGCACAGCACGTTGTTATCCGACTCACTCACCCCGAGCTCGCCGCCGAAGCGAAGGCCGCGCTGAGGACTCAGCTTCCTATCGGCGTTGACTGGGCGATCGTTCAGCCCGCGCGGTGGGATTTCGGTCAATTGGTTGATTGGTTCAACTACCTTCTTCCTCGGTTGCACGTCGCCGTCATGGCCGACAAGGATGAAAGTCTGAATCGCGTCCGCTTCAGCGTCACGTCCGTCGAGGCGCGTGAACAGGTGTTGCGTGCATTGGCCCCACTGGGGTTGCCGTGCGACCTTGTCGTGGTGGATCTCAACGGTGGGGTCGTTCGGTTCTAGGCATCGCGATCCGCGTCATCGCGACATCCTTTCAAGAAGGAGCGCGCCCGTGAGCACCGAATCGCCCGCGCCGCCTCCCGCGACGCGGATGCGAGCGCCATCGCTAACGTAGCAGTATGCGCCATATTCGCCGGCAGGCAGCCAGTGAGTGATCGCCTCGGTGTCCACATGACAATAGCCCGGCCCTTCCGCGGTGATCGCCGGATGCGTCGCCGCGCCACCGCGCGACATCCACTTCACCCACAGGGTTCCAGCCGGGACAGGAAGGCGGAGCGTGTCGTCACGTGCAAGGTGCAACCGCATCGCGACATTCCGTTGTGTGGGCGCGAGATTGTCGAACCGATCAACGATCTCGTGGACGTTGACCGCGACGTTGACGTGCGCGTCACCGACGGCAATCGTGAGCCGCGATGATCCAACATCGCGCGGCGTGAGCAGGCCGCGATGCAACGTCGCAACGCTGGTGTCCGACACTCGAACCGAGCCGCGCAACTCCTTGACGATGCTGCCGTCGGCATCGACGATGTCGACGCGGAGTGATTGCGGCTGATCGCCCGGCAGAAAGTCATGCCACGCCATCGTGCGAATCCCAGTGACCGGCCGGCAGTGCACCGTAGCCAGCGACGCCAAGTCGTTGAGGGATGCACGGACGACCGCGTCGCCTCGTGTGCGGCATGAAACGGCGCCGGTTTGCAGAATGTCGATTCGGTCGCCGCTGACTCGCTCGTAGCGAATGCCGGCATTCGTCACCGTGTGACCATGCGCATCGAGGGCGCGGATCGGCATCTGCACGACATCGACATTGTTGATCACGATGTCCTTCGCATCGAAGCCACGGTCAGCGGTGATCAACGCCGGCGGTCCAACGCGAAACTGTGGTACCGCAACGACGGAAGCCGCGACGGCCAGCAGCGCGCCCATCGCGCCTAGCAGCCGTAGCCGCGCCCGCGGATGTCCGCGCCGCAAAGTGCTGATCGCGAGGTATGGAAGTGCGCGAAAAGCCTGACCGACACACCACGCGCGTCGAACGATGTCTGTCGGCCCCGAAAGGCCGGCGCACTCTTCGACGAGATCACCGGCGATGTCGTCGACGACGTCGACGTCGAGCCCGATGAAGTCGGCGGCTTCGAGATACCATGGCCACGGACCGAATCGGTGCACACTCTCGGCCGCCGACACCATCGGCCGGTGGACCCGTCCTAGTCTCCGTGAGTTCATGACGTCCTCGGTCGCAGAATGTCTCCAACGCCGGACCACATTGTCGCAGCATTGCGTTCAGCGTCACGCAATGCACGTTGGCCGGCGCCGGTAAGCGTGAAGTGTCGACGCGATCGTCCGCCGCGAACAGGCAGCGGCTCGCTCAGGTGCGACTTGAGGAAACCCTTATCTTCGAGGCGCTGCAGCGTGGTGTAGACGGCACCGACCGCGTAGTCGCGACCAGATCGGTCGATCAGCTCACGGCGAACTTCAAGACCGTAGGCGTCGTGACCAATCCGCGCGACAACGAGCAGCGCTGCGAGCTCGAGGCCGCCCGAGAGTGTTGGCTGGCGTGATTTACTCATAAGTACTATTCTGTAGAACAAATCGACGGCGCGCAAGGGACGTCGCCATTCTGATGGCGGAAACGCTCAATTCGTGGGGGCTGGATGTTGGCAACGACAACACTGGCAGGTATCGCTTTCCTTCTCGCCTCTAGCGCGACACTGAGCGCCCAAACACTTCCAATGAAGCGCGATTCGGTGCCGGCCGTGCGATTCATCGCCGTCGAACCGAGCGTCAAGCTCGAGGTGCTCGACTGGGGCGGAACCGGTCGGCCGATGGTCCTCCTCGCACGATTGGGAAACACGGCGCATGTGTTCGAGGACTTGGCGCACGCCCTCGGCGCGAACTACCACGTCTACGGTATCACCCGCCGCGGCTTTGGCCGATCGAGTACGCCCATCGCCGGCTATTCACCGGACCGACTCGGCGACGACGTACTCGCCGTCCTGGATTCGCTGCACCTCGTCAAAACTGTGCTCGTAGGTCACTCGATCGCCGGCGAAGAGCTCAGCTCGATCGGATCCCGCCATGGCGACCGCGTCTCGGCCCTCGTCTATCTGGACGCCGCCGATTCGTACGCTTTCTACGACACGACGAGCGGAGACACGCGCGTCGATCTCGCTGACTTGCGACGTAAGCTCGATACACTGCGCAACGCACCGTCAAAGCGATTGATCGACGAACTGTTGACGACGGTCCTCCCGACATTCGAGCGCGATTTGCGCGAGCTGCGCGATGCCGATACGGGCGAAGCTCCACCGCCGCCGCCGGCCGTAGAGATCCCCGATCGCTCGAGCTTCACCGCGTTTCGTGCCTCGCGAGGGCGGTCGTTCGGGTTCACGGTTCCGGTCGCCGAGTTGCGCGAGCAATTCGAACAGTTGCCGGATGGAAGCGTTGGCCGAGCTATCCGGTCGCCCGAGGATACTCGTTTTGTTTCGCAGGCCATCGTCTCCGATCTGCGAAGGTACCTGAGTGTCTCAGCTCCCGTGCTCGCGATATTCGCACATCCGCAACCGCCGGAAAACTTCGCGAGCGCCGCCGCGAGAACAGCGTTCATCACTCGCGATTCCACCTACAGAGCCAAACAGGCTGCGGTCGTGCGGCGCGCCGCTCCGTACGCGCGAGTCGTGGACGTGCCTGGCGCCAGCCACTACGTCTTTCTCACGAACGAGGCGGACGTCGTACGCGAGATCAACGCTTTTCTGGCCTCGCCGCCGGGGCGCGATCGGTAGGGATGTGCACGCCGATCGCATCACCCTCCGCCCTGACCGGTCTTCGCCGACATCAGCGTATCATCTAGTGACGAGGACGAACGCGCCTCGTCGGATCGCCACTGATCGTCTTGCACCCACAATCGCCGTCGGCGCACATGTCAGACCGAATTGATCTCTACAACAGCACGTATGGCAACTTCAAGGACCAGGTTCTGGCGGACGTCCGTCGTGAGACGTACGGCGAGGACATCGGTCAGAATAGTTGGATTACCGCCGACGAATATGACACGTTCTACAGTTGGCTAACGCTTGCTCCCGAGTCGCACGTACTGGAAGTCGCGAGTGGCTCCGGCGGTCCGGCCCTCTATTTGGCACGCAAGCATGGATGCCGCATCACGGGCGTTGACATCAACGAAGAAGGAGTGAACACGGCTAGGCAAGCTGCGCTCGCCGCCAAGATCACTGACGCCGATTTTCGGTCGGCTGATGCGGATCAACATCTGCCGTTCGACGCCGAGACCTTCGATGCGGTTGTGTGCAATGACTCGATGAATCACTTCCATGATCGTCTGGGCGTCTTACATGAGTGGCATCGCGTTTTGAAAGCGGGTCGGCGCATCTTGTTCACGGATCCCGTTGTGATCACCGGGCCGGTCTCGAATGAAGAGCTCGCGGCACGCAGCAACATCGGCTTCTTTTTGTTTGTGCCGCCCGAGGTCACTGAGCGCATGGTCAAAGAAGCAGGTTTCCGCCTGATGCGCCGAGAAGACGTCACCGGAAATATCGAGTTGACGTCCGGGCGCTGGCACGCCGCCCGCGAACGACACCGGGATGACCTGTTGCAGATTGAAGGTGAAGAACGCTTCGAAGGGCTCCAGCGGTTTTTCGCGGCAGTATACAAGCTGACCCGTGAACGGCGGTTGTCACGGTTTGTGTTTGTGGCGGAGAAATAGGGCGCCGCGTGGTGGTGGCCGAGCGACGTGTTCGACGCGGCGAACGCGCTTGCGATCAGCGGACTCCAGGGCCTTGGCCTTGGACTAGTGGACTGTAACTCAAATGTGTAGTGCGATTGCGAATACAGTCGACGAGGGACAGCGCCGAATCATGCTCCAACCCGTCGAGCACGAACCAACCCAATGGAGACGAATCGAATCACTGGTGAGCCGGCAGTCTCGCGACAAACCGTCATTCACGACACATCGAGTTCGGCGCAAGGACAGCAACGCATACATCGGTTCAATTCGTTTCAATAGCCCAATTCGTGTCCAACGCGTTGGGGCCAACTGTGCACATACCTCACCCTGGTTCGCGGACACCGGCAAAAGCAATCCGCCGGTGAAGGCGCGCTCGCTCGTGAAGGGCTCCGACAGGGGGCTGAATCAGAGTTCCCGTAATGCTTCCATCGGGTCGATTCGGATTGCACGGCGTGCCGGTATGTAGCTCGCCAGCACCGCCACGCCGAGGAGCACGCCACACGTCGCGGCGAGTGTCACTGGATCCTTGGCCGAGACTCGGAATAAGAGCGGATCGAGGAACTGGCTCGAGCCCAGCACTGCGCTCACGCCAATCGTCACGCCGAGCGCGCCAAGCCAGAACCCCTGGCCAACGACCAATCGGCGGACATCGTTTCGCTGCGCACCCAATGCCATCCGCACGCCGATCTCGTGCGTCCGCTGGCTCACGCGGAACGCCAGCACTCCATACAGTCCGATGATCGCCAACGCGAGCGCGGCCCCGCCGAAGATCCCGAACATCGTCGCGCCTAGGCGCCAGGGACGAAACTGTTGCGCGAGTTGAGTGCTGAATGCCGTCACGTCGGCGCGCGGCAAGTCGGGCGCCAGTGCCTGCATCGTGCGACGCACGATTGGTACGAGACCGGCAGCGTCGCCGGCGGACCGGACGTACAACCATGCCTGCCGCGGCGGGTCGCTGCGATCGAACGGAACATAGAACGTGTTCATCGGCTGCTCGTTCTCGACGGCCTCGACGCCATCATGGTAGCCCCGAAGTGCCGTACCCACGACGCCGACGATCGTCGTGCACGGCATCGTGTCGCTGCCCACTTGGATGCACTTGCCCAGCACGTCGCCCGACGGCCAATAACGCCGAGCCATCAGCTCATTCACGATGGCGACGCGATCGGCGCCGAGGTTGTCGGCTGCAGCAAAGTTGCGGCCGCGTAGGAGCGGCATGCCAAGCGTCTCGAAGAACTCTGGTGTGACGCGATCGACATTTGCCTCAAGGCGTGGCTCGAGCGCGTGACCGGGAATGACCACTCGGGTACCGCTCAGCGCCGCGAACGGGCCACCGCTCGCAAGCGCGGCGCGCTGGACCCCGGGAAGCACCCGTACGCGCTCCAAGACCTCGCGAAAATATCGGTCGACGTCCGCCGGCGTGTAGGTCTGCGCAGCGATACGTGCTCGCAACAGGTGCGGCGCATCGAACCCGAGGTCGAGCGCATCGAGGTTTCGCAGGCTGCGCACGAACAGCGCGGCACCGACGAGGAGCATGAGGGTCAGCGCAACCTGACCAACGAGCAAGACGCTGTTGATGCGACCGCGTCCGCGCGATCCGTCCCGCTCTCCAGACTTGAGAACACCCACGAGATCTGGTCGTGTCGCCGCAAGCGACGGAGCGAGACCACAGATGAGGCCAGTGAACACCGTCGTCGCGAGCGTCACCGACACGATGCGTATGTCGAAGAAGCCCGAGCCACCATCGACATCGGAGAGCAGCGTCGCTCGAAAGATGCTGCCCGACACGCGCGCGAGCACGAGTCCCGCGATACATCCGAGTGACGCCAGCAGCACGCTCTCGGTCATCAGCAACCGCGCGAGCCGCAGCCGACTGATTCCCAATGCCAATCGGACAGCGATCTCGCGCCGGCGCCCAGTCGCGCGGATCAGGAGCAAGCTGGCGACGTTGGCGCACGCGATGAGGAGTACGACGGCCGCGACGCCATACAACCACAGCGACACCCTGACATCTTGCGCCTCTCGTGGACCCATCGCGACCATTGCGGTCGGCGCAGCCACGACGATCGACACACCGTTTCGGTCCTTGTCGCCAGGATCCGCATTGTGATAAATCGCATCCAGCTCCGCCGCAAGGCGCTCGCGTCGGACACCCGGCTCGAGACGGGCCAAGACAGACGCCCAATAGAAATGACGATTCGTGGGAGACACTCTCGCCCCAAACCTGTTGACGAAAAACGTCATCGGCGGGACGTAAAGATCGATGCGAGAACGCTCAACGCCGTGAAAGCCAGGCGGTGCGACGCCGACTACTGTATAGAGCTTCGTACCCACCCACGCGGTTTTGCCAACGACGTCGGTGTTTCCGGCAAAATGATTCTGCCAGAATGCGTATCCAAGCACGGCCACCGGCGCCGCGTCCGGGCGGTCGTCAGCCGGTGTGAAGAACCGCCCGATCAGCGGCGCAACGCCGAGGACCGTCATGAACGAGGGCGTGACTATGAGCGTATTGACTTCCAGCGCGTCGACGCCGCGCCCGAAGCTGTTCGTGCCGACTGCATACGCCGCCAAGCCGGACGCCGACGATGCGTGCTCGAAGTCGACGAAATCGGGGTACGAAAAGCTGGTTGTCTGATCGGTTCCAGTGACTTTGAGCCGCACCCAGACCAGAGAGCACGGATCGTGTACGCCAGCTGGCGGACGGAGTAGCAGGGCGTCGACGACCCCGAACATTGCCGCGTTCGCGCCGATGCCCACGGCAAGGCAAATCGCCGCGGTCGTCGTGAACCCCGGCCGGCGGAGCAGGCCGCGCGCGGCGTACCGAACGTCGAGAAGAATGTCGTCCACCACATCGCGGAGGCGCTTGCCACCGTTCCGCTGGTTCGCCGAAAAATCAGGCATGGCGCGCACCTCGTTCAGCGTGGATCCTATCGAGACGGAGATTCTAGGATGCGATGCCAAAGACGTCCAGCCAGAGCGACCATCGCTGCTCTTACCTCTGGCCTCGGCGACCGAAGACGGTTGCGCAGTTTGTCGAGGACGAAGACACACTGTCGGGAACCAATGACAGCGTCAGATGCCGCGTCGAATCGCCGAGCAGCGGCAGACGAGCTCGCACCGGCTGATAGCCGCGGCACCGCACCACCACGTTGATCGTGTCCGGCGGAAGCATCTGAAAATGAAACGCGCCCACGCTGTCTGTTTGCGCGGCGCGCCACGGCGCTTCCGTTTGAAGCACCGCATTGATGAGCGGCCGGCCCGTTAAATCAGTGACAATTCCTTGAACGGCCGCCGGATGGCCGCCGGCACGTTTCGCGGACATCGCGGAGATCAACGCCGCGCCTTTCTCGTTCTGGTACACGCGCATGCCGTCGCGCATCACCGCAGTGATCGCGCCCATCGAGGTCACGAGACGCGGCCGCATCGCGAGAACCGTGTGACAGTCCGGGCCCGAGTAGCAGCGTTCCGTCGTCTGCTTGACGCGACGCACTCGCCAAGGCATTGGCCGAATGCGTCCTTCGTCTGGCGGAGTCCGGATCATCCACTTCGAGACGAGCCATTCCCCGCTCGGCAATCGGACGAAATCCGCATAGCCGCCCAGGCCAAGCCTATTCGACCGATCGTTCTTCGCTCCCTCGCACCTCGGATTTGGTTGCTCGAATCGTGGCACTTCTCTGAGTCGCTCCGGTGTGACCGTCACAAATGGGTTAGAATCGCACACCTCGTATTCAGCTGCGGGCAGATCGGTGTAGTCGAAGTCGACGCGACGCAGCTCGGCGGTCGCTCGGTCCAACCAAAGCGCACCGCGGATGTCGATGATGCCCTTGGTCGTACGTCGCGGCCTGAAACCCAAGCCGATCCAGTCCTTGTGATCGTCCGAAGAGCGGACCGAAAAGCAGTGACTCGCGACGAATGCGTCGGAGAGCAGCGTCTCCGCGTTCGGCATGTCGTAGACAGTTCGGCCATCGGGCGTCAGTCGGACGAACCCGCGTACCGTGAGCGTTTCGGCCGGCGTCGCGGCGAAGACACGATCGACAATTGACTCGCGCGCCCGCAGCGTATCTACGATTTCGTAAAGAGAGTCTGCGAAAAGTATGGGCGCGTCGATATGGCCGTCGGCGCGGACCATGCGAACATCGAGTGCACCGCTTTGTTCCGACAACTGGGTCGCGGCAAGCGCACCACGCGCCTGCTCCCAGAGTTGGAGGAACGTCTCGCCATCTCGTTTCGACAGGCTGCAGTCACGGTCGTCACGGACATCCATTCCGGCGATCGCAACGGGCAACGATGAGAGAACGATGTTCTGGACGCTCGTCGCGTTCTCTTTTACAACAACATCGCGCACGACGGCTGGCCGAAAACCGATCCGGAGTGCACGCACCTCGTATCTGCCGGGGGCCCGTAGCTGAAGCAAATAGTCGCCCCTCGAGGTGCTCAGCGCTCTCGCCGCGGTGACGTTCCCGGGACCGTTCGCCGTGACGACAATCCCGGCGACGGGAGTGACGCTGTCCGCGAGGAACACGCGACCGCGAATCGTCTGGGCTCCGACGGCGAGCGGCGTTGCCAGACTGAAGACGACCACGATGCCCAACCAACCGGATCTTCGCACGATCACTGGCGTGTTGACGAGCCTGACCATGCGCCAGAATACAGCCAATTCTTCAGGATTGCGAATGCTCCCACTCACCCTGTGCAAATCGCCCGGTGATCAGCGTCTCCCAATGAGCGAGACCACTTCACCTTCGTCGAGAGCACCGCATGCGCGTCATTCATATCCTCGGGCCCACGATCCTACTCGCCGCGGCGTGCAGCGATAACGCCTCGCCACTCAAGGATCTGGCGTCGCCGGCGGTAAGCGAACGTGTCGCCGCTCCCGCGGCCGCAGGCAGTGCACAAATCCGCTCCGCACCCGCAACCTCTTTCTGGGGAACGCAAAAGCTCATTCGCACGGCGGAACTACGCATCCAAGTGCGCGACGTGCCGGCAGCACTCCGACTCACCGATAGTATCGCCCAGAGTCAACAAACACTGCTCGCGGACAGCCGGACAAGCCAAGACGCCGACGGCAAGCGAACGGCGGAGGTCAGTCTTCGCGTTCCGTCATCGCAGTTCGCGTCGTTGCTGCAGACCCTTCGGGGACTTGGCTCGCTTCAGAGCGAGTCGATGGGCGCACGGGACGTGACGAAGGAATATGCCGATCTCGAGACGCGACTGGCCGTGAAGGAGCAGACGGTCACGCGGCTGCGCAGCTTGTTCGACACCCGTACGGCGAAGCTGGCCGAAGTCCTCGAGGTTGAACGCGAGCTCGGGCGGGCGGTTACAGAACTCGAACAAATGAAAGGCGAGCGACGCTACCTCGACCAGCAGGTTGCGCTTTCGACGGTGAGACTGATCCTCTTCGAACGACTTCCCTCTCAGACTTCTCAGGTCACCAAGCCGATCGCGGACGCGTTGCACAGTGCGATGCAGGTGCTCGCTAATTCAATCGGCACTATCATCTATTTCGTTGTCGCCCTCCTGCCATGGATCCTCGTCGCGATCACGATCGTCTGGTCTGTGAAGCCGCTGCGGCGACGCCTCTTTCCGAGCCACTCGGGCCGCGTCCCGGCAGACACAGAGGGCGACGGCAACGCGAGCGCCTCCGGAACGTGACTTGGCCAATTTACCGGCCAAAGCGTATTTTCTCGATAACGTGGGAATACGAACTACGACACCCGTGCCAATCAACGCAGTCGCTCGGCTCTGCCTCCTCGTTTCATTTGCGACGACGGCATGCGCTCCACCGTCGCCGAAGGATGCTTCGATCCTTCTGTTCAACGGAACCGGAACGTCCGCCGGTGATGTGACCGCGGTCGAGACCATCCTCGAGCACGAACATCTCGACTATGCCGCGGCGAACTCTCGGCAACTGAACGCCATGAGCGAATCACAACTCATGACCTATCGTCTGCTGATCATTCCCGGCGGAAACTTCATCGAGATGGGCAACAGTCTGACGCCGAGCACGACGGCGAACATTCACAGCGCCGTGCGAGGTGGCTTGAACTATCTCGGACTCTGCGCGGGGGGATTTCTTGCCGGACAGGCGTCTTATAACAGTCTAAACCTGACGCCGGGCGTGCGGTTCGGCTTTTACGCGGCGGCGAGGCGAGGTATCCGCAAAACTGCCGTGGCGATTACGACCGTTGACACCCCTGTACTCGAGCATTACTGGGAGGATGGACCGCAGTTGACCGGCTGGGGTGCGGTGGTGGGCAAATATCCCGACGGGACGCCGGCGATCGTCGAAGGAACGTCAGGCAAGGGATGGGTGATCCTCACGGGCGTTCATCCTGAGGCGCCGGAAAGTTGGCGACGCGGATTGACGTTTACAACGCCGGCGAGCGTCGACAACGCCTATGCCGGAAAGCTCATTGGGGCGGCGCTGCACCGCACGTCGCTGCCGCATTACTAGTGGACTGTAACCGACTGCAGGGTTGACCCTATGGATGTACAAATCGTCATATTTCCTGAGACCAAGGTGGCGGCGATCGAGCACTGTGGATCGCCCCAACTGGAGTACGAAACGGCCAGGAAGCTCATCGCTTGGCGGCAACGAAATCAGCTCGACCGCGATCGCCATCGCAGTTACGGTGTTCACTATACCGATCCGTACACCACGCCACCGGCTGACCATCGCGTCGATTTCTGTGTGTCCTTCGACTTCGAGGTACCGCCGAACGAGGAGGGCGTCGTCAACAGAGTCATTCCAGGCCGTCGCTGTGCGGTGGCGCGGCATCTCGGGTCACGCGCGCACAACGCCGCCGCGGTGTTTCTCCATCGCGAATGGTTGCCGGAGAGCGGAGAGATCGTGGGCGACTTCCCGATCTTCTTTCATTACGTGAATGTCGGGCCGGACGTGAAAGAGGACGACATGATCACCGATGTATATTTGCCGCTGAGAGGCTGAGAATTCGTGCTTGTCACCACACGGCGACGCTCGCTCACACGCACCTCTATTTGAATAGTGAAACAACCTCCACGCCGCGTTGGCCCGTTTCGCGCCGGTGCAGGCTTCCGCGAGGCGCTAGGCCGTGCGCGCGATGAAGCATTCCTTCGGCATCACCGTCAGATTCGGCCCGGACACATCCTGCTCGGCGTCGCTCTCATATCCGATGAGCGGGTGGATGCGATGCTCGACACCCTTGGAGTCGCGCGGTCGGACGTGGCCGAGCGTGCTGCTGCGGCCCTTGTCCCGGCCGTGCCGGCACACGACGGCGGCCCCGACCTGGCATACACGCGGCGTGGTGTTCACGTCCTGAATCAGGCGGCTCTTCTCGCCGAGCAACTTGAGTGGGGATGGCTCGGCGCGGCGCATCTCCTCGTCGCGTTGGGCGAGGAAGATTGGGGCGCACCGCGACGCGTCATGTCCGAGCTCGGCGTAATCCCATCCGCCCTTCGGTCGGCGCTGGCATCGGCGCAGCCAGTTCCGCCGGCACCGTCTGACGACCCGCCGATTTTCTGGTGGGATTTTCGCACCGCGCCCGACGCGTAGGATTCAACACGGCTGCACCACTGTCACCACAGGTCGGATTCCGGCCCGGGCGCACCAAAATGCATCGGTCGTCGTCGATCATCCGGGCACGTCGCGGCTCAACATGCCGGGGAGATTCCTCTACTGCATTTTTTTGCAGTCGTTGCAACCTGAGGCGAGACGACTCCGACTCGACGCGAGCCAGAATCCTCGGGTGATGAGATTGAATCCTCGACAGTTCCGGCGGCACTCTCGCGTGTTCCGCTCGCTCCGCTGAAATTCTCGACGCCATCGTCCGGCGTCGCGGTCGCTCCAACTCGAGGCGAAGTCCCTGCGCACACTGCGCGGCGCTTTTTTCCCGGCGCAAACTGTATCCTCGAACCGACGCGGTGCAATTGTCTGACGTGAAGGTCACGCTCGCGATCGTCACGACGCCACCGCCGGACGTCGCGCCGACTTGATGTTCGCGTCGCGCGCATCCGATGACGCGTTCGCCGGCATCTCGGCGCGTTACTTCGAGACTCTTGCGTGCGCGGCGACACTTTCGTGCCTCGCGTCGCAATTCCGGCGCGGCGCGCCGAGTGACCGATCCGTCGGGTAATATCGTGGGAAGGCGCCACGAGCTCACCGCACCGTCGCGCGACATCATCGTGACGCCGCGCGAGATCGCTAGGCGCGGCCGCAACAACCTACCTTTTCCTCGGAGTCTTCATGACGCACATCGCAGCAATCGGAACACGGGCTCCGATCTCCGCGCGCGGGTACGCTACGCGAGGAACTGGGCGCGAGGTTCGGGGAGCACGCCGGTGAGCTCGCGTGGGCGCACGCTGACTCGTCGTGATTACACGGCGTCGGCGTTCCGCGGCGCAGCGACCGCGACCCGGCGTCCCGGCGCTTCGGCTCGCATCGCATCGCCCGGAGGTGAACTCAGAGAGACATCGCCGACGTGCTCGTTTGTCGGCGATACACTTCGCGGCGAACAATGCATTTTGGAGACAGACGCCGTCGATCCGAATCCGCCGACAACGTCCGTCGGCGGCCGCCGGATTCCATGCAGTTCGCCGCAGAAGCCTCGAAACCGCGGCTGACTCGTTCTTGCTCGCCGTGCCCGAGGCGCCGGAGCCGACCAGCGATTGACCATTTAGAGATCCAGCAACCAGATGTCGCCGCGAAAATCGCCGAGCACAAAGATGATTTCATTGGGCGTCGCGATTGGCGCAGTGCCCGGCAGGTACGCAGGCATCACCATGTCCGCGGAGGCGTGCACGGTGAAGGGCTCGCCGTCGGCGCACCCTGTCGCCGACGCAAAGCGGCGGGCGCGCACGACGCTTCGGATCATCATGTTCGTGCCCACCGGCGTGTAGTAGAGCAGCCGCCCGTCAGCCGACCAGAAGGGATGGCTCGCCGAGCGATCGACCGCGACCCACTTGGCTTCTGGAATGGGTTCGTCTCGAAACGATGCCACGAAGACGTTGGTCGGCTCACCCGGACGAGCAGCGTCGAACGCGATCCAGCGCCCGTCCGGAGACAGGCGCGGATTCTTGATCGACCACTCGGCGCTCTGCAACAACTCGCGCTGCCCGGCCGTGGCCGTATCGATGAGCGCGATTGAATTGAGCCGCGCGAAGCGCTCGATGATGAGCAAACGCTCATCGACCCATTGCCGCGGCCGACCGCCGCAGTCTTCGCCCAACATCCGCCACGTTCCATCGGGCAGGTGGGCGATGAATATGGGGCGCGCCGCGCGTTCCCCGGCCATTCTCTGGCCGAACGCGACCTGCGTTCCGTCGGGCGAGATCGCCGGATACCATTTCTGGCCATCCGGTGCTTCGATGAGAATCTTCTCCGATGCTGTTTCGAGATCTCGTAAGAAGATCTCTCCCTCTCCGTGTCGTACCGAAAAGTAGGCGAGCGTTTTGAAATCTCGCGTCATCGACAGATAGGCCAGGATGCCCACGCCGCGCGTCATCCGGCGCATTGGACCCGTCGCCAGACCAGTGCCCTCATCGAGCGCGATCGACCAGAGATTCGCGTCCTCGCGGCTGCTCAGAAACGCGACGCGTCCGGCGGCAACCGTTGGCAGCATGGCCGAGTCACCGCCCGGTGTCAGTGGCTCCGGCGAACCGATTGGCTGAAACGTCGAGGCGGCCAGTCGCTGCCGGTAGAGACGAAGCCCCTGCGAATCAGCCGCAGAGAATATGAGAGAATCGTCGAGCCAGGCGGACGCCGTTGGGAGCGCGAACATGCCCGTCCTCCGCAGACGCTCGACCATACCGGTGTTCGTCGGCGAAGTCCCGTCGATCGGCGCGACCCACCAGTCCGACTCGAGGGCGGGGGCCGGGCGAGCACGAGCGAGGATGGAGCGACTGTCGGGCATCCACGTGATGCTGGTGATGTCGACCAGTTCGGATGCGATCGTCCGAAAGCCGGCGCCGCCTCTCGCACCGATTCGAATCCCTTTCGCATCGTGCGGAACGCACGCGAGCCATTGCGCATCGGGAGAGTACCGCGCGTCGCTCGCACCACGCTGGACGAGACGAGGGTCTCCGCCGAGTGTCGGGATCTCATAGATGTGCGGACCCGCGTCATCCCGTGTCGTGAACAGAACGCGCGTGTCGTCCGGCGAAAACGAAAGATGAGAATACTCACGCTTGGCGTCCGTGAGTCGCAGAGCCGCGCCGCCAATCTGCTGAACCCAGATTTGCGGCGTCGAACCGTCATCGCCACCGTCCGAGACATAGGCAATCAGGCGCGCGTCTGACGAAAGAGCGGGCCAACTCGTTCTCGCTGACGTTCGCGTCACCCGGTCAAAGCGTGGCGCCGACGGCGCAACAGCGGGTTCATCTTCCGACGGTTGCGACGCAAGAATCAACCGGCGGCTTTCCCACCACGCCGCCAATTCCTCACGTTGGGCGTAAATGCTCCCGCGTTTGTCGTGCGCCAGCCGGTGCACCGGCAGTCCCTCTTCACGCTCCCAGCGTTGGACGGTGCGGACGCCGCGTCCGAGGTATGCGGCGACCTCCTTCCACGAATCCAGACGTCCCTCGAGCGAAGGGCTCGAAGACGGCGACGGCCTGCCGTCGTGTTCAGACGTCGAAGTCATCGCGTCATGCCGACGTGCGCCAAAACGCGCCACGCACCGATGGCGTGTCGTTTCGCTTGTACGGCGTGCCGCTGTCGTCGCAACGTGGGCCGTCGATAGCGCTCACCATTTTTCATGAGGTGCATCATGCAGCGATCGTTGCTCGCGTTACTCGGTAGCACACTCTTCGCCGGCCTCGGCCCCGCCCACGTCACGAAGCCACCATCCGTCCAAGGCGTATGGCAGGCGGTCCAGGTGACGGTGACGGGACCGAGCCCCCGAACCGTCATGATCCCTGAACCGAGGGCGAACCTAACTACTCTCACGGCGACGCACTATAGCCGCGTCGAGGTCCACGCCGAAGGACCGCGGTCAACCTCGTTCGACGCAGCGAGCGCGACGGCAACCGAGCTTCGGGCCGTCTGGGGGCCGTTCGTCGGCGAAGCAGGCAGGTATGAAGTCTCCGGCAACGTCATCACGATGCGGCCCCTCGCCGCGAAGAACCCGTCGACGATGGCCCGTGGCGCATTCACGACCCACACGTTCCGGCTGCAAGGCGACACACTCTGGGTCACGGACCAGGGCAACCAGAACGGCCCGATCGCGAATCCCGTCACAGCCAAACTGGTGCGGGTCGAGTAAGCGCGTCGGGGACGATTCCAACTCTCGAACATTCTGGAGGTGTCCACATGAGTCGAAGCCGGCGTGCCTCATTAGTGATCGTACTAGCCCATCCTGACGACGAAATTTTTCACGGTGGCGTACTCGCCCACCTGAGCGAACGGGGCGTCCGCGTGACGCTCGTGTGCGCCACAGACGGTGAAGCTGGCAAAGCGCATCCGTCCGTGGGAGCCGTCGAGAACCTCGGAGCGCTGCGCGTCGAAGAGCTCAAGCTCTCGTGCGCTCGCCTCGGAATCGAAGAGCCGGTATTCCTCCGGTTCCATGACTCGGCCCGCAACGACCATCAGCGTCACGACGATCCCCACGCATTGGCAAATGTGGATATGCTCGACGTCGAGGCGGCGCTCCGCGGCATCATCGCTGACGTGAGGCCGCACGTGATCGTTACGTTCGAGCCGCACGGTGGGTACTACCATCCCGACCACGTCGCCATTCAGCGAGCGACGACGGCGGCGTTCTTTTCCAGCGGCGTGCTTGGCAGCGAGGCGCCCGAGCGTCTGTTCTACGCGGCAATGCGCAGCGACGTCTTTCGTGTCTTTGCCGAGGCGAGTCGAGGCCGTGGCATTCTCGATGGACTCGAGGCCGATGTGTTCGCGACTGCGTCAGAAATGATCGCGGTGACGTTCGACGCAAGCCCGTACATGGACCGGAAGCTCTCGTGTCTCACGGCACATCGCTCGGCGTTTGGTGTGACGCCGGAAACCATGAACGAGGCAGCGCTGATGCTGCGCGCATTTCGTCCGGTGCTCGAGCGCGAGGTGTTCTTACTCGCCGGTGCCCGCGGCCCCGTTCCGCGATGGCCGATGCCGGACTTTTTCGATGGCTTGGATACGGCGGAACTCAGTCCTATGAGGAGCCTTTCATGATCGCCACACTCTTCGCCGCGCTCGTGGCCGCGACCACGGCCGATTGCCGCCATCTCCCGGCGCCTGTCGCATCCGCGGCGGTGCCCAACGACAACCGGATCGCCACGGGTACGCTCCGTGACGGCGTGCTCACTTTGCGGCTGGTTGCACGAATTGCGGCATGGCGCCCCGACGGACCAGCCGGATGCGCACTCGGTGTGAACGCCTTCGCCGAGGAAGACCGGCCGGCCCGGATTCCGGGGCCGATGATTCGTGTCACCGCAGGCACGCAGGTGCATGTCCGTTTCCGCAATGCACTCTCCACGGCTCTCTGGATTCGAGGACTTCAAGATCGCAGCCCGGGAATTCTCGACTCGGTGGAGGTCGCGCCTGGGGCAACCCGCGAGTTCCAGTTTACCGCGACGGCGCCCGGCGCATGGTATTACTGGGCAGGCAGTGCGACTGCGCACTACCCGGCCTCCGACGTAAACGGTCAGCTGGTCGGCGCGCTTGTCGTCGATGCGCCGATGCGCGCGGGCGCCACGCCGAAGAGGGATCGCGTGATGGTCCTCACACGATGGACGCCGAGCGGCACAGTCGAAAATAAAGGATTCCAGTTGAACGCGTTCAACGGACGCTCATGGCCGAACACTGAGCGGCTGACGTATTCAGCCGGCGATTCAGTGATTTGGCATGTGATCAACGCGTCGAATTCGACGCACGAGATGCATCTGCACGGATTCTACTTTCGAACGGATGCGAGGGGCTACGACGTCGACAGCGTTGGCGCGTCGCGCGCCGGCATCGGCGGCATGCGTGTGACCGGAGTCCTGCGCCCAGGCGAATGGAATTCGATCGCGTGGTCGCCGGACCGCCCGGGCAACTGGCTCTATCACTGCCATCTGCTGACGCATATGAGCGGCGCGCAACGCCTCGATCGAATGCCCGGGGCGAGCGCGGCGAACGCATCGCACGAACATGCGCATGACGCGGCCGGCAATCACGCCATGGATGACATGGGTGGGTTGGTGCTTGGGCTGGACGTGCGGCCGTCTCGTCGCGCAAACGCCGGGCAGTCGACGAAGGCAGCTGCAGTCTCAACACCACGTACGATCGACATTTTCGCCAACAAACGCGTCGGTGTGTTCGACAAGAACCCGGGATACGGTTTCGTCGTGCAGGAGGGCTTGCAACCGCCCGCCATGGATTCGATTCGAATTCCCGGCACGCCACTCATCCTGACCAAAGGGGAGCCGGTTCGCATCACCGTGCACAACCGGTTGTCGATTCCGATCAGCGTCCACTGGCACGGCATCGAGTTGGACAGCTACTTCGATGGCGTCGGCGGCTTTAGCGGCTCCGGAAGTCGCATCGCTCCGATGGTCGCATCCAACGACTCGTTCGTCGTGCGATTCACGCCGCCGCGCGGCGGTACATTCATGTATCACGTGCATGGTGAGAGCGGCGAGGAATTGGCGTCGGGGCTTTATGCGCCGCTCGTCGTCGTAGAACCCGGCGCCACGTTTGACCCGCGCACTGAGCGCATCTTTGTATTCGCAGACGGCGGTCCCGGAGAAGGAAAGCCGATCTTCGTCAACGGTTCGGCCTCGCCCGACACAATGGAGCTGATCGCCGGCACGACATACCGCATGCGGATGATCTTCATCGCGGCGAACGACATCTATTTCGCGACGCTTCGCGGTCCGACCGGGCCGGTGATGGCGCAGCTGATCGCGGGCGACGGGCACGATGTGCCAGCCGGCCCGCCCATCATGTTGCCGATGCGAAGTCCGACAGGCCCGGGTCACACGCGCGATGTGCTCTTCACGCCCACGGCGCCCGGCAACTACGCATTCGACGTCGTGCGACGTCTGAACATCGGCCTGGTGTGACGACTGGCCCCACGACGACGCTTCCGATCCGGGTGCGCACGCCATGAGTGGAGGTGACGAGCATGCTTAGTATGATCCGTTGCAGCTTTCTGTGAAGCTGCTGCCTGCGGCAAGGGCACGCAAAAACGCGATTAAAGAATTTAGGTTCTGACTGCGCGATCTTCGGCTTGGGCGCCGCCGTGACGAAGTCAGGTCAACCGGCGCGATCACGACCACATTACGGAGGCCAGCATGCCGATTCGTTCGTCCGCCAGTGCGTTCGCCGCCGGCGCAGCTTGCGGCATTGCCGCCCTCGTCCTCGCGTGTGGGCATCTCCGCTCCTCTCCCGAACCCTTCGCAGACGCCGCCTGCGGCACGCCTCCGACCAGTCGGATCCTCGCGGAGAACGCCGGCGAGCGTCGCGTTCGTAGACCGCCACCTAACGCGACCGTACCCCAAGGGCTGGGCTACACCGTCAAGGTGGACTGCGAGAGCGTTGGAGCGACTGAACTGTTTCTCTCGTACGAGGACATCCCACCCGGCAGCCGAGGGATCGCGGCCCACCGCCATCCGCACATGGATGAGATCCTCATCATTCGGCGCGGGACGGGCGTTGTGTCACTCGACGGTGTAGAGACGCCTGTGACAGACGGCGGCACGGTCTACATCGCGCGCAACACGGTTGTCGCCGTGCGGAACACGGGCACGGCCCCGCTAAGCATCGCGTTCATCTTCCCGCATAGCGGCTACGGCACGTATCTGCGCGAGTGGTCAGTGCCGGCAGGCGAGGCGGTCCGGCCACTCACCGAAGCCGAGAACGCCGCGCGCCGCGCGCGCGCCCGGTGGCTTCAGATTCTCGAGCCCTAGAGGTGTGTCGATACCAACGAACGCTGAACGTGCTGGTTGTGGGGCGGTTGCAGGATCCGCGCTGCTCTTTCGCGACGATTCGTTCGACGCGTCGCTGGCGATTCTGACCATCCATCACTGGCCAGAGCAAGAAGAAGGGCTTGCAGGAGCTGCGACGCGTTGCGCGCGCACGGCGATCTTGACCTTCAACCCCGCATGTACGGGATTCTGGCTCGACGACTACTTCCCCGAGCTTCAGGACATTGGCCGCCGGATTGTTCCGTCGCTCGATGAGTTGCGGCAGGAGCTCGGAAAGCATGAGTATTCTAGAAATACCGATTCCGCACGACTGCACCGACGGATTTCAAGGTGCCTACTGGCGCCGGCCGAGAGCGTCCTTAA